>JAABUP010002248.1_pt1 | contig 38101 bp, 35 predicted proteins | sample 5559201 | NCBI WGS metagenome assembly JAABUP01 (sample SAMN10711887, study PRJNA513373) | rock metagenome | isolation source: Antarctica rocks | place: Antarctica | reverse complement strand
GGCGGGGACGTGTGGCGGCATCTGCGGGAAGGGCATGACGATATTGGTGTAGTGGGGGATGTCGAAGCCCTGCATCGTCCAGTTACCCGGCACCTGGATCGTGGCCCAGCCAGCGCTCGCCAGCGCCGCCTCCGTCGCCGCCTCAGGGCACGGCAGCAGCTTAAACTCCCAGGCGCCATTCAGGCTGTGGACCCACGGCGAGTGGGGTGGATCGCCCGCTGCTGCGTCTCCATCAGGGAAGGGAATCGTGAGCGCATGCGGAGGCGCCGTGTTGAGCGTGGTCAGTTCTGGTTGTTCCCAGCTCTTCGAGCTGTTGACAAAGAGCATCGGCAGGACGCGGGCATCGTGGTCGGTCATGGACGTTTCCTCACAGACTCTCGCTCTCATATCCTTCTGTTAGGGTGGGCGTCGTCAAAGTGATAGATGAGGACCTCGCTGCGCTGCATGGACACCTCCTTTCATCAGCACATGTGCGCTATACGCGCGCATCACATCTGCCGTGGATGGCGTCCACCCCAGCCTGACTGGGGAACTAAACCGTCGCGGAATCCATCCATGTGTGCGCCGGTCGGAAACCTAAATCCTCTTTCGCGCGCTTGTTGCTCAGCAGCGTTTCGCGTTCACCGAGTTCCCCATGCACCGGGACATCAGGGTAGTAGCGGCGCAGTAATTCTTGCGTGGGCAGATGCGAGGACACCTCGTCATTGGCGATATTGAAAACGCGCGAGCCGAGCCCATCGGTTTCGACACCTAATCGGCACGCCTGGGCTAGGTCACGCGCGTCAATGTAGCTCCACGCGATCCGCTTGCGTGCGCTCGGGTCCGCGAACCCGGCGATAAGGTCAGGATACTCGTGTGGTTCGATGACATTACCGATGCGGAAGGCGTACACATCCATGCCATCACGCAAATGGAACGCCCGGCCCGTCCGCTCGTTGACCACTTTGGACAGCGCATAGGAGTCCATGGGATCAACGGGGTAGTCCTCATCGAGCGGGAAGTAGAGGGGATTGCGCTGTTCGTAGGCGAAACAGAGGCCGTAGGTCGTTTCGCTCGACGCAATAATGGCTTTCCTGATCCCTAGTTTAGAGGCGGCATCGAGCACGTTGTAGGTGCTCAGGGTATTGATGCGGAACACCTCGTTGTCCGGCACCATGAAGATGGCCGGGATAGCCGCTAGATGCACGACAGCGTCAATCGGCTGCGGGCGGATCGAGGGCGCCGCGATGCCGCCGACGTAACTCGTCAAGGCGTTGAACACTTGCCCCGCGTCTGCGAGATCGGTGATGAGCGTACGGGCTCCCAGTGATGGTAGGTGCTTGAGATCCAGGTTGAGCACCGTATAGCCCTGTTCGACAAGGTCCTGCACGACATACTTACCCGCTTTGCCGCTGCCCCCCGTGACGATGACGCGCCTTGCTCGTCCAGGCTCCAGCATCTATCCTCCTCCTTTATTCTTGCCTCTTCATTAAGCCCACGCCTACGCCCCGTGTCGAGGCAGCCCATCTATTGATAGCTTTCCTGCCATGCGCTCGAATTACCAGATCGAAGCACGAGGCAATAACAGCGGTGACCGAACGGTTGGTACAACCACAGGGAACCGTGGTGACGCCTGTCTTGAGCGTCGACCACGGTTTAGTGTCGCTGTACCGAACGGTCACTGGCTCTATGCTAGTCATTAATCTGCACGGTCAAGCGGCAACGTTATCGGTCGGTTGCCCTCGCGCGCGGACTGGCGTAGAGCCAGGACAATCTCTTGGTCGAGGCGCGCCTGCAACGGTCCATACGAGGGTTGCCCATCGGTGCGCACGGCGTCGACGAGGCTCATCAAGCAACTGGCGACAGCAATCTCGTCATCGTGCCACTGGACGCCATGCCCCTGAATAGTCGGGCGGAACGGATTGTCCCAGCGCACCGTCGGGATTGTCGCGTCGCTCGTGTGCGCCACCATGGCCATAAGGCCGCCACCATCGACGCGCTCGAGGCGGCGCTCAAGGGTGATGAAGACAGGCGCCTCGCCGTCCGCGCTCGTTAGCGAGAGGTGCTCCTGCACGTTGGGATAGACGCCCGTCGTCAGGCCCATTCCGCGTTCAGCCAGGAAACGGCTACTGCGCCACCAGCGTAGCGCCGAATCATAGCCCACGTCGGTCCAATGGAACACACCAAGTTGCCCGCTCTCGAACTGCACGGTGCCATGCTCCTGCGTCTCCTGACGTGGCTCCCGCATGTCGGTCAGATACCTCCAGTGGGCCGCGAGATCGTACTGGTGGACCGCTCCGGTCACCTGACGCGGGACCGCGTCGAAGCCAAGGTAACTGCGCATCACACTGACGCCATGGTAGGCGTGGCCAGCAAAGTCGTTGAAGCTGCTGTACACACGCCCGAATAGGCCCGACTCGATGAGGCGGAGCTTGATCGCTTCCAGCGGGCGGCGGTGAAACTGCTCCGCGACTTCGATCTTGAGGCCGCGCGCTGTCGCCACCTCAATGATTCGATCGGCCTCGCGGAGGTTCTGCGCGATGGGTGTCTCCAGCAACACATGCAGACCATGTTCGACGGCCATCAGCCCGACCTCGCCATTGGCCCGCGAGGCGACCGAGACGATCCCCAGGACGGGGGCCGTTTCGCGCATCAATCGCTCTACATCGGTGTACCACGGCACATCCAGGCTCTCACCGAGCCGGCGTGCCGACTCCGCGCTACGGCCCCACACGGCGACCAAGGCGACATCGTTGGTCAACCCGCGCAGGATTAGTCCATACAGGTAATCCGAACGCGCGGCCGTCCCCACAATCGCCACACGCAGCGGCTCCCGCGGTGATAGGTTCTCCGCCATGCTTCCCCCCTCTCGAATCTGTGGCTCACCCCCGCCCGCGACGGGACGTCCCTTTTCACCCACACTACGGGATAGGTACCTCCATCGTTCAGCCCGTCTGGCGCCGAACTGACCGCGCAATCCGTTGCACTGAGCGAGTCGTCAGGCTATGACGCGAGCGCAAACCTGGACGTGTCATCGACCGCCTCCTGGTTCCTACGTGGGATATCTCAAGACTGCCGACACCTGAAATCTCTCGATGCGCGTCCCCTGTGGATGCCCGGCGGGCAGGACCCCGCATACCGTCCCACCCGCTGGAGACGCACGTCGTCACTAGCAGTCTGTCGGAGAGAACGCGTTCTTCCGAGGAGTCGTGCGCTTGGAGGCCTTTTTGAGGCCGAAACACGAGTGCAGGCGCGTTTTTGCTCTCCCACAGCACGATAAGTGAGGTTGGTTAGCTTCTCTGCGACAGACTGCTAGAGCGCCATTCAAGTAATCGAAAGTCCGGTCGGCGTCGCTCTTGACACCGTCCAAGAGGCCAGTCATTCTAGCCATGTTGAGCGTCAATGAGGCGTGCGAGATGCCCGCTGAGGTGACCGATCTAGACAGGATCACCGGATTTTTGCGCCAGCACTGATTACTTGAATGGCGCTCTAGTTACCGCAGCTACGACCTCTCCGCGCTCCAGCGCACGTTCGCCGCCGCGTGGGGCGAGTCTGCCACAATCTGCATCAACTCGATGCGGTTGCCGTCTGGATCGGTAATCCAGTATTGCCAGTTGCCGTCGAGCCCCTGCGTCGCCGCGCCCGTGATCTCCAGTCCGCGGTCCCGCAGTTGCTGCAGCGTCGCATCCATGTCGTCGACCTCCAGGCTGACGTGGTTATAGCCACCACCCTTCCCAGGTTGCGGGGCAACGTCGTGCGCGCCTGGGAAGAGTTCGATGAACTGGCCCGGCGCGACCTGGACGTAGACGATCCAGGGTGACGGTTCCCCATCCCGATCGAGCCGGAACGCTTCACGAAAACCCAATGTGTCACAGTAGAAGTTCAATGCCGGCCCCAGGTTGGTGATGCGAAATGCGAGATGCCCGATTCCTGTGATCATGTGTTTTTACTCCTTCGACGGTCGATCGCAACGAGGGTTCCGGTCTGAGAGCCCGCGAGGCCGCGTGCGCATGCCTGTGCAATGCTCCCGTGCCAACGATGCCCCACTATCAACCAAGATCTTTCGTATCCGGCCGAATGGCACGCACTGCGGACCAGAAGGCGTCGGGAATGGGATGGTGGGCGAGCGTACCTATCTGCGCCAGACGCTCGGCCCGACTGATGCCCACAACGGTCGCCGCGATGTGCGGATCGCGCAATGAGAATTGTAGCGCCGCGGCCCCGAGGGGGACGCTATACTGCGCGCATAACTCTTCGATGCGCTCGGCGCGCACGCGGAGGTCCGCCGACGCCGGCCGGTAGGCGTAGGTAGGACGCGCGGCCGGTCCCTTGCTCAGGATTCCGCCGCCATACGGCGCCGCATTCACCGCCGCCATACCACGCTGACCCGCGAGGGCCCACAATGGCTCGGCTGCGACGTTGAGCAGCGTGTAGCGGTTATGCGAGAGCACGACCTCGAACACATCCGTTTCGACGTAGCGCATCATGAGGTCGATCGGTCCACCCGCGACGCCCAGGTGCTCGATCAGGCCCTCGTCTCGACAGCGTCGCAAGGCCTCGACGGGACCATCCGGCGCCACGGCTTCCTCGAAGGTCGTGTTCTCAGGGTCGTGCAGGTAGACCAACTGGAGGCGCTCGAGGCCGAGCAGCGTGAGGCTGCGCTCGACGCTGCGCCGCACCTGGGCTCCGCTGTAATCGCGCGTCTCAGGGTCGGGGTCCACCTTGGTGGCCAGGACGAAGCCGGGCGGCAGTCCGCCTCGCTCCCGCAGCACGACGCCGATGCGGCGTTCGCTCTCGCCGTAGCCCGCGGCCGTGTCGAGGAAGGGGATAGGGCCCTCAAGGATGGCGCGCGCCGTCGCCAGCGCCTCCTCTTCGCCCGGCGCGTTGGGAAAAATACGGGTGAGCCCTCCCAACTCGGACGTGCCGATGCAGAGCGGTGGCGCCATGAGGCCCGTGCCTCCCAAGGCTTTCCGGGGCCACACGTCCTGCGCGCGCATTGTCACATCAGTCTCCTTTCACTCCGTCCGTTGTCAGTCCGTCAGCACATTGGCGCGGGCGACGCGGCCGTACCAGGCGCCGCTGTCCTTGAGGATGCGCCGCTGCGTTGGGTAGTCCGTGTAGGCGAGTCCGAAGCGACTGTTGGTCCCATAGGCCCACTCGAAGTTGTCCATCAGGCTCCAGCAGAAGTACCCCTCAAGCGGGATACTGCTCTCGATTGCCCCCAGCAGGGCCGTCAGGTGTTGCCGCAGATAGTCTATGCGCGCCGGATCGTGGACATGCCCGTCGGGGGCGAGGACATCGTCGTAGGCGGCGCCGTTTTCGGTGATGTAGAGACGGGCCAGGCCATAGTCCCGCCGTAACCAGGTGAGGAGATCGGACAGACCCTGGGGGAAGATCTCCCAGTCGCGGGCCGTCACCCTGGCGGCCTCGCGCTGATTCAGGACGCGCCCACCCTCACCGCCCGCAGGGTCGTGGCAGACCGCGCGCGTGTAGTAGTTCACGCCCAGGAAATCGAGTGACGCCGCTATCGCCTCCAGGTCGCCCGGAGCGACCTGAGGCGCCGCATTGCCGTAGTAGTCCCAGGCCTCTTGCGGGTACCCCTGCCCCATGATGGGATCGAGGAACCAGCGATTGGACCGGGCGTTGTGCAGACGCGTCGCCGTATCATCGGCCGCGCTGTCGGTGGCGGGATAGCCTGGGGTGAAATTGAGCACGATGCCGACCTGCGCGTTGGGGCAGCGCTGGCGAATCAACGGCACCGCCGCGCCGTGCGACAGCAGCACGTTGTGGGCGACCTGCAACGCGAGCGCCCGATCGTGCAGGCCAGGCGCATGCTCGCCGATCTCATGGCTCAGGATCGAGATACACCAGGGCTCGTTGTGGGTGATCCACTGTTTGACGCGGTCGCCGAGTCGGGATACCACCACATCCGTATAGCGCACGAAGGCGTCAATAGTCGCACGGTTAGCCCATCCACCTCGATCCTGCAAGGCCTGCGGGAGATCCCAGTGATACAACGTGATGAAAGGCGTGATATGCGCCTCCAGCAGCGCATCGACCAGACGGTCATAGTAGTCGAGCCCCACCGTGTTGATCGCTCCCGATCCATCGGGGATAATGCGCGGCCACGCGGTCGAGAAGCGGTACGCGTTCAGATTCATGGCGCGCATGAGCGCGATGTCATCCGGATAGCGGTGGAAGGAGTCACAGGCCGGTTCGCCGATCTCACCCGTCCGGATGTTGCCCGGCGTCGCCGCGAAGCGATCCCAGATAGATTCCCCGCGTCCATCGTCATGGATGGCCCCTTCAATTTGAAACGACGCGGTTGCCGTGCCCCACACGAACCCGTCGGGGAATGACCTCATGAGTGTGTACCTTTCCCTCGTTATGCCCGTCGTCTGTCGTCTGTCGTTTGTCGCACATCGGCTACCTGACGGTCATCCTTTCAGTGCGCCGGCCGTCAGTCCTTGGACAAACTGACGCTGTAACAGCAGGTAGACGATCACAATAGGGATGGTCGCCATGGTCAGGCCGGCCGTCAGGGCCGGCCAGTCGGTCGAATACTGCCCGACCGCCAGGTACAGCGCGGGTTGCAGCGTCTTCAGTTCCGGCGTCGAGAGCAGCGTCGTGGCGAACAAGAATTCGTTCCATGTGCCAACGAACTGAAAAATGGTGATCGTCGCGATGCCGGGGCTCGTCAGGGGCAAGTACACGCGTCGGAAGATGCCGAAGTCCGTGCAGCCGTCGATGCGGCCGGCGTCGCCTAACTCCGCGGGCAACGTCTTGAAGAACGCACGCATCAGGAACGTCGCGAACGGCAAGGCGCCTCCAAGATAGGAGAACGCCAGTCCGGGCAGGGTGTTCAAAAGGCCAACTTGATGGAGGAAGATGAACATCGGGACCAGGATAGCCTGCCCGGGAATCATCATCGCCGCCAGGAAAGCATAGAAAACCCAGTCGCGCCCCGGGAACGATAGGCGCGCGAACGCGTAGCCCGTCAGGGTAGCGACGACGACGATGATCGCGACGGTCATCGCGGTCACGATCACCGAGTTCATGAATGCCCGAGGAAAGCTCATCGTGGTCCACATGCGCCCGTAGCCCGAGGAGTCAATCGACGATGGCAGCAACGAACCAAAAACTTGATTCTGAGGCGTCACGGACGTCAACAGCATCCAGAGCAACGGAAAGACGGTCACCACGGTCAGCAGCAGCAGGACCGCATAGGCACCAACATCCTGAGCGACGCGTCCCGCGTGAAACGCTGTGCGCTGGGCTGTTATCGGCCTCTCCGCTCCGGCGACGAGCCCATGATTAGGAACATTGGCCATATGCACGCCTCCTTCTCGGCACGATCAGTACTCGACGGCTGCGGATTGGCCGATGCGAATCTGTACGATGCTGATGACGGCGGATAGCACAAGAATCAGCACGCCAATCGCCGATGCATACCCCAACTGTGGATTGGCGCTACCGTACGCGCCAAATGCTGAGTAGTAGAGATAGGTGCCCAACGTGTCGCTGGCGTGGGTAGGGCCGCCGGCCGTCATGACCCAGATCTGATCGAAGGCTTTCAACCCATTGATCGTATTGAGCACCACGACCACAGTGATTACCGGCGCCAGGAGTGGGATGGTGACATGCCGGAAGCGCTGCCAGGCATTCGCGCCATCGGTAGATGCCGCCTCGTAGATATCGCGCGGAATCCCCTGCAACCCGGCGAAGAAAATAAGCAAATAGAAACCCAACGACTGCCAGATCGAGACCACTATGATACTGGGCAGAACCGTGCCTGTGTCGGCCAACCACGGCTTCTCCAGACTTTGCAGCCCTAGCTTCCCAAGTACGATGTTGAGCACGCCGTTGGTCGGGTCGTAGATGATAGACCACAGCAACCCGCTCACGGCGAGCGAAATGACCGTCGGCATGAAGTAGACGGTCCGGAAGAACACGCTACCCCGCACGCCTTTGAAGAGTAAGACGGCTACCAGCAACGGAAAGACGGTCTGGAAGATAACCGTGACAACGACAAATAGCGCGGTGTGCCCGAACGCGTTAAGGAACAATGGATCCTGAAAGAGGTCCTGATAGTTCCCTAATCCTACCCATGTCGCTGACGTCAAGCCGTTCCAGGACTGGAAGCTGAGGAGGATGGCGCTGACCATCGGTATGACCATGAACGCCAGCATAATGGCGATCGCGGGGAGCAGAAACGCTGCTGGCAACCATAACTTGCGCATCGCGCGCTGTATGCCCCTCGGCCGGGAATAGACCGCTACTGCCATGACCTTGTCCCGCCTTCTACTAGCCAGGCCCTATCATCGTGCCTACGCACGCGGCCGTTCCCTCCATGCGTTCACCGTGATTGCGGCGCGTTGGACACCGTATCGCGCGTGAAAACGGCGGCAGCTAGACCGCAATGACTCATACGAGAGCGTTTCCTAACCCATCCGTAAGGCGAAAACCGCGAAGTTATGTCGAACAGAGCACCGGTCGGGCCTCCGAAAATGCCTCATGGGGCCGCCCGTAGGCTCTTCAGTGGCACTGTAAAGGCCGTTCGGCGCGACATAACTTCTCCGAAAGCCCCTTTTGACGCTCGAACGGGTAGTTAGGAAACGCCCTCTCATACGTCAGGTGTGCTGTGACGCAGGACACTGCCAAGCCTATCCTGATCGCGCAGTCTCGGCAGTGTCCCTGACCGTTTCGGGCCTGTGTCCTTCACGGCGCGCTAGCGTGCGATCCTACTGACCTCGGCGCCTAGTGGCGCCCCTGCCGTGCCTTCAGCACCGCTGTCTGCATCGACGCGGCCGCGGCCTGCGGCGCGAGCGCGCCGCTGAGCACGCTCTGAACGGCGTCGGAGACGGCATTCCAGCTGCCGTTGCCAAACAAAATGTGATCGGCGCCGTCGGGAAGATAGCCGATCATCTGGCGAACTTTAGGGTCGGTGATCATACTCTGAGCACTGGCCATCGACGGGAACACCTGTGTGTTCTTGATGAAGGTGTTGTATACGGACGGGCTGAATAGATAGCGCACGAATTCGAGCGCCATCGCCCGGTTGGGGCCGTGATTGTTAACGGCAACGCCCGCGCCGCTACCGTCACCGCACCAGTGCTGCGCGGTCGCACTGAAGGCGGGCACCTTGACAACGGAGTAGTTCTTGGCAAGCGCGGCTGGCGCCTGCTGCGCGATAACCGGCGGCTCCCAGGAGCCATCAAACAGCATGGCGGCCTGCCCGCGATAGAACATCTGCTCCGCCTGTGTCTGGCTAATACCATTGACGCCTAGGGGGAAAACATTAGCCTTAGACAGCCGTTGGAGCAACGTGAACGCCTCAATAACCGGCTTGGAGTTCCAGGTCATGCCCGTCTGCGTCAGCGCATCGAGAGCGTACACGTTGCCGCCAGCCTGCGTGATCAGCGGCAAGAAAAAGTCCGGCCCTGTATTGCGCAACTGGTTGCCCAAGGCGAGCGGCGTGTAACCCGCGCCGCGAATTTTGGGAACCATAGCGATGAGATCGTCCCAGGTCATCGGCGGCGTCAGGTGGAGCTTGTTCATGATCGCGTTGTTGACGAAAACACCGAAGGTCTGGGCGGTCAATGGCAGTGCATACAGCTTGTTGTTGTCGAAGGTGAACTGCTTGATCGTGCTGGCGTTGAACCGCTCGATGAACGACGCCGGAAGATAGTGGTGGTAATCGACGATGAGACCGGCACGACCGAGTTGCGCTGCAAGGACGTGGGCGTGGAAGATATCCGGCAGCGCCTTCGACGCGGCCATGCTGGTGAGAGTGGTTAAGTACTGGGCATTGGCGACGTAGTCGTTCTCAACGACGACGTTAGGATGCAGCTTGGTGAAGCCGGCCAATACGTCACGGTACCATGTGCTCTGGATCGTCAGCTCGGTCTCCCAGTGCATGTAGCGCAGCGTCACCTTCGACGCCGCGTGCACAGCGGGCGTACGGCCGCTGAGCGGGTTGATGCCTGCGGCAAGCGCCGCGCCGGTCAGCCCTACCTTGGCTCCTGTCGCCAGCGCGTCGCGCCGGCTGATCGTGGAACGTGCCTGCTGTGCCGATGTCGGCTGATCCTGAGTGTCGATATCCTTGTCCATGTGTCACTGACCTTTCCCCACAGTGGGATGCATACTCCGCAGGTGGCGAGTATCCGACGAACCTCTGCCCATCGTGCCTCCTCGCATAGGCGCCCTGCGTTCGGGTTTGTGCCCCGTACATAGCTCATCGAGCGTCGATTGATCGCGCCGCTGGCTTATCATGCCGTGTCGACCCTACACCCTCCTCCCTATGTCTTTCTTGTAGCCCGCATGGCCATGCCCGACACGCTGCCAACCGCCTGGTCGACTAGCGGTCCGCCAAGAGGCGGACCGCTAGATTCCCGCTCCACCAGGCTAGGCCGCACGACGATGGTCGTGCCGTCGGACTCAAGATGGCCGCGCACGATCGGGTCGTCCTGGTCCTGCCCCTCGATCCTATCCAGCAAGACGGTCGCTGCCCGGCGTGCCATGTCGTCGATAGCATAGTGGATGGTTGTCAGGCCAGGGCTGGACAACGCGGCAAACGAAATATCGTCGAAGCCCACGACCGACAAGTCATCGGGCACCCGAATGCCGCACCGTATTGCCGCATTGAGAATGATTAAGGCCAAAAAGTCATTGTTAACGAACAGAGCGGTTGGTCGATCGGGGCGCGCCATGAGGCCACGTAGCGCACCCTCAGCCGCTTCCACCGAGGATACGATCGCCAGTTCGTCGTCGGGCCGACGCGGCATATCGTGCGTGTCTAAAAAGCGTTGATACGCCTCGCGTCGCTGCCGATCCTCCCAGGACTCGGGCACATGGTCGACCGCCACATAACCGATCCGGCGATGCCCTAAGGCGACGAGGTGCTCCAGCGCGAGGTCCGTCCCTTGAGCGAAATCGGGCGCGATTGACCACGCCCTCACGCCGTTCAACCGGGTGCCGATAGCGGTGACATGGCGGTGCGTTGCCAGGAGTTTGTCCATCTCTTCCTGGGCCTGGCGTCCGTCCACTTGGCCAAAGACGTCGCCGATCAGCATGATACCGTCGACCCGGTCGGAATGCATGATGGTGCTGAGTTCCCGTCCTTCGCTCCTACTATGTTGGGCATGGCCGAGTAGAAGGTGATAGCCGCGCGCGGCGCACGTCGCATACACCGCGCCCAACAACTCAACGGCAAACGGATGAAGCAAGTCCTTAGCGATAACGCCGACGGTCCTGGTTTGGGTGGTGCGCAGGCCGCGCGCCAGGGCGTTGGGCTGATAGCGCAAGGCCATGGCCGCTTGGCGAACCAGCGCCTGTGTCGCCACGCTGATGCGGATAGCGTCCGAGTGGCCGTTCAGCACGCGCGAGACAGTCGAAACGGAGACGCCGGCCATGCGCGCCACGTCACCGATTTGCACCTTGTCGCTGCTCATGCAGATGCTACTCCCGCCTCGAGGCTCTAGCTAGCGCAGTCGATTGCTCAAACGTTTGAGCAGCTTTTGACACCAGTATAGGCCCCCCGAAAAACTTTGTCAACCGGTCCAGTGGCGCTATCGTCCACCCACGCCCCACGCCGCTTCGCAATTGCACTATTGGCATGGCTCGTCTATTGAGGATGGCGGTTCACGGTGGCGGTGAGGATGTCGTGGTGGCTGCGGTCTCAACCGCGGACGAGAGATTGGTTCCCACCACCGCGGGCTGGCTAGAGTTTGGACCGAATGGTATGGCACCCGGTGGCCGACGACGTATCACGCGCACAGATGGCAGCTTCCCCCAAGCCGTGCCTATCCCTTGCCGTCGAGCCAGTGAGGAATCTGCCCTGCCTGTGTCCATCGAGAGCAGCCCCACCGCGCCCGCGTACCTGTGCTGTTTAGTACGTCCGAGCGGCCACTAATCAAATATCGTCGCTTTGAAGGAACTCAGAGCATATCTATGATGTATCTATCCGTTGCGTGTACGACGCAGGAGCTATCGGCGCACAGCACTCGTGGCGCACAGCTACTCGAACGCGGAGGATAGGCGACATGCGTGATCAGTTGGCGGTAAATACGCTCTTGACCGTCTGCATGACTATGCGCATCCTTGTATGTTGATGCGCATTTCGACGCTTCCCTATCTACCGTAGAAGTCGCCCCATACTGCGAGCAGGGGCCACCGTTACCGTTCTTAGGGCTCGATGTGCTCCTTCGGGATGGGGGTAACGATCCAGGGCAGGCGTTACCCTTCGGGGCTTGGGCGAAAATGAGGGCCGCGCTGGCACCGCTATCGAGGACGACAAAGGTCCACCCAGGCGCGTGTCGCGTTGCGCCATCCGGGCATGTTATTCCTTTTCCAAGTAGGGGCGCGTCTCCCGGTAGGTTCATGCCGAGTGGCGACGCGCCCGCTTGTCCCGCATCGGGGGATATGCGCTGGGTGATGGAGGGCCGGGCGATGCCGGAGGTGTACACGGGGAAGGTGCTGATCCCCGGCGACCAGATTGACGCCTACCTGGCCGCGCTGAAGGCCGCCGAGGAGGCGCGGGCTCCATTCCGAGAGCTGTTGGAGGGGCTGAACGGGGAGTTCGGCGCCTCCCTAGAAAAGAAGTACAGCCGGAAGACGATGCGCAAACACACGGGCATCGTCGACCTGTTCATCATCTTCCTGACGGATTACACGGACGTGGAGCGGGTGGAAGACGTGACGCGCGGGATGGTCAACAGCCAGTTCCGGCGCTGGTACCGGGGCAAGGTACTCGACCGCATGGACCCCGACGAGATCCGCGTCGCGCTCAAGAAGTTCTTCGCGTTCCTCGATCAGGAGAAAGGCATCCACAACCCCAAGGCGCTGGACGCTCTGCGGTGATAGAGATGCCGATGGGGGCGGTACCATGAGCCAGAAGCGCTGGCGGGACACGCTGAAGTGGGCGTGGGAGCAGGCCTTGATCGACGCCTACTACGACTACCGCTGGCATCAGGTGCTCGACCCGCTCGCCCCAGCGGTCAGGCGGTGGGAGGCGGACGAACTGGACCACGTGGAACTGGCGCGGGCGGCCATGCGCATCCACAAGGGAGTATCCCATCGACTACCTCTTTAGCAAGAAATGGGAGGATGCTCGTGCGCATGATTGTCATCTTGCTCGGTTTATCAATCAAAGTGACAGACACAGCCAAAGTGACAGACACAGCGCGCCAGCGGTGGAGAAAGGACAGGATAGGCGACTATGGTGGCGGCTACGCGTCATGCGTCGCCGCGGATCTGCCTGATTAACTCCGCGCAGGACCACCCCTGATCGGCACCGATGCCCACGAGGTGCTCGGCGAAGGCGCGTTGCGTGGATGACGCCGTACTCAGGAGCGCGTGAACCGCAGCGTGTGAGTTTGTCTGCGCGGGCGTTGGATCGAGGATCGCAGCTCCCGCCGCCGCTCCCGTGCCAGCTGGCGTCCCGGTCCGCGCCCAGTCGAGAGGAGGACGCGTCTCATTACCAAAGTTTGGTAGTGGTGTGTCCATGGCTGGCTTCGTGGGACGGGAGAGGGCGTCCGGTGCGTCCTGCACGATACGTTGCTCTGTCTGTGGCGCACTGGTGTCGCTCTTACTGGCAGGCGCCGAGGTGATGGTCTGCCCCAAGGCCGCGTCAGCCATGTCGGGATTGGACTTGGATGATGTCTGGCGTCCGCGACGGCGATCGGGCTTGCTCGCGTAGACCTCGCGCGGGCGGATCGTTTCGCCGGCCTGCGCCCGCTCAATCCAGTCGCGCCGCTCGTCCGCGGAGCCGATACTGGCCACTGCCGCAGCGGCCGAGCTCGGGATCACGCCGGCCTCAACAGCGGTGGCAACATCATCATGCCGGATGAGGCGGAGGCGTTCATCGACATATCCCTGGGAGCGGTGGATGCGCCGGGCGACGCCTGTCGTCGTTAGATCTTCCAGTTGCATAAGCTCCTTAAGCGCGCGGGCTTCCTCAACGGGCGGCAACTCTTCACGCTGGAGGTTCTCAACCAACTGCAGGACGCGGCGCTCGGCTGCTTCAGTGTCGCGCACCACGACCGGAACGCGGGCCAGACGCCGGCGCGTTTCCTCGTCTAGTGCCTGCGCTAGGGCCAGCTGAATGGCGGCATAGCGTCGGCCGCCGGCGATGATGGCGTAGCGCATGTCCCCGTCACGCCCCATCCCCTCCTCGCGCACTAGGAGGGCCTGCAACACCCCATCGCGGGTGATGGACGCGGCGAGCTCGGCTAGGCGGTCGGGGTCCATGTACTTGCGCGGCTGCTCAGGGTCCGGAGCGAGTTGGGAGACATCAATCTCCCGTGCCCCGACGAGGATGCGGTCACCGCCGGCGTAGACGGTCGTCGGGGCATCCGGCTGAGCCGTCGTGATATGTGGACCGGGCCGGGGAGCGATGCGCGGACCCGTTGGTCGCTTCGCCGCCATCATGCGACTCCCGCAGGGCTGAGCCGGGCGATGAGCGCGCGAAACGCGGCCGCGACCGGTGACTTCGGGCTGCTCTCGACGACCGGGCGGCGCGCGTTAATAGCGCGTTCGACCAACGGCGAATGGGGGATGGGGTCAGCGACGAGCCCGTTGTACGCCGCCTGTAGGGCTTCCAGCCCGTCGCGCTGGGGTGCCTCGTCGGCATGGTAGTTCGACGGCAGGATGGCCGCGATCTCGGCAGTGGTAAAGCGGAACAGGCGCAGTTCCTCCTGGAGAGCGAAGATGTCGACGAGCGCGTCAATGTCCTGCTGCGCCCCCGTGCGTGTTGGCACGATCGCTTTGTCTGCCGCGAGGAGCGCGGTCGACTGCGTGAAACCGAGCAGGGGTGCGGTATCGATCACGATGGCGTCGTAGTCGGCGGCATCGTCCTGGAGCAGCTGCCGCAGGCGCAAGGGGCCGGCGGGGTTCTGCGCCAATGCGTTGGCGGCCGCCTCGATCGAGCGGTCACCGGGCGCGATGTCGAGCAGCGCACCAACGGGCCGTATAATGTCGCGCAAGCCACGCTTCGGCTCGGCGATGCGCGCGCCGATGCCAGCGTCAGCGCGAACTGGCTCGTCGGAGAGGGCGCGCGTCAGACTGGCCTGGCTGTCGAGATCCACGAGTAGGCAGCGTTTGCCCTCGGCAGCGAGCGCGCCGGCCACATTATAGGCCGTCGTCGTCTTCGCGGAGCCGCCCTTGCGCCCAAGTACGGCGACATACAGGATCGTGTCACTACTCATCGTGATCTGCGGCATCCTCTCTCGCCAGCCTCGGCTCTCGCGTCGTGCGATCTGTTGTAGCCCCTATTGTACCTGACCACTCTTTCCAGCTTCATTACCAAACTTTGGTAATGTTGGTCATCTGGCGCAGGACGACCGTAATGCGAGTTCAGTTATCGAGGAGGATCTTTCCTCCTAGCCTCTCATCCACCCTACGGCATCACCCTATGGTTTCGAGGGAACGAGTCGCACTACGAATCATTGCCGTGTACCTGGTGGTTATAATCTCGCGCAAATACTACCTTCCGGTCGCTCAATGTGGCCGACAGTCTCCCCTAAGGATGTATTAAAATGCACATTGGGCGGGATAGAATTGCCAGCATCATCGTCTAAATAGGACTGCCCAAATAGAGGGGCACGTGAACGATTTCGGGGATCGGCTCAATCGCCTATTCGAGCGCGCCCGTGCTCGCGGGCAACCACTCACCAATGAGGACATAGAACGCCTCACGAACGGGCGCATTAGGGCAAACCACGTCTGGCTGTCATTGATCGCTTTATTTTTCCAGGTAGCTGATCATGCCGCCTTTCCACCCTCACTAGTACAAATAGACATTGCAACTGGTGGAATCCGTAGGCATGTGCGTATTCCTCGCAAGGTGTAGGGGTATCTTGGCGTCCAAATCGTCATAGCCGTCGTAGAAAGGCGAGGTGGTCAAAACAGTGCGTTGCCTGGAAAGTTTTCGTGATCAGCGACATCTGGCGGCTGCGCCATGGGCGCAATCATAACCCAGGGCTAGATACGTTGCAACTTCTCGCGGGTGTGTTCGGCGTCGCCTTGGACTATTTTGGCGGTCATGGCGACGAGGGTGATGAGGAAGCGATCCGGCGCGCGCTGGCGCAACCGGATCTGCGCGCATTGGTGGTGCGGCTGGGAACGGTACAGGTCAGCCCACGCGATGCAGTGCGCCTGTTGAAGATCGTGGACGTTCTCCTTGCCGACGCTGACGATCCCGATGTCGCCGCTTCAAGCAATGATCTTGGTCTGAATCACATAACGTCTGAAAGCGCCGAGGTGAGTTGCTACGTACGGTCTACAGACAGGTGGGCCGCAGAATCTTAGCGGGGGACCTATTTTATGGCGTGCATTGTTGATTTGAGCGTCCCGCTCACCAATAACAAACATGTTGCGCCGCGTTGGGCGCGCACAAAAGTACGCTACCAGGGGCACCGCTTCGGTCTTCTCGCCATCTGGGCGCTCTTTCGGCTCACTCCAAAATATTTGCGCACCGGATTGGGCTGGGCTAACGACACCATCATCTTATCGACACATGGCACCACCCATGTCGATGCGCCCTGGCATTATGCCCCGCTGTCCGAGGGGCGGCCCGCCAGAACGATTGATCAACTGCCGCTCACGTGGTTCTATGGGGATGGAGTCGTGCTTGATATGCGGCATAAACGTCACGGTGAGGCGATAACGAAGGAGGATATCCAATCCGCCCTAGCTCTTATCGACTACACCATCAAGCCCTATGACATCGTGCTCGTGCAGACGGGCAACGATCGTCTGCTCAATACCCATGCCTACTTCAGTGAGCAACCAGGCGTGAGCGCGGAGGCGACACGCTGGCTGCTCGACCAAGGGGTCAAGCTCGTGGGTATCGACGCGTGGGGGTGGGACGTCGCCCTGCCGCTGCAAGCCCGCCAGGCGAAAGAGAGCGGCCGCAAGGACGTGTTTTGGGCGGCGCACTTTGTCGGCGTAGACAAAGAATACTGCCAAATCGAACGCCTGACCAACCTGGATAAACTCCCCCCGGCCGGTTTCAAAATCTGCGCCTTCCCCCTAAAGGTTGCCGGGGGGTCGGCCGGGCCGGCGCGCGTGGTCGCAATTATTGACGACAATTAGCGCGCCCATGGCGCTGTCTCATCGCCCGACCCTATCAAGCCGACAAGGCGAAAGAGCGTGCGGTACGTTCGGTGGCGGTCGACAGCCGCAGCAAGCTTCTTCTGTCCTTCCACGCTGCCGAACGCTGTGTCGGCGAGGATTACAGCTCCTAGGAACACCCCGGCCAGGGCGACCAACCCCGACGTTACCACCCCTGTTACGATCAGTAGCGCGCGCATGCATGTTCCTCCTTGTCTATCGAGATGTACCTACCATCTCGCCCAGAAATTCGCTCACCAACGCCTCCGACACATTGTCCTTCAATGCCTTGTGGCGAGCGCGGTAGCGGCGATAGGCCGCTAGCTTCTCAATCGGCTGGTCGTACTCGGCCATGACGTTGACGAAATGCCGCGCGACGCGGCGATGCCACCACTGCGCCCCACGAATCATTACCCCCATCTCGTCGGCGCGAAAAGCGACGCCAGCGGCGATCCCCACGTCCGCGTACAGATACAACTCCCGATCCACGAAATCGGCGTACTTCGCCAGCTCGGCCGCGATCTCGCCGGGATTCAGTTGCCCCTCGCCCGGCGTGTACATCTGGTGGATGAGATCTGGATTGAGCGTGAGGAGGTTACCCATCTCCCACGCTACCGCGCGGTGGTAGGCTGTCAGGTCAGCGTCACGCACGCAGCGCGCCATCAGACCCTTGACGATGTTCGCATCGGCGTAGATGCGCATCAGCACCATTTGGTCGCTCATCATCATGCTTGCCTCGGTGACCTGATACACCCTTCGCTCCACTTCCGCGCGCATAGCAGGCAAGTTATTTACCTGCTGCTTGAGCCTCAGCAACGGGCGCACGACGAAGAAGAAGACACACAAGGCCGTATATCCGAGATCGAACGCGAGTATCGAGTTGCGCACGTACGCGATGACAAGCGGTGCTGGTTGGCCGTAGCGCTCGATCACACCCTCGACGGGACCCCCAACGAGGCACCACAGGGTGTCATCTATCCACCCGATAGTCAACACGAGGCCCAACAGAAACAGGCCTGTCCGCTTGGCCTTGCGATCGACGAGCGCCTGCCGGGCGAAGATGTACGCGGCGAACGCGCCCGCCGACGCGCCCATCACGCCGATCATAACGGATAGGGCAAGCATGGCATCCGGCCGGCCAGGAAAACTGTCGTAGTACAAGTGCTCGGCGCGCGGGGCGGGAACGCCCATCCGCTGCGTCCATAGCCAGGCTGCGATAAATCCTGCACAGGCGGCGATGGCGATGACCAAGATTGGTGCGCAGGCACGATCCTGCTGTCTCGTCGCGCGGGCCATATCGACCACATGCAGGAGGATAGCCACGTCGATCAAGCTGCGAGTAAACATGTAGCCGAACCCCGGATGGCCGACGACGCGATCCAGCGTCACGAGGATCGACGTCGGCCATAAACCGATCGCTACCGCCCCGCACAGAATAGCCGTAGTGGAGAGCCAACGTTTCTTTTGCCGCGCCGCGCTGGTGGCACAGAGCAAGAGGATGACGCCTAGAAGAGGTTGCAGCGCGAGCATAATTACAGAGACTCTATGTATGCATCAAGGCCAGGATCGCCCAGCGTCACCGGCACCGCTGGTCGGCACAGCCTGTATAAAGCCCGGCCCAGGTCCTCGGTTTTTCGTTCAGCCGACGTCCGCGGTTCATAGTCCCGGTAGTGGACATGGACGAAAGGCCCCGACGCCGTATCACCTTCAAGTGCATGAGCTAATTCGTGACACGCAATGTACATGAAATGGCGCGGTAGGGCGTCTGCGCGCACCCGTATGGCAGCACGTTTCCCATTGGACACGCACACGCCGTAAATCTCGCTGCACTCGAAGTCGTATGCATCAATTGTTATATCGCACTCGGCTCTTGCCCCGACGACTTTAGCGAGGTCGTTGATGGACACGGCATCAGACACATTTAATTTGCGCCTTAATTCGTGCGTCGTTTCGTCAAGTTGAGCTTTACCGAACATAAACCAGAACCTTCCATCTCGCGTTGTACGACCGGCCGTTTACGCCCACATGACAGCGCGTCAAGTGGCCTCTTCGCCCCCATCGCGACGTTGCCCATCCATCGCCCGCCATTGCTCGACGACGGTGTCCATCACCTCGACAACCATCGCGCGCTCGACCGGGCTATATGAACCCGCGCGCAGCAACAGTTTGAGCATGCTCGGCTCCATCAAGCCCGATTCCACTAGCGCGTCGCGCATCCTGGTCTCTCCGGCCACCGCTTCAGCCTGCTCGGTGGATGTGAAAGGGTTAGTCTCATTCAGGAAGATTGCGGGGCTAACCCCGAAGAACTTTGCCAAGGCTACAACCTTCTGCAGGTGCGGGTCTTCGATGTTACCCCGCCGCGCCTCGCTTAAGTAGCTGATGGCAACGCCGCTCCCCTCCGCCACTTCCCGTAATTTATAGGGGCGCTTGCGACCGTTCTCCTCTTTGAGCCGGGTGACAAAGAGATAGTTTAGGACGTTCGCGAAGTGTTGTGACCGCTCTGGCTCCACCTGGGGAGCCGCCATAGACATGCCCCCCTCTGCCTCTGAGTTCACAGTCATTCTCCTCCCCGCCTCTCACCCTCTCGCCACCGCGCATCCAGTTTTTACAACAAATAAGCTTGACATGTTAAAGATACAGTGTTATTGTAAAAAATACTATGACCAGCATATCTACCACAGCATACGACGAAATTGAACGTCGGGGCAAGAAAGGATTAGCGGTATGCAGCAGCCAGGAACTCGTCGCATCGCGCGCAACCATCCCGCAGACCAGTTATGCAGGTGTTGCATTTGCGGTGAAGTGGTATGGCCGCACCCCCTGCCACTCTCGCCCGCGATGCATCTCGTGCGCGGTTATCCCAAGTCGCAGGCTGGCTTGGATAGGCGAACGCATGCGCTCTACTTCGACCCGCTGCTGTGGTGCAGCGCCTGTGCTCCACCCCTCGTCGTGCAGTGGTGGATACGGTGGGAGCGGATGGCGGCCGAGCTGCTGGAAACCCTGCCGTCTATCCCGGCCGACGTGGAGGCTCCTAGCGGGGTTGGCGCTGATGAAGCTGAGAGGTCTACCGATGGGGTGCCCTGCGTGAACGCGGACAGCGCGGACATTGAGATTGAGGCGGTCGTCTATAACTGCGTGGTGCTGCCTTGACAACTAGTGCAAAGATTCTAGCGGTGTGCGGGCGCGTTGCGTGGACGCCTTGTCGTGCGTTATGATGCCCATCATGGAGAAGTCTGCTATGCCCTAGCGCGTTCGTGCTAGATGCACGAAACCCACCGGGTTGCCCCGATGGGTTAAGGCTACTACTAATATTGTCCGGCCCTGGTGTAACCGACTAGAAATCAACCACCAGCGCCACTGTAATCGGGTCCGAAAACTCAACCGGGCTACCACCCCCAAAAGAGCTTTCGGGACTCGCAGGGGAGCTTTATGCTTCCGAGGAGTACCTATGAGCAATCATACGGGACCGGCGTGTGCATGTCAATATCCCACCGGCCTCGACACTAGAGAAAATACACCGCCCCTCGACGGGATTGACCGGCGCCTGGTCCACCGCTACGGGGCCTGGCTGCTCGTGGGCGGGTACACGGCGCTGCCGACCTACGCCTGGGTCTACTACGCCCGGCTGGGCGTAAGCGAGGCCGAGATGGTCCTGATCGCGCAGCTCTGCACGTACTGGTGGAGCGCGCGCGATCCGTACCCTGGCGAGGCCGCCTTGGCGGCGCGCATGGGCAAGACGGTGCGCACGATCCAGGGCTACCTGCGCTCCTTAGAGGGGAAGGGGTTACTGCACATACAGACACGGCTCTCCACGCACGGCCGGCAATCCACCAACGCCTACGACCTGCGCCCGTTCTTCGCGGCTGTCGAGGGGCTGGCCCGCCTGGACGGCCTGCTCGACGACGCCCCCGCCACCAACAGGGTCACCAGCGAGGGGGCGACGCCGGCGACGCCGGGCTCGAGCCCGCGCGACGGTGACAGCCGCAGCCGTCGCGCGCACCCCATGGGCGACACCGCTGCGTGCAAAGGCGGGCCATGTGACCATAACACTGGCGCGGACAGTGACGCGGAACGGGGACCACTATGTGCAGGCCCGCGTCGTGTCGGAACAGACAACCGGCCTAAGGGCGGTAGCTCGGCTGCTGCCGAGGAGGGCGAAGGATCGCGCGCAGGGGGGGTGAAGAATCCTTCACCCCAAGTAAACCCAATCGAAATAGAAACTTTCGACTCCGATTCGATGCCCCCTACCCCCACCTATCCCGCAGACGCGTGTTTCCCCACACCGGGCGGCACCGACGCCGGCACGGAGGGGCCGCAGCTCCGCGGCGAGGTTTCCCAGGACGCGGACGACCAAGCGGACGGCCAGGCGCTCGCGGCCGAGGTCGCAGCCCTGAGCGACGAGCTGGGGGACGATGCGCCGCGCTCAAGTCTCGGCCGCGCCCGCAACCTGCACCGCGACGCCGGCGTGTCCCTCGACCGGTTCCTGCGCCTGCTCGACGAGGCCGCCGCCCGGACCCGCGGCCGCCAGGCGAGCATCGTCAAGCGCCGGCGCGACGGCCAAACCCCCAACGGCATGCCCTACCTGTTCGCCGTGCTGCAGGACCTCGTACACCCCGCGCCGTCCCGCACGCGCGACGGCGGATCGCCCACGGATCGCCCGCGATCTAACCAGCCCGATCGTCGACGACGCCGGCGTGATGACGGCCGCCGTGAAGCCGTCAACTCCTACGCCGCGTGGTCCGACAGCCCCGCGCCCCTGCCCATCGTCGAGGAGCATCCGGTGTGGCGCGCGGCCCTCGCCGAGCTGGCCCAGGTGATGACCGCCGAGAACTTCAATGCCTGGCTGGCCTCGACACGCGTGGTACGCCAGGAGGGGGAGGTGCTACGCGTGGCCGTCCCCACGCCGTTCAACAAGACCTGGCTAGAGCAGAAGCTGGCCGGCAAGGTGGCCGGCGCGTTGCACACGATCGACTATGCGGTCCTGCGCGCTGAACCCGTCGCGCGCGTCGAGTTTGTCGTCGTGGCGGCTGCGTGAGCGCGCTCCTGTCGTCCTGGGGCGTGGTAGGGGACGGGGAGGGCACGCTGGGCGCGTCACACTGGGCGCGACGACTGCGGCCTCGTGCCCTCCCCGTGGTCCTGGTCACCTTGGCCATGCGGGTCGTCGCGCGGCGTCCGGCGTCCGGCACCCGGCCGCGTGCGCGCAACCAGCACCGCCGGCTCGTTGGCGCGGCCGGCCTCGATCGGCGTGGACTATGGCACCGTCGTTGGGGCCGGCCGCGCGGTGCCCCTCCCGTGCCTCCACGCAAAGGCGACGAAGGACAGGACGTAGGCGGCCAGGACGGCCAGGAGTAATAGGTGATAGCCGATCTGTAGCGACAGGTACTCCAGGGTCCCGCCGACGAACGCGCCGAGCAGGTTGGACGCGAAGGCGATGTCGGGCGTCACCACGTCGCCAAAGAGGCGCCCGAAGATCAGGTTCGCGAGCAGGATGGGCGAGAACAGGACGGCACAGCCGAGCAGGTAGCGGAGCCCCAGATCCAGGGCCAGCAGGCTGTGCAGCGGCAACAGTAAGTTGAGCGCCAGCGTCGCGGCCAGCCCCCCGTAGAGGAGGCGGATGTCGAGCCGCAACCGGGTCGCGGTGTTGATCCAGTTGGCGAGCAGCACCGTGCCCAGGATACCGGCGATCACCAGGGCGTTGACCAACCACGTGACGCCGAAGAGGAGCATGAAGTTAACGATGCTCTTGGCCTCGAGCAGCAGGAAGGCCAGGCCGGTGAAGAAGAGCGTCGGGTCGAAGCGGCGCAGCTCCGTGCGCCGCACACTCAGCGCCAGCGCGCCGACGGCAAAGAGCCAGGCCAGCCCCAAGGCTTGCAGGTAGACCGTGTCCACGCCATGCTCCTTGAGGTAGAGAAAGGGCCAGTCGTCGGTGGCGTCGGTCACGTTGGGCGCCGGGCTGATGCGGTGCGCCGCATACAGGGCCGGCGGCAACGCGCGCAGGCCCGGCCCATCCATCAGCACCGCGGCCGAGGTGCTCGCGGCATAGACGCGTCCGTAGGGCGCGCGCCCGAAGACGTGGGCCAACATGCCGGCGATTTTGTGGACGATCCACGGCCGGCGATAGTAGTTGTAGAGGACCAGCACGCCGCGCGCGCTGAGGTGGCGGCGTGCCGCCTCAAACGCCTCGCGCGTGAACAGGTAGCTCTCCGAGCGCAGGTTGGCAAAGCTGGAACTCAGCGCCAGCGAGTCCGTCGCGGCCAGGATGATCAGGTCGTAGGTGCCGTGCGCCCGTTCCAGGAAAGCGCGGCCATCGTCGATGACCACATGGACGGCCGCGCTTTGATAGGGGCGGTCGGGGTTGAGGCGGCGGCCCAAGTTATAGATCGTGGGGTCGAGCTCGACGGCCGTCACGTCATGGATGCCGTTGTGCAGGCCCACGTCCACGTCGGTGCCCGAGCCGGCGCCGATGATGAGCTCGCGGGCGGAGGGCGGGAAGTGGAAGGTCTGGAAAGGCACCCTGTAGTAGGCGAAATACTGGCGCGCGGCGTACGGGCCCATGGCCTGGTAATTGATGCCGTTGTTCACGGTCACCAGCGTGCTGTGGTACGGGAGCGGGTGTGTGTCGATGCGGTAATAGGGCGACCACAGCGAGGTGCGTCCCACCAGGCCGACCCACACCACCACACCCAGCAGGATCGCCGCGTTGAGCACGCGGATCATGCCGCGCCGTTGCGGCAGCGCCAGCACGGCCACCGCGCCGATGGCAAACCACACAGCCGGCGGTGCGCCGAGGAACGAGATCAGCGCGAAGAGAACCGTGCCGGCGATCGAGCCAGCGATATCGAGCGTGTAGGCCGTGAGCGGCGGGCGGACCGCGGCCAGGAGGCGCCCCAGGTTTTGGGCCAGCAGGGTGAACAGCAGGGTCACGCACGCGAAGATCAGGGGCAGCAGCAGGAAGGACTCTGTCCCGGTCTTGGCCATGGCGAAGTAGTACTCCTGCGATGTATCGATGCTGAGTTCGAACTTGAACACGCTAATTACGCCGACGAGCGCGGCCAGACTGACGGGGAAGAAGGCGAGGAGGTCGAGGCGACGCCGCGCCTGCAGGATGCCGAGGCCGATACCCAGGAACGAGCCCAACAGGACAAAATTGGTGAAATAGCCCATGGCGCGGATGTAGGCGGGGATCCAACGGATGAGGGCCAGCTCGACGAAGAGGATGCTGAACGAGCACAGAAACAGGTTCCAGCGATTGCGGGCATCCGAGGCCATGACGGTACCTCCGTACGTATCAGGAGAACGGACCGCGGTATCCGAGGATTGTCGTGGGCACGGTACCATAAACCCGTGAGCCGGGTCAACCCGTCATTTTGGTCGCTGCCTGGGGGTTATTAGTGCCCAACCATGTAAGCGCCAGTTTCGATCTGGTTCATGGGCACTTTTAGTAATGTTTAAAGTGGCCGGGGGGGTGACTGTGCAAAGCCCTACATCGCGCCAGCAAGCGACGAATTTGGTGGGCATCAGGTTGAAGGATAGGCTGCCGCTGCCGGCCAGCATACAACGCTGGACGTATCGGGCCTTCTAGGTGGAGCAACAGTGACGGCAGCGTCCACAAGCATCACCAAGAGTGCCCATGAACCCAAATTATCACCCCAATAATCGTGCAAGGAAGCGAACCAAATGACACCTGCCCAACGTGCGGGGGTGCGCCGGGGCCGAGCAAGACCGGCCATTGCGCGGCCTGCATTGAGGAGGAGTGGGCCAAACTCCGCTCCAAGATGGGAGAGGAGTGGTACCAGAGGCATCGCCATCGGGAGGGCGATTGAGGAGGCGTACGGTGGTTATTGAGAGCCGACTGCGCGATCGGCTGTCGTCAGCAGCACGCCAAAATGCGCCGCGGCGCATCTGGCGCTCGGCGCATTTGTATCTATCTCCGCATGGGGCGCGGCCGGTACCAGCACAGCCCCACCGCGGTGCCCCGTTCCTCGCTGACGCCGGACTGGAAGGGCGAGCCCCACGCGGATGACTTCTACAGCATCGCACCCGCGCATGAAGGTTATGTGTGGCGCAGGTCAAGAGTGTGTAAACACAGACTGACGACGCCCGACGCGACCGTGCAGGCCGATGGCGGCGGGCGCTCACCACGAGCGATCCGAGCCATCGAGCGCCCGCACGTCGGCCTCGGTGAAGCAATAGTGCAGGTCGGCGATCTGGTCGGCCTCGCTCAAGATGTCATAGATCGTGGCGTCGAGCTCCGCGTCGGTGCCATAGGTGAGGGTGAGGATGTAGTCGCTCCGGTTCGCGTCGGGCTTGCGCATCGCGTAGCGCCGCAGCACGGAGTCTTCGATCCAGGTGCGTGCCTTCGTTTTCCCGCGCACAAACTTGCTGTTGTTCTCGACTCTGAGCCAGAGTTCGACGTCGATGCGACGCAGGGTGTCCGGCTCTATGTCCGGTCTTACGCTCGTCGTCGGCGTGTCCACCTGGCTCGGGACGGTGTCCAAGGCACGCGGAGTTGCTTTGGGCAGGGTCGGGCGCAGCTGAGTGGCCAGGCTGTGCAGGACGGTGGCGAGGCGTCCCTTGGGGGGTGGCAGGTCGTCGAGCCAGGCGACGAGGCGCCGGCGGTCGGCGGGCGTGAGAGCGAGCGTGACGACCTCGCCGGCGAGCAACGCGTCGATGAGCCGGCTGGCGCTACCTTCGCCGGTGTGTGGTCCCCGCACGGCGTAGAAGCCGTGGCGTTCGGCGATGGCGCGCAGGGCCGCTTCGTCCTCGGCCAACAGGGGCCGCATGTCGTTCTCCTCAACGCGTGGGCACTTGAAACTACCTAGTTTGTACTCTCGTGCGGGTGGTGGTGTCAATGCGCGTGGCGTCCGTCGTCGAGGCGGTCGCGTGTGTGCGCCCACCGAGGCCGTGGCGCGGGCATCCCGAGCGACGACACGAGAGACAAGAGTCTATGTGGGAGACATAGGCGCTGGACTCGGCCACATGACCGTGGCTCTCCCTCATATAAGGCCCTAAGGTAGCGAAGGCCCACATTTCGGCAACGGCCTAGACTCCTAACGGAGGGAGACCGGGACGCACGCTGCATCCTGAGCGACGCTGTCGTCTGGGAGCGAACGTGGGACGCCTTACAAGAAACCATCGAGCGCGCGAGTCCTGTACAGCAGTACGACTCAGATGCGGTGGCAGTACCTTTAGCCACTCCCCCTGCTGCGCTGTAGGGCCAACAGGAGAAGGTCGATGCCGATGGTCATGCGCGCGCGAAAGTCCTCGCGCGTGCTCGTTTCGTGTTTGATACCGTACGCCGTGCTAAGCAAGGTCTGGGCCACATCGCGCGCCAGACGTGCGCGCTCGACGGACATGTCGGCGGCAATAGCGTCCGTGACCAGCGTGGCGAAACGTTGGGGGTAGTCCGTGACCAGCGGGCCGAGGAGGTCCGGGTTGTTTTCGATCAAGAGGGCTACGTCTTTCGTCAGCGGTCCGACGTACCGCCCGGTCCACTGGTCGAAGGCGTCAATGAGCCGATCGCGGAGGGGGCGAGCGGTGTCTATGAGGGTGCGCGCGGCGGCTGCGACATCGCCATCGAGCGCATAGGTGACGGCGGCGCGAAACAGATCCTGCTTCGAGGGGAAGTAGAGGTACAGGCCCGGGCGGGAGATGTCCGCGGCGCGTGCAACATCCTCCATTGAGGCCTTCCGATAGCCGTATCGGGCAAAGATCAGCAGGGCGGCGTCCAAAACGTGCTGGCGACGACCACCCGCGTTCTCGCCCACACGGAGGATGTCGGAACTAGGAGAACTCATACGCGACAGTATACACGACATGTAACACGCTTGACGATATGCGCCTATTCTGTATAGTTAGAGTAGCGCCGCAAGCGCCACTGTGTCCTTCAGGAGGGTTTCATGACCACACCCACGTCACTCATCACGACCCGATTCGACGCCACAAGCACCGCTGCGGACGTCGTGGCTGGTCTCGACCTCATCGGTGTCCGTGCCATCGTCACCGGGGCCTCGTCCGGCATCGGCCGTGAGACCGCACGCGCCCTCGCCCGTGCGGGCGCGGACGTCACGCTCGCGGTCCGCAATACCGACGCTGGCGCGCAGGCCGCCGCGGACATTGCGACGTCGACCGGTCATGAGCGTATGCATGTCGCTGCCCTGGACCTCGCCAATCAAGCCTCGGTCGCCGCCTTCGTCCAGCGTTGGAACGGCCCGCTGCACCTGCTGATCAACAACGCGGGGGTCATTCCGCGCACGCTGTCCCGCACCGCGGAAGGCTGGGAACTGCAATTCGCTACCAATTACCTTGGTCACTTCGCCCTGAGCCTCGGATTGCATGACGCCCTGGCCGTGGGCGCCCGCGACCGGGGCGAGGCCCGCATCGTCTCGGTCAGCTCCACGGCGCATATGAGATCACCGATCGTGTTCGACGACATTCACTTCGACCGGCGCGCGTACGACCCGCAGGCGGCCTACGCACAGTCCAAGACCGCCGACGCGTTATTCACGGTCGAAGCCACGCGTCGCTGGGCCGCCGACGGCATCGTCGCCAACGCGGTCAACCCCGGCGGCGTCGCCACCGGGCTGCAAAGAGACTTCACACAGAAACAAAGGGAGTACTTGGCCGACGCCGAGGCCGCGGGCGTCTTCGTCTACAAGACGGTCGAGCAAGGCGCCGCCACCACCCTCGTCGCGGCCGTCGCCCCCGCATTCGCCCACACCGGCGGGCACTATCTGACGGACGGCCGCGAGGCCCACACCGTGCCCAACGACGCCGACTTGTTCGCCAATGGCGACGGCGTCAAGCAGTGGGCGCTTGACCCCGACACCGCACAGAAACTGTGGACAGTCTCGCTCGCGCTCATCGGCCAAACCGCCACGCATCGCACGGACGCGTCGTACGGAAGTCAGTGAGGCCCGGGCCACCGCTGAACTGGCCTGGTGTGACTGAAGCGACTACCAGCCGCACTCTGGACCTAGCGAAAGGACCGCTTACCATCCTGGATCTGGTATTCGACTGCATGTCCTGCCGTCACAGGCGTTTGACAGCAGCAAAAGCGACGATGTCGGCAAGGGACGTGCTTCCTCCGGCCTTTTTCGCGGCACTCGCCCCTCCGTGTGTGCAGTCGCTGTACTCACCCTGATGCGAAAGAGCACCGCCAGACGGCGGCTGGTGGTCGCTTCAGTCACACTAGGCCAAGACGGGCAAAGGGCGCATTGTGCTGACTCCGTTCACCGCCCAACCATCGCCGCCCAACCTCGTGCAGCTCACCGCCGCCCTCGTGCAGCACTGGCCAATGACCAACCTCCTGGACATCTTGAAGGAGACGGACCTGCGGGTCCACGTCACCGAGGCCTTCCATACACTGGGCGCGCGCGAAGCGTTGGCTCCCGATGTCTTGCAGCGCCGCCTGCTGCTCTGCTTGCATGGGTTAGGCGCCAACGCGGGCCTCAAGCGCATGCGCAGCGGTGGGAGCGGGGAGACCTATGCCGATTTAGCATATGTGCGCCGCCGCTATATCACCAAGGAGCAGCTGCGGGTCGCCATCGCCAAGGTGTGCGATGCGATCTTCACCGTCCGCCGGGTCGACCTGTGGGGGGAAGGGACCACGGCCTACGCGTCGGACAGCAAGCGATTCGGGGCGTGGGACCAAAATCTGATGACCGAGTGGCATGCGCGCTATGGCGGACCCGGCGTGATGATCTATTACCATGTCGAACGCAACTCCGGCTGGAATCATTGCGCCGGGAGATTCACGAGGGCTTGGAGGTCATCGAAACCTGGAACAGCGCGAATGACTTCATCCTGTATGGGAAAAGCGGCGAGTTTGCGAGCAACAAGACCGAGGATCACGAGATTCTCATGCTCTCGCTGCACTTGCTACAGATCAGTCTTGTGTATGTAAACACGCTCATGATTCGGCAGGTGTTGGCCCAACCGGCCTGGCAGGGGCGCCTGACGGCCGCCGATCTCCGGGGCTTAACGCCTCTCAAGTGGCAGCATATCAATCCGTATGGGACGTTCCTCTTAGATATGCAGCAACGCTTACAGTTGGATCTCGTCGCCTGACGTGGTAGCTTCTTTGCCGAAATTTCGGCCTTCGCTACCTTAGGGCCTATAACGTGAAACAGGGCTGGTCCGGCGAGGGACCTGCCGGGACAGGTGGCCACAACGCGGCTAGGCGACCCCTGAGGGACCTGAGACGGCGGTGCAGGCGACCCTGCCCTCACCCCCAGGAAACCCCATTCACGTTATATGCGGGAGAGCCAGTGTCATGTGGCCGAGTCCAATAGGCGCCGGGCGAGGATACGACCCAGGCGATGCCGGCGAGCGCAGCCGGCGCCGCTCCCTCCCGCAGTCGCCCCGCGCTCAACGACTGTTGTCGTTGCCCCGGCATGTCCACTTTGACGCGTTCGTGTGTATTCATAGATGCCAAGCGCGATGGTAGCTGGCGTGTGGGGCCTGTTATCCCCGCCGCCGGACACACGAAGGACAGGGGAGTGCATGCATGACACCATAGCCCTACCGTATGGGGGTAGCCACGCGGCGACGGAGGACGAGGACGCCGCGATCGGGGCGGCGTGCGCGGACCCGGCCGCGTTCGCGCCCCTCTACCGGCGCTATCGGGATCGCGTCTACTGGTACGTGCGCGCGCGCACGGCGACCGACGAGGACGCCGCTGACCTCACGCAACAGATCTTCGGGCAGGCGGTGGCGGCCCTCGGCCAGTATCGCCCCGGGCGCGGATCGTTCGCGGCGTGGCTCTTCGCCATCGCCCGCCACGCGCTCGCCAACTTCCACCGCCGCCACCGGCCAACCATCGCCTGGGACGCCTTGCCGGCGGCGTTGCACCCCGTCGCCGCCGACGATCCGTTGACAGCGACGCTGCGCCGCGAGGACATCGGGCGCGTGCGCGCCCTGGTCGACGCGCTCGACGCCGACAAACGCGAGCTGCTGGTGCTGCGCTTCGTCGCCCGCCTGACCATCAGGGAGATCGCCGTGGTGATCGGCAAGAGCGAGGCGGCGACACACAAACGGCTTACCCGGACGCTACACGCGCTCGCCGTACAGTTTGAAGGAGTGGACCAATGATCCAAGATCGCCATGACACCAACGCGGACACGTACGCCGACCTCCTCGGGCCGGGCAGCACCCCCGCCGTCGCGCGCGTCGTCGCCGCGCTCGACGCGGCCTACACCCCCGCGCTATCGCCGCAGGCCGCGCGCCTCGACGCCGCCATGGCCCGCACGCTGCATGCGCAGCTGACGGCGCCGGCGCGCCAACACCGCCCGGGCGTGAGGATGCGGCGACGTATCGCCTCGGTGGTGGCCGCGTTCGCACTCGCCCTGGCCGGCCTGGTCACCTATCTGCGCTGGCCAGCCCCGACGCCGGTCTCGGCGCAAAGTATCCTGCGGCACACCGCGGCGGCCTTCTCCGCGTCCGGCCCAAGCCAGGCAACGCACGACGTGCTCGCGGTCCACACTTCCTGGACCCCCGGCGTCGCAACCGGGGGCCTCACGGCCGCCGACCTGACCCCCGACACCATCTATGATGCGTGGGTCCACCGCGACGCGAGCGGCGCGATCGCGCGCGAGGATATTAGGGCGACCGATGCGCGGGGGACAATGCTCCTGCGCGCCGTGCAGGACGGGCGGACGCTCACGGTCTACGACGCCAAGACAGGGACGACGCAGATTACGACCCAGGACGCGGCGGCGCAGCCGCACAACGCCCTCTTCCCCGATCCGCTCGACGCGGACAGCCTGCGCCAGTTCGTGCTCGCCGCGCAACAAGGCACGGACCAAGAGGCTCATGTCCTGCCGCAGCAAACCATCGACGGGGCGACGGTCGATGTGGTCCAGGTCACCCGCATGCAACTACTCGACGCGCAGGGGACGGGCGTTCCAACGCCGCATCGCTACACCGCAACGCTGTATGTCGATGCGGCGACGTATGTCCTCCGTAAGCTGGAGATGGAGATCGACGATCCCGCAGGGGCGGTGGTGGCCTCCGGCGTGGTCCAGGATCTCCGGCACGAGGTCGTCCTCCTGTCGGATGTGCCCGTGAAGGTCTTCCTCTCGTCGGATGTGTCCGCGAAGATCTTCCTCTCGGATGTGCCCGCGCAAAGTCTCTCCCCCCAGATGTCGGCCCACCGTCCGGCTGGACACTAGGGCAGCGCTGCCGCAACCTCGCCCCTTCTTTTCCAAGCAGTCCCAACCTCCCAACCCCGCCCGCTTGCGACGGCCCGCCGCGACCGTGTAGGCTGACGGTGAGGGTGCGCGCAGCGAACCTGTCGCGTCCGTCGCATACGCGCACACGCGCACACGCGGTCGTGCATGGGGGTGGGGGGAAGCGTGGAGAGCGGGCAGACACGGGAGCCTGACGCCGGCCTCGGCTCTGAGTTGTTCGCGGCGCAGCTCCGGCGCTATCGCGTCGCCGCGGGCTTGACGCAGGACGGGCTGGCCGAGCGGGCCGGGGTCAGCGTGCGCAGCGTCGGCGACCTGGAGCGGGGCGCGGGGCACCGGCCGCGCAAGGACACGGCGCGGCTGCTCGCCGAGGCCCTGGGCCTCCCGCCGGAGGACCGGGAGGCGTTCGTCGCGGCGGCGCGTCAGGCTCCCGCTCCTCCCATCGATGGCGACAAACCGCCGCGTGGCGAGGACCACGCCCCGGCCCCGGTCGCGGTCCCGTCCGCCGCCCGGGGGTGGCTGCGATGGCTGTGGCCACCGCGGCCACGCTGGCGCGCGGCGGGGCTGCTCGGGCTCGGCGTCCTCGTCGCGCTCGGTGTCCCCGCCACGGCGGCGCTGTGGGGCCGGCGCACGGCCGCGGCCCCGGCCCCCGGCGTGGCCGTGACCATCGTCGGCCCTCACCAGGCGGCCTGCTGCTGGGCCACGCAGGGCACCTGGTACGCCGACGGCCTGCACGGCTACCCCGGCTTCGCCGGCCCGACCGACTGGACGTATGCGCGCGGGGCGACGCGCCCGCCGGTGTCCGCCGTCCGCTGGTCCCTCGCGCCCCCGCTGCGGGCGGGCGGCGACTGGCGGCACGTCGCGGTGGACATGTGGGTGCCCGACAACAACGCCGACGCGCGGGTGGCCTACGTCGTTACCGATGGCCGGGGCCGGCCGTCGCGCCGGGCGGTCGATCAGGAGTCCCCCGCGCCGGGGTTCGCCCACCGCAGCCCGGGCTGGGTGCGGCTGGGCATCTTCGATGGGACGCGCGACGGGCGGCGCTGGGGCGGGGTGATGGTGGACCTGACCGACCGGGCGCCGACGGACTGCGCCGCCTACCACTACGCCAGCCGCACCTGCGCGGTCGGGGCCGCGCAGGCGCGCTTCTCGTACCCGGCGCCCGGCATCCGGTAGCCCGACGACCCGCGCGACGGGGGCGACGGGGGGCGACGGGGGGCGACGGGGGGCGACGGGGGGCGACGGGGGGCGACGGGGGGCGACGGATCGACGGACGGCGGAGAGTGGCGCCATCCCTCGCCGACACAGGGACCCGGGGCGCGGGACTAGCCCGGTATCCTTTCCCCGGGGCTGCTGGATGTGCCGGACGCGAATCCGTAGCCGCTGTATCGGCCACTGATGGTGATGTAGGTGTGATAGAGGTGGCCGCTATACACATCGGACCAGTCGGTGAAGCCATAGTGCGCCCCCGGGTTGCTGAGCTGGGCGTCGGGGAGGCAGTTGAACGCCCGCGTGGCCACCGTGGCGTTCATCGTGTCGTCGCGCAAGTGGATGGTGAACGTGCAGCGATTCCAGTAGGCGGGGTTGGCGTTGGGGAAGTGGATGTACCCGTCCGGGGAGAGGCTAAGCCCCCAACTCCCGCTAATGCACGCGTAGAAACTGACGTTGATGGGCGCGTTGTATCCAGTGGCGACGACCCCGCCGCCGCCGCTGTCGGCGTAGGCGTGGGGCGCGGGGACGACGTGGCTAGCCAGGGGTGCGAGGGCGAGGGCCGCGGCGGCGGCCAGGCCCAGGGCGCGGCGAGTCGGACGTATCATCGGTCTCTCCTGTATCACTCTAGCTGTGGTGAGGGGGCGGCAAGACGGCGCGCTGCGCGTGGCACACGTCTATTGGACCGACGCTCAGTGATGCACCGGGCATCCGCGCTGGACAATTGTCGACGACGCACAGGTGTAAAAGGCGCAGACCGTGACCCGATACACATGGATGTGGTGATCGCCGTTGTCGTAATAATCGAAGGACCAGAGGAAATCATCCGTTTCCCAGGCGCTGCCGAGCCAGGTTTGCAGATGTACGGTGTTGCTGCCGTGGCCGCAATACGTCGAGTCGGCGTGGGCGGGCGTGGCGTGGCTGGCCAGGGGGATGGCCGCGCCGGCAAGCGTGGCCGCAAGGGCGAGCGGGGCGAGACGGCGGGCGATAGGTGCGCGCATGGCTGATGTCCTCTCACTTCACGATCGTTTGTCGTGCGTCGTGGGCCGTCCCGTCCATGGCCAGGGACGGCGCCGACGAGTCCAGCATGGCATGGGCGGGGACCACACACCAGGCAAAACCAGCAGCTTCGTAGGCAATGTAACCGGCGACTTGGTGACATCGTTTCAGCCACGCCCTCTCTTTTCCAAGCAGCCTCAACCCCGCCGCTTGTGCGCGCCCGCCGCGACCGTGTAGGCTGACGATGGAGGGGTTTGCGCAGCAAACGGTACTCACTACACAATCGCTGCGCGATTGCTCGCTCGTCGAGCGCAGGGTTTGCGAGCGCCAGCGAGCAGAACCCGTAGTGAGTTACGGGTTTGCTGCGCGCACCCCCGCCGTCAGCCTACAGGGCTGATCTTAGCTTTTGGTTCTGGCACATATTTGATGGTGCCAGTCGGTGGCCTGTGTGTCATCCATGATGGAGGCACGCTTCAGAAGTGGTTGAGGAACTCCGTACGCCCTGTAGCCCGGCTTCCGCTCGTTCTACCGCCAGATCGTGTCGCCGTTTTCAACAGTCCTAGGCAACGTCAGAACCCGCACCATCAAATGTGTGCCAGAGCCTAGCTTTTCGACGGAATGTTACTCTAAGCGGACGGTAAATAGGGGCGTCACGCAGACGAGAACGCAGTGGCAGCGTCAATCAAGCGCGTTATCGCACCTAATCGCCCCAGCCTGTTGAAAAACCCCTGTCCTATCCGCGGGGACTCACCACCACCTTCCATTTTGCTGACAACAACGACGCCGAGAGCGGGAAATCAGTGCCGAGAATGGACGAATAGAGGCAATTCGACCGGCAGAAGCTGCCCCTATGCGGCGAGCGAAGGGTTTTTCAACAGGCTGCGCCCGTTATGTGCCATGAGACCGACCATTAGCAGCCTCATTTGGCCCGACAGCTCATTTCCACCCACGTTTTTCGTAATTAGTCACGCATTATCTGCGATACAGGTAACGGCTTAGAGTAATTCTCCGTCGAAAAGCTAGCGGGAGGCCAGATGGCTGGGTCATAGAAATGATACACTGAGAGGGTCAGTTTTGAGCCAGGCCAGAGCGCTACGGCTCTTTTTTTGTGCCTTTTTCAGCCCTTTTGGTGACCGATAGTGCCGGTGTATCGGACGCTAGGACAGGGTAGGGTGGTCGGTGGGAGGCACAGCGGACGCCTCTCCGAGGCGTGAGGTGTCCGTTTGGTCGTCGGTCCGCGGTCGCTTGCCCAACGCGTCACCGAGAACCGCGATCCCGAGCAGGGCGAGGAGTGTCAACACGGCGGCGACGAGCACATTGACGGCGGTGCGTGGTGCGATCGGAACACTCGGGGTTTGGGCGGGCTGCTCGATGGTGATGGTCGAGCCGACGCCAGCGACGGCCAGTTTGATGCCACCGCGTCGATTTTGGAGGTCCGAGAGCGTTGCCTGATCCTGCGTGATGCGTAGGTCGAGCTGCGCGCTCTGGTCCCGCTGTGATGGTGAGGGGTTGCGCGCCTGCAAGAGCCCCTGGTTCTGTTGCTGCGCGGTGGCCGAGTCCCGACTAACCCTAGCAATCTCGTCGTCGATACCCCGCAACGCTTGCGCCACGCCGGCCATTCGGTCCTCTCGATCCCGGGCTATGAAGCTGTCAGCCATGGCTTGGGCCAAAAGGGCGGCGTCGCGCGCGTCCGACGCGCGCACGTCGAGATAGATCAGTGGGTATTGCGGCGGCGCTGTTGCGGCCGTATTCTTCAGCAGCGTACCAACCGTGGTGGAGCGGGACAGGTGTGCGCCGGCGCGCCCAAGCGCGGCCTGGGCGACAAGTGTCGTCGGCACGAGGCGCGCGTCGGTCGCCGCGCGCCCCCAAGCCGCCTGATCCTGGTTGAAATCGCCGCCGCCCCCCGGCGCGGGCAGCCCCGAATTGACGCGCAGCAGCACCTCGGACTGATACGTTTTCGGCTGTGCCTGACTGACAAGGAAGGCAGCGCCAGCCGCAAGCAGGGTGCCGACAACGATTATGGGCCACCAGCGGCGCAAGACAAGGAGTAGGCGTTGCACATCCATGTCCGCTTCCACTGCCCTCACCTCCATCTGCCATCCGTCGTTGCCGGCGCGACTCGTGGTACAGCATAGCAGTGCCAAGGAAACGGGTGACGTACATCTCGGTACCTCTACGACATCGGCGGCCCCGGCGCACGGGGCGTCGTGCTCATCATAAGCCTACACCGTCGATCACAGGCCGCGTGACGCGCTCTCAGGGCCGCTGGGACGCTTCCTAGCGGCGCAATGGGCATGACCGGGCTAAAGCGGCGTTGGAGGCCCACGGGGCGCTAGAGGGCGTCAAGGCGATGGATAGAGGGCGCGCCGTCACAGGGAAACGGCGGGAGAAAGTGGGTAGACATCCTCCATCAGGATTGTTACGCTGGTTTAAGCGGAAACTATCGTAACATTTTAGCGGCCCTCTTCTTGTTACGCTAGTATTAGGATAAACTAGCGTAACAAGAGGTGAAGGGGTATGGCGGTCAAGGAGCGGCGCATCAAATGCGCGCGGTGTGGCGAGCGCGAGACGGTGATCCGGGGGGAGCGTGGCCCGGTGTCCAAGTACTGCGACGTGTGCCGCGAGGAGGTCAAGCGCGAGCAAGCGCGGGCGCGGGTCCAGGCGATGCGGGATCGCCGGCGCGCGCTCGGGTCGTAGGTGGCTCTGAGCGGAGCGAGGGCCACAGGTTTTGCAGCATGCAAAAGATACCTTACTCCCCACCCTCTAAACGCGGTGGTGTTCCACACAAGACCGCCACGGCGGGAGAAAGGGCGGGGGGCGATGGCGACGTGGCGGCGGGGGGGACGGCCGCGCAAGGCGGCAGAGGAGCGGCGCACGGAGCGGGTCGCGCTGTACCTGACGCTGGCGGAGCGGGCCGAACTGGAACGGCGCACGCCCCTGACCGGCTGGCGGGATGTGAGGGCCTACGTGCGGCGGGCGATCATGGCGCAGCGGTCGCCGCGTGCGACGGTCCCTCAGCTCAACGTGCAGGCATGGGGGGAGTTGGCGCGGACGGCGGCGAACCTGAACCAAGTGACGCGGCACCTCAACGAGGGCGGGCAGCTCGACGCGGCGACGGCGGCGGGGCTCGCGGTGGTGTTGGAGCGCCTGGGCGGGGAGGTCCGCGCGCTCCGGTTGGGGCTCCTGGGCATCAAAGGCGCGGAGGAGTCATCGGCTGGCTCGTCGAGCGCAGGGTGTGCGAGCGCCAGCGAGCAGAACCCGTAGTGAGTACGGGGTACGGGGTCGTTGCGCGCACCCTCACCGGGGCCGCGGATGTCGTAGGGGTACCCAGCCACGCTTATCGTCAACACTGCGTCCAGGTTCGTCGGTATCTCTCAGGTCGGACAAAGGAGAGGGTATGGTACATACAAAACGTGCATTATTGAGTTTGATACTCGTCACCGTCAGCCTCGTTGCTGCGCCCATTAGGCAAGCAACGCCGTCAGTTCAACGTGTATACACTCTAACTGAAATATATGCCGGCCTTCAACGACACTCGAATATGTGGGTCGGGCGAACGATGCTCGTGCGCGGGAAGATGGGAGAGATACGCGCGACGAGCAAGCAGGGAGATATAGCAATTATACCGATGAACCCCACCTCCATACAGAATCTGCAGCGGCTTCGGCTTACACTCCCAGTAGACATCGGGCCTGGATGGAGGATTCGCATTTTGCTCATACCAACTACGGTAGACGTGTTGAATATACGTACGGACACGGACCCCCCAATCGTCGGCCCGATGTTGTGGGTTTTGCAGCATCTGTCGTCACGTCAAGCTACCCAACGTCCGGGCCGGTTTGATTTGCTACGCACCTTCCGTCTTACCTTGCTCAGAACACACGGTCGGCTTTGTCCATCGCCACCTGATGCATGCGCCGACGCTCAACTGGAGGCAGCGCGTTGAGGAATGGTGCCGGTCAGAGCACCACTGCCTCCTCTGAAAATAGCCGCCCTCGCTCGTGTCACCAGCACGATTTTCATGGCCGCTGGTCGCGGCGCGCCGCGAGGGTCCCTCGTCTGAAAATAGCCGTCGCCGACGCTCCTGACTCGGCCATTTTCCCCACGGGATGGTCGCGGCGCGCCGCGGGGGTCACTACTGGGAAAGAAGATCGCACCCGGCCCCATCTTTTCCCAGCAGCCGGACACGCTCACGAGGCTCTACACTGGGGGCAACGGCGGCGCGTCCCGGCGATCATTTGCGACAAATGTGGACTCACGAGGCTCTACACTGGGGGCAACGGCGGCGCGTCCCGGCGATCATTTGCGACAAATGTGGACTTACTCCACATTTTGCTCGGTCGGCCCTGGTGGCCTCCCGCAAAATGCTCCGTTTGCCGGGTCGAGCGCAGGGTTTGAGTGAGCGCCAGCGAGTGAAAACCTGTAGTGAGTACAGGTTCGCGCCGCGCACCCTCGCCGGGGGCAGCGCCGTCCATTCTTTAACGCTCCTATAGTCTGTCTGTTAGGGTGAAAGAGGAGGGGGCTGACTCTAAAAGGGTCGGCGCACGGATGTGTCGCTTGTAGTGGAGCGGTCGCCCCTTCCACCATCCGCACGACGCGGATAGGCCGAACGGGAGGGT
>JAABUP010002247.1_pt1 | contig 38125 bp, 35 predicted proteins | sample 5559201 | NCBI WGS metagenome assembly JAABUP01 (sample SAMN10711887, study PRJNA513373) | rock metagenome | isolation source: Antarctica rocks | place: Antarctica | reverse complement strand
GGTAGGGCTGCTTGCATCACACATCTCTGCTGAATACATTGCCTGAATGCTGCACCCGACACCATAGTTTGGTATTCAACATCAACCTATGCTAATCATGACTGGAGTGCAGCGGTGAGAAGAGACCTCACAAAAGCTGGTGGAGCAAGTCTGCTGGCGCCTTGGGCAAGCTGGCAAAGGGTTGCGCCATGGGCGGAGCTGTTCTTGGCGCTGGTCTGCTGCTTGCTTCTGCAAACCGCAAATAAATTTGAGGTACTGCAAGCAGTTGTTTCACTGCTGCCTTGCTTTTGAGACCTAGATCTTCATTATTTGATAGTAACCGCGTGCAAAGCCCTGGGCATTAGAACCCCGCCTTCCCAGCTGAGCTTGCAAGCCAGCAAGTGAGTATTCTCATTAGCTGACCAGATGTTGTTGTATGGGCTGCAGATCGTCCGCGCTGCGCCACCAGGTGGCCTTGCTGACAGCGCCTTTGCCCCTTCCAGCTATGTCAGCTGGGGCAGCATGCAGTACAGCTTGAACTCCTTTTAGTACGGTCTCACACCAGTGTTGACAGCCTTGTCTTTTCCAAAGAAGCGCAGCATCAGCAAGCATCTGTCAGCATCCTGGGCTTGTGTACAGCTGGTATCTTTAGACTGGCTGCGTTTTTACCCATCTACAGCTACTTCTGACCCCAGACTCATTTCTGTCTCTTCAGGCATTGTTTATGTTGCTGCATGATCTAGGACTGTGACTGTCATACAGCGGAAAGGCACCCAGCAAGACAACAGCACACTAGAAGCTTGCCATGTCAAGGGAAGATCCACAGTGGCAGACATGACTTTCAGTGAAGCAGCCTGCCAATTCACAGCCCCTCCTAGTATTGTCAAACAGGAGTACTGGCAGCTAGTCAAGTCCTGTCACTCACCAGCTTGTCACTGTATGTCCAAAGGTCCAGGCTTCAGCTGCAGCGTTTCAATCAGCTCACTGGACTCCACCGTTTGACAGGGCTGCTGGTGGTCCACACTGCGGCACAAGGTGACCTTGCTGACAGCACCTTTGTTTCTTCCACCTGTGTCAGCTGGGGCAGCATGCAGTGCAGCACGACCTCCGCCTGATGCAGTCTCATATCACGGCTGGCAGCATCGTCTTTTCCAATGAAGCGGAGCATCAACTAACGATTGTCAGCATCCTGGTGGGTGTCCAAGCTTGCCATGTCAATGCCAGATGCACAGTGGCAGACATGACTCTCAGTGAAGCAGCCCGCCAATTCATTGCCCCTCCTACCATTGTACTCCAGGAGCACTGGCAGCTAGTCAAGTCCTGTCACCCACTGGCTCCTCACCTTGCGTCCTGAAAGTCCTCGCTGCAGCTGCAGCGCATTTCAATTTCAGCTCACTGGATGCCATAGTGTGACATGGCCGTTTGTCCCCCATGTACAGCATCTTGTCCATGGCAGCTGTGACTTCTGGATCTGAGTGCTGGCTTTTCTCAAGCTCTTTGTCAACATGGGCCATCCTCTGCCATGTTTGAGGTAGGACATCTTGACAACTGCAGTGCTCTGAACACTTTGTGTTGCCTGAGACACCAATGCTCATCAAGTCACAAGTTGCTTGGGCTGATTTCCAATCACATTTGCTCTTGCTCCTTCAATTCATGCCTGTCCTTGCAAGACTTCAAATGGGCCGTTGAGCTGTCAAAGAGTATCAATTTGTTGCTCAGCGCAAGATATGCGTGACAACTTGTTCAACTTATTCAAACAATGTCATGCGGTCAGGGTGTGAGACATGCATGACAGCATGCTTCAGCACCTGGTCTATAACCCTGAACTTCTCATGTGTTCAGCACCTATGACATAATCCTGCAAATCCCCTTGCTGCTTATCTGGTTCAGAACAGTGGCCTTACTTGGGTCAACTTCATGACAATTTGTCGCGTGTTGCAAGTAGTAGAGGCACACGATACATTTGGTTTTGGCTCAATTCTCACAGATAACATGAAAACGATTGGGTATTATTTGTTGCTCACTCAATCCAGGAACATGTCTGCAGAGATGATGACAGCAAGATATTAGCCCTGGTGGTGCAAAGGCCAAACAGCTGGGCTGCATTGACCTCTGGGAGCACAAATACAGAAAGGGCCTGGTGGAGGAAGCATTGGGCCAGGCGTACAGGTGTACTTCTTGTTGCTTGGCACTCATGTTTTGGACACTGCTGCATCACCTTCCAAGCATCTGCTTGCACCACCAAAGCTACAGATATGTCACAATTGCAGCAACAAGTCTGGCAGAGCATGTTTCAATCCACCATCCATCTTGGCGTGCTGATTTGTTGCAGTGCATGTCTGACTATCAGCAAGGGCAGTCCTGATACTAACACTGCTGCACGCCTGCAGGCTTCCCTCTGCAGCAAGCAATATTTGAGAAGACTCTTGCGTCTGAGTCAAGCAGCAGCTGTTGACCTGAGCGTCTGTTGCGGGTTTGGTTGAGCAGACAGCAGGCACAGTTGTCTGTTTTGTCATGTTGCCAGCGGAGGAAGCAGTACTGGCCAAGCACCTCAACCAATTTCCACTGAGGTCAATTGACCAGGTACACAATTGTTCAGATCAACTCCTGCTTGTCACATATCTTGTGTGCACCCTTACTGAGAGCGCCCACGCATTTGCACTGCATGATCACATGATTGCCACAGAATGTGCATGACACAGCCACTATTTGTCAACAGTGGAATTCTCTGGCGTTTGTCGCAACAGCTGTCATGTCATGTCATGTGGGTTTGTGAAGCAGTCCTGTTGGCTGTTCACTCTGTATCATTAGCATGCCAACACATTCTCCCATGATTGCACTGCTGTCTATTTGTAATCATGACAATGCAGAGACCAGAGTCTGTGCTGACTTGCAGGCAGCTACATTTTCCAGAGCTCACACATGCTAGGCGCCAATCCAACAAGCAAGGCGCTGCCCACAGCGCTCAGCTTGCAAAGTGGAGATGTGAGTCAGACATCATCTCTGCCACAAACTGTAGACAGCTGCACCTTGCATCCTGGAGCCCATGCCTGGCCTGAAGTCTCTGCTGTGTATGCTGTAAAGGTCTCTGATCCCTGTTGGACCCTGCAGCAAACACACTTAGGCATGTGTGATGCACCAAACAGCCATGGCTGCAACTTGGGGCGTGCGGAGTCTGTAACTGAAACTCCAACTCATCCTCAGGTAAGGCTTGACCTATCAGATAACCTCGCTGCTACACAACCCAGATGCTCGGTCATCGTTTGTGCCAGCATGCAGTACCATGCTCTTTTTGATAGAACAGGACTGCTGCTGCCTTTTGCTCACAGTCAAGTGTTTATCAGTATTTGCTGTTTTGTTTGTGTTGTCTGTTATCTCCACTGTTTGTTGTGCACCTGTGGCTTGCTGGGATACATTTGCTTCAGCATATCATCACATCCCACACTCATTTGTCATGCTGCATTGTCTCAAGCAACGCATCACAGGAATCTGTTATTGGATGCATTGAAACCACGACACCTCCTGTGAATAGTGAGTTTGTGCTTGCTGTACAGGCAGAGACCTACTGCTGATGTATGCGGCCATCGTCCTGCTGCCTGTGCAAGAAATCTGAGCAGCAGTAGCATGCACATCTGCTGGACTGACAGCACGGCATGAACACAGGCAGAGTGTTCACACATGATGTTGAAGTGCATAGAGGTACATGTCCTGAGGTAGCTGTCTGTGTTGTCATGTGTGAAGGCAATTTTGCATGCAAGACGAGATGACATAGGTTGCAGTCCACATTCCTGAGTGTCAGCTGCTTTGATAGCTGGCAAATTGGAAATTTTGGTCAAGCTGCTGTGCACATGCTGTGTGTGCGGGGGTGACAGCACGTGTTAGATCCTGTAAGGACATCTGTTGGCAGCAGCTACCTTTTTTTGCAGCTGCTAATAGGTGCACAATCGGGACCCAATCGTGCTGTCATCCCTGCACACTCAGAGTCTGCACAGCTGCTGTGGCAGTTTGCCCAACTTGCCTGCTTTTCTAGCTAATAGCAACTTGATTGGAGATGACAGAATGCCATTCCTCTAGCTGCATTTTGACCTTCTTGCCTGACCAAAACTCGAATCTGGCTGCTTCTTCAGGTCTGCAGCTTTGCAGTTGCATGTGATGCGGCAATGGGCAGAAGACAAGAAAGAGGGAAGCTTTGGGAGAAGGGGGCGCGAGAGAAGATGCAAGGGGCATCCAAGGAGACCAAGGAGAAGCAGTTTTCGGATTAAACGACCAGCCTCATCAGAGCAGCAGGTCTGATGGGGTTTATGAGGCTGAAGGGACCTATCCCAGGGCGTATCACAGAGCGTTGACCAAGGTAAGTGAACTGTCAGGCAAATGTTTGCATGTCAAATATATGTTTTCACTGTGTATGGAAAGCAGAACTGTAGCACACGATTCCAGTTTTGTGTCTGTGCAATAGTCCAAGGCACGCTGTGTCCTGATCAGCATGGCTCCTATGCAGGCAAGATTACTCACACATAGAATGTCTGTTGAGTCATGTGTGCAGGGTGATGCTCAAAACAGCATGAAGGCAGTATGATCTCTGTAGCAGCCGACACTGTTTTGCTGCAGGATTGTGGGTTGGCTGTCATGGAATGGTAGCTCTAGTACCTGCTGCTTGTTGCAAAGCTGCATGTCTCCTGAATCAGTTGTAATTTGGCAGTATTCATCACCTGCAGGCACACTCCATCACTGTCCCTGACAAAGATTGACTGATGAGGCAGCGCACAGCACACTTCAGCTGCCCGTCCTGCCTGGAAGCTGAAGTGGCTGTGTTTCCTGTTCCTTGGGGTGGGGGAGGAGCAATCAGAATGTCCTGGAGCCCTTTGCACCACAGCGTCGAAATCCTGTTTTTGAGTCTTGCCCTGGCAGGTTAGTACTTGAGTCCACGAATTGCATTTCCCAAATTCACATTACCCTGCATCGTGTCTACAACTTGCAGTGATCAGCTGGCATGCCTGGACGCACATATGCATCACACGTCCAGCTCAAACCTTCCATTCTTGTTGAGTGCATGCATCAAACAGGTGCTGTCCTCAGGGTCAGGTACACACCAAGAGCTGAGTACCTCTCAGTGGGAGTGCCTGCATAGCAAGGCTGACGTCACCTATATGAGTACCATTGTGTGATGTCTTGCAGGTGCACAGCTATTCCAGAGATGCACGTGACCGCTGCCCTGATTCTCTTGCTTTGTGACTTTGTCGACGCAAGCCTGGGCATTTGTGGCGACTGAAGCAGTGGAAAAGGGTTGGTGTACCTCACCTCTGGGACCCCACAGCACTGCACAGATACAGGCTGTTTCACAGCTGACACTTGCCATGTCAAAGCTGTTACAGGTGCAACTCTTGGACCATCTTTTGTTTGTCACGCATGCATACAAAGCTGCAGTGCATACTTTCAGGCCTAACCTGAATTGTCAGCAGTGTCTTGCTTACATGTAGCCTGTGCAAGGGGGGGAGGCGCAGAGCATGTGCTGCTCTGTGATATCACCTGCATATGATGTTTCCTGCTTGCATTATGATTGCATTATCACGAGGCCAGTACCCACTGAAGCAGTGTATAGTGTCTTAATACTATTGCTTGTTGGACAGTGCAGTAATGCTTATACAATGATTAAGAATAAGTTCTAGTAAGCGCATGCTGAGCCAGCAGGCAACGTACAATGGTTTCTTGTTTTCATGTGCAGCACAGCATCTTGAATCAAGTTTGCATTCATCAGTCATGCTCTTCTGCAGGGCATATCCTTCTCAGAGGATACAGCACAGGATTACGCTTGGCCAGTCACCAGTTCCTGCTAGACTGGTTTTCTGCTTAAGCAATTGAGTCTCACCTTACCAGGTCAGTTGTTGCCACATCGACCTGGCATGTGCTGTCTTGTGTATGCATGATTGCTGAACTGCTTGCATCCCACTGGCCAAGGTCTGCAGAACACGAGGCCAACATTGGTTCCCATAAAGTCTTCCTCTGCCGCACCTTTACATCGTGTGTGTCAAGCAGTATATTGTTTGACTTCACAAGAGCATTGTTGGCTTGCAGGCACCTTTGCTGCTCATTTAGCAGATGACGCTATGTGCCCGCTGCTCAGCTTGTCAGAGCAGGTCCCTGCCATAGCAATGAAAGCCATCACCACACATCCTCGATTTCATCCATGTCCTGAACACTTTGCTGCCTGCGCTGGGAAGGAGCTTTACAAGTCTCTGGACCCCACAGCAAAATATATTGGACATGCATCCTGCACTGAAATGGCTGCAAATCAGGAGAGAGATCTCATGCCAGATCACATAACTCTCATGCGTACAGGTCAAGGTACGACACACAGGGCTTATCAGCAATGTCAGATTTTCATGCTCATTGTCATTACATGTATGCACTTGCATGTTTGGCTTGTCACTGCTACTCAATGCTTGTACTGCATCTGTGCAGCATGCATCCGGCAATTTGAGCGTTTACAAGCACATGACAGAGTCAACACAGGCTGAAATCAAGCTGTTTCAGCTTGCACCATCAGCGCAGTGCTGAGAACCTAATCATGCACCAACACCTGCGCTGTTCACAGGTTGTGCTGACAACACTGCCCAGCTGCTCAAGCGCTGGTGCTGACTGATGGCAGCCATTGTGTATGCCAAGCTGGATTGGCGGGAAGGGAGTGAACATCACTGCCTGGACCCCACAGCACGGCATCTTTCTCTCGGGCTGCATCATTCATCATATGTGCACAGGCTGCATCACTTGTGATGCTGAAACCTATGCAACCTGGAGTCACTCAGGTATTTGCCCCAAGACAAGCTACTGCATTGATCATGCGCCCATGGGGTACTGCTTGCAGCTCAATGATTTGTCCATTCACTCATTCATTCAATTATTCACTCACTCATTCATCATTCATGCACTTACTCATGCACTCATTTGTTTGTTCATTCATTCATTCGTTCATTCGTTCATTCATTCATTCATTCACGCATTCATTCATTCATTCATTCATTCATTCATTCATGCATTCATTCATTCACCACAAAGAAAATTGAGCTAGCTTTCAACCTTGTTGGCTACATCAGGAGATAGGCTTCAGCTTCAGCAGTTCATGCTTTCATCAAACACACGTCTTTTCCCACAGTCAGGTACATACTATCCTGAGTTGCTCCCCATGTGAGCATGGTTGTATAGCAAATTTTCCATTCCACTTACAATCATAGTGCTCACACTTTCTGGCTTGTGATGCAGGGCAAGTCTGGTCTCTCCAGTGCACTGTGTTCATGACATTTCTTTGCCCATTGTTTGCAGGGAGAAGCCACTGCTGATACGCAGACATGCTGCCCTGCTGCTCTTGCTTTGGCTTTGATGAAGGGAGCCTGATCATCTGTGCTGACTGGGTTGGTGGGAAGGGACTGACGCACATACATCCTGGACCCCACAGCAGTGCAAAGATACAGGCTGCCTTGCTACATTTGCCAGGCGGAAGCCATTACAGGTGCATATTCTGGACCATCAGTCAGTCATGCATGCACACAAAGCTGCATTGTAGCATGCATCCTAAGGCCGGACATGAGTTGTCAGCGGTGTCTTGCTCAAGTGCAGCCAGTTAAAAACTCCAACATGTGTTGCCTTGTCATGCCTCTGTACTGTTGTATAGTGTATGCAGCATGGCATATGTGTGGCTTTGCTTGCATCATGACCAAGCTGCTCCGCTCGCTTTTCACAAGAACGTGCTGGCTTGCAGGTGCCTGTGCTGCTGAAAAACAGATGAAGCCATGTGTTCGCTGCTCAGCTTGTCAGATAACAGCTTTGACTTCCACATTCCACACATCCCTGCCGGTTTTGACAGCAGGCAATGCACATCCTGGGTCCCGTACCTGATTTTGAAAGCTTTGCTGCTTGGGGAAGGAGTGTTGTGACTCTCTGGACACCACATCAAAGTCAGTCAGACATGCGTCCTGCCCCCAACATGGCTGCACGTCAGGCGACAGGACCGCATTCCGTCCCATGATGCTCTCTGCGCGTATGGCTCAAGGTATGACACAAGTCGCCTCACAGCAAGTCAATTTTTTACTCACTGCCAGCACATGTGTGCACTTGTGCGTTTGGCTTGAATATGCACTGTGAAAGTTGCAATATTGACTGTTCTATGTCAGTGACCAATGTCATACAGCACATTTCTGCCGAATGCATCAGATAGCTTGAGTGGGTGCAGCAACACATGAGAACATCATCACATTGCAATGCTAAAGATTTGGTCATGCACCAACACTGGCTCTGTTCACATGTTCTGCTGAAGTAGTGAGCCACTGCCCAAGCTGCTTGGGCGCTGGTGCTGACTGATGGCAGCCATTGTGCAAGCCAAGCTGGACCGGCGGGAATGGAGTGAGCATCACCTCCTGGACCCCACAGCACAGCACATGCACAGGCTGCAAGACTCATGATGCGCAACTTATGCATCTTGAAGTCAGCGAGGTATTTGTCATGTGACAACTGCTTGACTGTGTGTGCATGCAATGTTGCTAGCCTTTTACATGTTTCACTGACAGCTTTGACTGCCTCGTGTTTTGGAACTGCTCTCTGGAATTTTATCTCATGAATGTTGGCTAAACAACCATGACCGTTGTCATACTTCAAGCCATGCAGCACATGTCTGCCGCATGCATCAGACAGCTTGAGTGAACGTACAAACACATGGCAAAATCATCACAGGGCACTGACACCCAGGTCCTATAGTCTGCACCAGAATTTGATCATGCACCAAGCAAGCTGGCTCTGTTCACAGGTTCTAGCAGAGAGTCATCGCCCAAGCTGCTTGTGCGCTGACGTCAACTGATGGGAGCCAAAGCATATGCCAAGCTGAACCGGCGGGAAAGGAGTGAACATCACTGCCTGGACCCCACAGCACGACATCTGTATAGGCTGCGCCACTCACAATGGTGAGTCATGCATTCTGGAGTCACTCAGGTGTTTGTCCTGATACAGCTGACTGCTTTGACTGTGCACTCAAAGAGTGTTGCTTGCAGCTTGTTTGTTTGTGTGCTTGTTCATTTGCTCCTTCCTCCAGCTCACCTGGCACTCACTTGCTGACTGTTCATGTCATATCTCACTCACTCCTCAGTGCAACCCACACTGCCTCTCTCCCTCATACACACACACTCACCTCTCATGCACACACTTAGTCATCATCTTCTGTGATTAGATGGTGACTCATGATTGCTCGACAAGGGCTTAGGCCGTGCAGCTTGTGAAGTGTCAATCATGACCTTGCTGCCTATGGCATGGCTGTACTGTGATACTACGCTTAAGTACTTGATTGTAACTGCTGGTGCTATACACTGCGTCACTGGGATTGTTACCCTTGGGTGCAGGTGCTGGGATTGTGGTCCTTGCTTGGCGCAGCAGTGGTCTGCAGCACGACTATGTTGTTGGGGTGGGATGAAAAGCGGCGACACAGCAAACAGAAACAGCCACAACCGCAACAAGTGGACAATAGCACAGACAAGGAAGCCCTGGATGAGATAGAAATCTGTGAGGCAGAATTGCAAGAACCTAATGATACAAAGTGATGAAGTACAGGGACAGTTTCAAATTGCTCATCATGACAGCATTGTCTGTTAATGCTTATGATCCAACTGTTATAGTTTGTCGGAAGGGATATGCTGTGCATTCTTTCAACTTTTATTGGGCGTGCCTGCCTACAATACCATGTCTGCTATGTATTGAGTGACTTTGAGGTGGATGTCGTTCAGGTAGTTAAGGAACGCAAGCAGTGATGTACCGTCAAAATTCTAGACAAACTTTTTGATGTTACACAGTTCTGCCAGTAAAGAGGTTTTGAGGCACACAAAATACATACAGGGTTATTAGATTAGATGACAGCAGCCTGCATCTGGCTAGCATCAAACATTTTGTGCAGCCACTCGTTGTCTGTCTGTAGATGTACACAGCTGGCAGCATGTGATGAGGCAGGATGCATCAAGATCTAGATATTGGTGAGACTGTGCTGCAACTGGTTCATGCATATCCTGGTAAGTCACTTAGTAACACTACAGCATCCTAGACAAACCGTCTTTTGGTTGCTTCCCAAGTGCAATGCTTATGCACATGGCTTTGTAAAGGAATTGAGACAGAGGAAAATTTGGCCAACTGCAACGCAGTCCATGCAGTATTTACACATCCAAGTGGAGCTTGCTGCCGCAGTAGATGACAGTGTTGCGTCTGACAAACACAGCGGCATGACTAAGGCAGTGTCAAGACATGATGGAAACACCAAATTTGAAGCTCCAATCTTGCAGAAAAGCAGACCGAGGCAATCACTCAACCTACAGGATCATATGATGCATGCATTGCCAATCAAGGTGCATTGCAACTACTGACTGAACAAGACACTGTGTGAAAAATGAAGTCAAATGCACAAATACACAAAGACAGACTGTCCGGGCAAGAAGATTGGACCTATGGCCGACCTGTCCAGACAGTGTCACACAGTGGGACCAAGTGCAAGCAAATTTGACCATGCAAAGCTTCATTCTCCCGCACACTATGTGTCTAACAAGACATGTCATCTACCAGGGCATGTCTACCAGGGCATGTCTACCAGGGCATGTCTACCAGGGCATGTCCGTGCCATCGTGCAGCATATACTTGCCATTGTCCTTGGTTGTGAGACCAAGCGTGAGCTGCATCATCTCACCAACAGCTTCTTGAGGCGACCTTGTGGGGTTGCGCATGCCATCTGTGGATGCCTTCACATTCTGTCCCATGTTTGTGTTGACAAAGCCAGGATGTAGGCTGACGATTGTGAAGCCATCCTCCTTCAGATCATTTGCCAAAATCGCTGTCTCTGCATGTTAGTGGGCAAGCAGAATTAGGGCTGAGGGATTGACACAGCTTTATATTCAAGCAGGATCACACAGTCAGTATGCAATCGCAGCTATGCAGAGGCAGCTATGCAAAGGCATCTGACAGTACCTGACTTAACCACCCTATCTGCTATACTGTATTCAAGCAGATAGGGTTATTGCATACGGGCCAGGAAGTATTCAGTCTGCACTGTTTAAAACACAAAGACAGCACAGTCATGGGCTGCAAACTTCCAACAGTAGCTGTATATACAGTACAGACAGATACTGCATTCAGCCAAATGCAGAAGCAGTTGCTCACCCATGTTGACTGCAACTTTTGACGCCTTGTAGCTGAGTCCCATGCCAGCATCCATGCCATCCTTGGCATGTATCATGGAATACATCAGAGTGAGACACGCTGCATCTGAGCTGATGTTGACGATGGTCTTCTTGTTGCCGCTTTTTAGCATTGGCAGAAAAGCTTTTGTGACAGCAAAGGTACCCACTACATTAATCATCAAGACTTGTTGTAAGTCATCAATGTCCCTGCACCATCACATTGTCATCAAGCTTCGAGCTTCAATCTGTAATCTGCTGGTGCTGCTTTGTAGGATCGTCCAGGGATACCCGGAGCTCATGTGATCATTATGACACATTGTCTTCAAGTATGCAGATATAAGCAACTCACTGGTCTTGTGCTCGAGAGTACTGTCCTAGGACACCAGCGTTGTTGATGAGATAGTCCACTCCTCCAACATGAGCCTCTTGGACCCTTTGAATAGCTGCCTGCAATGTCAACAGTGGAACCTCAGGCAGCTGTCTGCGGTCAAGACTGGAATTCTTCCTGGTGCTGGCTTGTAGTGACCCACCTTGACACTTTCTTTATCTAGTAGCTCCATTTCGACGATCATCACACGGCCCTCGTATTTCTTGCTGAGCGCGTGAAGGTCATCCGCATTTTCCCCTGGCCTCGCACCTGCTACGGCCTTTGTGTTGTGCAGCGACAGGATCTGCAGCACGAGTGGTATTGGCTTAGGTATGTCTCGGATTGTAGGTGCCTGAACTGCTGCATCGGAGAAGTTACCTGTGTGCAAAATTCTAGACCCATGCCCCTGGTTGCACCTGTCACAGCCCATACTGTAGGAGCAGCTGCAGCGACCATGGCGTCAAGCGCTTTGGACAAGTGCTATAACAAACTGGTCTCTGATGGCTCGAAACGATATCTGCACTATCAAGAGTGTGTTCAAACAGCAAGTTGGCGATACGGCGCAGCGCAAGAGACAAGCGATCAAAACCCGAGCATGTAGTAACCCATGACTACTATTTGTGATATGACAAGATTTTACTGACTTTTTACTAATGACATCCAAAATATATATATATATCCTCGTCGAGGAGGCCAGCTGGCGGATGCAAATGCCGACTGCCAACATTGTTGCCTGCTGCACATGCATGCAGCCTCCATAGCGCATATGAGCATAGCATGCATATCAGAAATGCCGTATGACGCCCATATGACTCAGCATTCACCCGCCGCAGCAATTATGCCTACAGACCTCAGGTCATAACCCAGGTCATTAAACATCACATACTCAACATGCAACTTTATTCTAGATATTTGAGGCACGCATTGTTCACTGGGTAGAATAACCAGTAGTAAACCAGTAGACAGGGTAGAATACGAAACGGCGCATGGCACGATCACTATGGCAATGCATGTAACGAGGCGCGAAGTTTTCTCGGAAGCTCAAACGAGCTGGGTTGTGGAGACCTGAGCGTGGGCACCTGAGCATGAAAGACCAAACAGCAGGCTTGTAGTGACACTGAAGTTGCCGATTTGCTGCGTTCGCCTGCTGTAAACTTTGTCTGACCTAACGAGCACTGATCCCTCAACGAGCGAGCTTGTTGTTGACCTTTTTGTTTGTTCGTTGACCTTGCATCAAGCAACTCCAACTTTGGCCTAAGCCTGATGTAATGACGCGACAATGATGCTGTAACAAAACACACAGCATGCGTCCCATGCAAAACCGACTTCGCAGCAGAGCTGGACTTGCCCAGCTGACGATGGTCGGCACTATAGGCATATGCCTTGGGTTGATAGCAGGCTTCATGTTCATGAGCGTCGTGGACACGGTAAGCGTGACACCTACGACCCTACAGAGCATCAAGCTAATCAGTCAGACGCGATTCACAGCTCCTCTGTCCCAGGTTCTTGAGCGCAGAGCAGGCCCTCAAGTGCAAGACAAGCAACTTCCTGGAAGCACGGCCAGCCTGGCAGGTATGTGTCTAGGTTTTTGAACGGACATGTGCAAGACTATTGCCATATGCAATGCTTGCTTTCGTACGACTTTTGACTTGCTGGGACGGGCAGCAAAGCCAAAGGAACTGAAGTGCCAAAGTTTGGGCTGGCCCCTGCAGAGTCTCCTGGTCACATTGCAGTCTTTCTCACTGAGCTTTCTTGCTGTCAGACCTGGACAATCAGCTTCTGTGCCGGCACGCACATTGCTGTTTGTTGAAAGGACAGTCAAACATGGCCAAAACCCTTCCTGCATTGAAGCCTGTTACTCACAGAAAATGTTCCATCTAAAGTGTCAATGCTATGCAGAGGATCAGGCAGACATGACAAGTGAAAAGCTCACTGGTAAAGCAGACAACAAGGTCCTCCCTGTTGCACTGACTGACAGCAACATGGGTGCTGCTTCTGCATCAAAAGGCAGAAGCATCCACACGCTCTGCACAAGCAATGGCAGCCCTTATCTGAATTACCAAACCCGCATCATGTAAGTGCTGCTCCCATATAGGTTCAGCTGGAGCACATGTGCTTGGTATTTTGCTCTGGGGTACAACACCCCAACAACTGCAAGCAATGTTGACACCATATGCATTCTCTCTGAAGTGCATGCTGCACAACTTGCAGGCACCTTGATGCATGTTTCATGGGAATTTCTTTGCAACAAACTCAAGATCTTCATTATGTATTCAGGCACCCTGGCTGCTGATGATAGAGACAGACTATGTTTGGATGAAGCCTTTGCAAGCACCGCAAGCAGAAGACACGGCTGCAACTTCCCTAGCCTTCCCCTTTGGCTACATCAACCCCCAACACCCCAACATTGAAGGGGTCATGCGCAAGATGTACCCTGCTGAGAAGGGGCCGTTGACCGATGTGCCAGGGAGCGGCCCTGCCCCGGTCATGATGAGATTGGCTGAATGGATCAAGGTGAGCCAACCTGCAGACCTGATTGTTCAAGTCCCAAGGAGTGTGACAGGGGCAAGGGGGCATCTATGGTGTCAGGGGTGAAGGGGGGAGGGGCATCAGTCCCATAACAGGGGGGAAGGGGGGGAAGGGTCCAGGGAAGGGGCATCAGTCCCATAACAGGCTGTGAGGATCAGGCTGCCCTTTCCATATAGAGCAACATTGAAGAAAGTGCATCTAACTGCAGCACAGCACGGCAGGGCACAGCACAGCACAGCACAGCACAGCACAGCACAGCACAGCACAGCACAGCACAGCACAGCACAGCACAGCACAGCACAGCACAGCATCGCACAGCACAGCACAGCACAGCATCTGAACACTGTTTGGTGCGTTGCAGGTGATGCCTGATTGGGAACGGTTGACCGCCCACATTGAGGCAGATCCAGAATCTAAAGAGAAGCTGGGCTGGGTTCGAGAGATGTATGCCTTCTCTGTGGCACTAGCACTGCAAGGAATCAAAGTGGACCTAGCAAAACCCCCCCTCAACCCCCTGATCACCCAGCCCCCGGCTGATGCTACCCTAGGGCAGGCTGCCATGTTTCACTACACATGGGGCAGCGTTTTCCAGAATGCTCAGGGCGAGAAAGTGTGGGAGTTTGACAAAAGAGCGTATACTGATCCAAGCATCGTAACCACGGTAAGCTGTCCATGCTGTCACACTACTGGTTACCAAGCAGCAACCCGCAGAAAAGTTGTTGAGTCTGGCAGCTTATGTAGCCACGATGCGATGTCATGTTTGCAGAGAAGCTGTCCAGTTCTGTGCACCCTCAGGTATCAAGCATATGCATGCTTCTGCTATTTGCCATTGCAACAAAGCGTTGAGATCAGCCCAGATGTTTTTGCACCGCCTGCTTGCTTTGTAGGTGTTGCACTTATTGTACTCTCAAGCCATGGCAATCTTTACAAGCTGCGCTTGAGGATGCAAGCAATGTTGACTGCATCTCAGGCCAAATCTTGCCAGAGTCACCATGTTTTGCTGCTGCAGCCACCTACCCTAGCGCTGCCTCCAGCCTTTGACACCCAGTACAAGATTCAAGATGGCAAGGCAGTCACACAAGAGCTGTATGACACCCTCACTGCCATGATCAAACAGATGAACCAAGCCATTGCAAATCTGTCTCCACTCAAAGATACAATCACAGCCACAGCTGCATGAACCAGAGTGGAAATTTCTATTATTTATTATATCGCCTAGCAGCAGCACTTTCGTCGACTTACCTGCCACTGACAGGCTGTACAGATGTGTTCAACTGGCTCAGGTAGCAATACAGAAGCAGCATCCGCTTAACAATCAAAGCCCAATTTGTCATTGCAGCATGCACTGACATGCATGCAACCTTTGCTAAATTACTTTCAAGGAGGTGCTTCATGTTTGTTGTAAGCTATCATATTGCTGACACCATACAGACATCAGGACTGGTACCACCATTCCAGACAGATGACACACGAGCAATAAAGCTGAAAGCAGAGGCACAATCTAGCATTACATAAGCCGAATCCGAGCCGTTCAAAATACTGTCAATCATTCACTGGCAGTGTTCACATATAGTCCACTGTACCATGGTCAAGTAAAGGTCAAGCAGTCCAGCACAACAGGCATGTCTCCCAACTTGCAACACAATACGCTGGCCGCTGGCTAGTCCAACTATCAGTCTGTCAACAGCCACAGGGCTGGCTTGAGTCATGGCTTGCCTCTAAGTTTCTGTCCAAGGACTGCATGCACAGCAAACACGTTCAGCTTTTGAAGCATCGTAATAGACAGTGTCTCATGTGTGTGTGACTGATGAATAGCAAGATAGTGAGCAGGTGCAAGCTGACCTGCGCAGGACCTCCTGGCAGCACACCAGTGCACAGATAAACAAGCTGAGCTCTGCTCAAACTTGCTATGTAGTTCTGAGCATCTTGCAGGCGCATTAGAAGGTATAGTCTGCAGACACGCACAGCAAAGGCCCTCTGGTGGTCAATAACACCAACCCAGAACTCAGAGGCAACTGTCCGCGTAGGCGAGCACTTCTTTATGTACCACTGCAAGGGCAACATCCTGCTGTCATCACCATGGCATTATAAGCTAAAGCAAGATAACAAAGATGCGTGAAGCAAAGATGATTTGTTGATCTCCTGTAGGCTGCACATTGTGTTGCTACTTTGCTGAGTGGCTTGGCAGATAATACATATGCTGTTGGTAGCAAAAGTCACTGTGTTGTCATTGTGGTGACAGCAGTCAGCTGCTGCAGATATCTAGATGCAGTTGCAGACAAAGGTTGCTGTACAAGACGTACCTTGACCATCTGGCCAAACTCCCAAAGGTATCGTGGTTGACATTGGGCAAATAACTTCACTAGCTTGGCTACATCCTGTCTTGCTACATTGGGTAGCACCGAGGGTGTGATGCATGGCTTAGGGCCATTGTACCCTGTGCACATGTTATTGATGTACTTGGCAAAGGCTTTTGACCCTAAGTCATAAGCGTCTTGTAGATCGCCACGGAAGTTTGGATTCATGGCATCAAGAATCTCCAGAACAAACTCCTTTTGGATGGTTTTCACCTCATCCAAGCAGAAATGATTCTGATCATGTGGTGTTCCCCCTTGGGAGCAAAGCTGCAAAGTGATATGTAACTGTAAGCATACTTTCATGCGGGACCAGTATTCCCAGCTATACCATATGGTTGCCATATGTTAGTGAAGCACAGCCTTGCCTGGAAGTGCGTGCCAAGCTTTGACACAAGTGAGGGACGGCACAACAATATCACTTCAGTTTCTAGAAGATCACTCTGCAGCAGTTGCAACACAGGTGATTCAGCGGCTACTCTATCTACATTACAGCAGCTGAAATGCGTCTCAACCAGGCGGACTGTGAGGCAAAATGTCGCACCAGTCTACGACGTGCCACCTCATCCTTGCATAGTGTGCGCTGCACTGCTTTAGGCCATTCAGAGGTGATCCGTGCTGAGCCTTCAGAGTGGCGTGAGATCGGCTTGTGCTGCAGCAATGACGATACAGCTCTGAGAACATTGCGGTTCTTGTGTGCACCGCAATCGGTAGGCTGACAATCGATACCCGTGAAGCTTGTTGCGGTGGAGGCTTTGACTCAAGGTCTTGAGATCGGGTTGCAAAGGGAAACACCTGCAGTCGTATGCATATCAGCTTGAGCTAAGAGTCAGCATGGTGTAGAAGGCCGCCTCATGTATGTTCACTCGATTGAACTGTACCTCGAAGCGCAGAGGGTGGTCTGAGTCCCCAACACTGAAGGACAGCTGCAGACGGCTGACTGCCGACACAAAAGACGTTGTCACGCTGGCAACCACTCCAGCAATGTGCATTGCTGCAGCCTCACATAAGCTGTGCGATTCTTTTATGTATGTGCCGATTACAAAGACAATGCTGTCAACAACGACACCAAAACAGTCAACACAACAGTCAACGACAAGAGCAGTAAATTTGAATTTGGCAAAACTTTCATCTTCTTCCCGTAGTTGTGCTCCCCTGCTCTGACTCTCCCTCCCTGAAACAAAAAGCAGTGCAGAATACCTGTTCTCAACTCCGGGTAGCCTTCACGCCTTGAATTGCTGCTGTAGCTATATTCTGTGCCATTTTGACATCGCACAGACCTTGAGCTTGCCGTCAAGCTGTTTTCAACGATCCGGTCAACGTGCAACACAAAGTAGCGCACAAGCTGAGATGAAGTTCGATGACACGCTGCAGTCTTGCATGTTTTCCGAGAAGTACCAAAAGCCATTGAACAGAGTGGATGGCGCTGTCACCACTGCTGGACTCGAGATGTAAGAAAAACGGTGGATTGGAAACCACCTTGAACCCCTCAAAAGTCAGCCATCTGAACATGATTTCTTGATGCGCAGATGGCAGAACATTGCATCAGGAGAAATGGTGAATGTCAAGCGTGTGTCTGGAGAGGCTCACAGCGTGCGATCAGAGGTCAGGGCTCTCAAGCTTGTCAACAGTCTTGGGATCCCAAGGGTGGTCACACTCCTGGAGGAATTCCGTCCAGCACCTGGCAACAGCGTCCTCGTTGTTGAGTAAGCCTTACACGATGCTGCTCACCATGCACATATTTGCTGACAAAGGCAAGAGACAAGTTGCCCTGCAGGCCGGTCAGTGGTGTGCCTTTGACGCAGTACTTGGAGTGGAGAAGCGCACAAGGCTTTGCTGCAGAGACAGAGTCCCAAATGCTGACAACTGCAGCACAGCTTGTCAGTGTGAGTCTTTTTTGCACAGTTGCTTGTCATGTCAAGCAGCTGCCTGCTGTGCTGCTTTGTCCTACTCACTTGTGACCCTGACACTGTGGCATGCAGACCCTATCTGACCTACACTATGACGCACAGCTAGCGCACCTGGACATCAGCCCTGAGAGTGTGCTTCTGCAACCGTCAAGTCATCTTCCTTGGGACAACCTGAGACTTCTGGACTTTGCCAATGCACAGAGATGTCATACAGGTGACAGTCCTGGAGCTGTGTAAGTTTTAACATGACTGCCTAAAGTTCAACCCATAAGGGCATGTTGCCTGATTTGCCTTGGCTTGTGTTCCCTGTTGCAGTTCATGATGTACCTCAGCTGTTGTGTGCTTTGCTGCAGACTTTGCACAGAAGGGTCTGGTTCTTGAGCCTACTACTGCTAGTGCTACTGCATCGCCTGAGGTCCTGGCTGCACAAATTTCATATGTAACCGGCATGTCCGCCGATGATCGCACCCTGAATGGAGCAGCAGCTGATGTTTGGTCCTCTGGCGTAGTGCTTTATGCTATGCTGACTGGAGAAGCTCCTTTCAAGCCTTTGGCATCTGAAAGCATGTATTCTGATCCCAACAGCCGTGTGCAGGCTTATGAAGACATGCTGAGAGGCATGCGGTCCTGGGTGAGCCACCAGAAACCAACTGATGGTTCACTTTGCATCCCCGTTTGCACTTGCCACCCCCTTAAACCCCCTGTTCCCTCGCTTTTGCACACTCGCTCTCTTGTCTGCTTTGTTGCTACATGTCCTCATACAATTGAGCTCAGTGTCAGATCAGAAAATGCTGCCTTCTACCTAGCTGGGTGGAGTTGAATTTTGACCATTGAAATCGTTCTTCTCAATTTAGCAATGCACATAGCCTCTCTTTCTTTTGTGCGTCAGTGTGAATTCAATGTGTATTAGTGACACACTGTCGTTTTGCTGCTTCTGCAGTTTCAAGCTGTCATCACAGCCATGACTTGGGAAAGCCCGGTACAGCACCCACTCATCGACAGGATCAGAGCCTGCAGCTCTACACCCAACGATGCTGCTGACTTCTTTACTCATCTTCTACACCCAACTCCTAAGCTGCGGCTCACCACTGTTGAGGCCCTGCATCACCCCTACATGATCAGCTGCTTCAAGCACATGCAGTGCGACAACCAGGCACCAGGCTGCCCACCTGTCAGTCTGGAGGAGGAGGCACCAGCAGCACAGCACAGAAGTGTGCTCAGAGCAATTGGCAACCAGATGCGTGTACCTCATGGTGTCAAGTTGGTCAGGAAGGTTGCAGGCATTGTTGCCAAACCTGTCATCAAACCGTTCAGCTGCATCAGACAGCCAACTCAAAGTGACTCAGTCCCGGACCTGTCAGTGTACTTCCCACGCTACACCCACCACTCCCAGGACTCTCAAGTCATGGCCTCAGTGGCACTACTTGAGTCGATGAAGAGTGGCATCAGGGTCTATGGTGGCTCACGAGTCACTGCTGAAGGCGTCACAGAGCATCTGATACACTGCTACCCCATGCCTAGCCCACTTCTGCAGACAGGACAGACAGTTCATCAGGCGTTGCCACAGCTGTGCCCACCAGAATCCCAAGCCAACGCTCAGCCTGCTGCCTTGGCCACCTCGAGTGTTGTGATAGAGGAAGTGGAGCCAGCAGAACCAGAGCCGCCTGCTGCATCTTCACATCACAAGCTTGACAGTCACCCAATAGATACTACAGATGAAGAGGAAGACTGGGAGGAATCAGAGCCACCTGCTGCATCTTCACATCAGAAGCTTGACAGTCACCCAACAGACACTTCAGATGACGAAGACGACTGGGAGGATTCAGAGGCTGCTAGTAGCATTACATCAGCTTCCAGCTCAGACTCAAGCTTTGTATCTGCAGCTACCCACTTCAAACGTGTGACACCTTCTGACGTAACAGCTGCATTGGCTTCCACAACTGCAGACGACTCTGTTTCTGCACCTGATAGTTCTGGCACAACCGGTGCTTCAAGGTGTGAGCTTCTTGCTGTTGTACTGGTTGAGCAATTTGCAGTGTCTGGTTGTGTTGTTGGAGATGTCGCGCTCTTGTCATTTTGCACCCGGTAATGAACCCAAACCCAAAAGTTTGTCTGCAAGTGCTGCCCAACATTTATGAAAGGATGAAGGCAGCGGTAGGGCTGCTTGCATCACACATCTCTGCTGAATACATTGCCTGAATGCTGCACCCGACACCATAGTTTGGTATTCAACATCAACCTATGCTAATCATGACTGGAGTGCAGCGGTGAGAAGAGACCTCACAAAAGCTGGTGGAGCAAGTCTGCTGGCGCCTTGGGCAAGCTGGCAAAGGGTTGCGCCATGGGCGGAGCTGTTCTTGGCGCTGGTCTGCTGCTTGCTTCTGCAAACCGCAAATAAATTTGAGGTACTGCAAGCAGTTGTTTCACTGCTGCCTTGCTTTTGAGACCTAGATCTTCATTATTTGATAGTAACCGCGTGCAAAGCCCTGGGCATTAGAACCCCGCCTTCCCAGCTGAGCTTGCAAGCCAGCAAGTGAGTATTCTCATTAGCTGACCAGATGTTGTTGTATGGGCTGCAGATCGTCCGCGCTGCGCCACCAGGTGGCCTTGCTGACAGCGCCTTTGCCCCTTCCAGCTATGTCAGCTGGGGCAGCATGCAGTACAGCTTGAACTCCTTTTAGTACGGTCTCACACCAGTGTTGACAGCCTTGTCTTTTCCAAAGAAGCGCAGCATCAGCAAGCATCTGTCAGCATCCTGGGCTTGTGTACAGCTGGTATCTTTAGACTGGCTGCGTTTTTACCCATCTACAGCTACTTCTGACCCCAGACTCATTTCTGTCTCTTCAGGCATTGTTTATGTTGCTGCATGATCTAGGACTGTGACTGTCATACAGCGGAAAGGCACCCAGCAAGACAACAGCACACTAGAAGCTTGCCATGTCAAGGGAAGATCCACAGTGGCAGACATGACTTTCAGTGAAGCAGCCTGCCAATTCACAGCCCCTCCTAGTATTGTCAAACAGGAGTACTGGCAGCTAGTCAAGTCCTGTCACTCACCAGCTTGTCACTGTATGTCCAAAGGTCCAGGCTTCAGCTGCAGCGTTTCAATCAGCTCACTGGACTCCACCGTTTGACAGGGCTGCTGGTGGTCCACACTGCGGCACAAGGTGACCTTGCTGACAGCACCTTTGTTTCTTCCACCTGTGTCAGCTGGGGCAGCATGCAGTGCAGCACGACCTCCGCCTGATGCAGTCTCATATCACGGCTGGCAGCATCGTCTTTTCCAATGAAGCGGAGCATCAACTAACGATTGTCAGCATCCTGGTGGGTGTCCAAGCTTGCCATGTCAATGCCAGATGCACAGTGGCAGACATGACTCTCAGTGAAGCAGCCCGCCAATTCATTGCCCCTCCTACCATTGTACTCCAGGAGCACTGGCAGCTAGTCAAGTCCTGTCACCCACTGGCTCCTCACCTTGCGTCCTGAAAGTCCTCGCTGCAGCTGCAGCGCATTTCAATTTCAGCTCACTGGATGCCATAGTGTGACATGGCCGTTTGTCCCCCATGTACAGCATCTTGTCCATGGCAGCTGTGACTTCTGGATCTGAGTGCTGGCTTTTCTCAAGCTCTTTGTCAACATGGGCCATCCTCTGCCATGTTTGAGGTAGGACATCTTGACAACTGCAGTGCTCTGAACACTTTGTGTTGCCTGAGACACCAATGCTCATCAAGTCACAAGTTGCTTGGGCTGATTTCCAATCACATTTGCTCTTGCTCCTTCAATTCATGCCTGTCCTTGCAAGACTTCAAATGGGCCGTTGAGCTGTCAAAGAGTATCAATTTGTTGCTCAGCGCAAGATATGCGTGACAACTTGTTCAACTTATTCAAACAATGTCATGCGGTCAGGGTGTGAGACATGCATGACAGCATGCTTCAGCACCTGGTCTATAACCCTGAACTTCTCATGTGTTCAGCACCTATGACATAATCCTGCAAATCCCCTTGCTGCTTATCTGGTTCAGAACAGTGGCCTTACTTGGGTCAACTTCATGACAATTTGTCGCGTGTTGCAAGTAGTAGAGGCACACGATACATTTGGTTTTGGCTCAATTCTCACAGATAACATGAAAACGATTGGGTATTATTTGTTGCTCACTCAATCCAGGAACATGTCTGCAGAGATGATGACAGCAAGATATTAGCCCTGGTGGTGCAAAGGCCAAACAGCTGGGCTGCATTGACCTCTGGGAGCACAAATACAGAAAGGGCCTGGTGGAGGAAGCATTGGGCCAGGCGTACAGGTGTACTTCTTGTTGCTTGGCACTCATGTTTTGGACACTGCTGCATCACCTTCCAAGCATCTGCTTGCACCACCAAAGCTACAGATATGTCACAATTGCAGCAACAAGTCTGGCAGAGCATGTTTCAATCCACCATCCATCTTGGCGTGCTGATTTGTTGCAGTGCATGTCTGACTATCAGCAAGGGCAGTCCTGATACTAACACTGCTGCACGCCTGCAGGCTTCCCTCTGCAGCAAGCAATATTTGAGAAGACTCTTGCGTCTGAGTCAAGCAGCAGCTGTTGACCTGAGCGTCTGTTGCGGGTTTGGTTGAGCAGACAGCAGGCACAGTTGTCTGTTTTGTCATGTTGCCAGCGGAGGAAGCAGTACTGGCCAAGCACCTCAACCAATTTCCACTGAGGTCAATTGACCAGGTACACAATTGTTCAGATCAACTCCTGCTTGTCACATATCTTGTGTGCACCCTTACTGAGAGCGCCCACGCATTTGCACTGCATGATCACATGATTGCCACAGAATGTGCATGACACAGCCACTATTTGTCAACAGTGGAATTCTCTGGCGTTTGTCGCAACAGCTGTCATGTCATGTCATGTGGGTTTGTGAAGCAGTCCTGTTGGCTGTTCACTCTGTATCATTAGCATGCCAACACATTCTCCCATGATTGCACTGCTGTCTATTTGTAATCATGACAATGCAGAGACCAGAGTCTGTGCTGACTTGCAGGCAGCTACATTTTCCAGAGCTCACACATGCTAGGCGCCAATCCAACAAGCAAGGCGCTGCCCACAGCGCTCAGCTTGCAAAGTGGAGATGTGAGTCAGACATCATCTCTGCCACAAACTGTAGACAGCTGCACCTTGCATCCTGGAGCCCATGCCTGGCCTGAAGTCTCTGCTGTGTATGCTGTAAAGGTCTCTGATCCCTGTTGGACCCTGCAGCAAACACACTTAGGCATGTGTGATGCACCAAACAGCCATGGCTGCAACTTGGGGCGTGCGGAGTCTGTAACTGAAACTCCAACTCATCCTCAGGTAAGGCTTGACCTATCAGATAACCTCGCTGCTACACAACCCAGATGCTCGGTCATCGTTTGTGCCAGCATGCAGTACCATGCTCTTTTTGATAGAACAGGACTGCTGCTGCCTTTTGCTCACAGTCAAGTGTTTATCAGTATTTGCTGTTTTGTTTGTGTTGTCTGTTATCTCCACTGTTTGTTGTGCACCTGTGGCTTGCTGGGATACATTTGCTTCAGCATATCATCACATCCCACACTCATTTGTCATGCTGCATTGTCTCAAGCAACGCATCACAGGAATCTGTTATTGGATGCATTGAAACCACGACACCTCCTGTGAATAGTGAGTTTGTGCTTGCTGTACAGGCAGAGACCTACTGCTGATGTATGCGGCCATCGTCCTGCTGCCTGTGCAAGAAATCTGAGCAGCAGTAGCATGCACATCTGCTGGACTGACAGCACGGCATGAACACAGGCAGAGTGTTCACACATGATGTTGAAGTGCATAGAGGTACATGTCCTGAGGTAGCTGTCTGTGTTGTCATGTGTGAAGGCAATTTTGCATGCAAGACGAGATGACATAGGTTGCAGTCCACATTCCTGAGTGTCAGCTGCTTTGATAGCTGGCAAATTGGAAATTTTGGTCAAGCTGCTGTGCACATGCTGTGTGTGCGGGGGTGACAGCACGTGTTAGATCCTGTAAGGACATCTGTTGGCAGCAGCTACCTTTTTTTGCAGCTGCTAATAGGTGCACAATCGGGACCCAATCGTGCTGTCATCCCTGCACACTCAGAGTCTGCACAGCTGCTGTGGCAGTTTGCCCAACTTGCCTGCTTTTCTAGCTAATAGCAACTTGATTGGAGATGACAGAATGCCATTCCTCTAGCTGCATTTTGACCTTCTTGCCTGACCAAAACTCGAATCTGGCTGCTTCTTCAGGTCTGCAGCTTTGCAGTTGCATGTGATGCGGCAATGGGCAGAAGACAAGAAAGAGGGAAGCTTTGGGAGAAGGGGGCGCGAGAGAAGATGCAAGGGGCATCCAAGGAGACCAAGGAGAAGCAGTTTTCGGATTAAACGACCAGCCTCATCAGAGCAGCAGGTCTGATGGGGTTTATGAGGCTGAAGGGACCTATCCCAGGGCGTATCACAGAGCGTTGACCAAGGTAAGTGAACTGTCAGGCAAATGTTTGCATGTCAAATATATGTTTTCACTGTGTATGGAAAGCAGAACTGTAGCACACGATTCCAGTTTTGTGTCTGTGCAATAGTCCAAGGCACGCTGTGTCCTGATCAGCATGGCTCCTATGCAGGCAAGATTACTCACACATAGAATGTCTGTTGAGTCATGTGTGCAGGGTGATGCTCAAAACAGCATGAAGGCAGTATGATCTCTGTAGCAGCCGACACTGTTTTGCTGCAGGATTGTGGGTTGGCTGTCATGGAATGGTAGCTCTAGTACCTGCTGCTTGTTGCAAAGCTGCATGTCTCCTGAATCAGTTGTAATTTGGCAGTATTCATCACCTGCAGGCACACTCCATCACTGTCCCTGACAAAGATTGACTGATGAGGCAGCGCACAGCACACTTCAGCTGCCCGTCCTGCCTGGAAGCTGAAGTGGCTGTGTTTCCTGTTCCTTGGGGTGGGGGAGGAGCAATCAGAATGTCCTGGAGCCCTTTGCACCACAGCGTCGAAATCCTGTTTTTGAGTCTTGCCCTGGCAGGTTAGTACTTGAGTCCACGAATTGCATTTCCCAAATTCACATTACCCTGCATCGTGTCTACAACTTGCAGTGATCAGCTGGCATGCCTGGACGCACATATGCATCACACGTCCAGCTCAAACCTTCCATTCTTGTTGAGTGCATGCATCAAACAGGTGCTGTCCTCAGGGTCAGGTACACACCAAGAGCTGAGTACCTCTCAGTGGGAGTGCCTGCATAGCAAGGCTGACGTCACCTATATGAGTACCATTGTGTGATGTCTTGCAGGTGCACAGCTATTCCAGAGATGCACGTGACCGCTGCCCTGATTCTCTTGCTTTGTGACTTTGTCGACGCAAGCCTGGGCATTTGTGGCGACTGAAGCAGTGGAAAAGGGTTGGTGTACCTCACCTCTGGGACCCCACAGCACTGCACAGATACAGGCTGTTTCACAGCTGACACTTGCCATGTCAAAGCTGTTACAGGTGCAACTCTTGGACCATCTTTTGTTTGTCACGCATGCATACAAAGCTGCAGTGCATACTTTCAGGCCTAACCTGAATTGTCAGCAGTGTCTTGCTTACATGTAGCCTGTGCAAGGGGGGGAGGCGCAGAGCATGTGCTGCTCTGTGATATCACCTGCATATGATGTTTCCTGCTTGCATTATGATTGCATTATCACGAGGCCAGTACCCACTGAAGCAGTGTATAGTGTCTTAATACTATTGCTTGTTGGACAGTGCAGTAATGCTTATACAATGATTAAGAATAAGTTCTAGTAAGCGCATGCTGAGCCAGCAGGCAACGTACAATGGTTTCTTGTTTTCATGTGCAGCACAGCATCTTGAATCAAGTTTGCATTCATCAGTCATGCTCTTCTGCAGGGCATATCCTTCTCAGAGGATACAGCACAGGATTACGCTTGGCCAGTCACCAGTTCCTGCTAGACTGGTTTTCTGCTTAAGCAATTGAGTCTCACCTTACCAGGTCAGTTGTTGCCACATCGACCTGGCATGTGCTGTCTTGTGTATGCATGATTGCTGAACTGCTTGCATCCCACTGGCCAAGGTCTGCAGAACACGAGGCCAACATTGGTTCCCATAAAGTCTTCCTCTGCCGCACCTTTACATCGTGTGTGTCAAGCAGTATATTGTTTGACTTCACAAGAGCATTGTTGGCTTGCAGGCACCTTTGCTGCTCATTTAGCAGATGACGCTATGTGCCCGCTGCTCAGCTTGTCAGAGCAGGTCCCTGCCATAGCAATGAAAGCCATCACCACACATCCTCGATTTCATCCATGTCCTGAACACTTTGCTGCCTGCGCTGGGAAGGAGCTTTACAAGTCTCTGGACCCCACAGCAAAATATATTGGACATGCATCCTGCACTGAAATGGCTGCAAATCAGGAGAGAGATCTCATGCCAGATCACATAACTCTCATGCGTACAGGTCAAGGTACGACACACAGGGCTTATCAGCAATGTCAGATTTTCATGCTCATTGTCATTACATGTATGCACTTGCATGTTTGGCTTGTCACTGCTACTCAATGCTTGTACTGCATCTGTGCAGCATGCATCCGGCAATTTGAGCGTTTACAAGCACATGACAGAGTCAACACAGGCTGAAATCAAGCTGTTTCAGCTTGCACCATCAGCGCAGTGCTGAGAACCTAATCATGCACCAACACCTGCGCTGTTCACAGGTTGTGCTGACAACACTGCCCAGCTGCTCAAGCGCTGGTGCTGACTGATGGCAGCCATTGTGTATGCCAAGCTGGATTGGCGGGAAGGGAGTGAACATCACTGCCTGGACCCCACAGCACGGCATCTTTCTCTCGGGCTGCATCATTCATCATATGTGCACAGGCTGCATCACTTGTGATGCTGAAACCTATGCAACCTGGAGTCACTCAGGTATTTGCCCCAAGACAAGCTACTGCATTGATCATGCGCCCATGGGGTACTGCTTGCAGCTCAATGATTTGTCCATTCACTCATTCATTCAATTATTCACTCACTCATTCATCATTCATGCACTTACTCATGCACTCATTTGTTTGTTCATTCATTCATTCGTTCATTCGTTCATTCATTCATTCATTCACGCATTCATTCATTCATTCATTCATTCATTCATTCATGCATTCATTCATTCACCACAAAGAAAATTGAGCTAGCTTTCAACCTTGTTGGCTACATCAGGAGATAGGCTTCAGCTTCAGCAGTTCATGCTTTCATCAAACACACGTCTTTTCCCACAGTCAGGTACATACTATCCTGAGTTGCTCCCCATGTGAGCATGGTTGTATAGCAAATTTTCCATTCCACTTACAATCATAGTGCTCACACTTTCTGGCTTGTGATGCAGGGCAAGTCTGGTCTCTCCAGTGCACTGTGTTCATGACATTTCTTTGCCCATTGTTTGCAGGGAGAAGCCACTGCTGATACGCAGACATGCTGCCCTGCTGCTCTTGCTTTGGCTTTGATGAAGGGAGCCTGATCATCTGTGCTGACTGGGTTGGTGGGAAGGGACTGACGCACATACATCCTGGACCCCACAGCAGTGCAAAGATACAGGCTGCCTTGCTACATTTGCCAGGCGGAAGCCATTACAGGTGCATATTCTGGACCATCAGTCAGTCATGCATGCACACAAAGCTGCATTGTAGCATGCATCCTAAGGCCGGACATGAGTTGTCAGCGGTGTCTTGCTCAAGTGCAGCCAGTTAAAAACTCCAACATGTGTTGCCTTGTCATGCCTCTGTACTGTTGTATAGTGTATGCAGCATGGCATATGTGTGGCTTTGCTTGCATCATGACCAAGCTGCTCCGCTCGCTTTTCACAAGAACGTGCTGGCTTGCAGGTGCCTGTGCTGCTGAAAAACAGATGAAGCCATGTGTTCGCTGCTCAGCTTGTCAGATAACAGCTTTGACTTCCACATTCCACACATCCCTGCCGGTTTTGACAGCAGGCAATGCACATCCTGGGTCCCGTACCTGATTTTGAAAGCTTTGCTGCTTGGGGAAGGAGTGTTGTGACTCTCTGGACACCACATCAAAGTCAGTCAGACATGCGTCCTGCCCCCAACATGGCTGCACGTCAGGCGACAGGACCGCATTCCGTCCCATGATGCTCTCTGCGCGTATGGCTCAAGGTATGACACAAGTCGCCTCACAGCAAGTCAATTTTTTACTCACTGCCAGCACATGTGTGCACTTGTGCGTTTGGCTTGAATATGCACTGTGAAAGTTGCAATATTGACTGTTCTATGTCAGTGACCAATGTCATACAGCACATTTCTGCCGAATGCATCAGATAGCTTGAGTGGGTGCAGCAACACATGAGAACATCATCACATTGCAATGCTAAAGATTTGGTCATGCACCAACACTGGCTCTGTTCACATGTTCTGCTGAAGTAGTGAGCCACTGCCCAAGCTGCTTGGGCGCTGGTGCTGACTGATGGCAGCCATTGTGCAAGCCAAGCTGGACCGGCGGGAATGGAGTGAGCATCACCTCCTGGACCCCACAGCACAGCACATGCACAGGCTGCAAGACTCATGATGCGCAACTTATGCATCTTGAAGTCAGCGAGGTATTTGTCATGTGACAACTGCTTGACTGTGTGTGCATGCAATGTTGCTAGCCTTTTACATGTTTCACTGACAGCTTTGACTGCCTCGTGTTTTGGAACTGCTCTCTGGAATTTTATCTCATGAATGTTGGCTAAACAACCATGACCGTTGTCATACTTCAAGCCATGCAGCACATGTCTGCCGCATGCATCAGACAGCTTGAGTGAACGTACAAACACATGGCAAAATCATCACAGGGCACTGACACCCAGGTCCTATAGTCTGCACCAGAATTTGATCATGCACCAAGCAAGCTGGCTCTGTTCACAGGTTCTAGCAGAGAGTCATCGCCCAAGCTGCTTGTGCGCTGACGTCAACTGATGGGAGCCAAAGCATATGCCAAGCTGAACCGGCGGGAAAGGAGTGAACATCACTGCCTGGACCCCACAGCACGACATCTGTATAGGCTGCGCCACTCACAATGGTGAGTCATGCATTCTGGAGTCACTCAGGTGTTTGTCCTGATACAGCTGACTGCTTTGACTGTGCACTCAAAGAGTGTTGCTTGCAGCTTGTTTGTTTGTGTGCTTGTTCATTTGCTCCTTCCTCCAGATTTCAATGGTTCAAAGGGCTAGCCTTTGAGCAGTGGCTTCAGCTTCAGCTTTTCATGCATTCATTCAGCACTTGTCTTCTCCCAGGGCCACGCACATACTACGCTGAGTCACTCCCTGCATGAAGGTGCTGGGTGCTGTACAGCAAAGCTGACAACCTTGTGTGCATTGATTGCAGGGGAAAACCGCTGCTGATATGCAGACCTGCTGCTCTTGCTTTGATGAAAGGAGCCTAATCATCTGCGCTAAGTGAATTGGTTGGAAGAGATTGAAGCACCTCACCTCCTGGACCTCACACCACTGCATAGATACAGGTTGTCACATTGCTGACAACTACCATGTCACAGGTGCGGTGCTATTCCACCACTCCTGTGTCATTCGTGCACTGTATCATGCTTCCTCAAACCCTGACCTGAGTTGTCAGCGGTGTCTTGCTCAAATGCAGCCTGTGACAAACTGGGAGACATCAGTTTGTCATGTCATCGTACCTGGTGTGTGCTGTTTGCAACATTGCGCATATTTTGCCTTGCTTGCATTGCAACAAATCTGTTTTGCTCACACTTTACATAGGCATGTTGGCTTGCAGGCACCGGTGCTGCTCACTGATGGATGAGGTGTCAGCTGTTCAGCTTGTCACATTGTCAGATCAGCAACAGTCACGTCAGATTGTCAGATTAGCGCCTTTGAAGGCAGTCACGACTTATCCTGGATTGAGTTAAGTGGATTCCATGCATGGCTTGAAGCCTTTGCTGCTAGTGCTGGGAAAGGAGTCTTAGGACTCTCTGGACCCCACAGCAATCGCCCTGAGACATGCATTCTGCGCCTGAAATGGCTGCAAATCAGGAGACAGCACCACACGCACACGCCTGATCATGAATCTCTCAGCAGGCACAATGTAAGGTATGACATGGCTTGCTCAACTAGGGCATCTTGACTGTGATGCTCACTGCGAGGACATGTATGCACTTGCATGTTTGCCTTGAAGCTGCTTTCTGAAAAGTTGTGCTGATCATTGTTGGCCAGGCCTCAAGACCATTTCATGCATCGCATGTACGCAGCATGCATCAGGCAGCTTGAATGAACACACAGCAGAAACCAAAACAGGGCTTGGCCTGACTTGAACCTGCAGCAACAGTGCAATGCTGCAAATCTGGTCATGCACCAAGATACGCTCTGTTCACAGGTTCTGCTGAGGTGGTGAGCCACTGTCCAGGCTGCTTGTGCGCTCGTTTGGAGTGATGGCAGCCAAAGCATATGTGAAGCTTCAAGATGACTGAGACTCTGCAGGTGCATTGTTATACATGTTATACATGTATGGCACAGAGCATGCCCTGGGTCATTGTTCCTTGCACAGACACAGAAAACCTGTGCACTCTATCATTGCATCATAGAGTTGATTTGCTAGCATGGGTTGCACAGCTGGTATTGCAGCCTTGCTCAATTTGCAGTAGCAAGATTGCATGTGACTCAGGCTGAGGCTTTGTGTTGTCTGATTCCTTCCAATCTTATACTTGCTGCTACCTCTGTCCATCTTGGTGTTTTCTGACTGGTTGTTGGCGCTCTGGCACACATGACAGGCAGCGGAAGCATTCATGTCCCGGTGCCTAAGCTCATGTGCTGACTTGCAGGCACAGAGGGTCTGGATCGGCTCTGACACAGGACATGCTGTAAAGATGTGCTTGCCTATACAGTGCTAGCTCAACAAGCTCAGCAAAGTTCTATCCATTGAGCATAAGATGCAGTGTACAGTCAGCAGGCATGTATAACATCAACAGGACCATGTGTTACATTTTGTGTGTCAATTTAGCTACTGATGACATTCTCACAAGTTTAGTAAAAAGCCGTGTGCAACACAGATATGTACAAAGTGACAGGCCATTAAAGCTATCTCAGGAGTGCAGCTGTAAGTGTAGGCTATGGTAGAGTCCTCAGCAACGACAATACTCATGCGCAGCGTTCGAGCTCGTAACTCGAGCTGCAGATACAAACATCTGCAGTCTTTCCAAGTCAGTTTGAGCTGAGAGTCAGCGTTGGACCAAAAAATATACAAACCCACAGGACTGTCAAAATCTCTGATATTGAAAGAGATCTATTTGTCCCCTGCAACAGCAGTCAGCCACGTTCAGCTTTTGAGAGGACACGGTCAGGCTGGCAAACACTCCAGGAAGGTGCATGCTTGCTGCAATCCCACACAGACTGTGCTATCCTCTCATGCGTGCCGACTGTGAAGTCAGTGCTGTTGACCGTCCTCTAAACAACCATCCATATCATGAAGAGGCAATTTCTGTGTAGTCGCACAAACGTCAGCGATAGGGGCAGTGATAGCAGTATAATAAGTGTGTTGTAAGGACTTCTTGGTGGCTGAGTGTTTACAGCCAAAGGCGTCGTTAAGCTGCATCATGTGCATCGTTGACGCGTGTGCATCGGCACAAGTGATGGACCACTGGGGGCATTTCTGGTTTCGGAGCTTGGATTCTGCCTTTTCGGTTCTTCTGTTCCAAGAAAAACGCTCGGGGTCCATTTTGTCCGATCTGACACTCATCACCTGTTCAGACTGCGGCGCAATTCCGACACTGCAGCAGCACATACCTGAAGGTAGCCGAGCGTGCAGACAAGGTACTATCCGGCCGCAACATATGTTCGAATGACGCAAGCGTTGTACGCCCTCGCGAGTTTTGAAGCGCGTGCAGAATTGGCTGAGTTTTCTGCAACAGCCTGTTAAGGCGTGTTTTGTCGCGCAGGCGTTCGTTGCGGACGTAATCAAGCCATGGGTCCATATCCGGATATGATGCTCGAGTCGCGATCACTTCCGCCTCGGCCAGGCAAGGTATCACCAAACCCTGCCTGCAGCAACTCACTTCCAGCCCAATTACTACAGACGCCTTGCGGCATAGCAACGCGCTCGCTGGAGAACGTAGTGCCTGCACAACTTGCACAACACTTCAAACTGCCAACCGTGATCATAACGGGAGCTCGTGGCCACGGGAAGTTCTACACGCTTGAGAACCTGGTCAAGAATCTTTCCTCGTGAGTGCGAATTCCGCATCAACACGGCCATCAGATTGCGGCTCAGAGCGGTCAAAAGGGGATCACCTCCCACGGTGACCTTGACTTGCCCGTCCTCAGCTCCTCTGGTCCTGCCCTCAGAGTCCAACCTGCCGGTTAAGCTAGCCCAGGCATTTGAACGTCTAGATGAGGCTGAGAGCACAGCAGAATGCGAGATCACCACAGACATTTGTGAGGTACAGCACAACTTGTAGCAGCTGCATCACTCACAAATTGCAAGGCCGCAAGCCCTCATCGGTGCTGGATCCGAAAGCTGACAGTGCTGCAGATAGCATGAGAAACCAGCATTGCCCTGTGTACCTTTGTACCATCAAGTGCCCATTTTATTGTGATTGTACAGCTAATGTACATGTAATCTTGCTATGCTTGCTATGCAGGAAGGCAGCATGAACTTAGACTTTGTGGTCCTGCCAGCACCTGTGCTTATTCCTGAGGCAGCTCACAAACGCAGCTACGCCATCAGCCAGCACTACCTTCAGAACACCAAGGACAATCCAACTCTATCAGTGTGTGTGGTGAAGGCCAACTCAGACCTCAATGACAGCCTTGCCCTGAGACGCATCATAGATGCTGGTCAGCTCAGCAACACTCTCCTGGTCCTCTCAAAGTCAGAGGAAGTCACCGAGAGAAACCAGAACGAGCATGTTCTCCGCAGACTGTTGAAAGTGTCTAGAGACAGTCAGCTGCTGCATGAGCTGCTAGCTTGCGTGGCAACAGCTGACTACACCAGTAAGTACTGCAGCCTGGACACAGCAGAAGAAGAGGAGCATCGGGTCTTTGATCAGTACATTCGGACCCACATTGATGACATCGTACGTGCTGGCGAAGACTACCACATTCTAGCGCGACACAAGGAGCTTAGGTGCATGCTGAGCAATGAAGCTTTGGTGGTCAACTTAGCCAGCAAGATGCAGGAGTACGCTGTGCAACAGTGGAGGCCAAAGAGCCAAGAGGTCTTGGCTCCCAAGATGGAAAGCATTGAAAATGACCTCCATCAACTGGGCGACCCTGTAGAAAGCTTGACACCTCAGATTGTGCTTATGTTTGTCACTATTCAGGTGATGTTATCGATGCTTGCAAGTCTTGTTGCGTTAGCAAAACAGCACTGCTGACGCAACATGTCAAATTCATCTGAATGGCTAAGCCATTAGACTATCCAGCTTGCATGAGTTTTGCAATGCACTGCAAGCAGTATACATGCACTGTAGCTAAGCTTGTTTTGCATCAGCAAGAAGCCAAGGTTGAATACCGAAAGAGCCTGCCTTTGTATCATCATGAATCTACGTAATGCGTCACTTATGCTGCAAAGGAAGTACCACCTGAGTGTAATGGGCTTACAGCACATTTGCAAGCACACCATTGCGCTGCAACTGTGTTGTCTGTCCTGATCCTAACATGATGCTAGTGATGCAGGTTAGATGGGAGACTCTTTGCCAGCAGATTAGCTCAGCCAGCTTCCAGGAAACCAGCTTTGAAAGTTCCAGTCCAAATGGGATAGTGACCCGAATTGGCTGTGTGCCCCGTTTGGCAGAGCTGCCCTTTGGATCTCTAGCATGGGCTGTCCAGCTCCATCTTACTCTTGACACAATAGAGATTGCAGTTGAAGATGCTATAGATGCCAAGAAATTCTGGGAGCTGCTGATTTCAGCCTACAATAAAGTCTTTGATGTAGGACGCCCTAAGAAGCTGTCATCATCTTGTTCCATAACAGGAAGGGTTTTTCGCATCAGTCGCTTCAGCTCCCTCAAGAAGCACCTGCTAGCAGACTTGCTGCCAGCGCGTCTGGTTGAGTACCAGCGTCTAGTCTCTCAGTATGCCAGGAAGCTTTTCCAAGAAGCAGCGCAGTACCTTCGGTCTAATCCAAGCCCATCCACAAAGGCACCTGTCCTTCAGGAACTGCTGACTGGCATCCAAGGATGTGTTGTATCCTCGGTGATCCAGGTCTTCAGGCGCCTCAGTTCTGATGTGCCAGCTGGGCTGACATTGGAGGAAGACGAGCAGTTTCAGACAGAGCGTGCCAGCCTCGACGCTCAGCTTGCTATGCTTCTGGCTGCACAGGAGTCACTTGACAGCATCAGTTACACAGCTGCCTTCATCCCTGCCAACAAGTTCCATTTGGGCACATACAAGGAGGCAGCCTCTGCTGACTTCCTTGAACCTAGTGATGCAGAAGAACTTGTGCCAAACCCTAGCCTGCACAGCGCAGCTCTGCCAACCCCAGACGCACCAAAGGCTGAAGCAGAGTACAATACACCAAACAGCCCACACTCAGGCAGCAGCAGCAACAGTAGCAGCAGCCAAGCAGGTGACTCAGCAGCTTCCACAGCAGCTTCCACAGCAGCTTCCACAGCAGCTTCCAGTAAGTCCAGCGCCCCTTTGCCAGTCACAGTCTTGGCTGACAGCTTCAGCGACACCAGCTCCAGTGAGCCTGCTGCACCTGCTTTGGACCTGAATGATGCTGTGGCAGAGTCTTCTTCTGCTGGCAGCGCTGCTGAGGTGGAGACCCACCCCGAAAGTGTCAGTCCCACCAGCAGCTCTACATCTGATGATGTTGTTGAGGTGTAGGGATTGTGTATACAAAGCTTGCAGAGTGCCCTGCTGCTGAGCGCAGGTGTCTACAACACAAGAATGTAGCCAGCCTTCTTCTGTCCACCTTGTATGAAGTTATGCACTATTGCAGTTGCCTTTGTTGAGTATGTGCAAAGTTGTATTGTACAGTGTTCACTTCGAATTTGACTTGTTGGTTTTGTAAATGATCAGCCGTCAGCAGCAGATTTGCGCTGTATGTACAGGCAAGCCTTCAACCTTGTGTATAGTGCAACACACGTAGACCTATGGTGGCAAGTCTTGCTTTTGGAAATGCGCGTAAACTTTATATTTTGATGCAGCACCTTTCATCGATGGTCTCAACTAAATTACAGTCTTCTTTGATCAGCACATGTTCTTAGATGTCAAGTGTTGTAGCAGGGTGCGTTTCCTGATAGTTACTCAAGAGAGTGGAGACGAGTTTCATGCTTGTGCATGCTGTGCTGTGAGATACCTTCCCGTGAATGTATTCACCATCACTGCTTGCAATACATGATCTAGACATGTTTTTATTGTGAGTACATCTGGCAAGACTTGAGTTGTTACAGATAATTGCATGCGCCATGATCATTTCAATTTCAAAACTGTTGTGCGCTGTCAGAATCCCAAAAATGAAGCAAACGGAAGACGCATCACCGACTTTAAACAAATTTGGCAGATCTCAGCTTCAAGAACCATTGCTTTGCTGCACACATACAGTCCAAAATGGTTGTTTCATTGCACAAAACACTCCAGAGGACAAACAAGCAAGCCTGGCAACTGTACAGGCGCATGTGTGCACAAAGCAACCAGAGCAGACACTCAACGCAGACCTCATCGAAGCATTGTTGGAGTAAAAGTCTTCTCTGCCAACTCCACCAGCCCGAGGCTTTGGCTTTCAACTAATCACAGGTATGCTGGGATGCATCACTCAACCTACGCCGGTGCACTACTGGTATACTCATGGCCGAATGTTGCTGAAGCCATTGCTTTCAGATTCCTGGTCAACTCACACTCCACTATCACCTTCTCCTCCACAGCCTGCCTCCAAAGCTGATCAAAACGCTGCACATCTGAAATCCTGATTCTCTTGCTGGCAGGCTCCAGGTCAGACTCAAGCAGGCCTCTACTAGTTGTGACTGTTGTCCTTGTGGGACGTTCTAGGACTGCAGCAGTCTGGCTGTCACTAGCTACAGTCTGACTTTGACTGGGCCGGTAGCCTTCAGCAGCAGCTGCTAACACATCCAAAGCCTGCACAGCATCAAGGCACTGGTTTGACGTGTCAGAGCATCAGAAATGGGATTGAGCACAGAGTGTGTTCCATTGTTAGTGGGCTGTCAGACAGATGATATGCTCAGCAGAATCTGACTGGATTTGCAAATGACATCTGAGCAGCAGCAATTCCTTACTGACACAGCTCTGCAGAATGATGCAAGTACAGTGCTGACCACTGACTCTGATCTAAGTTGCAATAAGATGATGCATGCAGACTGCAACTGCAGACTCAGACATAACCCATTTTACCATGTGTATATATTATCATATTGTGCACAGCACAGGCTTGTTGCGCACAGTGTACAATGGCACTCAAAAGCTATCAGCAGGCCTGCTCTGATGCTGTAATGCTGGTCATGCAATACTTGGCAACACCAGCTATGTTTTCGTTGTCCCAAGCATGCTCATCTCACCTCATGTGAGACACTTGGATTGCCATCAGACGGCACTTCCCCCTTCCCGTGCTTTGACCCCCTAGGGGCAGAGGGTGACCCCAGCTGGGTGGGATGCAAATGCTCAGCCCTACCAGCTCTAGCAGACCTACCCTCTTCTTCCTCGTCCATAGCCCCACCGCCTGAAGAGGTATCACCAGCAGCAGCAGCGGCAGCAGCATCGGCAGCTGCCGCGGCAGCTGCCATGCTTCTCTTGGATGTTCTACCAGCAGCTGCTGCAGCTTCCGCCTTTTGTGCGCGCTCTGCATGCTCAGCCTGCTGCTCACGCTGTGCCTGCTGGGGTGTCTTGGGGACACGCTTTGTTGAAGCAGCTGGCTTACGTTTGCTGGGACCACCTTTGGCTGGGACTGCTGCAGCCTTGTCTGACTTAGTAAAGAGGGCCTCCATCTTGAGCTGCTTGTCTGGCTTATCTGGCTTGGCTGCGTCTGCCTCAATCATCAGCCTCTTGAAGCCTGAAAAGCAAACAGCATGTCAGCATAGGTGAAATCCATATTTGTGAAGGGAACGTACATTTGTGAAGGGACCAAAAAGGCACCACTCAGTCACTGGTGGCAGTTTAAAGCCCTGTGCGTTCTGATTGTGCCGCAAAGTCGGCACCAAACATGTGTATACAGGATGCAGGACACAGGGGAATTTTGGCGCAGTCATAAGTGGTAGGTCGTACCTGGCAGCATTCTCTGAAGCACATCCAGTGCCACAGCTGTATGCACACTAGCAAAGAAAGCATCCCTCTTAAGAGCATCATCCTTCAGATCATCCTTGGCATCATTGAACTGCAGGTATTCCTTGTCAATCCTGGCTGTGATCTCAAATGGAAGCCCTAGCAGCCACTTCAGGTTCTTCATCTGCTTCTGGTAGTCTTCTGACTTCTCAAGGTATGGGTTCTTGTTGTCAAAGACCTGCAGCAGCAGGTACACTCTCATGACATCTGAAAGGAAAAGCCAGGCAGGGAAAAATGGTCATGGTTGTCCTGAAGCAAGCTATATAACAGGATGAATAACAGAAACACAGGCAGTTGGGCTGGGTGCTTTGTAGAGAAAAAGTGCCTGAATGCAGCAGAGACATCACAAGATGGGGAGGGAATCTTTGCAAAGGAAACTGTAAAAGGGGTGAGGGTGGGGCAAAGCAAGATCAATCATGAGGACTGCTTGACCCTGGGGGCATGGGTCAGGGGTCAATGGCAAGGGGGTGGGGCAGGGCATGGGGTCATGCGCAAGAGGAACAAG
>JAABUP010002246.1_pt1 | contig 38134 bp, 32 predicted proteins | sample 5559201 | NCBI WGS metagenome assembly JAABUP01 (sample SAMN10711887, study PRJNA513373) | rock metagenome | isolation source: Antarctica rocks | place: Antarctica | reverse complement strand
TCGCTGGGCGCCCAGATACTCCTCTGGGAGGTCGCGACCGTTGTGGCCGGCCAGATCCTCGGGATCAACCCCTTCGACCAGCCTGACGTGGAGAGCGCGAAAAAGGCCGCCCGCACCCTGCTCGACCAGGGGGCCGGCGCACCGGTCGCCGCCGCCGCGACGGACGGCGCCATCGAGATCCGCGGCCTGGGTGGCGACTGGCTCGGTGGCGCCACGACGGTCGAGGTGGCGCTCGATGCGCTCTTCGCCCAGCTGGATCCGACCCGCGGCTACGTCGCGATCATGGCCTACCTCGACCGGCTCAAGGACGCGCCGCTCGCCGCAGCCAGGCGCGCCGTTGCCCTGCGCACCGAGCGGCCGACGACCTTCGGTTGGGGACCACGCTTCCTCCACTCGACCGGTCAGTTCCACAAGGGCGGACCCGCCGTCGGCGTGTACCTCCAGGTCACGGCGACACCGCAGCAGGACCTCGCCATCCCGGGCCGCGAGTTCACCTTCGGTGACTTCATCTCGGCCCAGGCGGGCGGCGACGCCGCGGTCCTCGCCGACCACGGCCGCCCCGTCCTGCAGCTGCACCTCACCGGCCACGACGCGGGTCTGGCCCAGCTGAGCCAGGCTCTCGGCATACGGGAAGGCAACGGATGAGCCCGGCCCGAGTGGCCCCCGGTCTGAACCCCCTTCGCGACGCCCGCGACCGCCGCCTGCCGCGGATTGCCGGCCCGTGCGGGATGGTCCTCTTCGGGGTGACCGGCGACCTGTCACGCAAGAAGCTCATGCCGGCGATCTACGACCTCGCGAACCGGGGGCTCCTGCCGCCGGGGTTCTCGCTCGTCGGTTTTGCCCGACGCGACTGGGCCGACCAGGACTTCGGGCAAGTCGTCTACGAGTCGGTCAAGGCCCACGCTCGCACGCCGTTCCGCGAGGACGTCTGGCGCAACCTCTCGGAGGGATTTCGTTTCGTCCCAGGCTCGTTCGACGACCCTGCCGCCTTCGATCTGCTCGCCCAGACTGTCCGCGCCCTCGAGCAGGAGCGGGGCACCGGGGGCAACCTCGCGTTCTACCTCTCCATCCCGCCCGGCAACTTCGCCCAGGTCTGCGAGCAGCTTGAGCGCTCCGAGCTCGCACGGACCGAGGACAAGGGCTGGCGGCGCGTCGTCATCGAGAAGCCGTTCGGTCACGACCTCAAGAGCGCGCGCCAGCTCAACGACATCGTCGGGGAGGTCTTTCCGCCCGACTCGGTCTTCCGGATCGACCACTACCTCGGCAAGGAGACCGTCCAGAACATGTTGGCGCTGCGGTTCGCCAACCAGATGTTCGAGCCGATCTGGAACGCCAACTATGTCGACCACGTGCAGATCACCATGGCCGAGGACATCGGGATCGCCGCTCGCGCGGGCTACTACGACGGCATTGGCGCCGCCCGCGACGTCATCCAGAACCACCTCCTCCAGCTCCTCGCCCTCACGGCGATGGAGGAGCCGGTCTCGTTCGGTGCCAAGGACCTTCGGGCGGAGAAGGAGAAGGTCCTCTCCGCGGTGAAGATCCCGGCCGACATGGCCAACGACACCGCGCGCGGTCAGTATGCGCGCGGGTGGCAGGGCGGCGAGGAGGTCGCCGGGTACCTCGAGGAGGAGGGCGTGGACAAGTCCTCCACCACCGAGACGTATGCCGCGGTGAAGCTCGAGGTCGACACCCGGCGGTGGGCGGGCGTCCCGTTCTACCTCAGGACCGGCAAGCGGCTGGGCAAGCGGGTCACCGAGATCGCGGTCGTCTTCAAGAAGGCTCCGCACCTGCCCTTCGACGACACGGCCACCGAGGAGCTCGGGCAGAACGCCATCGTCATCCGTGTCCAGCCCGACGAGGGCATCACCATGCGCTTCGGGTCCAAGGTGCCCGGCAACCAGATGGAGGTCCGCGACGTCACGATGGACTTCGGCTACGGCAACGCCTTCACCGAGTCATCGCCCGAGGCCTACGAGCGCCTCATCCTCGACGTGCTGCTCGGCGACCCACCGCTGTTCCCTCGTCAGGAGGAGGTCGAGCTGTCCTGGCGGATCCTCGACCCCGTCGAGGCCTGGTGGAGGAAGCACAGCAAGCCGCAGGCCTATCCGGCGGGTGGCTGGGGACCCCAGGCCAGCGACGACATGATGGCCCGGGACGGCCGCACCTGGAGGATGCCGTGATCATCGACCTGCCGAAGACGTCCAGCCCGTCGGTCAGCAAGAAGCTCGTGCAGCTGCGCAACGACGTCGGAGCCATGACTCTGGGCCGTGTCCTGACGCTCGTCATCGTCGTCGACGACCACCAGGCCGAGGAGATCATCGAGGCGGCCAACGACGCCAGCCGACAGCACCCCTGCCGCATCGTCGTCGTCGTGGCCGGCAACCGGCGCGGGGCGAACCGGATGGACGCGCAGATCCGGATCGGCGGTGATGCCGGGGCCAGTGAGGTCGTCGTCCTGCGGCTCTTCGGCGCCCTGGCGAACCACGGCCAGTCGGTCGTCGTGCCCCTGCTTCTGCCAGACTCGCCGGTCGTCGCCTGGTGGCCGCACAATGCACCGCCCGACCTGCGCAGGGACCCCATCGCCCAGATGGCCCAGCGACGCATCACCGACTCGGCGGAGTCGGCCAACCCCAAGGCGTCGCTGAAGCGTCTGGCGAAGGTCTACAGCCCGGGTGACACCGACCTCGCGTGGACCCGAATCACGTTGTGGCGGGGGCTGCTTGCCGCCGCTCTGGACGGAGCGCCCTACGAGCCGGTCGTCGACGCGGTCGTCGCGGGCGCTAGTGACTCGCCGTCGTCCGAGCTGCTCGCGGCGTGGCTCGCCCAGGTCCTCAAGGCGCCGGTCAAGCGAGTGCGGACCCGGGCCGGCTCGGGCGTCATGAGCGTCCGTCTCGAGCGCAAGAGCGGGCCGGTGGACCTCGTCCGGCCGGACGGATCGGTCGCGACGCTGTCCCAGCCGGGACAGCCTGATCGACGGATCAGCCTCAAGCGTCGGGGCCTGGCCGAGTGCCTGGCCGACGAGCTGCGGCGCCTCGACGCCGACGAGGTGTATGCCGAGACGCTGACCCGCGGCCTCGACAGGCTGACCGCTCCCGCAAAGACCGCTGGCGAGGCCGCCGCCGACGGCGAGACACCGTCACTGGCCGAGGCTCGTCGGCTGGCCCGACGGTTGGCCAGGGTGGCCGCGGCAGAGAAGTCGTCCGCCATGGTGACGGCTTCCCCGGTGCCGCAAGCCGGCGACGAGGCGACGGTCAGGAAGGCCACGGCCCGCAAGCTGGCCAGCAAACCCACCATGCGCGAGAAGGACGTCGAGTCGTCCAAGCCTCCTACCAAGAAGCGGGCACCCCGCACGGCGGCCAGGAAGTCGCCGGGCACCTGATGCCCGGACGCCCCCTGGTCGTGGTCCACCGCGACAAGGCTCTGCTCGCCGAGGCCTCCGCAGCGCGCCTGGCGACCGCGATCGTCGACGCCCAGGCCGCGCGCGGCGAAGCGGACATCGTCCTCACGGGTGGCTCGATGGGCTCGGCGATCCTCGAGGCCCTCGGCCGCAGCCCCCTGCGCGACGCCGTGGACTGGGGGGCCGTCACGATCTGGTGGGGCGACGAGCGCTTCCTGCCGGCCGGGGACCAGGACCGCAACGAGACCCAAGCCCGCATCGCCCTGCTCGATCTCCTCCCCCTGGACCCGGCACGCGTGCATCCCATGGCCGGCTCAGACCAGGCTGGGTCACCGGAAGAGGCAGCCGCTTCGTATGCCGACCAGCTCGCCGCTGCTGCCGGCGGTGGGTACAGCGTGCCCGCCTTCGACGTGGTGATGCTCGGCGTCGGCCCGGACGGACACATCGCCTCACTCTTTCCCGGTCACCCGGCGTTGAGCGCGACGGGCAGCACGGTGGGGGTGCACGAGTCTCCGAAGCCGCCCCCGGAGCGAGTCTCGCTGACGTTCGACGCCCTCGGACGCGGGGTCCAGGTGTGGTTCCTCGTGGCCGGTCAGGACAAGGCAGACGCCGTCGAGCGCTCCCTGGGCGGGGCTCCGCGCGACGCGGCGCCGGCCGGGTCGGTGGAAGGCACATCGGCGACCATCTGGCTGCTCGACGCGGAAGCCGCGGGCCGGCTCCCCGCCTGAGCCGACGCCGTCCGGTGCTGACGTCGCGCGACCGCGCGAGCTCCCACGTGGCCGTGCCCGGCCACTGGGCGCGGTATACCTTCCCGGACACTATTTGCTGCTCCACCCACTGGGGCACGGCACGTCGTCCCCTGGCTCTGTGCTCTGCCCACCCACTGGGGCACGGCATAGTCAGTGAGAGAGGTGTGGCGACGCCGTCGGTCCCCGGGACGCCGTCGCGGTTTGATCGGCGCCCCACCATGAGCGAGGACGGGCCTCGGGAGCTCCGAGCCCGTCCTCGTCGGTGTGTGGTCCGGCCAGTGTCAGGCCAGCCAGCGACCTACCGGATCAGACCGCGCTGGCGGAGGGTGGCCAGAGCCTCGTCGAGGATGGCCTTGCCGTCGGCGTCGCTGCGACGCTCCTTCACGTAGGCCAGGTGAGTCTTGTAAGGCTCGACCTTGGGCGGAGCCGGCGGGGTGTCCTTGTCCTGCCCGGCAGGGAAGCCGCACCGCGGACAGTCCCACGTCTCCGGCAGGACGAGCCCTGGCTCCTGGGCAAAGCTCGGACGGGTCTCGTGACCGTTGGAGCACCAGTACGAGATGAAAACCCGTGGAGCCGTGTCGCCCCGCTCAGCCTCACCCATCGGTCCTGCGCCGACCCGACTGCCACGAATTGCGTTACCGCTGGCCATGCAAGCTACCTTTCAGGACGCGAACCGGGCGAGCAGCCCGAGGCCCACGACGGTGACGAACCAGATGATCCCCACGGCGATGGTGAAGCGGTCGAGGTTGCGCTCGGCAATCGACGACCCGCCGAGCGAGGTCGACACGCCGCCGCCGAACATGTCGGAGAGGCCACCGCCCTTGCCCTTGTGCATGAGGATCAAGAGGATCAGGAACAGGTTGGAGAGGACCAGGACGATCTGGAGCCCCAGTTTCACCGCGTTCACGCTCGGAGGTGTCCCATCTCAGCTCGGGTGTGTGTTCACATCGGGGAATGCGACCCGCGATGGCGGGCAGCAACGGTCAGGATAACCTGCGCGGCGGGCGATCACCCAACACCCCCGGCTGTGGACGTCGCCCAGCGGAGCACCAGCTCAGCCGGTCACGTGCTCGCGGTAACGGCAGATCGACGCAAACTCGCCCGCATCGATCGACGCCCCACCCACGAGAGCTCCGTCGACATCATCCTCCGCCATGATCGCGGCGATGTTGTTGGCCTTGACTGAGCCGCCGTAGAGGATCCGCACGGCGTCCGCCACGTCACCGGAGTAGAGCTCGGCGAGGAGCGTCCGGATCGCGGAGCACACCTCCTGGGCATCACCGGGAGTCGCCACCTCACCCGTGCCGATGGCCCAGATGGGCTCGTAGGCGATGACCACTGTCCGTGCCTGGTCGCGGGTGACGTCGACGAGGGCGTCCTTGACCTGGTCGAGGACGTGGGCGACGTGGCCCCCCGCCCGGCGCACCTCGAGGCCCTCGCCGCAGCACAGGATCGGCGTCAGGCCGTGCTGGAAAGCAGACCGCACCTTGTCGCTGACGATCTCGTCGTTCTCGTGGTGGTACGCACGCCGTTCGCTGTGTCCCACGACCACGTAGGTGCAGTTGAGCTTGGCGAGGAAGGCCCCGGACACCTCACCGGTGAAAGCCCCCGACGTATGCCGGGATAGGTCCTGTGCGCCGTAGTGCAGCGAGAGCTTGTCCCCCTCGATGAGCGTCTGCACCGAGCGGAGGTCGGTGAAGGGTGGCAGCACGGCGACCTCGACGGCGGCGTAGTCGTGCTTCTTGTCGCGCAACGTCCAGTCGAGCTTCTGGACCAGGTGGGTGGCCTGGAGGTGGTCGAGGTTCATCTTCCAGTTGCCGGCCATGAGGGGGGTCCGCCCGGAGGTGGTCGTCGCCCTTGCCGACGGTCGAGTTCCTGCAGCCATCAGTGCTCTTCCTCGTCGAGAACCGTGAGACCGGGCAGCTCCTTGCCCTCGAGGTACTCCAGGCTCGCCCCACCACCGGTCGATATGTGTCCGAACTGGTCGTCCTCGAAGCCCAGCCGGCGCACGGCCGCAGCGGAGTCCCCACCGCCCACGACGGTCAGGGCCCCCTGGACAGTCAGCGCGACGAGCGCCTCGGCCAGGGCCCTGGTCCCCGCGGCGTACGGCTCCATCTCGAAGACGCCCATCGGGCCGTTCCAGAAGACGGTCCGGCAGTCGGCCAATCTCTCGGTGAAGAGGCGGGAGGACTCGGGGCCGATGTCGAGACCCATCCGGTCGGCGGGGATGCTCGCGACGTCCACGACGGCGTGCTCCGCCTCGGCCGAGAACCCAGCGGCCGCAACGACATCCGTTGGCAGGACGATCTCGACGCCCCGCTCCTGGGCGTCGGCGAGGTAACCCGCCACCGTCTCGACCTGGTCCTCCTCGAGGAGGCTCGTGCCGACCTCGTGGCCCTGCGCCCGCAGGAACGTGAAGACCATCCCGCCCCCGATCAGCAGCCGGTCCGCGGTCTGCAGGAGGTTGCCGATGACCCCGAGCTTGTCCGAGACCTTCGCGCCACCCAGCACCACGGCATACGGTCGCTCCGGGTCCTGGGTGAGCCGACGCAGGACCTCGACCTCTGCCGCGACCAGGCCGCCCGTCGCGTGCGGCAGCAGCCGTGCCACGTCGTAGACCGACGCCTGCCTGCGGTGGACGACCCCGAAGCCGTCGGAGACGAAGACGTCGGCCAGGGCAGCCAGCCGGCCGGCGAAGTCAGCGCGATCCTCGTCGGTCTTGCCCGTCTCCCCCGGGTTGAACCGCAGGTTCTCCAGCAGGACGACGTCGCCGTCGACGGCAGTCGAGACGGCGGCCTGCGCCGACTCCCCGACCGTGTCCCCGGCGAACGTCACCGGACGTCCGAGCAGCTCCCCGAGACGAACGGCCACCGGCGCCAACGAGTGCGTCGCATCGGGAGCCCCCTTGGGGCGCCCGAGGTGGGCGCACACGACGACCCGCGCGCCCGCGTCGGACAGCGCCCGGATCGTCGGCACCGACGCGCGGACGCGCCCGTCGTCACCGATCGTGCCGCCGTCGAGGGGCACGTTGAGGTCGGACCGGACGAGGACCCGCTTGCCGCGCAGGTCGCCCAGGTCGGCAATGCTCTTCACGACAGTCCTTCGGTGGTCAGAGGCTCTGGCCGACGAGCTTGACGAGGTCGACGAGGCGGTTGGAGTAGCCCCACTCGTTGTCGTACCAGCCGACGACCTTGACCTGGTTGCCGATGACCTTGGTCAGGCCCGCGTCGAAGATGCACGAGTGCGGGTCGGTGACGATGTCGCTCGAGACGATCTCGTCCTCGGTGTACTTGAGGTATCCCTTGAGCGGGCCCTCGGCCGCGGCCCTCATGGCGGCGTTGACCTCGGCGACCGTCGTCTCTCGCCCGGCCTCGAAGGTCAGGTCAGTGGCTGAGCCCGTCGGCACGGGCACCCGCAGGGAGTAACCGTCGAGCTTGCCCTTGAGCTCGGGCAGGACGAGCCCGATGGCCTTGGCCGCGCCGGTCGAGGTCGGGACGATGTTGATGGCGGCGGCGCGAGCGCGGCGCAGGTCCTTGTGCGGCCCGTCCTGGAGGTTCTGGTCACCCGTGTAGGCGTGAATCGTCGTCATCAGGCCCTTGACGATGGTGAACTCGTCGTGGAGGACCTTGGCCATCGGGCCGAGGCAGTTCGTCGTGCACGACGCGTTGGAGATGACGGTGTGCTCGGCGCCGTCGTAGGTCTCGTCGTTGACGCCCATGACGATGGTGACGTCCTCGTTCTTGGCCGGGGCCGAGATGATGACCTTCTTGGCACCGTTGTCCACGTGGACGCGGGCCTTGACGGCGTCCGTGAAGAAGCCGGTGGACTCGATTACGATGTCCGCGCGGACGTCCGACCACTTGAGGTTGGCGGGGTCGCGCTCCGCGAAGACCGTGAACGACTTCCCGTCCACGGAGATGTCATCACCGGTGGAGGTGACCTCGCCGTCGAGGCGGCCGAGGATCGAGTCGTACTTCAGCAGGTGCGCCAGCGTGGCGTTGTCGGTCAGGTCGTTGACGGCCACGATCTCGAGGTCCGCGCCGGACGCCAGCGCGGCACGGAAGAAGTTGCGGCCAATGCGGCCAAATCCATTGATCCCTACGCGGACAGTCACAGTTCAAACCTTCCGGATGGTTTCTCATGTCCGGCCTCGCGCGCGCCGCTCCGCGGCAGGCGACGCCTGGCGTAAACCCTAGTGCCCCCGCTCACGCGGCAGCGCGTCGGCCCGCCCTACGGATGGGTAGAGGACATCCGCCCAGGCGCCGTATGCCGCCGGGTGCGCACCCGGCATACCGCTCCTTCTGTCCCTGCCCGGGCAGGGCGCGGGATCCCCGGCCCACCTGTCGCTCAGTCGAGCATGTCCGCCGTGAGGTTGGATTCGGTGCCGGGGATGCCGTTGTCGTGCGCCCGCTTGTCGGCCATGGCGAGCAGCCTCCGGATCCGGCCCGCGACCGCGTCCTTGGTCATCGGGGGGTCGGCGAGCTGGCCGAGCTCCTCGAGGGAGGCCTCCTTGTGCTGCAGGCGCAGCGTGCCGGCCTCGCGAAGGTGGTCGGGCACCTCCGGGCCGAGGATCTCCAGGGCCCGCTCGACCCGGGAGCCGGCTGCGACGGCGGCCAGGGCCGACCGCCGCAGGTTGGCGTCGTCGAAGTTCGCAAGCCGGTTCGCCGTCGCCCGCACCTCCCGGCGCATCCGCCGCTCCTCCCAGGCCAGCACCGCGTCGTGGGCGCCGAGCCGGGTCAGCATCGCGGCGATGGCGTCCCCGTCTCGGATGACCACTCGGTCGACCGCGCGGACCTCCCGGGCCTTCGCCTGGACGCCGAGCCGGCGAGCGGCGCCGACGAGCGCGAGGGCCGCCTCGGGCCCCGGGCAGGTGACCTCCAGGGCGGACGACCGACCGGGCTCCGTCAGCGAACCGTGCGCGAGGAACGCTCCTCGCCACGCCGCCTCGGAGTCACAGGCGGAGGCGCTGACGACCTTCGGCGGCAGACCCCGGACGGGCCGCCCTCGGGAGTCGATGAGCCCGGTCTGGCGCGCCAGGGTTGCCCCGTCGTCGACCACCCGGACGACGTAGCGGCTGCCCCTGCGCAACCCTCCGGCGGACATGACGAGGACCTCCGAACGGTGTCCGTAGACGTCGCCGATGAACGTGCGCAGCCGGCGGGCGGCGTTCGCGGTGTCGAGCTCCGCCTCGACGACGATCTGACCGCCGACGATGTGCAGTCCGCCGGCGAAACGCAAGGTGGCAGCGACCTCGGCCTTGCGACAACACGGCTTGGTCACCTCGAGCCGGCTCAGCTCGTCCTTGACCTTCGCCGTCATCGCCATGCGGGGAATCCTGCCATTGAGTTGTGCTCCGTGCGGTTGAGGCGAGCGCTTCGCGGACGCGGCTGTGGGAGTGCGGTTTCGACGTCTCAGGGATGAGGGAACCCTAGCCGAAGATGTCTCGGTATGCCGCGGCCAGCCGCAAGGAGTCGTGCTGGCCGTGGGACCCGACGGTCGACACGGTCGAGACCACGAGCTCCGCGCCGAGAGCCGCGGTGGCCCGCTGCAGGGCCTGGAGGTCGTCGACGCACTTCGGGTCGGCGAGGACGACGTCGATCCGCAGCTCGGGTGCGTGCTTGACGAGGGACTCGAGGTGGTCCTGGGCGCGGAACCCCTTGGTCTCGCCGGTGTGCATCTCGAGGTTGAGGTTGAGCAGCTTGCGGGCTGACGTCGTCACGAGCGCCTCGCGCAGGCAGGGGACGAGGACGTGCGGCAGCACCGAGGTGAACCAGGAGCCGGGTCCGAGGAGCACCCAGTCGGCCTCGTTGACGGCGGCGAGCGTCTCCGGTGGGCTGCCCGGGTCGTCGGGGATGAGCCGCACGCCCTGCACCCGGCCGCGGGAGGAGGCGACGAGGTGCTGGCCCCGGACGGTGACCAGCTCGTCGGGCCGGGACGGGTCGTGCCCGAGGACCTCGGCCTCGATCTGCAGGGGTGTGCTCGCCATGGGCAGGACCCGGCCGCGCGAGTTGAGCAGCCGGCCGACGAGGTCGAGACCGCCCACCGTGTCGTCGAGCAGGTCCCAGAGGGAGACGATGAGCAGGTTGCCCAGGGCATGGCCGGCCAGCGGCCCGTCCCCCTGGAACCGGTGCTGCAAGACGTCGCGCCAGGTGTAGCCCCACTCGCTGTCGTCACAGAGTGCGGCGAGCGCCATCCGGAGGTCACCGGGCGGCAGGACGGCGAACTCGTCGCGCAGCCGTCCGGAGGAGCCGCCGTCGTCGGCGACGGTCACGACGGCGGTGACCCGGTCGGTGAGCAGCTTGAGGGCCCCCAGGGACGCGGCGAGGCCGTGGCCGCCGCCGAGGGCCACGACCTGGGCGTTCTGCCGGCGGTTGTCCACGGGCACCATCACTCCCGCCCGAGGTCTCGGTGGACGAGGAACGTGTCGACGCGGTCGCTGCGCAGCCGCTTCACGAGCTGCTCACCCATGGCGACGGACCGGTGCTTGCCGCCGGTGCAGCCGAGGGCCAGGGTGACGTAGCGTCTCCCCTCCCGCACGTAGCCGTCGAGAACGGGGTCCATCAGCGACACGATGCCGTCAAGGCACTCCATGGCGCCCGGCCGGCTGAGGACGTACTCCGCCACCGCGGGGTCCCGCCCGGTCAGCGGCCGCAGCTCCGGCACCCAGAAGGGGTTGGGCAGGAAGCGCATGTCGTGGACGGAGTCGGCGTCGAGCGGGACGCCGTACTTGAACCCGAACGACATCACCGCGAGACGCAGCTGGGCGGTCCCCTCGCGCTGGAACAGCGAGGTGATCTTGGCCGACAGCTGGTGGACGTTGAGACCCGAGGTGTCGACGATGATGTCCGACTCCGAGCGCAGCTCCCCGAGCAGCTCGCGCTCGCTGCGGATGCCGTCGAGCAGACGCCCGTCCCCCTGGAGCGGGTGCGGTCGGCGGACGCTCTCGAAGCGGCGGACCAGGGCCTCGTCCGTCGCGTCGAGGAAGACGACAACCGGGCGGTGACCCGCCCGGACGAGCTCCCGGACGCTCTGGCCGAAGTCGGCAAAGATGCCGTGGCTGCGCACGTCGACGATGGCAGCGACCCGCGGCATGGGTCCGTCCGGGACCCGTCGCAGGTAGGCCTCGTGCAGCTGCAGGAGCTGGGGCACCATCTGCGGCGGGATATTGTCGACGACGTAGAAGCCGAGGTCCTCGAGGACGTTGCCCGTGGTGGTGCGACCGGCCCCGCTCATCCCGGTGAGGACGAGCATCGGCTCGGCGTCCTCCCGCGGTTCGATCCCGGTCATCCCCGTCTCCCGCCCTGGTCCCGCTCGCCTGTCGCTCGGTCGAGCCATCTCGACTGAGCTCCGCGGCCTTCTCCGGGCCGCCCCGCGCAAAGCGCGGGCCGACTCGCTGGCGCTCGCTCGTGTCCTCGAAAGCCTGTCGCTCAGTCAATCACCTCACCCGTCGTCACGTTGACCGCAGGTGCTGCGGCGGACGTGTCCGCGTGCAGCCGGGTCGCGATCGTCTCCGCGAGCGCTGGGCCGATGCCGGTGACCTGCTGGATCTCGCCGGCGCTCGCGGCGCGCAGCTTCCTGACGGACCCGAAGTGCCTCAGCAGTGCCGTGCGGCGCGACTCACCCAGACCCGGTATGCCGTCGAGCGCCGACGCCGTCATCGCCTTGGACCGCCGCTGACGATGGAAGGTGATGGCGAAGCGATGTGCCTCGTCCCGGACCCGCTGGAGGAGGTAGAGGCCCTCGCTGGTCCGCGGCAGGATGACCGGGAACTCCTGTCCCGGGACCCACACCTCTTCGAGGCGCTTGGCCAGACCGACGAGGGCCACGTCGTCGATACCGACCTCCGCCAGCGCGGCGCGCGCCGCGTTCACCTGGGGGAGGCCACCGTCGACGACGACGAGGTTGGGCGGGTAGGCGAACTTGCGTGGCCGACCCGTCACCTCGTCGATCGGCCCCCAGCTGCGCGGCCCGTCCCCGACGCCGCGTGGTGCGGGCCGGTCGGGGACCTCAGCGCCCGGCAGGTCGTCCGCCTCGTCCACGGTGCCGGGGCCCATCGGGATCTCCAGGTCGCTCGCGGAGTCTCGCTGGTCGAGGTAGCGCTGGAACCGGCGGGTGAGCACCTCATGCATGGCGGCCGTGTCGTCCACCGTGCCCGGCTCACCGTCCGGCCCTTCGGTCAATGCTGCTCTGACGATGAAGCGGCGGTACTCCGACTTGCGCGGCAGCCCGTCCTCGAACACGACCATAGACGCCACGACGTTCGTGCCCTGGACGTGGCTGACGTCGTAGCACTCGATCCGCAGTGGCGCGTCCTCGAGCTCCAGGGACTCCTGCAGCTCCTGGAGCGCCTGGCTGCGGGCGGTCAGGTCGCCGGCGCGGGTGACCTTGTGCCGGGTGAGGGACTGCTCCGCGTTGCGGCGCACGGTCTCCATGAGGGCACGCTTGTCCCCTCGTTGGGGCACCCGGAGGTCGACCTGCGCCCCCCGGAGTCCCGACAGCCACGCCTGCACCGCCTCGCGCTCGCTGGGCAGCACCGGCACGAGGACCTCGAGGGGGACGACGTCGGAGCCCTGGTCGCCGTAGACCTGCTGGAGGAGGTGCCCGACGAGCTCCGGCACGTCCTCACTCTCCTTCTCGACCACCCAGCCCCGCTGGCCGCGGATCCGGCCGCCGCGGACGTGGAAGACCTGGACTGCCGCCTCGAGCTCGTCATCGGCGAGACCGAACACGTCGGCGTCCGTCGCGTCACCGAGGACCACGGCGGACTTCTCGAGCGCCTTGTTCAGAGCGCCGATGTCGTCCCGCAGCCGGGCCGCCAGCTCGAACTCCAGCGCGGACGACGCCTCCTGCATGCGGCGCTCGATGCGCCGGACGAACTTCGTCGTGTTGCCGGCCATGAAGTCGCAGAGCTCCTCCGCGATGGCGTGGTGCTCGTCGGGCGTGACCCGCCCGACGCACGGCGCGGAGCACTTGTCGATGTAGCCCAGGAGGCACGGCCGACCGCTGGCCGCTGCGCGCTTGAACACCCCGGAACTGCAGGTGCGCATGGGAAACACCCTCAGCAGGAGGTCGAGGGTCTCGCGGATCGCCCACGCATGCGAGAACGGCCCGAAGTAGCGGGTCCCCTTGCGCTTGGCTCCCCGCATGACCTGCGCTCGCGGGATCTCCTCGCCGAGGGTCACTGCGAGGAAGGGGTAGGACTTGTCGTCGCGGTACTTGACGTTGAAGCGCGGGTCGAACTCCTTGATCCAGGAGTACTCGAGCTGGAGGGCCTCCACCTCCGTCGCGACGACCGTCCACTCCACGCTCGCCCCGGTGCGGACCATCGTGGCCGTGCGGGGGTGCAGCGCGGCGATGTCCTGGAAGTACGAGGACAGCCTCGGCCTCAGGGACTTGGCCTTCCCGACGTAGATGACCCGACCGTCCTTGTCGCGAAACCGGTACACGCCCGGGTCGACCGGGATCTCCCCGGGCCGGGGGCGATAGGTCGACGGATCAGCCATCGCCGTCACCCCCCGGCTGGGGACCCCGCCCCGGCCGGGGGCGATCGGTCGACGGATCCACGCGACTACTCTAGGTCGCCGCACCGACGCGCGAGGCCCCGCCCTCACCCCCCGGCCGACCGCCGACGTATGCCGGGTGCGGCCGTCCGCACCCGGCATACCGCACGCCTTCGCCCGGATGAGGTGCCAAGAATCGCGCATCTCGGACACGGAACCGGAGCCTGTGTTACCCGGTCTCGGCCGGAATCGTCAGGCGACGGTGATCGTGTCGCCGCTCACCGTCGCGGTCTTGGCGTTCAGCGGTGACTTCGCCGGGCTCTCGGGGGTGGGAGCGCCGGTCGTGATGTCGAATTGGCTGTCGTGGCAGGGGCAGCTGATCTTGCCGTTCTCCACCCTGGTCACCGGGCAGCCCTGGTGGGTGCACCTCGCGCTGAAGGCCTTGAACTGGCCTGCGGTCGGCTGCGTGACGACGACGAGCTTGTCGGAGAGGATCGTGCCTCCACCGACGGGGACGGAACTGACCGGCACGGTGATCGGGGCGGCCGTGGCGCCGCCACCGCCGGAGCCGCCGGCGCCGCCGTTGTCGCCGCCACCGCCGGAGCCGCAGCCGGTCAGGGCTCCGGCGCCCACGACGCCGACGCCGAGTGCTCCGGCCGTTCGGATGAGCGTGCGACGGTCGACGGGGTGGTTTGACATCAGTGAGGCTCCTTGGCGGTCCTGGCTGCGGATATCCCGACATCGTCCCGGATCCAGTCCGGGATATCCGGTGAGACGCCTGTGCGGAGCCTTTGGCCGGGCGCCGGGACGGAAACTTTGTCCCCAACCTCGTCGCGCAGAGCACAAATTCACACATAACGAGAGAGACACAGACGGCCGGGGTCCACACTGTGGACGACGCGCGAGGGTTAACCTGCGGAACGCTCGCGGTTTTCGCGAGGGCTCTGCCCGCCGGCAGGACCGACCAACACAGGAGGAACTGTGCAGCAGCGTTCCATTGTTCGGATCTGGGTGCCGCTCGCCGTCGCGGCCCTCGCCCTCTCTGCCTGCGGCTCCCGCGGCGACTCCGGCAGCACCGGAGGCGGAGGCTCCACCGGAGGCGGAGGCACGACGAAGGTGGCCAAGATCGGCGTCAACGCGCCGTTGTCGGGCGACCTCTCCGCCCTCGGGAAGGGGATCCAGCACTCCGTCGAGCTGGCCGTCAAGCAGGCCAACGACTCCAAGGCCATCCCGGGGTGGAAGCTCGAGGTCTCGGCCGTGGACGACGAGGGCAAGGCGGACGTCGGCAAGAACGGCGCGACGAAGCTGGCCTCCGACGACCAGGTCGTCGCCGTTGTCGGCAACCTCAACTCGAGCGTCAGCCAGCAGACCCAGCCGGTCTTCGCTGCGGCGAAGATCGTCCAGATCTCGCCGGCCAACACCGGACCCTCGCTGACCCGGGGCGCCACCCTCGACAAGAGGCAGTACCCGACCTACTTCCGCACCTGCACCACGGACCTCGTCCAGGGCGCCTTTGCGGCCAAGTTCCTCAAGGACCAGGGGATCACCCAGGTCGCCACGATCCACGACAAGAAGACCTACGGACAGGGCCTCGTCGCCGCGTTCACGGACAACTTCAAGAAGGCTGGCGGCACCATCGTCGCCGCCGAGACGATCAACCCCGACGAGTCGAACTACCAGGCGGTCGTCTCCAAGGTGGCTCCTTCCGCTCCGAAGGCGGTCTTCTACGGCGGCGAGTACCCCCAGGCGGGGCCGCTCTCGCAGCAGATGAAGGCGGCTGGTCTCAAGGTCCCCCTCATGGGCGGCGACGGGATCTACGACCCGAAGTACATCGAGCTGGCCACGGCATCGAGCAACGGCGACCTCGCCACCTCCGTCGGCGGTCCCACGGACAGCACCGAGGTCGGCAAGAAGTTCCTCACCGACTACAAGGCGGGGGGCTACGCCGAGCCGTCCGCGGCCTACGGTGGCTACTCGTACGACGCGGCCAACGCGATCATCAACGGGCTGAAGACCTCGCTGGCCAGCGCATCCGACGCCAAGTCGGCTCGGGAGGCCACGATCGCGGCCGTCGGCAAGGTCTCCTTCGACGGGGTGACCGGCAAGGTCCAGTTCGACGAGTTCGGCGACACGCTGGCCAAGGTCATCACCGGCTACAAGGTCGACGGCGGCAAGTGGGTGTCGGTCAAGACGGAGACGATGCAGTAGAACATGCAGTGAACGACGCAGGGGTGGGCCGTTGCCCGCCCCTGCGTTGTGCAACATGGGCATCCGTCTCGTCGACGCCCGCGTCGAACACAGAGCCGAAGGAGAGCTGGGTGGTGGTCCGATGAACGACTTCCTGCAGCAGCTGGTGAACGGCCTGACCCTCGGGTCGCTGTACGCCCTCATCGCCGTGGGATACACCGTGGTCTATGGCATCGTGCAGCTGATCAACTTCGCCCACGGCGAGGTGTTCATGATCGGTGCGTTCGGTGCCCTGGCCACGTGGACCGTGCTCTTCAAGGGCACGACGTCCGTGTGGGTCCTGCCGGTCGTGCTCCTCGGGGCCGTCCTCGCCTCGGTGGTCGTGGCCGTCCTCATGGAGCGGTTCGCCTACCGCCCCTTACGCCATGCCCCGAGGCTCGCCCCCCTCATCACCGCCATCGGGGTCTCCGTCTTCCTCCAGGAGGCCGTGCGTCTGTTCTACCCGGGCGCCAAGAGCAAGATCCCCTTCCCCCAGATCGAGGTCGTCACCGGCAACGCCCTGAAGATCGGTGGCCTGACCATCCAACGGTCTGCCATCTTCACCGTGCTCGCGCTCGCCGTCTGCGCCGCGCTGCTGTGGTTCTTCGTCAACCGGACGAAGCTCGGCCGGGGCATGCAGGCCGTCTCGCAGGATCCGGACACGGCCCGCCTCATGGGGATCAACGTCGACCGCATCATCGTCGTGGCCTTCGTGCTCGGCGCGGTGCTCGCGGGGATCGCCGGCGTCGCGCAGGGCCTGCAGAACAACAACATCGACTTCCGCATCGGCTTCCTCGCCGGCCTCAAGGCCTTCACCGCCGCGGTCCTCGGCGGGATCGGCAACATCCAGGGCGCCGTCGTCGGCGGTCTCGTGCTCGGTGTCGTCGAGTCGATGGCCACCCAGTTCATCCCCGGTCAGTTCGGTGGGTCGTCATGGAAGGACGTCTGGGCCTTCGCCCTGCTCATCATCGTCCTGGTGTTCCGACCACAGGGCCTGCTCGGCGCCCGGGTGGTGGACCGGGCATGAGTACCGCTACCACCGTCCAGACGGACGCGCCAAATCCCGCCCCGGGCCGACGCTTTTCCGGCCAGGGCTGGCTCATCTCCCTTATCGGCGTGGTCCTGCTCGCTGCCGGGTGCTTCCTCGCGTGGAGCTTCGTCGCCGAGATCCTCGGCGACGTCTCCATCAACCTGTATCCCGGCGCGGTGCAGATCCTCGTCCTCATCCTTGCGGTCGTCATCCTCGTCATCCTCCTGGCCCACCGCGGCCCGCTCCGGCGGTTGGGAGGGTGGCTGGACACGGCACCCGCACTGCGGGTCCTCGGGATCGGCACCAGCGCGTTCATGACCCTCAGCATCGCCGTCATCGCCGTCTCGAGTGGTGGCCTCATCAACATCGACCCGGGTGGCTGGCTCTCCCTCGTGGGCGCGCTCCTCGTGGCGGTCGGGGCGTGGCTGCTGCCCGAACGGGACACGCGGGACATCCTCCGGGCGAGGGTCGGGTCCTCGCTCGAGATCCTCACCATCGTCGTCATCATGGCCGCCGTCCTCTTCGCCGCGGCGTTCGCGCTGGACCAGGAGGACGGTTCGATCTTCTCGCTCTTCCTCCTCTTCGCCGGCACGTTGGGTCTGGGCCTGGCCAAGGCCCATCTCTTCACCTGGGTCGGTCTCATCGCCCAGCGCCACCGCCACGTCCTCACCCTCGGTGCATTCGCCGTCGCGTTCCTCTTCCCGTTCACCCAGAACGGTTCGGACGCGAACATGTCCATCGCCACCCAGGTCCTCGTCTTCGCGGCGACTGCGCTGGGGCTGAACATCGTCGTCGGCCTGGCCGGGCTGCTCGACCTGGGGTACATCGCGTTCCTCGGGGCCGGTGCCTACGTCGGGGCGACCCTCTCGCTGTCCGCGTTTGCGACCATCGGGTGGAAGCCCCCGTTCCTCATCGTCGTTCTCGTCGGCGCCCTGGTGTCCGCGACCCTGGGGCTGATCATCGGCACCCCGACGCTGCGCGTCTCGGGTGACTACCTCGCCATCGTCACCCTGGCGTTCGGCGAGATCTTCCGCCTTGCGATGAACAACATGGACGGCAACAACGGGCCCGACCTCACCAACGGGCCCAACGGCATACCCGCCATCCCTGACCTCCAGTTCGGGGCCTTCAACTTCGGGGACACCCACGACGTCCTCGGCATCACGCTGGGCCGGTTCGCCAACTACTACTTCCTGCTCCTCGTCGTCGCGGCAATCATCATCACCGTCTTCCTTCGCCTCAACAACAGCCGGATCGGCCGGGGCTGGGTCGCCATCCGCGAGGACGAGAAGGCGGCGGAGGCGATGGGGGTCAACGTCTTCGGACTCAAGCTGCTCGCCTTCGCCGGGGGCGCGTTCCTGGCCGGGATGGCGGGCACGATCAAGGCGCACCAGGACGTCTCCGTGACCCCCGACCAGTACGTCTTCCTCGAGTCCGCGTTCCTCCTGGCCGCGATCGTGCTCGGCGGCATGGGGACGGTTGCCGGGGTGCTGGTCGGCGCGACGATCCTCAAGCTGCTGCCCGAGAAGCTGCGGTTCGTCTCCGACTACCGGCTGCTGATCTTCGGCCTGCTCCTCGTCCTCATGATGCGGTTCCGCCCCGAGGGGATCGTCCCCAGCCAGCGGCGCAAGCTGGAGTTCCACGAGGAGGACGAGGGGCTCGCCGAGCGCATCGGCGACATACACCAGGAAGAGGTCAAGGCATGACAGTCACGGACCAGACCCGCCCCCGCGTGGCGGACGCCGCAGGCGCTGTCGTCCTCGAGGCCCGCGGCGTGATCATGCGGTTCGGCGGCCTCACCGCGGTCAACAACGTCGACCTCAGCGTGCGAGAGGGCGAGATCGTCGGCCTGATCGGCCCGAACGGAGCCGGCAAGACGACGTTCTTCAACTGCCTGACGGGGCTCTACAAGCCGACGGAGGGCCAGGTCAGCTTCAACGGCGCCATCCTGCCCCCCAAGCCGCGGGCCGTCGTCATCGCCGGCATGGCGCGAACCTTCCAGAACATCCGGCTCTTCAACAACATGACCGCCCTCGAGAACGTCATGGTTGGTCGCTTCTGTCGCACGAGCGCGGCTGCCCTGACCTCGATCCTGCGGGGCCCGAAGTTCCGCCGGGAGGAGGCCGAGACCCGCGGTCGGGCGCAGGAGCTGCTGGAGTTCGTCGGCCTCGGCAGGACGAGCGAAAGCCTGGCCCGCAACATGCCCTACGGCGATCAGCGAAAGCTCGAGATCGCCCGGGCGCTGGCCACCGACCCGAAGCTCCTCCTGCTCGACGAGCCGACGGCGGGGATGAACCCCCACGAGACGCGCCAGACGATGGATCTGATCTTCAAGATCCGCGACAGCGGGATCGCCGTCGTCGTCATCGAGCACGACATGCGGTTCATCTTCAACCTCTGCGACCGGGTGCTCTGCCTCGTGCGAGGAGAGACGCTCATCGAGGGGACACCCGCGCAGGTGCAGTCCGATCCCCGCGTCATCGAGGCCTACATCGGCACCGGTGAGGACGACGAGGCGACCTCCTCACCGCAGGACGAGGAGAGCCGCCCGTGACGGCGATGCTCGAGGTCCGCGACCTCCAGGTGGCGTACGGCAAGATCGAGGCGGTCAAGCGGATCAGCTTCTCCGTCGACGAGGGGCAGGTCGTCACCCTCATCGGCACGAACGGTGCAGGCAAGACGACGACCCTCCGGACCATCTCGGGCCTCCTTCGCCCGTCGGGGGGCTCCATCCACTTCCAGGGCAAGCCGATCGACCGCGTCGCCGCTCATGACATCGTCACGCTCGGCGTGGCCCACTCGCCCGAGGGTCGGCGGATCTTCCCCCGGCTCAGCGTCGAGGAGAACCTCCTCCTCGGGGCGTTCGCGCGCAGGGACCACGGCATCCGGGCCGACCTCCGGGCCGCCTACGACCTCTTCCCCATCCTCGGAGAACGGTCGAAGCAGCCGGCCGGGACGTTCTCCGGCGGCGAGCAGCAGATGCTGGCCATGGGTCGGGCCATGATGAGCCGGCCCAAGCTGCTCATGCTCGACGAGCCGTCGATGGGGCTGTCCCCGCTGATGATGAAGCGGATCATGTCGACGGTGCAGACGCTGCAGGGCCAGGGCACGACGATCCTGCTCGTCGAGCAGAACGCCCGGGCGGCGCTGCGGCTGGCCGACAAGGGCTACGTGCTGGAAGTGGGCAAGATCGTCCTCGAGGGCACCGGCAAGGACCTGCTCGCCAGCGACGACGTGCGCAAGGCCTACCTCGGCGAGGACTGACGGCGGCTCCCGGCCACGGTCAGAGCAGCGGTATGCCGGAAAGTCACCGCTGCGGCCGCCTGGCCTGGCGCAGTGATCGGGCTCGGGTGGTCAGGCTCGGGTGGTCAGGCTCGGGTGGTCAGGCTCGGGTGGTCAGGCTCGGGTGGTCAGGCGCAGTGGTCAGGCCGACTTCTTGCCTCTCGACCTGCCGGCCGAGCTCGCCGGCTGACCAGTCGCAGCCGTTGCCGTTCTCGACGTCGTCGGCCTCGCCGCCGCGGCCCGGTGAGGCGTCTTCGCCGCGCCATCGGCGACGTCAGCCTTCCTCACCGCTGGCTTCCTCACCGCTGGCTTCCTCACCCCGGTCTTCTTCACCCCGGCCTCCGTCACACCAGCCGTGGTTGCCAGCTCTTTCCTCGGGGGAGCCGGAGCCGTCCACGCCTTCGCCGAGCCGGGGGCGCGGCTGACGCTGGGCCGAGCGGACGGAATACCGGCCCGTCCCTTCTCGAGGATGGGGGCGAGGAACTGGCCCGTGTAGGACTGCTCGACTGCCGCGACATCGTCCGGCGTGCCCTCGGCGAGGACCTGACCACCGCGCTTGCCGCCCTCGGGCCCCAGGTCGACGATCCAGTCGGCGCTCTTGATGACGTCGAGGTTGTGCTCGATGACGATGACCGTGTTGCCCTTGTCGACCAGCCCCTGGAGCACCTCGAGGAGCTTGCGGATGTCCTCGAAGTGCAGCCCCGTCGTGGGCTCGTCGAGGACGTAGATCGTCCGTCCCGTCGAGCGCTTCTGCAGCTCGGTGGCGAGCTTGACGCGCTGTGCCTCCCCACCGGAGAGGGTCGGTGCCGGCTGGCCGAGGCGGACGTAGCCGAGCCCCACGTCGTTGAGCGTGCGCAGGTGCCGGGAGATGGCCGGCACCGCGGCGAAGAACTCCGCCGCTTCCTCGATCGGCATGTCGAGGACGTCGGCGATGGTCTTGCCCTTGAAGTGCACCTCGAGCGTCTCGCGGTTGTAGCGGGCGCCGTGGCACACCTCGCACGGGACGTAGACGTCCGGGAGGAAGTTCATCTCGATCTTGATCGTGCCGTCGCCGCTGCAGTTGTCGCAGCGACCGCCCTTGACGTTGAACGAGAACCGGCCGGGCAGGTAGCCGCGGACCTTCGCCTCCGTCGTCTCGGCGAAGAGCTTGCGCATGCTGTCGAACACCCCGGTGTAGGTCGCCGGGTTGGAGCGCGGCGTACGGCCGATCGGGCCCTGGTCGACGTGGACGACCTTGTCGAGGTGCTCCAGCCCGGTCACGGTCTTGTGCCGGCCCGGGACGTGGCGGGCCCCGTTGAGCTTGTTGGCCAGGACGTTGTAGAGGATGTCGTTGACCAGGGTCGACTTGCCCGACCCCGAGACACCGGTGACCGCCACGAGGTTGCCGAGCGGGAACGCCACGTCGACGCCGTCGAGGTTGTTCTCGCGAGCGCCCACGACGGCGACCTCACGGCCGTCCTGTGGCCGGCGGGCCGCCGGGATCGCGATCTCGCGCCGGCCGGAGAGGTACTGGCCGGTGATCGAGTCTGGGTGGTCGAGCAGGCCCTGGACCGTGCCGCAGTGGACGACCTCGCCGCCGTGCTCCCCCGCCCCCGGTCCGATGTCGACCACCCAGTCGGACGCGGCGATGGTGTCCTCGTCGTGCTCGACGACGATGAGGGTGTTGCCGAGGTCGCGCAACCGGGTCAGCGTCTCGATCAACCGGTGGTTGTCGCGCTGGTGCAGCCCGATGGACGGCTCGTCGAGGACGTAGAGCACCCCGACCAGCCCGGACCCGATCTGGGTGGCGAGCCGGATCCGCTGGGCCTCCCCACCGGACAACGTCCCCGCCGGACGGTCGAGCGAGAGGTAGTCGAGCCCGACGTCGAGGAGGAACCCGAGCCGGGCCTCGATCTCCTTGATGACCCGCTCGGCGATCTGGCGCTCCCGGACCGAGAAGTCGACGTCCTGGAGGAACCCCGCGCAGTCGTTGATCGCGAGCGCACAGATCTCGGAGATGTTCTTCCCACCGACGTGCACCGCGAGGATCTCCGGCTTCAGCCGGGCGCCGTGGCACTGCGGGCAGGGCACCTCGCGCATGTAGCCCTCGTAGCGCTCCCGGCTCCAGTCGGAGTCGGTCTCCGAGTGACGCCGCCGGACGAACGGGACGACCCCCTCGAACCCGGTCGTGTAGGACCGGTCCCGGCCGTAACGGTTGCGGTACGTGACGTGGACCTTGTAGTTCTCGCCGTAGAGCAGGGCCTCTCGAGCGCGCTCGGGCAGGGACTTCCACGGGGCGTCCATCGAGAACTTCAGGTCCTCGGCCAAGGCGCCCATGACCCGCTGGAAGTACTCCGCCGAGCCCGACCCCTGGGCCCACGGCGCGATGGCGCCCTGGTCGATCGACAGGTCGTCGTCGGGGACGAGCAGCTCGGGGTCGACCTCGAGCTCGGTGCCGATGCCGGTGCACTTGGTGCAGGCACCGAAGGGCGAGTTGAAGGAGAACGACCGCGGCTCGATCTCGTCGATGGCCAGCGGGTGGTCGTTGGGGCAGGCCATCTTCTCGGAGAAGCGCCGTTCCTTGACCGCGTCGGGGTCGGCCGGGTCGGCGTCGACGAAGTCGACGAGGACGACCCCGTTGGCCAGGCGCAGCGCCGTCTCGACGGAGTCGGTGAGCCGCCGCTTGGCACCCGCGTCGTCACCCTTGGCGACGAGACGGTCGACGACGACGTCGATGGTGTGCTTGATCTGCTTCTCGAGCTTCGGTGGCTCCGAGAGGGAGATCACCTCGTCGTCGACTCTCGCCCGCGAGTAGCCCTTCGTCTGCAGCTCGGCAAAGAGGTCCACGTACTCCCCCTTACGCGCCCTGACGACCGGTGCCAGAACCTGGAACCGGGTGCGGTCGGGCAGCTCTAGGAGCCGGTCGACGATCTGCTGGGGTGACTGCCGCGTGATCGGCTCACCACAGATGGGGCAGTGCGGCCGGCCGGCGCGGGCGAAGAGCAGGCGCAGGTAGTCGTAGACCTCGGTGATCGTCCCGACCGTCGACCGGGGGTTGCGGTTGGTCGACTTCTGGTCGATGGAGACTGCCGGGGAGAGGCCCTCGATGAAGTCGACGTCGGGCTTGTCCATCTGGCCGAGGAACTGGCGGGCGTAGGCCGAGAGCGACTCGACATAGCGGCGCTGCCCCTCGGCGAAGATCGTGTCGAACGCCAGGGACGACTTGCCGGATCCGGACAGCCCGGTGAAGCAGATGAGGCTGTCGCGGGGCAGCTCGACGGAGATGTCCTTGAGGTTGTGCTCGCGTGCCCCACGGACGATGAGCGAGTCGTGGCCGTGGCGGGAAGCAGGGGAGGTGCGCTGGGACGCAGAAGTCACGTCGGCAACCATAAGCCGGACCACCGACAACGTCTCAATCGTGTCACGGAGAGCGTCCGGCGGGCAGCGCCCGCGGTGCGCGGCACCATCAGCGTGTCCGGAGAGGCCGCTGTGACCCGTGTGGACGGCATACCCTCCTCACATGGTCGAGCACCCACACACTCCCATCAAGGACTACGCGGTCATCGGCGACATGGAGACCTGCGCTCTCGTGAGCCGGAAGGGTTCGGTCGACTGGCTGTGCCTCCCCCGCTTCGACTCACCGTCGTCGTTCACGGCGATCCTCGGCACCTCGGACAACGGCCGGTGGCTCATCGGCCCCAAGGAGGAGGCACGCACCACGCGCCGTTACCTGGGGGACTCGTTCGTCCTCGAGACCACCCATGAGACCGACACCGGTGTGGTCCGGGTCATCGACACGATGCCGACGGGCGACGGCCGGTCCGACATCGTCCGGATCATCGAGGGCGTCAGCGGCACCGTGCAGATGGAGCACGAGTGGGTCGTCCGCTTCGGCTACGGCAAGGTCCTCCCATGGGTCAGTCGGATGGACGGCCCCGACGGACACGGCCACGAGATCCTCAGCGCCGTCGCCGGGCCGGACATGCTCGTGCTGCGCGGGGACCGCCTACCGCGGGCTAGGGGCGGGCGACACCACGACGACTTCGACGTCTCAGCGGGAGAGCGGCTCGCCTTCTCGACGACGTGGTTCCCCTCGCATCTCCCCGTCCCCACGGCCCTCGATATGGCGACGACGCTCGAGACCTCCCGGGAGCAGTGGCAGGAGTGGGCCGACCGGTGCCCCTACGACGGTCCGTACCGGAAGGTGGTGATCCGCTCGCTCCTCGTCCTGCGGCTGCTGACCCACAGCGGCACCGGCGGCATCGTCGCCGCACCCACGACGAGCCTGCCCGAGGACTTCGGCGGTGAGCGCAACTGGGACTACCGCTTCTGCTGGCTGCGCGACGCCTCACTCACCCTCGAGGCACTCCTCGGCTCGGGGTTCCTCGAGGAGACGGCGCTGTGGCGGCGCTGGCTGATCCGCGCGGTCGCCGGGGACCCCCAGGACATGCAGATCATGTATGCCGTGGACGGCGGCCGGGAGCTGCCGGAACGCGAGCTGGGCCACCTGCCGGGTTACGCCGGGTCCAAGCCGGTCCGGATCGGCAACGGTGCGGTGAACCAGCGGCAGACCGACGTCCTCGGCGAGGTGATGATGGCCCTGGCCCAGGCACGGGATCTGGGCCTCAAGGAGTCCCGCCAGTCGTGGCGGATCCAAAGTGCACTCGTGGAGGAGCTCGCCGAGCGGTGGAGCGAGCCGGACAACGGGTTGTGGGAGATCCGTGGCCCCCTGCGCCACTTCACCCACTCGCGGGTCATGGTCTGGGCCGCCTTCGACCGGGCGATCGCCGGCGTGGAGAAGCACGGGCTGGAGGGGCCGGTCGAGAAGTGGCGGACCGTCCGTGACGCGGTGCGTCAGGAGGTGCTCGACAAGGGCTTCGACGCCGCGCGTAACACCTTCACGCAGCACTACGACACGACGGAGGTGGACGCATCGCTCCTCCTCATTCCGACGTGCGGCTTCCTGCCCGCGGACGACCCTCGGGTGCTCGGGACCATCGCCGCGGTCGAGGCCGACCTCATGCGGGACGGCTTCCTCATGCGCTACCGGACGCAGAGCGGGGTGGACGGCCTCTCCGGCCAGGAGCATCCGTTCCTTGCCTGCTCGTTCTGGCTGGTCCAGGCCTATGCCGGCGCTGGGATGAGCGACAAGGCGAACGCGCTGATGGTCCGGCTCGTCGACCTCGTCAACGACGTGGGCCTGCTCGCCGAGGAGTACGACCCCGCGGCGGAGCGGATGGCCGGCAACTTCCCGCAGGCGTTCTCCCACCTCGCCCTCATCGGAGCCGCCCACGCTCTCGCCGGCCTGGTTAGTGTGAAGGCGTGACCCAGCCGATCCGCAACCTGGCCGACGACCGTGCAGCGGTGGAGGTGCAGACGGCGCGACTCCTCGAGACGGTCCGCGGGCTCGACCCGGACTCCGTCGGCGCGGCCACCCTCTGCCCAGGCTGGTCCCGTGGCCACGTCCTCGCCCACGTCGCCCGCAATGCCGACGGACTGGACAACCTCGTGACCGCGGTCACGACGGGCCGGCACGTCCCCATGTACGCCAGCCCGGAGGCCCGCGACGCCGACATCGAGTCGGGCTCCGGACGCCCGCTCGCGGAGCAGCTCGCGGACCTCGAGGCCAGTGCCGGCCGATGGCGAGACGCTGCTGCCACCCTGGGTGACGAGCACGCGGACGTCCGCGTCGAGACGAGAGGCGGTTCGACGGCGCAAGCCGGCTATCTCCCGTTCATGCGGCTGCGGGAAGTCGTCTTCCATCACGTCGACCTCGAAGCTGGGTTCTCCTTCGTCGACCTCGACGGCGAGCTGCTCACCGCCTTCCTCGACGACGAGCTGCGCCGCCTGAACCGCAACCCCGCGACGCCAGGCATGACCATCCGCACCGACGAGGGCGATGCATGGTCGGTCGGTGACGGCCAGCCGACGGTCTCGGGCTCTCGCCCGGCTGTCCTCGGCTGGCTGGCCCGAGGGCTCACCCAGGGGGTCGTCGGCGACCTTCCGACGCTGCCGCGCGGCACCTGACATGTATGCCGGGAAGGTCACCCCCGGGGGTCCCAGCGATGTCCGCGAGCTGGACGCCCTGACGATCCGCAAGTGCAGCGTGTCGGACATGGACAACAACGCCTACCTGCTGACCTGCCCGGCGACCGGGGCGCAGCTGCTGATCGACGCGGCGGACGATGCTCCTCGCCTGCTTCGGCTCGTCGCCGAGGGCACCGGATCGCTCGACGTCATCGTCACCACGCATCAGCACTGGGACCACGTGCGGGCGCTCCCGGAGCTGGTCGCGGCCACCGGCGCACAGACCATGTGCGGTGCGGAGGACGCCGACGCGTTGCCGGTGCCGGTCGACCGGCGGCTGCAGCAGGGCGACCAGGTCCGGTTCGGCGACGTGACGCTCGACGTCGTGGTCCTTCGTGGGCACACTCCCGGCTCGGTCGCCGTGACGTACCGCAACCCCGGCGGCCACACCCAACTGTGGACCGGGGACGCACTCTTTCCCGGCGGGGTGGGCGGCACCTCACGGCCCGGACAGAGCTTCGAGTCGCTGTTCGCCGACGTCACCGAGCGGATCTTCGACGTCTACGACGACGACACGTGGGTTTACCCCGGACATGGCGCCGACACGACGTTGGGCGCCGAGCGGCCGCACCTCGACGAGTGGCGTGCCCGCGGCTGGTAAAGCGGAGGTTGGTGAAGCGTGACGCTGACATCACCTCCTCGTCGGATCCGTCCGTCTACTGGGTGCCCCGGGCGACCCAAGCCGCCATCTGCCGGACGTAGTCCGCGTAGTCGCGTCGCGCCGAGGTGCCCGTTGACCGACACCGCCAGTTCGACGACCTGGGCCAGCACGCGCTCGACGCCGTGGCGAAGCATCCGGTCCTGCTCCAGGTGGTCCTTCGTGATCGAGCCGAGGGGCCGGTAGAGGTCGTCAAGCAGGAGGAGGATGCGAGAGGTCGGTTCGCCGCGCGCGTACCGGACCGCCACGTCGAGGTCCCGTGGACCGTCGTCGTCGATCTCCACCCTCAGGACGCTGCCGAAAACCACCAGAAGGTCCAGCCCGTGGCGGCCACACAGGTCCGTAAGTGCTCCTTGAACGGCGGCGTCGCGCAGCCGGGCGTAGGCGGCTCGCACGGACTCACTCATGTCCGTCAGCCTAACCGCGCTGCAGGACCTCGACCGGGCACGCGTGCGACCGAAGCCACCACGGCGGGTCGGCCCAGTCCGCGCAGGAGGGGGTCGATGCCTGGGACGCCTCAGTCCAGCTGAGCGGGGCGCAGGCGCACTGGGTTCAACGAGCCCTGGCCGCCTTGAGCACCTCCTTGGCCACCTTCTTCCGGACCCTGTAGGTCGCCTCGCCCCGCTTGCCACGGCTGCAGCACTCGGCGAGCCCGTCCTTCTCCAGGCGGATGAGGACGACCGGGCAGGTCGTGCACCGAGGAGTGTCCTGGCAGCACGTCTTCTTGGTCGTCACTCGGCGCACCAGGGAAGTGTAGTAAGGCTGAACTCATCGCCAAAACGGGAGCGTTCTCGAGGGAGTGTCCGTCGGCGTCGTTAGGGTCGGGAGTGACCGCGACAGTGCGGCGCCGCACCCAGGAGGAGCCCATGCCAACGCCACAGATCACTCTCGACGAGATTGTCTTCGACAGCGCACACCTCGAGCGTGACTCGACGTTCTGGGCCGCCCTGCTCGACGGCGAGGTCACCAGCCGGGACGACGACTGGCATTCGGTGCAGGCGGGCGCCGGTTTCGGCATCGGCATCCAGCACGCCCCCGGCCACGTGCCCCCGCAGTGGCCCGACGGGCAGCCGCAGCAGGTCCATCTCGACCTCACGGTCACCGACATCGCGGCTGCCCATGCGCATGCCGTCTCCGTCGGCGCGAGCGTGCTCCATCCCACCGGCGGCCCCGACCCCGCCGCGCAGCACGGGTTCGTCGTGTATGCCGACCCGTCCGGTCATCCGTTCTGCCTGTGCTGGTGACCTAGCTAGAGCAGGGTGGCGGCCAGCTCACCGATCGCCGCGAAGCTCGGCAGGACCTCAGTGCCACGGTCGATCGGTCCCTTCGCAAGGTCGGTGGCCGCCACGGCCACTGCCACCCACCGGGGTCCGCGCTCCAGCAGCGCCACCTCGACTCGCACTCCGAAGAGCTCGCCCGTCTTCGAGGCGACCGACACGTCCTCGGGCAGGTATGCCGGCAGGCCTTCGCGGAACTGCTGCGTCCGCATGATGGCGAGCGCCGTCTCTGAACGAGGGCCGTCCAGCAAGCGCCCCTCGCGCAGCGCGACGACGATCTCCACGAGGTCCGCTGCGCAGGTCTCGTTCCGCAGACCCCGCTCGATGGCCGCGAAGTCCATCAGCCGGCGCTCAAGCCGGGTATGCCGGGTGGGCACCTTCCGCAGCAGCTCACCGACCACCTCCGTGCCGACGAGGTCGAGAACGGCGTTGGTCGCGTCGTTGTCGCTCAACGCGATCATCAGGGTGAGTACCTCACCGAGCGGCAGGCGGGTGACGGACGGCAGCAGGGAGAGGGGACCGGACCCCCCGACCCGACCGGCAGGGATCTGCACCACGGTCGTCAGCTCGAGGTCACCACCCTCGACGCACGCCAGGACGGCAAGGAGCACCGGAACCTTGATGGTGCTCGCCGCCGATACCACGCGCTCGGCGTCGTGCTGCCAGCTCCACCCGTCGGACGTCGTCAGCGCAGCGCTGACCCGGCCGGGCGCCGAGGCGACGACGCTGTCGAGGCGCGCCGCGACGTCCCGGCGCAACTCGGAGCTCATCGTCGCAGTATGTCCCACCGCGGGGGGTTCTACCGCCCGCCTGCTGAGACACCCGCTTGCGTCCCAGGTTGTGGTCGCCCCCGCTGCCGAAATCTCGGACGTTGGACGACATGGCAGGCATGCCAGGATGGCGTCGTGGAGCCGATGCGAGTCAACGTCCCCGTCGCGACGCTGTGGGCGGCCCCCGACAAGCCGCGCCTCGTCGACGCGCCAGCGATCGCCGACTCCCCGGACATGGACGCCTGGCTGGCGGCTCTGGACGAGCATCGAGGCGATGCCGAGGACGGCAACGGTCGCCTGGGCCTGCACGGGCGGGTGCACACCCAGCTCCTGGCCGGCGAGCCGGTCGTCGTCGCCGCCGAGCGCCCCGGCGAGCCCGGCTGGGTCCAGGTCGTCTGTCCGTGGCAGCCGAGCGAGCTCGACCCGCGCGGCTATCCCGGGTGGCTTCGCCGGGCGCATCTGATCAGCGACGACACGCAGTCGTTCAGCGAGGGCCCAGAGGACGAGTCGTGGGCGCTCACGGCTCAGCAGAGGGAGCAACCGGTCGTCGCGCTCGCCCGCCAACACCTCGGGCTGGCCTACCTCTGGGGCGGGATGTCCCCGCTCGGGCTCGACTGCTCGGGGCTCGTGCACCTGGTCCACCGCGAGCTGGGCGTGGTCGTGCCCCGGGACGCACATACCCAGGAGACGGCCGCCACCCCGGTCGCCCTCGACGAGGCGCAGCCGGGTGACCTGTACTTCTTCGCCCACCCCGGTAAGACCACCCACCACGTCGGCATCGTGACCCAACCCGGCTCGATGATCCATGCCCCGGGGACCGGCCAGGGCATCGTGGAGGAACCGTTGGACGACGGGCGGCGGGCGACGCTCACCGGCGCAGGCCGGGTCGGGCGGACGCGGCGCTGATCCCGTCGTGACACCGGTGGGTCGCTCGCGCAGGCCGGGTCGGGCGGACGCGGCGCTGATCCCGTCGTGACGCCGGTGGGTCGCTCGCGCGGACCGGTTCGCGGTGTGCGATGCTTGAGCCGAATTCGGAGGGGAGTATCCCCGACACGCGGTGTCCTCGTCATCACGGCACTTCGGCCCACGGGCCGGTGAGCCCGGGGAGCCGGTCCGCCCAGGGCGGGAGAGACCTCCGGCCACTGCTTCATGCACTGTGACCGGAAGGCCTTGAACCGTGGACGTTTTGCCCTGGGTCTGGTGGACCACCGTTGGTCTTCTCACCCTGTTCCTGCTCATCGACATCGTCGTCATCGGGCGCCGCCCGCACGTGCCGACCCTGCGTGAGTGCGCGATCAACCTCGCCGTCTACGTGGGTCTCGCGGTGCTGTTCGGGCTCGGCGTCTGGCGGTTCTCGGGCGGCCAGTATGCCGGTGAGTACTTCGCCGGCTGGCTGACGGAGTACTCCCTGTCGATCGACAACCTCTTCGTCTTCCTCCTGATCATGGCGAAGTTCCGCGTCCCCGAACGGCTCCAGCAGTCGGCTCTGCTCATCGGCATCGTCATCGCGATCATCCTGCGCGGCATCTTCATCGCCGCCGGCGCGGCCGTGATCAACCAGTACGCGTGGGTGTTCTACATCTTCGGCGCCTTCCTCATCTACACCGCGGTGAGGCTCACCCGCGAGGGCAACGACGACGAGGAGGATGAGTTCGAGGAGAACCGGTTCCTCAAGTGGGTCGAGCGACGGCTGCCGGCGACGAAGGACTACCGCGGTGCTCACCTGACCACCGTCCAGCACGGCAAGCGGCTCATCACGCCGATGTTCATCGTGATCCTGGCACTCGGGACGACTGACCTGCTCTTCGCGCTGGACTCCATCCCGGCGATCTACGGCTTGACCAAGGAGCCGTACCTCGTCCTCACCGCCAACATCTTCGCCCTGATGGGCCTGCGCCAGCTGTACTTCCTCATCGGCGGTCTGCTCAAGAGGCTGGTCTACCTCAGCATCGGCCTGGCTGTCCTCCTGGGCTTCATCGGCGTCAAGCTGATCCTCCACGCCCTCCACGAGAACAACCTGCCGTTCATCAACGGTGGTCGGCCCCTGAACGTCTACGACGTCCCGATCTCCGTCTCCCTCGGGGCGATCGTCGGGATTCTCACCGTGACGACCGTGGCCAGCCTGGTCAAGAGCTCTCACGACAGGAGGAACGCCGCCGAGCAGGAACAGACCGAGCAGGAACAGATGGTGAGCCCTGGAGAGCCGGACAAGCCCTTCCTCTGAGCCGTGCGCGCTCTACGCCGGCTCGGCCGGGGTGTCGGCGTCGGCTCGACGCCACGGCGACAGCCAGCCGAATGCCACGGCCGCGACCGCAGCACAGACCATCGTCACCATCGCGGCCCTGACCCCGACCGCGTGGGCAAGAAAGCCGGCGATCGCGGCGCCGACGCTCCAGCCCAGCCCCCAGGAGAGCATCCGGGCGGCGGTGTTGACCCGGCCGAGCAGGTGCTCCGGGGTCACCTGCTGGCGGTAGTTCAGCGCATTGATGATGACGAGCTGGTAGGCCAGTCCCCACAGCACCATGAGCGCGCTCGCCATCGCCCAGTGGGTGGACGCGGCCACCGCGATCCCGGCCGCTGCGGACACCGGCATCGCGAGCAACGTCAGGCGCGCGGGGCCCACGCGGCGCAGCAGCCGAGGAGTCCACGCCGAGGCGGCGATGCCCCCGACGCCCCAGACGCTGTAGAGCACGCCGAACCTCCAGCCTGACGTCCCGATGCGGAGGACCCGGTCCGCCCAAGGGACAAGCAGCGCCATGAACCCCGCCCCCGCGACCGATTGCAGAGCACCGATGATGGTGTTTGACCGCACCCCCGTGTGCGCCCAAAGGAACCGCGTCCCCTCCAGCACGTCATCCCATATCGCTCGGGGGCGTAGTGGCGGCCGGGACTGGTCTCGGGCCAACGAGAGCGCCCGGCCGATCGACCGGACGAGCAGCGCCGACACGGCATAGCTGAAGGCGTCGACGACGAGCAGGTCTGCGGGGTGGACGACCGCGAGCAGTGCACCGGCCGCCGCCGGCAGCAGGAGGTCGAGCACTCCCCCGAACCCCCAGATCGCGGCGTTCGCCTCCCCGACCCGGGCGCGCCCGACCAGCACCGGCAGGGCCCCGAAGTTCGCGCCGTCGAAGAAGGTGAACAACAGCTGGGCCCCGAACGCCGCCACGAGCACGTGCGGGATGGTGAGGACGCCCAGCCACCAGGCGACGGGGACGGAGCCGATGACGGCGACGTTGAGCAGGTCCGCGAGGACCATGACTCGCTTGCGGTCGAGTCGATCGGCCAGCGCGCCGGCGAGCAGCCCCACGAGGAGGTAGGGCAGCGCCTCCAGCGTGGTGGTCAGGGCCGTCAAGCCGGGCGAGGCGGTCAGCCGGTAGACCAGGACCGGCATCGCCACGGCCGTGACGATGGATCCCGACAGCGAGGCGATCCGAGCGGCCCAGTAGCGGCGGAAGTCAACGTCGTCACGCAGGCGACCGGTCACGGTGGTCATCACGACACCCTCACAGCTGAGGTGCGGTTGAGGTCAACCCCGTCACGTGCTGGAGGCGGCAAGGGGGTCGGCGGAAGGACGACCGCCCAGGACGAGGGCGCTGGCGCAGACGACGAGCGCCATGCCGAGCAGCTGCCAGGGGCCCAGCCGCTGGTGCAGGATGAGCAGTCCCGCGAGTGCCGCGACGGCCGGCTCGAGGCTGAGCAGGATGCCGAAGACCTTGGCGCTGAGCCGCCGGAGGGCGAGCAGCTCGAGGGAGTAGGGCAGCACCGACGACAGGACGGCGATGCCGAGCCCCTTGAGCAGCACCTGCCCCGTCCACTCCCACGCCGACGTGGCGCCGAAGGGCAGGACGACCACCGTCGCGACGACCATCGCCAGGGCCAGCCCGTCGAGCTGCGTGAACGCCGCTCCGGTGCGGGCCGACAGGACGATGTATGCCGCCCAGCCGGCCCCCGCGGCGAGCGCCAGGCCCAGCCCGAGGAAGTCGAGGTCGGCGAGGTCGGTGGTCAGGGCCTCCGAGATGAGGACCACGCCGGCAGCCGCAGCAAGGACGGCGGCCACGTCCTTGGGCCGCCGTGACAGGGCCGCGGTGAGCGTCAGCGGACCGAGGAACTCGACCGTCACGGCCACCCCGATCGGTAGTCGTCCCAGCGACGCGTAGAAGGCCCAGTTCATGCCCCCCAGCGCGAGCCCGAAGAGCACGACGGTCGTCCAGGCGTGGCGGTCGTGCCTGCGCAGCGACGGGCGCGCGACCGCGAGCAGGATGACCGTCCCGATCAGCAGCCGCAGGGTGACGGACCCGGCGGCGCCGATCGTGGGGACGAGCGTCGCGGCCAGGGCGCCACCGAACTGGACGGAGACCACGGCGAACAGGACGAGGACCGGCGCCGGCACGCGGGCCGCGCGGACCGGCATACCACCTCCTGCTGCACCCACCACGCCGGCCTCATCGGCCGACCTCACGAGGTGGCTCGCGACATCTGGCGCAGCTCCTTCTTCAGATCGCCGAGCTCGTCGCGAAGCCGGGCCGCCAGCTCGAAGTGCAGCTCGGCCGCTGCCTCGTGCATCTGGGTGGTGAGCTCCTGGATGAGGTTGGCCAGGTCCGCGGCGGGCAAGCCCACGAGGCGCCCGCCACTGGCGACACCGACGTCGGCGGCGAGCGCACCGCGGCCACCCTTCGCGGTCTTGCCCCGTGACTGCGCCCGACCGCTGCCGAGGAGCGCCTCGGTGTCGGCGTCCTCGCGGTTGAGCAGGTCGGTGATGTCGGCGATCTTGCGCCGCAGCGGCTGCGGGTCGACGCCACGCTCGAGGTTGTAGGCCACCTGTTTCTCCCGCCGTCGCGACGTCTCGTCCAGGGCCTGCTGCATCGACGGCGTGACCTTGTCGGCATACATGTGCACCTGGCCGCTGACGTTGCGGGCCGCCCGGCCGATCGTCTGGATCAGGCTGCGGGCCGAGCGCAGGAAGCCCTCCTTGTCGGCGTCGAGGATGCTCACGAGCGACACCTCGGGCAGGTCCAGGCCCTCACGGAGCAGGTTGATGCCGACGAGGACGTCGTACTCACCGAGCCGAAGCTCACGCAGCAGCTCGACCCGGCGCAGGGTGTCGATGTCCGAGTGGAGGTAGCGGACCCGGACCCCCTTGTCGAGGAGGTAGTCGGTGAGGTCCTCGGCCATCTTCTTCGTCAAGGTGGTCACGAGCACCCGCTCGTTGCGGTCGGCCCGGGCGTTGATCTCGTACAGCAGGTCGTCGATCTGGCCCTTGGTCGGCTTGAGGACGATCTCCGGGTCGACCAGACCCGTCGGCCGGATGATCTGCTCGACCGGGTCACCCGACTTGGCCAGCTCGTAGGAGCCGGGGGTCGCGGACAGGTAAAGCGTCTGCCCGATCCGCTCGAGGAACTCCTCCCACATGAGCGGCCGGTTGTCCGTCGCGCTCGGCAGCCGGAAACCGTGGTCGACGAGCATCCGCTTGCGCGACATGTCGCCCTCGTACATCGCGCCGATCTGCGGCACCGTCTGGTGCGACTCGTCGATGACGAGGAGGAAGTCCTCGGGGAAGTAGTCGATGAGGCAGCTCGGGGCCGAGCCCGGGGCCCGACCGTCGATGTGCCGGGAGTAGTTCTCGATACCGCTGCACGAGCCGACCTGTCGCATCATCTCGACGTCGTAGGTCGTCCGCATCCGCAACCGCTGTGCTTCGAGCAGCTTGCCCTGCTTCTCGAGCTCGGCGAGCCGGTCGGCGAGCTCCAGCTCGATGCCCATGATCGCGCGCTCCATCCGCTCGGGGCCGGCGACGTAGTGGGTCGCCGGGAAGACGTACATCTCGTCCTCCTCACGGATGACCTCCCCCGTCAGCGGGTGCAGCGTGTACATCCGCTCGATCTCGTCCCCGAAGAACTCGATGCGGATTGCGTGCTCCTCGTAGACCGGGATGATCTCGACCGTGTCCCCGCGCACCCGGAACGTGCCCCGCGTGAACGCCAGGTCGTTGCGGGTGTACTGCATCTGGACGAAGCTCCTCAGGAGCTGGTCCCGCTCTATCTCCTGGCCCACCCGCAGCTGGACCATCCGGTCGACGTACTCCTGCGGCGTCCCGAGGCCGTAGATGCACGACACCGAGGCCACGACGATGACGTCCCGTCGGGTCAGCAGCGACTGGGTCGCGCTGTGCCGGAGCCGCTCGACCTCCTCGTTGATCGAGGAGTCCTTCTCGATGTAGGTGTCCGTCTGCGGGATGTAGGCCTCGGGCTGGTAGTAGTCGTAGTAGGAGACGAAGTACTCGACCGCGTTGTTGGGCAGCAGCTCACGGAACTCGTTGGCGAGCTGGGCGGCCAGGGTCTTGTTGGGCGCCATCACCAGCGTCGGCTTCTGGACCTGCTCGATGACCCACGCCGTCGTCGCCGACTTGCCGGTGCCCGTGGCACCGAGCAGGACGGTGTCCTCCTCGCCAGCGTTGACCCGCCGCGCGATCTCGGCGATCGCCGTCGGCTGGTCACCGCTCGGGTGGAACTCCGAGACCACCTCGAACGGGGCCACGGTCCGCTTGATGTCGGTGGTGGGACGCATGGGTCAACGGTAAGCCCCGCCACCGACAGTCCCACTTCCGGGAGCGAGGTGACGGTATGCCGGGTGCTCGGCGACCAGCTGGGCCACCGAGTGCCCTGAGCGCGGACGACCGCTCAGGGCACTCGGTGGGTCCACGCCGGCGTCGCGAACTTCGTCTCGACCAGCTCCTTGGCGGCACCGAGCTCAGCCTCGGTGTAGGCGCCGTGCCTCGTCGCGTAGCGCCGCCGGAAGGACGCGGCGAAGGTCGAGAGGATCTCCTCCCGCGACAGGCCGGTCTGCGAGCGCATCGGGTCGACCCGCTTGTTGGCCGACGTCGTCCCCTTGTGCGACATCTTCTCGCGGCCGATCCGGAGCACCTCGAGCATCTTGTCGGCGTCGATGTCGTAGGCCATGGTCACGTGATGCAGGACCGCGCCCTCGGCGAACCGCTTCTGCGCGGCGCCGCCGATCTTGCCCTGGTCGGAGGCGATGTCGTTGAGCGGCACGTAGTGGGCGGCGACGCCGACCTCGGCGAGCGCGCCGATGACCCACTCGTCGAGGAAGGCGTAGGAGCGTTCGAAGCTCAGCCCCTCGACGAGCGACGTCGGCACGACGAGCGAGTAGGTGATGCAGTTGCCGGGCTCCATGAACATCGCCCCACCGCCGGAGATCCGGCGGACGACGTCGATGCCGTGCCGGGCTGCGCCCTGCGGGTCGATCTCGTTGCGGACCGACTGGAAGGAGCCGATGACGACGAGCGGCGAGTCCCAGTCCCAGAAGCGCAGAGTCGGCGGGCGCTCCCCCGTGGCGACCTCGCGGCCGATCACCTCGTCGAGCGCGACGTGCATCGCCGGGTGCATCACCACAGGCGGGATGACGTCGAAGGTGTGGTCCTGCCAGCCCGTCGCGTGGCCCAGCGCCCTCCGGACGGCGATGCCGACCGCCTCGGGCGTGAACCCGATCATCACCACCGACTCGCCCAGGGCGCCGGTGACCGCGTGGGCGAGCTGGTCGGCACCCGTGTCGGCCGGCATACCGGTCAGCGCTGCGTTGATGTCCTCCAGCGCCTCATCCGGCTCGAGGAAGAAGTCCCCCGAGACGCTTACCGCAGCAAGCCGTCCGCGTTCCACCTCGACCTCGACCGAGACGAGCTTGCCGCCAGGGACCTTGAACTCGCCGCGCATCCCACCACAGTAGGGCGCCGCCTTCGGGCCGTCCCTCGGCGGTCGGTCACCCCCCGTCGGTTACCCCCGCGTCAGCGCCGGTGGGCGCCACCCGGTGCGCCGGGCCTAGTCCACCGCGCGAGGGTATGCCATCGCGAACCATGGTCCCTTGGCCGCGGCATACTCCGTGGTGGACTGGACGACCTCGGCCAGGCGCCGTTTCTCGGCTGCGTACGCGGCTCGCTCCTCGCTGTCGGCTCGTAGCCAGTCGCGGAACAGGAGCGCGAACTCCCAACCGGCAGAACCCACTTCGCGGACGTGGACGTGGGCGAGGCGGCCGGGGTCGGTGGATCCGTGGAACCGCTTCTGCCAGTCGATCTCGTCGGTACGCGGCGGATGGACGTTGTCCTGGACGTTGCCGGCGACACGGGGGAACCCTCGCTGCTCCAGGGCCGCGAGAAAGGCAGGCTGGTCGGCGTCGGCGAGGTGACGCACGGTCACCTGCAGGTCGATGACGTCCTTGGCGATGAGGTCCGGAACGCTGGTCGAACCGATGTGGTCCACCGCCAGCGCCTGATCCCCCAGGGCGTCCTCGATCCTCGCCACGAGCCGGGCTGCCTGGGCCGGCCAAGTCGGGTCCGGATCCGCCAGCGTGAGGCGCTCGGGGCGTCTGCTGCGGGTGCGGGTGAGGAGGTTGGCGTTGAACGGGACCAGGCGCTCCTCCCACAGGCGGCGCACCTGCTCCCGCGTCGCCTCCCGGGTCCCGTTGTTGTCGATCCAGACGTCGGCCGCCGCGCGTCGCTCTTCATCGCTGGCCTGGGCGGCAATCCGGTCGGCGGCGTCCTGCTCGGTAAGCCCTCGCTGGGTGACCAGCCGCTGCAGGCGGATCTGCTCGTCTGCTCCCACGACGATCGTGAGGTGCTCCCGGGGCCAGAGCCGCCGCTCGACCAGCAAGGGCATATCGAAGACCGAGATGACCTTCGGGTCCAGGGCTGCGCGCTGCTCGTCGACCCGCTCCGAGATCACCGGTCCGGTGATCGCGTTGAGGTCGGCCAGGGCTTCGGGATCCGGGAAGACGAGGGCCGCGAGAGCGGGCCGGTCGAGGGAGCCGTCCGGTCCGACCAGGTGCTCGCCGAACCGTGCCGCGATCGCCGCCAGTGTCGGCGTGCCCGGTGCGACCACCGCACGAGCGATCTCGTCGGCGTCGACCACGACGGCGCCCAGCTCGATGAGCACGCGAGCCACGGTCGACTTGCCGGACCCGATCCCCCCGGTGAGCCCGACCGTCAGCACATCGCCGACCCTACCCCCCCCGATTCGTCTGCGGTCGGCCCGCACAGAAACCGGTTCAGACCGCAGACGAACCCAGCGCCCCCCGATTCGTCTGCGGTCGGCCCGCACAGAAACCGGTTCAGACCGCAGACGAACCCAGCGCCCCCCGATTCGTCTGCGGTCGGCCCGCGCAGAAAC
>JAABUP010002245.1_pt1 | contig 38155 bp, 47 predicted proteins | sample 5559201 | NCBI WGS metagenome assembly JAABUP01 (sample SAMN10711887, study PRJNA513373) | rock metagenome | isolation source: Antarctica rocks | place: Antarctica | reverse complement strand
TGTTGCATGTACATACCACCATTGGTTTAGACCTTTTAGCCAGCATAGGCGGTATTGTCAGCTGCCTGTTTCTGGTAGGCGCATGCAGCGGTTTCTTCAGTTTAGGCTGGGCTCTCATCAACTGCCGATTGTTCTCGGGCGTTTTGCTGGGGGTCAGCATGTTGCCAGAGCCAATAGGGTCTGCACACATTGTGGTAGTGTGGCTGTTGCAGATGAATTACACATGATTTTTGAGTGTCCAGCTCTCCAGGCAGTCAGGCAGCGGTATGCTCCTTTGTTTTCCACGGACACAAACACCATGAGATCCTTTTTTGCGCAGCAAGATCATATGCAGGTTTTCAAGTTTGTTCTAGACTGTCTTGATGTTTTCCACATTTGACCTTTGTCTTCTTCTATATGTGATCAGACTTGCTGGCTGGCTAAAGCATTGTAATCTCTCTCTCTCTCTAGTGGTATGTATCCGATGATCAACGCTTTGCTGACTCCAAACAGGTCGTGCAGTGATGGGCCGCAGATGGGACCAGAGTCAGCCATCATACACAGCAAATCTAGAGCGCTGGCCTGCATGGATATGGCCTAATACACATTGTTCATTGTTAAAGCCATTTGTGGGCTCTAGAGATCTTCCACTTGTCCTGTTTACATCGACTGGATTGTTGGGAGAGTTGTGACACAGGTCATACATCCAACAGTATCATTGCACAAGATGTCCTCATGTGGAGATTTTCGATACAGCACAGCAGTCAGCCCAGCTGAGTTGGCTCAGTGCAAGATTCATTCATGGCAGATACAAGCGAAGTGTGCGTGTGGTGTCAGCCCATAGTCATGTCCATGGGGAGACCTGTGATAGGGTCAGGTTCTTCTAATGATGATGAAAGAGTGTGCAGCTTCTGTGTTATGACTTGAATACTCTGTCGCACTATGTCCTCTGGATGAAGAGCGCCCGTGCTTTCTACTGTAAAGATGAAATGATCCTGCACAGTCCTGACATGAGTTGGCCAACTACAACTCATTTACACTCGACACACCACATGCACCAGGCAGTGTGCAAACAGGAGGGACAAGACCAATAAGCAAGGCCTGACTTGCCTGCTTTTGACGGATCTTAACCAGGTTTGGTCGGCCCATATCCTGTAGCTTGTCCTGAATCTCGCCATTGTAGTTGTACAGGTCAATGTTTTGCACAAAAAACTGCAGACAAGTCAGAGACGTTCAGCAAGACGAGCACTGTCAGCTTCCCACTAAATTCTGGATCAGCATGCAGTCAAAATCTTCAGCGTGTGACCAGACAGCTTACCTTGCGTGTAGTGGGATGCAGGCCAAAAGTTTTGGTTGGATCACTAGCAGCAAGCTCAATCTTCTCTATCTCAGAGAGGTCCTCCAGCCCTTGCTGATCAAGCGTGATTTCAGGAACATACTTGAAGCGAGCTGTTGCAACTGGTGACCATTTGGCATGATCTTTGCCAATACCCTTGCGGGCTATGGCTTTGAGTTTCAGCTCTTGACCCTTGCGCATTTTGACTATCAAAATGCCTTTTTGACCTTCTCCAGGACTGTCCTCATCATCAACTGGCCTGATGGAATCCAAGCTGGCATCTTGGGACATCTCCTGCCTGAGGTCTTGACTTGTGATATTTTGAGTGTCATCGCTGACACAGTGTACGTCCAGGTGGAAGTTGATCTCCTGGAAGTCCCCATCGCCTTCAAACGGTGATTGCATGCTTTCTACGACGTGGCTGACCAAAGGTATCAGTCCCAGTCTATGTGCTATGAACTCATCGTTGAGCACTGTGGTGTTCACTTCTATCTCTACCAAATCTATGGCCACTGTGGGCACTTCAGCTATCATGACACGCCTCAAGGCATTGGCAATGTCAGGGTCTGTGTCGGTGAGCTCAAAGGTGCAAGTCTCCCGGTCTAGGCTGAGAATCCGGACTTTAGGGTGGCGCTGCCTGCTAGCTTGTGTAGAGACCATCAGGCTTTACACAAATGAATAAACCAAGGGATACGAGCCAATCTAGACCCACACGAGACTGAAGGCGGTTGAAGGAAGCAAAGCACACGGGCACCGTGTATGCAGATCCAACAAAATCCCCTATCAAAGGAGACTTCGGCACCAGAGACCTTTCGTTGTCTACGTGAAGGGCTGCGAAGTCTGTCAGAGTTAAGTTGACGCAGACGTTGTTTCCTGGCTGCGCAAAAGCGCTAACTGAGACGCGCTGTGTACAGGCCCCGCATCCCACACACGTCTGGACACAATAGTCAACCTTTTAGTTACTTAAGTCGAGCTTTTTTGTAGCAGTGTGGCAGTGTATTACAGTGTATTACACTGCCACACTGCTACATTTTTGCACTGGCTGAATGCTGGATCAGCCAAGGCAGCATCAGAGCGTGTGATGCTGGGGTCAAGCTAGCTACGTGCACGAGCCATCAAAAACTCAATCTATGTGCTACTGATCAAAGACAAAGAGCAGCCCTGTCAAGCTTCATAAATAGGTGATCCCATAGGCTAGCTAGTACAGGACGACCGGGACACGCTGTCCTTTTTCAGCTGATTAGTATTGGCAGGTTCCTTTTCATGCTTTCTGTGAACCATGGAGCAACTCATCCCTCAACTCGTCAAATAGGTCTTGCACTGACTGCTTCTCTGCATGCTGAAGGCGCGATGCTTCTGTGCTGTAGTCCTGGCACGACTGTATGAGCTCAGACAGCTGCAGACACAAGGCTTTCATCTAAAAATGGTACTGCAAAAGCACATGCAGCTTGTTTGGCTGGTCATTGTTTGGCTGGTCATTGTTTGGCTGGTCATTGCATTGAGACCACATCACGAGCCAAGCCATTTGCTCAGCTGTGTTGGCTTATGACAATGTCCGCCTCTCTGCCCTAGTCACCCAAAGGCAGGCCACTGAATGCCATGACAGCAAAGCAGCTTCATGCATGCCCAACATTTGACCAGCAGCATGCAGCTTGCTCTGGAACTTGGTCTATGCCTGAGTCATGCTGAACCCGCAAGTACAGCATGAAGCGGCACCATGCCCATTGATGTGCAGATATATGACATGAGGGGCTCAAAGTAACAGTGCACTTACCACACGCCGTTCAGTGGACTTATACGTCTGGTATGTGCCATAGGAGCGCTGCTCGTCCAGCTTGCTTTGCCGGGCCAGCAGCACGCAATATAGAGACTTGAGGACCCTCATGCGCAAAACAGGCGCCCGCACATCTGGGTTGTTCTGATCACCACCAGGCCGATCTAACAAGGCGTTGTATGCCTCTTGGACCGCACCAGGCTCGTCTTTACACGCCTGCAGCAGTGACAGGCCACTGACCAAACAAGCTCACAGAAAGTTGCTCATTGACCCAATGTGCGATTGGGGTTCAGCAAGTATTTTGACCTGACAACAGGCAATTGTGTGGTCATGCAGCTGGGTACACAAAAGATGCATGCCTTGTGCAGCTTGTCAAACAACAATTTAGGTTAGCATCCAAATGAAACAAAGCAAAGCATGCACACCACCAGTGACACAACATTTCAATAAGGCAGGTCGAGCTCAGGGTGACTAGTAATTGTTGTCCTGCACACCTTCACCACGTTGTCTGCTACGCCTCCATGGTCTTCCAAGGGCGTGCCGTTTCTGTGAGGCCAGACTCCTGATGACATCTGTTCCAACCTCAGCAGAACATGGTCCAGGGGCAGGGCTGTCTCGCTTGGGTAACAGCTGCTAGTCACGCGTTGCACACGCGCAAAGGCCTCGTTGCGTTTGGCATCTAGGCTCTGCAGTCCCGGCAGCTCATAGCCCTGCAAAACTCTCTTCAGGTTACAACTGCTCAGGCCAAGTGGTACATCTCTTGACTTGCCACCTTCAAGCTGATGCTAAATCCAAACGCACAGAGCCCATCAAGCAGGCACTGTTATGACACAACATCAATATGCTTCATTGTACAGTGCAGATGGGTCTCTGTTGTAGACAATTTTGTAGACAAGAAGCCGTATTTTCTGTAACACCGCATTGGTTTCAGCAAGCATGGCAGATAGCCAGCTGACCTGCTTGAGATACAAGTCCCACAGCTGCTGGATGTAAGCCGTGTCCACTCCATCAGAAGCATGCACCAGCTCAATGCACAGCTCCCACTGCTGGTATGGCACAGCATATTGGTTGAACAAGTCTACCAGAGGCTGAGGGGACCCTTGCAGGCTCTTCAAGCGTAGCCCCAGATCATCCGGGGCCCCCTCTGGAAGGTTGCTACTGGCCTACAGCAACAGTTATAGCTCTTTTCATGCTGATGACTGGGAGTGATTGAGACGCACACTATAATGACTGCTAGCTATGCAATGACTGTTAAGACTGGTGAAACTGCTCTTGTTTTGCTAACATTACGTGTTGCTTTGCAGAGCTTGGCAACACTGTGAGCCTTGCATGAAGGTGATCAGATGCCTTCAACACACATGGGTTGCTTTACATAGTGCATGTGCAACAGTTGGTGACTTTGGACTTGAAGATGCATCACTGGGTACGGTGGGGATAGCTGGTTGCATGCTTGCCTGCAGAGCAGTCAGCTCATGAACTAGCCTGATCTGGATGTCCATCAGCTGCACATTGGTCTCCATGGCACTGATGATGCTACCATTGCCCAGCGCTTGCCCCTGTGTTCCAGTCAAAGCATCATTACACACAAACCACAGTCTCATTGGAAGCAGCTGCGCCGCTTCAGTGAGAATGCTCATCATAGCACCTGATGACACCAGCTGCCATGCATGCTGCTGTCCATAGTTGGAAATTCCACATGAGTTTCACAATGTAACAACTGCTTCTTGTAAGACGATTGAACCAGTCCATATGAAGCATGCTTTGATAAGGAAGGTAAGGAATGCTACCAGGAGCACATGCAGCTTGACTTGAGACCGCATACCTGTAGTGCAGCCTGTCTGAACAAGTCAAGCCGCTTTTCAAGGTCAACAGCATGAGTGTTCGGTCCATTCATCCGCATCGCCAAGGCATTGTACACGGCCGCTGCAGCCTCTAGGCAGTCCCCGTTCTCCGCATGAGTGTAGATCTTGGCCAGCATTTCAAGACTGATGACTTGCTGGGTGTCCAAGGCAACCAATGGAGGAAGAGTAATGCTCAAGCTGGGCTTGCTGTCAGTGGGCAACCCGCCAGCCTTCAGCAGGTGCTTCTGGACCTTGCTGAACATGCCTGGAGCTTGGCTGAGGTTAATCAGCTCCGAGATTGCTCTGGCACTGACCAGCCCTGCTAGCAACTGCTCCAGGAAGAAGTTGTCCTTACAGCTGGCTCCCCTCTGCGATTGCACACAGGTGTTGTGGAAACCTCTTTTCGTTTTGTCATTTTGACTCCAGTTGCTCAAGACCTCGTCCCAGCTTATTGTTCCTTGTGGGACTGTTCTGTCTGTGAGTCATGATGTACTTCCTAAGCAGGCAGCGCTGTGAGAGTTATCATGAACAGCAAGGCCAACAAGAGCGTCTTTGTAGCTTTGCGTGTAAAAATCAAGACTTGATGTCAGTACATCTGCTCTGGGACGGCATACTGTGTCTTGCACAAAAAGCAGCAGGCTGGGATCAGTCAATCTTGCACGTGCAGTATATAGGTCACCTATGTGTCACGTTTTATATCTGACCAAAAAAACATATTCAAGCACATGCGGGATACTCCAACTTGCAAGTGCTAGTGCATGCCCACAGGCTGCAGGCTAGCAGCAACCTTACCCTGAGGATGCCAGCTTTGGCTTCATCTACAGCAGCAGCAGGCAAGCCACCTTGCACTGCCAGGGCAGATGCAGCTCCCTCCTTCAGGTCAGGGTTCACCAGGTGTTTCATGATCTGAATAACTGGGGCATAGCACTCTTCATTGCGTCTCTGCAGCAGCAGCACAGTGCCCTTGCTAAAATGACCAAGCCTGATTGATTGTGTCATGCAGAGCGCTGTTACTGTGTCAAACGAGGGCTCACTGGTATTGTAGCGGCAAGCCCTGAACTGTCAGTCTGTGGGCTATATGCACGACAGCAAATCACCTCTCGCGCTAGTCGTCCAGCTTCAGACTTCTGAGCAGCCACCACCTCAGGGTCCAGTGCCTTTGCCTTAGCTAGGGCCAGCGTGACCATCCCATCATATGCGCCCAGCTGTGCAAGCAGTGGGGAGACATGACTGATGTCCACTGTCTTTGCTACCTGCATTCCATCAGAGGAAGCACGGAGAAAGGCTGCAGTCAGGAGTGCCTCTGCTGAAGCTTGGTGAAGGAGGAAGCACGGTGGAAGGCTGGCAGTCAGGTCAGGTTGGCAGATCCTGACCAGACTGGTCTGGTCTAGACTTGATGACATGTGCATGCTCACAGAGCCGAAGCCCTGGATCCAGTCAGGGATGCCAGGACAGCCTGCTATGCACTCCAGTCTATAGGCGTGCTTAATGACTGATAAGCAACAAAGAGAGAGGCTGGATGTGATTCGGTCTGAATGTAATATACTGCTCTGCAAACCAATATTCCAACACGCAGTGTCACAATGAGGGATGACAGGTTGCCGGCAGACCTGAGCCATGGAAACCAACAGAGTTTGTAGACGGGAGGCGACGATGCATACATCAGAGACTTGGTATGCAGTGTCATGCATGAGACCAGGGCCAGCAAAGGTACCCTGACAAGCTTGTCTAAGGCAGAGCGGGTGAAACACACCAGAGTTGTAGATGGGAAGCAACCATGCATACATCAGAGACTTGATATGTAGTGTCATGCATGAGAGCAGGGCCAGCAAAGGTACCCTGACAAGCTTGTCCAAGGCAGAGCGGGTGAAACACAACAGAGTTGCAGACGGCAGGCGACCATGCATACATCACAGCCTTGATATGCACTGCGACAGTAAAGGTACCCTGACAAGCTTGTCTAAGGCAGAGCGGGTGATGTCCTGGCGGGGTGTGCCCTGCAGGGTCTGGGCGCGCCGCAGCTCCCCATTGGCCGTGTGATACAGCTTGTCATCCTCCTTGAAATAGGATGGGCAGCCCTGTTGCAACCTGCTGGACAAGCTGCTGTCCTCTAGGCCTGTACAACAAAGCTTCTGTTATGGCCTTATGCACCTTCTCTTGTGCATGACATTGCATGTTTGGTTTGTGATGTACGCATGGATGCTTGCCATGTGCAACTGCGTTGTGCTGCATGGGTTGCTTCTTGGAGTGGCAAGGATCCACAACCGTGGTCATACACATGCTGCCATACAGCGATGTTGTGGAAAAGCCAGACAGACGAATGTGCATCAGACAGCTGGCAAGCAAGCGTGACCTCACTGACATGCAGATCCATGATGCACTTCTAGCAAGCAAACAAAAGGCTGTGAGACATGCCCTTGTGTCACTTGTGTTTTGCCCTACCTGCTGCCTTCTGGTGCTCGTCTAGTAGCACTGCAATGATCTGCGTCATGGTCTCTTCCCCATCCTTAGTGCATACCAGGTCCTTCAGGCTCATGTTCTGCAACCGCTTCCGCCAAGAGTCATCTATGAGCTGAGTCAAGCGTGATAGCTGGTTGGCAATCAGGACCCTGACCAAGAAGCAGGCCTCGCTTGCTCTGCTCACCAGAGCTGTCACCTCTTGTACCCTATAACACATACAGAGGAGGTGCTTGGCAACTTGATGAGCGCTGCTTGCTAGGCAAATGGTCTCTTTTGGGTGGTGCTACTCTGCAACGCAATAACTCGAGAGCTGACTCAACCCACGTGTCTGTCACTGCATGTTTGTGCAGGCAAGAACAGACCAGGCTTCTGACTGAGGGTTGCTGCCAATAGCAGGGATTTTCCCTCATGAATCTTGAATTCAGAGCATGATGCGGTGCGAGTCAGCTCTGGTATTATGAAGCAGCATTTGCAGATGCAGAAGCCTTTGACAGAATGAGCAGTGCAGCCTGCAGCCTGCACTGCCTGCAGATTTATGGCCGGATGCAGCAGCACTGCAGTGCAAAGGGCTGCAAGCTTACTTGTCTGCTTCCTGAGCTTGAGGATCATCCAGGCGCTGCCGTTTGGCCGGGGGATTTGCCCTGCCTTTGCTGTCTGTTTGCCCAAACCCTCCACCCAGACCCACATGGCCAAAGTAGCTTGCAGGTTTGGCCCGCGCCTTGCGCAGCTGTTCCAGCTTGCGTTGCTGGTAGTCTTGCAAGAAGCCAGATAGGTCACGCAAACGCAGTTGTAGCGCCTGCAGACAGGCGCAAATATGGTCTGGAACCCAATTGCGGATAACTCACTGTTGTTTTTCACCTAATGCTTAGCAATGCAGATTGTAGCTGCTGACAATGCACACCACATCAGGGCCATAGATTTTGGCAACAATCTTATGGGAATTTGGCAAGTGCCTTGCTTGCTTCAAACCATGTATGCAAACTCTGCTGACCTTCAGAGTCTCCTCATTCAGGTTGGGCATCAGGCTGTTGGGGTTTGCTTTGGTAGGGGACACAAGCCTGGAGTCCCAGGTGGGGTGCAGAAGGCGCTGCAGGTAAGTCTGCAGCCCCCTGTGCCCTCCAGACCACTCTGGCTTGTTTGCCTCTGCCACCACCTGTTGACAAGAACAGATAACATCATAGCAACAAGGCTTTGTAATTGTTTGCAAGACACCGAGAAGCTTGAGGACAAGTTGTTTGAGAACCACTCACACCACTGAGTATGAGTATGGCTTGTTTGCTGCCATGCTAGCCATCACACAGCACTTGGCAACATGATAAAAGCTGCCGCCACCAGCTGACAACTACACAAGGCCAGACAGAGACCAGGATGATCTTGTCGTCACCAAGAGCTAGGTACAGTGTGACTATATGCAGTGCACCATGCACAATGGCAATAGCCAAGCAGCTGGATGCAGCAGAGTGTGAGTGCTGTAAAAGCTGAGCCAGGGTATCTGTATATGCTTCTCTTGCAGAATGGTGGGTAGACATGTGTGGGAGTACCTCGCCCATGTAGAAGCCTCCTTGAGCAGCGGGGTGGGAGGCACCAGGTTGATGCCCTGAGGGCAGGGCTGCTTCCCCTGTCAAGCGGGTGTCCAGCAGGGCTGCACGCGCCCTGTCCACAATGGCCTGAATGCATGACCAGGTAAGCAATGCCCAGGTGGAGTCTTTCAGTCACAAGACTTGCCAAAACATGCACACAACACAGGCTCGTTTGACCATCTCTATGCCAAGTTAAGTGTAGCGTGTTTGTTTTGACAAAGTGCTGACAGCCATGGACGAAAGCCGTGGCTTGTTTGCAGCTACGTATGGACCGCACAAACAGAGCAAACAGATAGCCTTTGATACTGCACAGCAGACACTGCAGATGGTGGATTTACCCCACAATGGCTACTAAAGGAAGCAATGCAGCCATACCGATGAAGCTTCCTGGGCATGAGATGTGGCCACAGCATAGCACATTGCAGACGCCTCTGTCGCACCAAAGAGGCTGAAGAACTCTGCAAGCTTGCCTGGTCTGTCCTCCCTCAAGATTTTTGTCAGCACGTCCACAGGCCGCAGTCTGTGAGCCTGGGTGGCCCCTGTGCTTCGCACCAACACACCAACTGTCAGCTTGCAAGCCTATGCAAATTATGTCAGGACCATGGCTGCACAACACACTTCGCACCTGTACATTGCCCAGCTGCATGCTTGAACATGCTGATGTGCCTTTTTTGCAAAGAATTGAGTGGCTGACTGAGATTGAGCTGTCAATGCGTGTAGTCAGACGGCCTGCCAGCTGGCTTGCAAGCAGCAGAACACAGCTAGGTCAACAAGGTCAGGGCCGGGTAAAGCTTGCCTGCTGTTGTCATGACCATGAAGTGCTGTGCTGGAGTTACATGCTGTGTGGCCAGCTCTGACTTGATAGTATTGTCAATGACAGGAAGGAGGGGCTTGGCTTGTGGGCATAGACCAAAAGCCAGCACCTCGCCTGCAACCACCAAAGCCTGCTTCTATGCACATCTTCCCATGCACACACTCTCAACAGCTTTGTTCTGACACCAGCATGCCAAGCCACATTCTTACACTAGTCTCTCTCCTTTGCAACATTGTGTCCAAAAGACTTTGCTAGTGCCCACACAAGGTCCAGAGGCACACCATATGCTAGTCTTACCATTGGTGCACTCTGTGTTGCCAGCAGAGTTGTACCTTTGCAGACACACGCAGAGAAAGCAACCAGGCAAAGCTTTCTGCACACAGCCAACATGCAGAACATAACCAGATCTGTGGACCTGCAGTAGGCCTAGAAAGCCAGTCAAAGCTGTCTGCGCACAGCCAGTATAAAACACAACAAAGAATTGTTTTATTTGCAGTACCTGCCGTGGGTGACTAGGGTTTAGGCACACCTAGATACCTGGCGAGAACAATCAGTTGGAACGCCTGTAAATTACAGTAACTATCATTATTATTATCATCATCATTATTGTCATCATCATCATTATTATTATTACTATTATTATTTTTATTATCATTATTTTTATTATTTTTATTATTCTTCTTCTTCTTATTCTTACCTGCAGTGGGTGGAGAAATTTCACAGACAAACTCGCGCAGGCCAGGTCCAGAGCCAGTGCTGGTGCCCACAGGGGGAATGGTCAAGTCTCTGCCAACCAGCAAGACTCTGCTGTTGCCCTCACTGATGGTGTCAGCTAGTAGGAGGGCGCCTTGACTATAATGCGCCACTGTCACATTCAGACTCCTGCAAGCGGGATTGACACAGACCTCAAACTAGCAAGCCCTGCGTCGATTGTGTCTTTCATGTGTTTTACAGTTGCTTCTGTGAATCCCTTGCAGCAGCAGGCTGGGCCCTGCAACTTAGGTAACACATGCACCATGGGATCATGATAGAGGAATGACAAAGCCAGTCTCTCTGCGATGCACATGCCCAGATCCAAAGGTATGTCAGGAGTGTGCAGCATGGCTCAACCGTGCCAAAAACCACAATGGATGCAGTGTATTTCTCCATTTATAGACAAAATTTTGCATTGTTTGTTTTGTCATACACGCTGACATTCTGAGTATTCCTTTTGCTACCGTTCCAGCAAATAGTGCTGTAGTAACAACTGTAATTACTTACAGAAGCGGCCACCTGTTGACCAAAGAATCAAAACAAGTGTTGAAACAAAACAGGATCTCCTACCTGCTTTGGCCTTGATGGGCAGGTGGAGTTATGGCGCTCCTGCTGGTCACATTGTACAGAGCAACAGGCCGCTTGGTGACAGGAGCTGGTGGAGCATTGACAGGCTGACTTGAAAGATACACTCTTCTTCCGTCTGCAGTGACTGCCATGAGATGGATGGAGGAGGACTCTGACGGGGGAATGGGAGCTATCAACACTATTGTTGAGCCTGCTGGACTTTGCCCTGTGCAGATACACCAAATGTGTCTCTGACCTGCTTCTGCCATTACCATTGGGGAAGGCACAGGGTGAAGTTGCCTGGCAGATAACAGCAATAATGCTGCTCAGGAAAGCTTGGGTGCGCACTGTACATGTTGAGTGTTACATGATCCAAAATCAGAAACAACGATCTGAGATCAGAATCAAAGTGCTGATCAATTGTATGCCCATGCTGCAAAATAGTTGCATTGAAGGAGCAGCAAATGCACCTTTGTCAGCAGAGGGCATCACATTTGTCATCTCAGAAAGCTTTCTGACAGGGCCAACCGCTGACACACCCATGTCAAACATCTGCATCAATACCACACACCTTAAAATGGTTGTCACTCATCATGCGATCAACCTCGCTTTCACCGTCATCATACTGTCATCATACACAATCAACAAACTGGTAGGGCAGAATCATGCACAGGGCACGTACCATAATGGCTCCTGCTCGAGATCTTGTATATAGGATCTGCCTATCACGATCTATAATGATCTGCATGATCGGGCTGGCCCGCCGGAAGACAGTCCAGCGAGGCAGGTATGCTGCAAATGTCCCTGTGTAGCACATCTGCAGCGCAAAGGAGAGATGAATCCATCATTGCCTGCAGTTTCTGTCATTACCCATGCATGTCTGGGTTGTATTGAGCTTAAGTATGTCATCTGAGGAGACAGATACAAGCACAAGAGCAGTCACACAGTGCTGATACAATTGCCACATGGCTACTACATGGTGCAATGGCATCTGTGGCCATTCAGCATTAACACTAAGCACACTCTGTGCAGCTCCTGTACCCACAATGTGGTATGCATGGAGTTGCGCACATGTTGCTGCTTGTGTCTCCAGGGCACAGTTGCATTCAAGCTTGCTTGCTGACCTTGTTGCATCTTCCTCTCAACCAGGAGCTCTGGTTTCTGTACTCTAGCTCATACAGATGTCCATCGTTTCCACCTAAGAAAATACGTCCCTCAGGTGTGGCTGTAGTGGTGGTCATCATGACATCATCTGAGGGTGCTCGGAAGTGCTCAAGATTCACAAGCTTCATTTCAGCATTGCCATTGGCATCTCTACTCAAATGGACTCCAACAAGGGCAATCTGCATCAGCAGTGCCGCCATTCAGCACACATCAAGTCTACATCGATACAGCCCTGGCATATCGGGACAGTATTGAATCGCTCAGTGCATTGATGCAGTGCACAGATGTCAGAAGCTTTAGGGGGTGAAGCAGGAGGAAGCAGGAGAAGCACAACAGAAAGCTTGCCCTGGCTGCGTACCTCCACAGTTGTGCAAACCACTAGCAGGTACTGTACTGCCTGCTGAAAGACATTAGGCTTAGGCCTTGTCAACCCAGCACAGCAGATGGCTTGCTCTTCTTGCCATTTGACGGGCACAGACATCCTGAAGCACGTAATACGATTTTGACAAGCCACCCTTGGTCAACTGTTCTGTGATCAGCCTGACTTTCAGCTTGTGCTATACCTGCTAGTGTCCCAAACATACAGCACATTATCCACAGACGCCCATGCATGTTCTATCTCAGGGAATACTCCACAGAAACAAGCCGCTTGCATTTGGCGCTGACTGTCAATGACCATGTCTGGCATGGGTCTGGTGATCGATGCCTCCTGACTTAGTGCAGCAGGCCACTGCAGCACATAGCAGATGCATTTGACAATGTAAACGTCACCTTTGTAAGTTATGACACAAATGCAATCATCTGTCGGGCTTTCGATAAGTGAAAGGACTGCGAACCCCAGCAGGCAGCTCTGGGTATTGTGAATCTCTGCTTGAGTTGGCCAACAAGTCTTTCAGGTCAATTCGCTGGTGATCAGCGCGAGCAACGTTGTTCATTTCCTTCAGAGCTCTGCTTGCAACCTCAACTTCTTGAGCCGCAGGAACAGAGTTAACTTTGATGCTCTCTGATGTTTGTGCAGCAACGGTGCCATCATACTGTGAGCGACCCGGGGGAAGTCCGTTTGGTCGTGCCATGCTTAGATGAAAACCCAACGGATCACGGGCAGACCGGGCCGCAGGTTTGACCCAAGCTGTCCAGAGCTGCAAGCAGCATGCCCAACTTGCAAAGAAGAAGACTAGTATTGTCATCGAGCCAGGCAGGCCTACCTGGATGATGAGTTGACCAGAATGCAGCGGCAGTACACAAACTGAGGTGAAACAAAGTTTACAGGCAGCTTAACACAAAGTGCTACAAGCCCTGTGTCGACGGTTCACAATACACATGCAAACACGTGCAGCAAGGGCAAAGAAACGTCGTTTGCGCAACCTCGTCACCTGTACGGGTTTTACTTGCTACATTTGGGAACCATAAAATTTACATTTGCATTGCCCGGGATCCTTCCACTGACATATCTTGCTGACATACCTGTTTGCTGAAAGTTGTTGATAAAAACCATTGACTGCACTCAAATCCCAAGCTTGAACAACACTTTAGACATATGTTTCTCCATGCTGTACATGTGCTGACATTCTACTATACATGTATTTGGAAGATTGGTACCTTATAGCTGCAGTGAGCTGCAGAGACACCTCGACCACGAGGTTTCGTTCATTGCGACAATTTAGTTTTGTTTAATATGTAAGCATAAGCAAATATGGGTCAGTTGGTGCTAGCTGGCCCGTACGTGGGTCCCAAGCACCTGCGCTCATGACTGTTACTGCTCCTGAGTGACGTCTTTGTTTGCTGAGTGACGTCTTTGCTTGATTGTGATTGATGATTGCCATGCATGCACCATAACGCCTGCAATGCATGTTTCGGAGTGAGCGAAGCTGTTGAGTGCACTTGAGCGCGGGCAGCAAATTGATGAGCGACGCAGAAGACTGCACAGGGGTCAGCTTGAAACGTATTGGTTCGAATATGTTGTGACCGTCTGTCAAGTAATTTCGCCTGCTTCCTTCTCTGTCATATCTCTCCTGGACAGCACGAGCAGGCCCATAGCTAGATGTTGTCACGGTCGTCCCGCGCAAATTGTCAATGTCCCGTTCACGGACGTCCAATGCAAAGAAGGCTGCCGATCCTAAAGCTTTGCCAGTAGAAACGAAACCCAGCAGACGCTACATGTCGCTCTTCATTCCCTGCTTGCTGGTAACTTCAAGTGTAAAGTAAGTTGAGGTCAATGCCGACCGGAGGTGCATCCCGTTCCTATGATGTTCAGGGCATCCTGGTGCTTATTGCCTGGGTCAGTACCGGAAAAGCTGAAACGCGCATTATCACCTCTAGCCTATCAAACTATAGTATAATACAGGTGAGCAGTCGCAGGCGCATGATGTGGCATGCCCATGCTAGCCACTGCTGCCCTTAAGAAGCTGGCATGAGTACTCTGTGCCCTGCAGACTTATCCTCATGATCCAAATGCATTCACACAAGGACTTGAATATGACCAGATCTGCGACTCAGCAAGTCCTGCCTCCTGTCAAGACATTTTCTGGGAGTCAACAGGTGTGACACCGGGCTGGGTATCTGCTGTCAAAGTTTTCCCAGCATGAGCTTTGCCTGCTATACATCACTGCTTGCTGTTTGCAGGCCTATATGGACAATCCACTGTCCGGGAAGTTGATCTGGTCAGCGGGAGCGTCCTACGGCAGCAAGCTCTGCCAGCATCAGACTTTGGCGAGGGCCTGGTCAAGTTTGGCTCCAGGTACCTTTGCGTCGCACATCAAATCACATGCATCATTGCTGCTGACTCATGTTACAGCTTGCATCTGGACCTCACCTGCTTTTCATCAGGCTATGTTACTCTGCTGATATAGGTAAAACGATATTTGACTCTGTATTGAACTCTGTCACCTGCTGCTTGACGCTTGTGGCCAGCAGACCTATCAGCTGGCAGTTGTTCTTTCAATTTTCAGCTACAGCTCAGCCAGATGCATAATTTGAAAAATTAAACCCACAAGTAATGATACACAATGCATTGCACACTCAAGCGCTTGCGGTCCCCTGCTCACGCATGATCCATTGCAATCACACTTCAGAGTTCATTCTTCATGGAGCTATGTTGCAATGCGACATCTCACTGATTTTGGGCTTTGTCTGCAGGCTGTTTCAGCTTACCTGGCTCTCTGGCAAGACCTACTTTTATGACGTCAACAATTTTGCCAACTCAACACTGCAGTATGACCCTCTGACAGACGGCTGGGGTGCGACCACAGATGGACGATACCTCATTGTCAGTGATGGTAGTGCAAACATCTCATTTCTGGACCCAAACACATTGCAGAAAGTCAAGTCGATTGCGGTCAACGATAACGGCAAGGCTGTACCTATGCTTAATGAGGTCAGAGCAGCAGACAAATGTCATGCTTCCATATAATTGACTGTTCATATTGCTTGACAAGACTATCTGCTGCAGTTGGAATTTATCAATAACGAGATTTGGGCAAACATCTGGATGACAGAATGCATAGCCATGATAGACCCGCTAAGTGGCAAAGTCAGGTCAGCTCTCTGCAGCTAAGGTCATCCATCTGCCACATCACTGATGCAATAGCATATGCCTGTAATTGTAAGCAATAATGCATGTCTGACATGCAATTGCTTCTGCTGTACAGGGGCTGGGTATTGTTCACAGGCTTGCGGCAACAGCTCTTGGCCGAGTCACCAGCACAGCCTTTGCCCATTGATGTGCTGAACGGTGAGTCCAGCAATGCAGAGCTCCCAGGCAACATGTTCATGTAAATGTTGTGACCATGAGCTGAATCTGCACTGCTGCAGGAATTGCGTATGACAATGCTGGCAAGCGGTTGTTCATTACGGGCAAATGCTGGCCAAAGATGTATGAGGTCACAACTGAAGTGACCAAATTACAAATGTCCCCAGTAGAGCATCTGCAAGTGCAGCAAATGTGTGGGGTGACTCTTTAACGCGTGCTGCTGCCGACAAATGCTAATCAGCAGCAGGAAAGTCAATTGTGCTGCAGCCAGTTCATTGGCATTTGCTGCAGTCCATGCAGCAGGTGAAACGTCCCGACTGCTATGTGACAGAATTTGCTTTGCTGCTGGCTGTGAGTACCACTTAAGTCAAATCTTTGACGATTCTTTCAGCATGCCTTGTAGATCTTTGGTAAGATCTTTTAGTCTGTTGGTGGGCAAGCTATGAACTAAAGCTTCTTGCTTGAAAATTTCTCCCTCTGCCAGCATGCCAGCTGCAGGGCAGCAGTAAGCATCAGCCTGACTGTAAGTGCACGAGGGAGATTTTGCAGAAGATTTCCTGGACATTCACTGTACTGGCTGAGCTACTGCCCTTGACCTCTGTCATGTTTGCACACTGACTAGCATTGTGCAGAAGGCTTGCAATGGTGGTACTACAGTAAGGCTGTTCTGAGTTAACGATGCTGAGTGCAAACAGCAAAATTGTTGGTCAGTTAGTCAGTTACTCATGTTATACATTGGACATGCACATTTGACCAGCAAAAAAGGGTTGACAGCTCACCGTTCACATGGTCTCCAAACTTGAAAGCACTAGTTTGATCTTTTGCCCTCAACTTCTGCGCCCGCGCCAGCAGGGGCTGCAATTGCAGAGCTGCCGTGACAATGGCTGATGCACCTTCGGCCAAGTTTTCCTTCTCAGGTCCAGAAGCGGCAGTCACAGCTGCCAGCTGTGTTGCACTTCCTGTGATGCAAAATTCCGATAGGATATTAGTGGGTGTACAATGGGAAGCTTTCAAGACCACAACACAAGGCAATGTTTGGTGACAAACTTCTTATATGCTCAGGCGTAGATTCAGGGCATGCAGAAGTGGACCTTAGTGCTAGCATTTGCCGCAAAAGGCAGGTGTACTCTAATGCGGACTTGGAGGATTGGGTTTGGAACACACCGCATGAAACAAGCTCTTGATCCAACCTTGCAATTTCCTGTTTATCCTGCCGCTGTGCTCTCTGTGTCTGCACAGACCACTCTGTCACACTTCATGCCACAGCCTTGATGTTAAAGAAGCATAGCAAGGATGACACATGCAACATACCATCAGAATTTGTTCTCGCAAACTGGCCAGCTGCATATCCAGCTCTCTCTCAGACTTTTCGTCGCTTTGCCCACTTGTCTGAGGCAATGTCACCTGCAACAAGGCAGTGTTAGTGTTGACAGCTTGGCAATTGATCGTACACAAGACATGTAGCAAAGCAAAAAACCTTGGTTCACCTCTGATGGCATCAGGCCAGCTGGTATGTGCAGGCATGTCTCCCCAGCATATTGCTCAAATGCTTGCAGCTGCTGCTTCAGCTTGGTCTGAAGCATTTGATATAACTGAGCGGTGCCCTGCATGGGCATCAAATGCCATCAACTGCACCATCAGCGTTTTTGGCCACCTTCGGCCTGCAGGATTAATACCTGTAACAGGCTGTCAAGCTCGGCTTGCTCCAGTGACAGTGAGGATGTAGCACACCTGCTGGCAGCACACGACATTCATTCACGTGACAATGTCCAGGAGCAGCACATGCATCACCTTGTTGTACTTACTCTTCCATGGCATCAAGACCCTGAGCGCAATACTCCAGGACCTGTGGAGAAGACAAGTTCAGGACTGTGCCCTGATACGTGCATTCGGCAGGAAAGGGGAAAGTCAGAAACTTTACAGCATTAGAGACATCGCCTATGATCTCTAGGGGTCTCAAGTTGACGGCAGGCTCGTCATTCTGATCGGCTGGTTGTTGTTGAGGCCTTGCTTCTTGCAGGGACCAGTCCATCAAGTAGTGCGCGGCGTCACGGCTGGCAAAGAAGTATGCGACGGATATTTCCTTGTGTATTGCTGCAGTGCGGTTCACATAGGCTGCTGGCAAGCGACTGTATGCCTGGTGATGCGGTGTTGACTATGGTTTTGCTGCATGCATCCATCGCTCAAGGTTCAAATGAGTCCAGAGAGAAATCCTCGGGACTGAGACCAGATTCTGAATCAAGATCACCACAAAACATGGACTCCGATAACGAATTATCTTCTCGAACCTGTGTCAACTTGTGTCTGCACTGAGATTGCCCCATTGCGTCTGCAAAGGTGTGATTTGAACGAAAGCCATCGTGTTTGCTGTAAGTTTTTGGCCTGCATGCCGCAGAAGTCTCAATGTCAATCCATGTACATGTGGACACCGCACTGAAATTGACCAAGTGAGTTCACGTCTTGCTGTATGACCGCTCATGGACAGATTGATATGCTGTCTGATATGTTGTCTGATATGTTGTGTAATGTGGGCAGCTGTGCGTTGTGTCACAGGGGCTGAAGTACATTTCACTGTTAGATTCCCCAGCTTCCGTCGAGCTCATCACCCCAGGCGCGCTCGTTGCAAACTCGGTGCACATCACGTTTGAACGCAAGAAATCTCGCGCTGTTTAACATCTGTTGCGCGGCGTTTGTGCTTGTTGCAGCTCAGGCAGGCACTGGCTTGAGGGCTGGTGCGAGATCTTGCGTATAATATGAGCTTATGCAGTTGCTTCTCTCCCAGCCCTCGGCTGGGTAAAGACAATGTACTGTATGATGATGCTGAACCCCCAGAACTCATGTTCACTGACAAACAAAATCGCTTTTCCCAAGACGTTTTGACGGGACTTCGAGGAATGTCAGCTCCAACGAACGCTGTAAGTCGGCTACTGCTATTATATTGTCCCTGTCAGCTTCAGCTGGCGTGGTGAGAGCTATGTTGTCTGAAGACCCTTTGTGCATGCATCCCTGCTAGCCACCAGCCTGACGTGATATTGCTGATAGCAGCTGGTGTCAGCAGTGAGCTCTCGTTGGCTGAGCTGTACAACTCATTCGCATTTGCTGAATGTGTTGCAGGGACGCTCCCATGCCACTGTGCATTTTCCTCACCGCAGACATCACCAGCAAAGTCAAGTGCAGCGTGCTCCTTCACAAAACTTCAGAAGAGTTGCGTCAGTGGCTCCTGGAGTGGATGCTCCGCAAGTTAAAGGTGATCATTTGCACCATCTGCTGGCTAGTTGAAGTGCTAGCTTGTGAGCAGAACTCCTTTATGAGACTTGGCGTGCAGTGCCAGTGCCTGTGCCGCATGACTTTCAACGTGGTGTAGCCAGCTGGGTAGCTCGTTTTTGGCTATGATTATAGTGGTGTCAGATCAGCTGCTCTCACTGACTTGTATTGATTGTGCGTCAAGGTGCCCTTAAGAAGAGTGACATATGGACACAAAGTCGGCAGAGTCTAGAAGAAGCTATAGAAGAAGAGAAGGAGAACACTGAGCACAACTGGGACTCAGACTTGCTTAGTCATGAGCAGCGGTTGGACCAGCGGCTTGACAAGCTGAAGTTAGACATGTTCATCATGGGCTCTGATGGAGCGTGTCAGGTGTGTCATCTGCCCCACAGACTCCTGAAGCCTGTCCTGCTTTCTGTACTTGCATTCTGTACCTGCATTCTGTACCTGCTCTCTGTAGCTGCAGTCTGTAGCTGCTTTCTGCCGCTGTATTTTGTAGCTGCATTCTGTAGTTGCATTCTGTAGCTGCATTCTGTAGTTGCATGCTGTGATCGCATTCTGTAGCTGCATTCTGTAGCTGCATACTGCAGTTGCATTCTGCAGTTACATTCGGTAGCTGTATGCTGTGCATGTGGCATACTCAGGCAGTTGGAGGCACGTAGTTTGCAATTATTTTTACCTAGCCATACCAGTGGCTGTTGTGATTCAGTTCAGTAGCCACTATGTAGCTGTGCTGCTGTGCTTGTCTGAATTTCAGCACCCTGTCAATTCAGCACAAAGCATGATGACAGCAAACGCAGTCAGCATGGCCTTCATAACATGAACCTTTTGCCACAAGAGGAAAGAGGTTTTTCTAGCAAGGCCTGTCCCAAGCATGGTTGGTGCCTGCTGCAGTTCCGATCCATATCCTATGGGCTCTTTGGCACCGAGGCATATCACAAGGCTATCAGGCGAAAGGCCATTCTCTACCTAAGGGAGCACAGATCAGATTTTGAGGCCTTTCTGGGAGATGATTATGACAGTTGGGTGAAGGAGATGTCACAACATGACAGCTGGGGAGATGAAGTGACACTGGTGAGTGATGTTATGCTATGTCTTGCTTGCTCGTGTCTGTCAAGTGATGCTGCAAGACGTCATGTGCACAGCAGCAAGAATCATGATTGTGTGCACAAACTGGCTTGCCTTTCAGCACAATGGCCTCCTGTGCCTTGTTGCTGCCATGGTACAACTCTTCAAGCTGCAAACATGCAACAAGGAAGGCTATGACAGCAGTCAGACTCTAACTGCAGTTGTAGGATGCTTGCATGACAGCTTGTTGAGAACTGTTAGGTGAACACGCGTAATTGGCTGTCGCAAGTTGTCACCCAAGTTGTCCTGTGGTGCAGCGAGCTATTTGTGAGGCCTATGGCATTGTCATCAATGTCATCACCAGCGATCAGCAGCATTGGTTCATGCGGTATGAGCCTGAAGTTCAGCCCAAGAAAAACGTCGAGGTGTTTGTTACATACATTGCTCCCATCCACTACAATGCTGTCAGGTGAGTGTCTCATGAGACTTGCTGCTGGCGCTGCTGCCACCTGCAAATCATTTGTACGTGACCATTTGCAGTCAAAAAATTGAAAGGCTGCTCAATAGGCAGGCACAAGTTTGTACTGCTTGGTACATGTGTGATGGTGGCATACTGATGCGACTGTCAGCAGGCATGTGGTTCACAAGCTTGCCAGAATGGGGTATGTCCATGAGCAGTCTGCTGAACTGTAGGCGTAAAACACAAGCAGCCTCAATACGGAGGTCTTTCAGCAGACAGAGGTCCTCAAGGATTCAGGAAGCGATGGACAGAGCTTCATCCCAGTCATTTACAGAGCAGCACAAGCGCTTGGCACAGCAAGACAATCAAGCACAAGCTGGAGCTGCTGCATCTCACACCAATGCCAATGGGGCAGTTGCTGCAAATGGCGGGGCGAAGCCCATGCGCAATACAGCCCTACAGACACTGATGTCAGTCAGAGAAGAAGAGCCAGCTGACACCTTGGCAGAATCACCTGTGGCACAACCTGCCCCTCAAGGCCCTACTGGCACTACGGCTGCAATTCCCATACCTGCAGGGCTAAAACGCACCAGTGGGCCCAGTCAAGGCTCAGGAAAACGGGTTTCGCCTAAGGCTGTGCACTATGGCATGACGGAAAAATCCAGTCCCCTGCCAGTCTTGCATTCGCCATTTGCTTCTGTTGGCGCAGCTCCTGCTCTAGATGCAGAACCAGTTCTGAATTCAGTTGATGACAACTTGCAACCGCTGCAGAACAAGCTGTAGTGTGCATGTTACTGTATCTCAGAAAAAGTCATACTGGTGCTGTTGCGACTGTGTTGTTGGTCAGTTTAAAAGTAAAGCAGCTTTGACTGACTGTTTGTTGCAAAGTTGTTGAGAGCTATTCATGTTGGTGCATGATTGACTGCTGCAGTCCACCTATCTTGCTCGAATTCAGTTGATCAGTGAATACGTGTACACAATACTTCAGATGCTTTGTCAGTCAGCTACAGTAGGCACAGAATAAAATGCCCCGCACTGGGTTCTGATGTGTCTGTCGGCAACGTCCAGGAAAGTGGTCACATTATAAGTAGGTCTTGTATGACATACACTGTATTGCGATATTGGCTAAATAGCTTTCACCTGTAACAGCGAAATCCCAGAGAATGTACGTATTGGGAGACAACAGCTGCAGTCTAGCATATGCAGGGATATGCTTGTGACATCAGCATATATGGTCTGTGTTACCTTACAGCATTGCAAGCCCTTGCAAATGCTGTCAGCGTCGTGCCAAGCATGGGCAGAGATGAAGCTTGACATGCTCAGCTGCATTCATTCTTTTGGCTTGATTGCAATCAAGCCACTTGCCACAGCAGACACACCCCAAATAAAACCAACAGGAAACAAGAGAGGCCCAGACTGGCTTGTACCTAGCAGAGGCAAGAACACAGCAACATGTGCTGCTGAGGCTGCTGCCAAACCAGTCATCAACGTTCTCTTTGAAGGATCTGAAAAGTTGTTCTGGTTGGCTGCCTCCTGCATCACAGATCATCCTTTCCAATCAGCTCACACTGTTCAAGCAAAGTTGACATGCTCTATTGCGGATGCATATTCTGTCCTGTTGCACTGACGTTATATTGCTTGCATCTTACTGCAGTACTCACATGCTACATGTGCTAAGCATATACATTTGGGAGACCAGCTTACCTGCTGAGTAAAGGCTATGGGAGCTACAGCCATGGACACTGCAGTCCCTATGAGCTGCCATAGAAAGATGTCCTCCAGCCCCTTCTCAGCAGCAGAGCCAAAGATTGCTGTCAGCGTCTGACTGGGCAGTCCAATGTAGGTCAGCCCAGCCAGCACAAAGCTGACCGTCAAGGCTGAGTAGATGCCGCTGTTCAGGCCGCTCACGCTGCTCAAGCTCTTCAAGTCTATGAAGAAGCTCTGCATGCAGCTAACACGCTGTCCCTGGCATGCTACCGTCATGTGCAATACGTTGATATCAGTTGTGATTGGCCTATTGTGCATGGCATATCCCAATGATTGCCGGCATACAGCCACATTTTTGCTAAGGCTAAGGCCCTTCCCCGTGAGGAGGCAATACATCCATGGGTAGAGGTACAGTCTGAACACATAGCTGTACAGGCTGGCTGACTATCAGTGATGGACATGTGAAGGCCTGTGCAGTGTAGGAGGCAGACCATGACCAGTGCACAGCAGCTGTGCAGTAGAGTTGCAGGTGGGTTCTTGCCCTCAGCTCTCACCTTGAAGATTTTGAGAGTGTTGAAGCCCTCTGGACTGTACTTCACAAAGTTGATGCCTGACACCCACAGCTGATTTATGTTGATGGCACCCAGCACCAGGGCTGCTGTAGGCAACAGGGGTGAGGAGGGGTAGATGGGGTTAGGGATGAAGGTGCTGGCCAAGAAGAAGAGGTTGGTGCCAGCCAGCATTGCTAGGGAGATGTTTGCACGCCTGAAGATGGTCTCATCCAAGAAGCCATCCCGTGCAGCATCCTGAAGTGCAAACATTGTGCTTGCAGGGAATACAGTTGCCGCATGCAAGCGCATACCTGGGTGCTTGATGCATTGTGCAACTGTACACAAGAGCTGTGTTTGGTGTGATGAGCTGAGTCGCAGGTATACTAGTTGATGCGTATACTGAGACGTGCCTTGCGGCACACAGTAACAAATGCCCAGGCGTGATGCAAAGCGAGACTTGGCTGAGAGACAGGTGTGACAAGTTGGGAAGTTTGTAAGGTAATTTTTTGTCCTCATCCATCACCAGAAGGGTTAGTCGCAGAAATGACATTGTCAGGAGGGTGAGATGCAGCGAGGTAGCAGTCCAACATGACATGCTGCACCTTGAGTATCCAGTTCTGTGATGCTGCACCAACAAAGCCAACAGCTAGCAGTCTGAAAAGTGCTTCTTGCAGATAGTCATGTGGGCGCCCAGCAGATCCAAACAGTAGCTCAGCTGCCTGCAGCACACAGCTCAGCTTGTTGTAGTGAATACCATCATTAGTGTCATTGACCTGCGACGGCTGCTGTGCTGTCCACGACGGATGTCAGGCAGCTCAAGCAGAGCAGTTTGTACACCTGAAATTGCTATGCCGAACTGCATATCAATGATCATGAGATGTGCAGCAGAAACTCAGGAGCATCTGGTGAGGACAGCCTGGGTTTGAGCTTCCTGAGTTTCCCAGCTGTGAGGCTCAATGCAAAGTGTTGACTTGCATCTGAGCAGTGCGACTGGCTGAGCCAAGCTGAGCTAGAATGTGCAACAGTAGCCGAGTCTGGATGCTACATTTGAGTTGACCGCTGCCTGTCGTGAGCTTGTACGATGCAGCACAGCAAGGCTGTATGATGATTTATATTCCAAGGATGACGTGTATACAAAGCTTGACAGCTGCAACATAGTGCATTTTAAGGTGAATGTGCTTACAATGTGAGGAGCTACAGCTGCAAACGCGGCAGCACCAGCAAACACCACTGCCAGAAACCAATAGGAAAAGGAGTTGCCTCCAGCTTCCTTCTCTCCATAAGCTCCTCCTTCTGCCACTGCCCATCAGCACAAGCCTCTTGATTACAAGGCAACTGTAACAGTTCTATGTTGAGTGGAATTGTCTGTTCTGGCATAGCAAACGAGCCATTGCATAGGCAATTGTCGGCTGCTGATGCACATGATCTTTTGCTATAATGCACAGGGGTCTTCTGGCAAAGCATTTACCAACCAGCATGCTGATCATTTGCCATGTTCAGATCAGAGAATTGTACAGAAACATGCTGCCAGCAAAATTCAGGTGGTACTGGGAGACAATGCTGATGATTGACACACCATTGATTATTCCAGAAGGACATTTGAATTTGCAGGCAAGCCAGGAAACTGTGCTTGCAAGAGGGAAATTTGCTTGCATTTCATCATGAGGGCACGACAGCAAGGTGAGCTTACAGCGCATGATGCCTTCTGCTGATCTGTCCCTGTAGTCTACTGCCCCTTGTATCCACCTTCGCTTGAGGTCTGCTGAACCGTTGCAAGCTACACCTCGACGCACGTGCTTTGCCTGCAGCTGCAAGACATTCAGGAGGACAGTAACGGTAAAGAGTTGATCACGAGCTTATCCAATCCTTACCCGCAGCGTCGGAAGCGTGTGACCCGTAAGTGCGCCAGATTGTGTACGTCTTAGTATAGGCACGTGATCTGCAGTTTAGTAGGAATTTTTCGCTTCAAATCAAGCTACAACGCAATGGCAGATAGATTTCACAGCTTGCGGTAAATCAGCAATGCTCAGACCTGAAGCCTGCGCACCTCCTGCGCCGGAACGGACCGGTGCGGATGTGACGTTGACAGGTCGTAAGCAGCTGGGGTGTGGCATACTGTGAAATGCGAGCATGTGATGCAGTCGTCTATCAGTTACGATCTGTGATACTCACCTTGGAGGCAAGTTGCACAGTCCTCCGCGTCGAAACCCAAGCAAATGCAGTGCTCCGGAACCACTCGCAGACTGGGCCACAAGCTTTTTCTGAGGATTTACGGCAGGAGTTACGGTACGAGTAATGTACGGTGCCTAACCAGCTGCACTGCGACAGGCCTGGCTGGTTGTTTGTTCCCACGTTGCATCCGAGCGTATCCTGAGCGGAGCTTGAACCTGAAATCGCTCGAAATCACTACCCCGAATCGGTCAACGACCGCATCGATCGCATCGGCAGTTGTCTTTTGTATGGATCACAAGCGCCAGGGTGAGGACGGCTGTTAAGTGCTTGTCCCCGATCATTGAACGACCGATTGACGTGCAACTCGCAATATGAGCCACTCTTCCGTCAGCAGACGAGAAAACCCATACTTGCCTCGTGACAATGTATTGGATAACGACGCTGAAGCTGCACGGCCGCGCCACCGCAGACTGACAATCAAAGATTCTCCGCACGTGGTGCTCAGCTGCGCAAGTGGGTTCCCGCACAGAATTAAGTTTCGCAAGCGGGTAATGCCTGAGGCTAGCAAGTCCGATGTCAGCATCTGCTCCTGACTCACGTCGGTACACTTCAAGAAAGTATGGGAACCTGTCAGCTCGAGCTTTGTCACTGCTTGGTTTGCATGCTGTGTTGCTTCAGGTCAGCGTTTGGCCTTTCAACTTTGATGCAAGGTTGCATTATAGCAGAGCTGAGGTTGACAAAGGATTCCAGTATGGTTGTTCTTGTCGGGTACAGACTATGTCAGGCTCCTCGCCCACCCTCGTTTCTGGCTTGATACAGCAGATACAGCATTCAGTCAAACCAAATGCTTCAGGATGCTCTATTTGGAGGCGGACTGCACCTTGATGTAGCAGGCAGAGCCATTGAATACTCGTAAGCTGTGATGATTACCAAAGCATGCAGCACTACCTATTCAGCAGCACCTTTGCCTGCATTGCTCTGTTGGCTCACATGTCAATGTCGAAACGTCATGTTGCAGCAAAGAGATTTCAGTGGGTCCAATCAGCAATCTTGTTGTCAACGGCCGCTGCAGATATTTGGGTAAGCCATGCTGAATGTTTGCTTTGCGCTGTTCTGAATGATGGCCTGAAGGCGCAGAGGTGTACCAGTGTGGCCTTTAATTGCATGTAACCTGCACAATCACCTCATAAAATCAAGCAATTGTCTTGGATGTTAGGTCATTTGAGCTAGAGCCTTGTAATGTCATATACCCATCAGGTGAAATGCAGGCATGATAGAGGGTCAACCAAAGCTGCAACCTTCTTTCAATATTCATGTGGAAATGGGACGTGGTGCTGCCACCTGGTCTGGTGATGGAATTGCATTCAGACAGGAGGTACCTGTTACCAGGAATGTTGCATTTGAGGTAAGGGTGGGTCCGACTGCAAACATGCGAGCTCTGCCTGTCATACGTACCAACTGCATATTCATGTGGGCATTGTATGATGCCCAGTGTGATTGCTGCACACGTTACCCACGACCTCCAGAGGTTGTCGCACCTGTTAGGTTGCAGCATGCATTCACTCCCCAGGTATGTCGTGTAATCTCCCACCTTTAGGTAGTGTCTGTGAGACTACAAACATACAATTTGTTGCAAGTGCAGGTCCATGGGGCATTGAAGTTTCCATTGCCGTCAGTGTCATATTCATCAGAGCATGGCCATCAAGGACTTGGTCTTGGTGAAGGCACATATGAGATGCGGCTGGATCAGCTGAATCCCTGTATACGACTTTAGACTATCTCGCCAGGCTTTCTAATGTAGCCCAGGCCTGTACATGCTATGCTTGTATGTTCGGCAGCTAGGTTTTGAACCAATGTGCTGAGCGCATGCGCTGTGCACCTCATCCAGGCAGTGGGATTCATCGCAACTCACATTTCAGCCATTACATCAAACTTACAACATACAAATTTAGTTTGTACAGTAGTGTTTTGTCGTCGCAGTGCAATATTGAATCAGACTTCGCACAAGGCTTGAGTTTGGGCTGAGTCAAATCCTGCCACAGGCTGAATGATTGAGTTGCTCCTGTCTAGTCATGCAGTCTCAGCTACGAGTGCATGACCATCAGCTTGTACAGCACCTGCTTTGTTTTGCTTCCGTGACATCAGACCATTGACAGTGTTTGACCCGTGTCACGCGGTCATCAAAGCATTACCTAGCGACGTGTTTGAGCCAGTCTATGGGCATTGTAACCGTGCATCAAACGGTGCTTGTCTCATGCAGATGACTTGTTCTTGAGCCATCCTGCTGCCCCAGAGACAAGCTGCATACCAGGGTACGGGTCAGTCATGGAATTCTTGGACACTCAGTCTCGTGACAGGTGGCTTCCACAACGCTTTGCAGTTCCGGTTGAGCCGATTCTAAACATTGTCATGCAGGGCAATTGCATGCAATGGCAACATACGCATATATGATACCAGAGCTGCTGCAGTCGTGCACCTGCTCACTCAAGACATCATGCATGGTTTGCAGACATTGACATCAGCAAGAGACGTAAAACATGACACTTGCGCAGCATACCGCTCCCAACATTAGCACGCCAATGGCTGGCTGGAAAACAAGCATCCATAGGGGGTACCATGCATCCAGCAGCTTCTGCACCAAGTGACAACACAAGTGTTGCAGTCTAACCAAGAAGAAGGCACCAATGGTTGATGCATAGACACACATGTGCTCAGCAATCTGTGCACTGCCTCAATGGCGTGAGCATGCGCCAGGCCGAGCCTCTTTCCAGAAGTGGCCAGCACAGCTGTTTCAAAGATGCTGCACAGCTGAAAGCCTACATGCCCTGTCAAGATGCACACCAGCTGACAGTGGACAGGCAGCAGTGTTGCATACCGTGGAGTTGAGAGTTGACTTCTCGCCAACACCAGCTGCCAGCCAAGCCAGTGCTAGAAGAACAAAGAAAAAGTCGGCTATGAGCACCTGCACTAAAGCACTTGTTGGTGATATTCAGCAGGTTCAGATTCAGGCCATCCCATTGTATGTTTTGCAAGATGGTTGCGAAGCTGCAGCTCCAGTAGCAAAGCCAGTGGGCAGTCCAAATGCTTGATCCAGACTCCGTACCTTGTCAACAGTCTGTTTTAGGCTGCTTATGAAGCCATGATTAGACTCAACATTTGCCTGCAACAGGTCAGTAGTGTGAGCAAACATGTACGCATGCAGCTTGTTGCCACCTGGAAGGTTAGGACCTGTCCACCAGGTGCTATGATTGTTCACTCAAGATCACCTTTGGCAACTGCTTGCCTAAGTCCTTGAGCCTGGCTTGCTGCTTGTTCTGTAGTCTTTCCAGATCATCCTTCAACGTGTCAACCAAGTCTGCATGATCAGCGAAATTGACTTGTAGCACCTTTTACACAGTGTGAAAGGCTCCAAACACTATGGACAGTGTGAGGGTGAGACATCTTACCAGAGTCTCGGTCAGACGATCTTCGTGTGACAAGACGTTTCTGAATATGACTCCGGGGTTTGCAAGACGAGCTTGAGTGCCAAGATGCACCCAATAACGCCGCTACAGTCAGTGGTAGTCTTCGCCCCCTGACCGTAGTTCTGACACTGAATTTGGCTGGCAGAGGTGCCAAAGACTTCCACGTATCTCCAGTCGAGCTTGAGACAGCGTACATATGCGTCGTTGAGGCCATGCAGCGCAGGATAGGAGCTCGAGCACAAGCTTGGCGAAATGGCATCACAGCTCCGAAACCAGATGCATTCCTTGTGATCTTGTTTTTAATCTTCCTCAGAGGTTTGTCAGCGAAATGTTCATTACAAACAACTCAGATTGAAGCAGATGTCAGGATCTATTCAGATATGTATGTTGATATGATAAGAGATTGTTTGGCCTACTAGGCGTCCTGACAGACAATGGCTGTTATGACGGCCCAACCCGGTCTTAACATACCACTAAGAAAACCTGGTCTTAAGCATAGTCAACGGCTGCGTGTTCAGGAGTCAACAGTGTCTGTTCCATAGTCTGAAGGTGCAGCCTTTCTTGTTCAGTGAACAAAGCACAAAACCAAGAAGTAAACAAGGCAAAACACCAGGAACTGCCTCAAATACAAGCAAAGATATGACTTACTCAAGCAGCTTGAACTCAAAGCTAAAGGCTGGCATAGGGGAGCAACAAGCATACACCGCTTGAATGGCGGTATCACTGAGTCACCGCATAGCATCCTGAATGTGTGCGTCAGTTCTGTGCATATGCATGCATGCTCGGCAGTTCCTGCAACTCAGCAGAGAACTCTGCACGGCAAGCTGTCTATGGATGCACACAATGTCGTGGCATTGTAAGCTGCAAACTTGGCCTGCAGCCTGGACAGATTGTCCTGCTCCCTCACAACAAGCTTCTGATCCAGCTGCTTGCTGTACTTCTGGAAGGCTGTCTCTGCAGACTGTGTTGGACTGTTGCTGGTTGCAGCAGGCTGCTGTGCGTCACTAGTCTTGGGCTGGGCAGCCTCCTGCTGCAGCTCAGGATTGCCAAGCAGCTGTCCCTCAGCAGGGGGAGACACATACTGCAGATCAACAGGCATGAACTTCCTGATGTCTGCCACTGTTGGTGGCTGTACCTGCAGACAAGTACATTCTGTCTCTGAGAATTCAGCTCTAGACAGCTCTGACATACTGAGCCCGGGCTAGGGTTGCCAGAATCCGAATTTCTTACGCAACAGAATGATTTAAGGCAAGTACTGGAACAAATAGGAAATGTCCTATCATGTCCGGTACAGCAGTAATGCATGCACAGAGCCTCATCAGCTGAACTGACTTGTTCACAATCTTCAACAGTGTGTGACATGCAGCATATGCATGTTGCTTGGCATGTGACGGACCTGCTGAGCCGGCTCATGACATTTCTGTAGCTGATCCCTCAGTTGGCTTACAGGATCTCCCTTATGCTTCTTGGCTTTACTGCTCACTGCACTCTGCGCCTGTAAAGCCCAGCAAGATTTGTACATGTAGTTGCTTGTGTTCAGCATCAGCGTTGATGTGATCAAAGAGCTGATGTTTTGAAACAGTCATATTCAGTTCTCACAAAATTGACACAGCAACACAACCATGTTTTGCACCTGAGTGCATTGCATTCTAGCAACAAAGGAAGAAGCTGTTGCCCCAGAAAACACAGGTGGCAATATGCATCAGAGTGCACCTGACTGCAAAAACAAAGTAAATCACAACACGCATTACCTGCACTAGTTGCCCGGAAGGAGCAAAGAGGTAAGACAGTACTGCCACCAACAATCAGAGGCTGAAGTCGTGCATCACCTGCTGAGATTGCTGGAATGGAACGAACAGGTCAGACAGCACTGGCTGCCCAGCCAGAACACGCACACTGGCACTCTCCGGCAACTCCAACTGCAAGGTGCTGGGGTGCACGTATATCCTTGGCTGGATTGCAGACCCTGCGTCTAGACCCCAGGTCCGGCTCATCTGAGCCTTCACCTTGTCAGTGCTGTACCTATCACCTGCAGTAGTATCAACAACAGGTAGTTTTGACAAGATAGTACAGCTCATGCTGGCCACACAAATGTGTTAGGGAACCCCACAGTTCACAAAAGCTGGGCAGCTGCACATATCTGCCTAACTGTCTTGCATTGTCCTGCGATTGTGTATGTTGTGGGTGTCATGAGATGGGATGCACCAGAATGTGAGTCAGGATTTTGGGCATGTTGGATCAAGGATACAATCCAAAGCAGCATGTAAGGATGATTTGGCACCACAAGCAATCAGGAAAAGCCAATGTCATGGCATCTTAATGATAGCAACGGCACCATTTGCACTTCTGGGCGTGGGCAGATTCGTTACTTGCAATGCAAATTTGGCCGAGTTTTTAGCTGTGCATTGTACCAATTGGCAGATCAGGCTGGCTTCGTTGCAGACAGAAGTCTGGCATGGCCAGCCAGTCTGACAGGTCAGGCACAAGGCCTGTGGGGTGCGGCCCTGCCTCTTCCTCAACAGCCCCCTCCATGAAGGGCTGGTCCAGCATGGGAGGGGTATAGGGGGTGAAGGGTGGCAGGGGCTCCTCTGTGTAGCCCATCAGCTCATAGTACTTTGGTACCTGTCACATTGGGCCAACACCTTCGTTACCACTGGAGGACGACTATTACATGACTGCTATGCTATTGATTGTGCAAGTGTGACGCCACTATACAGGCAACTACATTAGGATGCCAAAATGCTGGGCTTGCATGGCTCCTGATTCATGACTGATTCAAACAGCATATGGAGCCAGGTGCCATGCTGTGGCACCCAATGACTCACCACACATGTTGTCCCACCATCATCAAAGGACACTCAACATGCCTACTGTTTTGTCAGACAACAGCACAGTCAAGATGCAATGTCAAACAGCACAATCGATGCAGAAGTGTGCCATCTTGGTCAGTGCCTGAACTGCCTGTCAACATGTTATACATCATGCAAGGTGCGGCTTGTTCCTGGGGGAGGGGGGAAAGGGAGGTGATCTGAAATGTTGCGTGGGCATAGAGGTCGCACCAGCGGCTCCATTGGTTCATAGCTGGAGAAGTCTAAACTGTACTGTGGCATCTCAACCGGTGTGTATTGCATGAATGGCACATCCCTATGGACAGGCAGTGTTGGCAGCACCTGCATATATAACACCGTAAGAATCTCTGTGACATATGAACGCGTTTTTACTGTCTTCAGGCGCTTCTCAGTCTAGATGACCTCTGTGAAACGGGCACTTCCCCAAAATACTGGTAATCTGAATCCAAAGAGCTTGTTCCTGTTGCAGATCCAATCCAGCTGACTGATGCTCATGACACAGCAGATGACAAATGCTTGATAGATGCTGACCCTCTGCCATGGGTGTGTTTGTGGCCATGATGGGTGCATGAGCAGCAAGTTGGCTTAGACAACCTCAAGACACGTCATGTACTTATATGTTGTGCTAAGCAGATGCCAAGCTTTTGGCATGAGAGTGCATGTGAATGCGAGTAAGAATGTAAGATTGAATGTGCGAGAGCAGTATTGCATTGACATAGCATGCAGGCAGCTTCTGTGCAGACAAGTGGCAACTGGTTGCTGGCGCAGCATCAGGCATGCACACAGCAGAGAGAACAGCTTGCTTTGTCTGCACTAGTCTCAGGACAGACAGCCTCACTGCCGGCCGTTCACAGGGTCAATACTGCTGCTCTTGCTTGCAACAAAAGGTCTGCAAGAGAGGCAGCTGAGAAGAAGTCATCTGTGGCCAAAGCATGGAAGTCAATATTACCTGCGATGCGTCAAAATCGAAGGCTGCCTGTGCATGATGTTGCTTGGCTGCTTGTTGGTGTGCATCAGTACTTGCTGCTGTCCTGCAGGCAGGTGCACATCTCACTGGTGATGAGTGTGCTTATGCTGACTATAGACTCATGCAGTTCAAGTCTGCCCGTTGCTGCAACTCAGACCAGGGTCCCAACAGTAAGGTACATTTGCATGCATGACAGGACACTGTTCATTGCATACAATGAACAGTGTGTGAACAAGATTGCAACAGCATATGTCAAGGAAACGCCCAGTGTCATGCATGTGCAGATGGTGGGTCAAGTATGCTTCAAATCAGCAGCTGAGTATGATAAGAGACCATATGACTGTGGAAGCCCTTCTCTGTGATGATGCTAACGTCCATTTGGCAGAGTCAAAGCATGTCAGGGGATGTGTAGATGCAAAATCATGGACACCGCCAGGCAGAGCAAGCTGAACAGCCCAATAGCATTTTCAGGCTCTACCCTGCAATGGCATGGCTGTTGTCCAATGTCTGACTGGATTGTGGGTCTTTGAGGGTCTGCACAAGGGTATTGATCAGGGCCAAACGGCGCGCTGCCCTCGCCCTGTGAATGACCTTCCTACCAGCTTGCGCAAAGCGATGCAGAACCTGTGCATCATGAACAGCTTGTGAAACTCCTGAGATACTAGCTCACAGCAATGCAGCCACCTGCTTTGACCTGTGCTGTGCGCGCACAGCATGCCCAGCATGCAGTTGGCTGCTGTAAAGTATGGCAGATAGTGCCATTGTCGCTCAAGCTGGCTGAACATTGATGTCAGCAAATCCTTCCTGCACAGCGTATAAGGGTGCATGCACAGCGTACAAACAGACGTTGGATGCAGCCAATTGACAGATGAGCATCTAGGCAGTAGTGTAAAGGCACTGCATCTGTGTGCACAGGCTCACTTGCTGTCGCTTGTGCCAGGTATCCCCATCATTGCAGTCCCATTGGGGCTGGGCTGTTGCAGAAGCCCCAGCTGCCTCCTCCACCGGCCCGGTTCCAGCTGGCCCTTTGCTACTGCTGGCTTCAGCTGTCCCTTGGTCAGCCTGCTTAAGAGGCCGGATGGCGCTTGCAGAAGCAGTTTGCATCTCGACAGCAGTCCTGCATGCGGTGCAAAGTGCATTGTCGCAACAAGATGTTCTTGAGAGTGTCTCTCAAGGACAAGATTACCTGATTGCTTTTAGGTTACGCATGTGACGCGCAGGACACGACCATGCATACGCTTGTGAGTACATGCCTGTCGTCGCTACCATAGCAACATTGAAGATCATGTTGCATGTATGTAGCTGGTTGCATAAGCAAATTGTTCACAGCCTGGCACGACACAGCACTTAAGCCTAGGAGGTGCTGGCTACCAATAAGTGTAGTGAGGCAGCTGATCTCACATGCAGGCAAGCAACTTTGTGCTTGTGCATGGCAGCTTGATGCTGCCCTATCTTGGGATCATCTGCAACCGTGAAGTGTGTGAACACATAGAATGACGCTGACAGTCGTAGCACAGACCAGTGCACATGGGTTCTTGCCTATGTACAGCTGCCTGACGCTGATTTGCAGCAGCGTGCTGTTGATGCTGCTTGCGTGCCTCCTGGATTTGGGCAAGCTGGGGGGGCGTGAGGGGGTCTGACCCAACCTGAGGCTCCAACGCATTCAGCTCCACATCTCTCCTCTGTTGCTGGGCTTCTAAGCACAGATACTCAAACAAGTCAGCCTGCAATGTAATGGCACAGAGTCCTTCACACTGTGATCTTGTTGTTATATCAGCACATCTATTGACCCTACACTCTCACAAGAGCACACTTTTGCTGGTGACAGGCAAAAGCAAGGTAAGAGAAAGCTTTCAGTAAAGCTGAGTGGTTCTGAGTGGGCATTCTGACTTCCATATCACATGCAGGAGAATGTCATATGATTAACTGATATGCAAGCAAGGTTTGCTGTGTAACATATTCTTGTGACAGGTCACAAAGCTTACAGTCAATGTTGCGGGTCAGACCTGCTAGCACAGATGTCTTGCGATGCAAGGTGGTAGGCCAAAATAGGCTTGCAATTCCAGTAACAAATTGCAAAATCTGAATGGATGCTGTGTGCTCATGTGTGCAGTGCATGCCCGGCTCATAGCATTTGATTGTTTGCATTGCGGTTTCTGCCCTTGCCTCTTGGCTTTGTGCCTCGCAATCCCGCAATGGTAACTTGCTAATGTGCGGACAATATCATTTCAGTTTGCTGTACTTGTGGCGCATTGATCATGATCAGTGTATACAAATATTCCTGAATGAAAGGTCCACAATCTCCAGTTTTGATCCTGCTAGGGTCCATAACACACAGGCCCCCAAATGACAACATATGGCATGACAGACTGAGCATTCAGATGCAAACACATGGCTATTCAATCAGCTCAACTGCTCATGATGTGATCTATCTATCACCCATCTATTGGCCAATGACTGATCTGCTTATGTAAGCAATGACTCATGGCACCATTGTGGGGTGTATGCTTGCATGAGTCCCAGAAAGACCGACGAATGCAAATTGACTTGCCTTAGTCTGACGAGGCAGAGATGAGTCATCCAGGGGGTCCAGAGTGGTGTCCTTGCTCCTCCCCAGGGTGCGCCGCAGGGTGGCTTCCTTTTCAGCCAGCAGCTTCTTCTTCTCCTCTATAGCTACCTGCACAACAGCGATATCAGCAACCTGCGGAACTCTCAGGACATGTCTTGGTGCACACCAAATGCATGCCTGTCTTTCAGTGTCCGATGATTCTGCTCAAGCAAACAAGTGAGCCACACTGTGGTCAGTATTCTGTCTTAAGTCGTGTTCCTGATGAAGCTCTGTGTGAAGCTCCTGTTACGAGAGGCATAAGCGATAGTTCCTTTATCAAGCTATGATACTGCCATACATGCCGGTCTTCACAGGAGAATTCGCACTGGCCAGTGGCCCTTCTGCACAACATGCTGAGAGGAAATCCCATTGGGTAGAAGATGCCATGCAGGCAATGTTGTCCAGCTGCAGCAAGCACCAAGTGTGTACACCAGCAAAGTTGCCCTCAGCACCTGTATGTCAGTCAGCATCAGCTTGCCAGGCTGCTGGTTGAGGAGCATTGCCATGTGGGCCTGCTGATTGGGATGGGCAGGCACCACAAGGCCCTCTATCTTGGAGGGAGGGGTAGGGGGCCGAAGGGCAGGCAGCTTGGCTTTGATAGGCCCTGTTATTCTGCTGTCCCGGGGCCCTCCTTGCTGTTGCTTCTGAGTCTGCAACCTGGTATACGCGTCACCACCACCTGCAGTTGCATGCATGGCATGCACTTTTGCTCCCCTGCCTTCAATGCTTGAACTCAGAAATTGTAAGTATCTAGCTTTGATGGAGCACCATGCTCTGCCTTGAAAGCCTGGTGCTGAATGCTCTAACAGCGTGCATACTAGTTGAGCTCTCACTACCAGCGTACAAGGCTGAAGCGGTGCTGGTAGGGAAAGCATTGCATGAGAGGCATGAAGCAATGGGACTGTCAAAGCTGCCACTTGAGTCCAGATTTTCATATCATCGTGGCTGCCACATGAGACGGTGGTAAGTGTGTGAGGGTGGGTGCAGATCAGCAGTATTGTCAAGTACATAGCTCTGTCTAAGAGCTTGATCGTGGTTGGCGATGGCTTGCTTATCAGCTGGGGCTCTTGTCACAAGATCTGTCGATACCAGAAGCACCCATGGGACTTGCCTTTCACCTCATACATACTCCCACAAGACTTACCTGTCACTGGGCAGCAAAACAAGTGACACAAACAGCATTGCTAGTGATCACCGTGGTCACCACACAGCACTGCCTTATATAGAAGTATGTGGATATGATTCACGGCTTCTGCAGACCTCTAGGCAGGACAAGCAGCTGTGGGTTTTTACATTTGATGACATTGTCGGGACTAGTGCAAATGTGATTCTGCATAGGGATGTACCTGCACCACCCTTGCCAGTAGTGATGGTTCCCTTGGGCAGGCGACCAGTCTCTGCTTTGCCCCATAAGAGAGCCTCTTCGGGCAAAGTACTGCCCAGCCCCACAGTCAGACCAGCAAGCTGATGCTGGCGGGCCAAGCCAGGGAAGCCTGACCCAGACACTGTGCACCTCACAGTTTCTGACTGAAACTCGGCCACTCTGACCTGTAGGATTACAGGGCAGGCTGCATTGATTGATGGCAGAGTAAGCATGCAGGCCAGAACAATGGCACATGGACACATCAGGGAGGAATGCATATGCTGCTGAATGTGAAGGTTCAGGACAAAGCTCACTCAATGCAGCTGAATGTGAAGGTTCAGGACAAAGCTCACTCAATGCAGTGCTTTTGTTGTGGTCCACTCAGAGATGCAGGCAAGTCTTTGATATTCATACTCAGACAATACCGCATACCTCAAGCTCAACCACCTCTGTTACAAGCCTGCTAGGATTGAAGGTCACTTGGACTTCCACTATACCATTTGCAGGTACCACGCCATGCTGAGGTTGGACCACAAATGCAGCACTGGCCTCCAGCATGGTGATCTCATACTCAAAATCGATTGGCACATTGCATGTCAAGCTGACACACTTGGTATAGGTCTCACCCACAGCGCACTTGCCAAAGCTGATACGCCTTGGGAACTTGGTTTGATTCATCATTGGGTATGCATGAATTGGGATAAGCAGGTTCTCACCCTGTGCGTCAGTGATGCAATGTGTGAGTAAGCGCATACAGGTATACAGCACAAAGCAGCAGCTTTTCATACAAGTACAGATCATCACAGGTCAAGCACAGGAGCACAGGCACGCAAACCAGGCACTCCATTGACGCATCATCAGATTTAATCTTGTCATAAGACGTGCCAGCTGGATACCTGACTTTGTATCCGCAAGCAGTCATAGTAATATCTCCATTCAGTAGGACAAAACTCCACTGTGATGACGTCCTCCAAGCCTGGTGCCAACAAGCCCTTTTTGTTTTCACAGTAGGCCTGCAGCATCAGAGGCAGAGGTGGTCGGACAGCACTGCGGCCATGCTGGCGTGCTAACTTGGTTTGTGTGGGTTAGCAGCTGTCCAAGTGCGGTAACGATGTTCACCTTGAAATATGGTGTTGTAGGCAGGACAATTTGTGTCCCTGTGCTACTGGATGAGGTGTTGCACAGTCGAATACGTTGCTCGTGCAGACTGCCGACAGTAAAACCGCCGAAGTGCACCACGGAAGGTCGCGCTTCCAAGCAAGCGTTGTGTCCTATAGTTGCGTAAACCTCTGCATTGCAAGCAGGCCAGTCAAATTTCAGTTCTTGCATTAGACACGACGCTCGCAAAACAGATGCGTGTCGACTCACTGTCTTGTACGAGACGATTTATGTTTGTCAGTGGCAGGTCTTGCTCGTCAAAAACTCCCTGCAAGCGATCGCCAGGTTGCAATACACGCTGAAACGCATACAGGTCACAATGTGTGCACAATAGTCGCCTTCACCTCCTGCCATGCCTGACCTGGCATCCTGAAAAAGACCTCGAAAAGTCTCAACAAGCAACAACAGAGCCGCATGTAGCGCAACGACCTAAACACATGTATCTAAAGTACTCAATCAATGTTACATTTAGGTTCTCACAGTGCGACAAACCACTTTGAAAGCGTCT
>JAABUP010002244.1_pt1 | contig 38160 bp, 27 predicted proteins | sample 5559201 | NCBI WGS metagenome assembly JAABUP01 (sample SAMN10711887, study PRJNA513373) | rock metagenome | isolation source: Antarctica rocks | place: Antarctica | reverse complement strand
GAACGATGGTGGGACTCGCTCTTCTCCGCTCGGCTCACCCTACGCATACCCTCCAGAATACGAGACGGCAACCTTTCTCAATGGCCAACTGCGTAATTCCGGGGCAAAATCGCCCAAACCAAGAAATTTATGCTAACGTCGCCCGCGCGGTCCTGAATATGTCGGACGGACGTGCCATCTCGACATCGCACCCGTTCGAGGACCCGACCATGCCCGCCAGCGAAGCCCGGATCCGAGCGAATCAGGAGAATTGCCGACGGTCGACCGGCCCCAGGACGGCCGAGGGCAAGATGCGGTCGCGGGAAAATGGGCTCAAGCACGGCCTGAGCGGCGAGGGGATCGTCATCCCCCGGGAGGACGTCGCCGAGGTCGGGCGGCGGGTCGCGGCGTTCCGGGCCGAGCGGATGGACTCGGGCGCGGTCGGCGCGGTCCTGATCCGGCGGATGGCGGTCCTCTCGGTCCGGATGGAGCGGGCGGCCGATTGGGAGCAGGTGGCGATCGCCGAGAACGTCGGCCGGGCGCTGGACGAGTTCGAGGCCCCCGAGGGGGCCGACCCGGCGACGGCCGAACTCCTCCGGGCGCGGGCGGCCGACCTGGCTCTGTTCGACCCGTCGAAGGAGGCGTGCCTGGCGCGGAAGTACGAGGCAGCGGCCGAACGGGGCTTCTTCCGGGCCCTGAAGGAGTTGCAGCAGGCCGAGCGCCAGACGAAGGCGGGATCGGAGGGCCCGGCGGCCCGGCCGACGCCCGAGCTGTTGGGTTCGTCTTTGCCCGGCGAAAGCATCGCCTCGATCCTCGCGATCCTGCCCGGCGAGTCGGCCCGGATCGCGCCCCCGGCCGCTCCGGTGCCGCCGAAGCGGGTCGCGCCGGCGCGGATTCCGGGGGGGATGGGCAGTTCCTACCTCCCGATCTCCATCGGTCGGCCCGGCTGATCGGGCCGGGTCGGCGTCCGATCTCGACCCGGGGCGGGCCGATCACCCGGTCGACGTCCGGGGTGCGCGCCGGCAGGCCGGGGGAGTGCCCGGTTCCCCGGGGCGGGCCGCTCGGTTAAAGAGGAGGGAATCTCGTCCCGCGAACCCGCCGTCCCGAACCTCGAAGGGGAACGCCCATGCGCCCGCCGCCCCGCGCCGCCCGACCGCTCGCGGTCGCCCTGCTGATCCTGGCATTGGCCCCCCGGGGATGGTCCGATGACGGGGCCTGGGTCGACCTGTCGGGCCTCGGGGCCTGGAAGCCGCCGGCGGAGGGGTGGGCGGCCGTCGAGTCGGTCGGGCTCAACCCGAAGGACCCGAAGAAGCTGGTCTCCTGGCCGGGCACCGGCACGATCTGGAACGGACCGGCCGGCCGGGGCAAGAACCTGGTCAGCATTGAGTCGTTCGGTGACGTCGAGCTGCACGTCGAGTTCTTCATCCCCAAGGGGTCGAACTCCGGCGTCAAGTTCCAGGCCGTCTACGAGATCCAGATCTTCGACAGCTTCGGCTCGACCAGGCCGCCCAAGGGGAGCGACAGCGGCGGGATCTACCCGAGGTCGGAGGAGAAGCCGAAGTACCACCAGATCGACGACGGCCACGCCCCGCTGGTCAACGCCTCCAAGGCCCCCGGCCAGTGGCAGGTGCTCGACGCCACCTTCCTCGCCCCCCGGTTCGACGCCTCGGGCAAGAAGACCGCCAGCGCCCGGATCACCGCCGCTCTGAACGGCCGGACCGTCCAGGACAACCTGGAGGTCACCACCCCCACCGGGTCCGCCTGGCGCGACCAGGAGAAGGCCACCGGCCCGATCCTGCTCCAGGCCGACCACGGCCCCGTCGCCTTCCGGAACCTCAAGGCCCGCAAGCCCACCCCCAAGCCCTGACCAGACCGGGACCGGCCAAGGGCGGCGGGAGCCGAAGTCGCCCCGGGGGTTCCCTCTGGACTCCGGGGCCCGATCCGTGGTCGGATAGCTCCGGCCACACCCCGAGCGGCCGACCTCGGGACACCCGAACCCCCCGGGACCTCGGCCGATGGGGAGAACCTGGGAGGCGCGGATGATCGGACGATCGGCCCCGGCTTGCTGGATCGCGGTGCTTTCTTGTGGGGCGTTCGCGGCGGCCGGCGACCCGGTCCGGCTCGATCAGATCCAGGTCATCGGCACGCACAACTCGTATCACCTGGCCCCGCACCGGAACGTCGCCGGGTTGCTCGGCCCCCGCGGTCGGGTCGCGGCGCAGGCCCTGGACTACACCCACCGGCCGCTCGCCGAGCAGTTCTCGGAGCTGGGGATCCGCCAGATCGAGCTCGACGTGTACGCCGATCCCGAGGGGGGCCGCTACGCCCGGCCGGTGGCCCGGAAGATCCTTAAAGGCTTCCGGATCGACCCCGGGCCTGACCCCGACGAGGGTGGGCGGCTCCGGGTCCCGGGACTGAAAGTCCTTCATATCCAGGACTTCGACTTCCGGTCCACCGTCCCCACCTTCCTCGAAGCCCTCCGCCAGGTCCATGCCTGGTCGGTCGCCAACCCCCGGCACGTCCCGATTTTGGTGCTGGTCGAGGCCAAGGACGAGGCGATCCCCGGCCTCCCGACCCGCCCCGCGCCCTTCGGCAAGGCCGACCTCGACGCCATCGACGCCGAGATCCGCTCGGTCTTCGGGCCCGCCGATCTCCTCACCCCCGACGAGGTCCGGGGCCCCCACGCCAGCCTCCGCGAGGCGATCCGGGACCGAGGATGGCCGGCGCTGGAAGGGGCCCGCGGCCGGGTCCTCTTCGCCCTCGACGACGAGGGAGACCTCCGCGACCTCTACCTGGCCGACCACCCCTCGCTCCGGGGCCGGTCGATGTTCGTCAGCGTCGATCCCGACCACCCGGCGGCGGCCTGGATGAAGGTCAACGACCCGATCCGGGACTTCGACCGGATCCGCCGACTCGTCCGCGACGGCTTCCTGGTCCGGACCCGCGCCGACGTCGACACCGCCGAAGCCCGGAAGGACGATCCCGCCCGCCGCGAGAAGGCCCTGGCCAGCGGCGCCCAGTTCGTCAGCACCGACTTCCCCGAAGCCCGCCCCGACCTGTCCCCCTACCGGGTCCGGCTCCCCGGCGAGGCCATCGCCCGCTCCAACCCCGTCAGCGGCGACCCGGCGCGGGCCGGCGTCGACCTCGAAGCCTCGACCGAGCCCTCGCCCCGGGATCAGGCCCGGCCGGCCCCGGGAAACACACCGGGAACCGTTGACAGCCGCCATCCCGGACGCTAGTTTGGTCCTTCTTCTCCGCCGAGGGCAGGTAGCTCAGTTGGTAGAGCACGCGACTGAAAATCGCGGTGTCGGGAGTTCAACTCTCCCCCTGCCCACTTTCATCCCATCGTCGGGCCGTGAGCCTTTCCGCAAGCCTCCCGGTCGTCTCCGCCGGCGAGTCCTCCACCGCCCCGACGGCCGGGCCCCGACCTCGGCCCGATCGGCACCGAGGCCCGTCGAAAATTCGGGCTCCGGACGGCTCGCGATGGGATCCCCGCGAGGGCATGGTCGCTTGGCCCGAGCACCGGTCCCTCTCAAACCGCAAGCACGCGGTTCAATCTCCCTGGCGCAGTAGGCGTTCCATTTGCTCCCTCCGATCGAGAGAGGGGCAAGCCTGCGCGAGCTGGAAGGTGGTGTGGTGGAGGGGGCCTCGCGCAAGGAGGTCGCGGAGATGAGCCCACGGGGCCGGGTCGCCGTACGCGCCCCGGACGGCCTGGTATATCACGGGGACCGGGAGGTCAGCGCACGCTTCGAGGGCGGAGTAGACCAGGGCGCGCAGGTCGTCGGCGTGGCGGGAAAGGGCCGGGATCGAAGCGTCGTGGACGGTGTCGAAGTCAAACCAGGTCGCCCGGGAGGTCGCGGGGTCATGGATCACGTTCCGGAGGGTGGCGTCGCCGTGGCTGAGCCGCCCGAGGCTGCCGTCGGGCCACGGGAGGGCGACCTGATGGAGTGCCAGGAGGGCGCGGCTCGCGGCGGATAGCGCCAGGAGCCGGGCGGCGGGCGGATGCTGGAGGTCGGCGGCAAACGCCGCCAGGACGACCCCGGGCCATCCGGGAAGGATCAGCCAGCCCCGGGGGTCGGTCGCGCACTCGACCCCGTGGAGATGGCGATGGACCGCGCGCTCCCATTCGTGCCAGGAGCGGCCCGGTAGGACCCGAACCCCGGAACCGAGCCAGCGGAGGTAGAGGTTGCCGGGGCCGATCAGCCAGGGGGCGAACCATCGGCGGCGTTTGGCGATCAGCGGGGGACGGCCGGGGGCGTTTCGGGGCTCGATCGCATGGAGCCGGACCTTCGCCAGGACCGGGCCGAGCCATCCCGCCCATCGCGAGCCGAAGGCCCGGGGCCCGGAGGGGTCCGATCGGTGGGTCCGGTTCGGTCCGGGCGGCGAGGGCGGATCAGCGGGCGTCATGGCGCGATCCAGGCTCCGGGGGATGTCGGATGTCGTCGGGATACCGGACCCGACCGCGGTAAGACAGGATGGCCCAGGCATATTTGGCGAGGGTCCGGGTGTAGCCAAAGCGTTGCAGCTCCATCCGGCGGCTGGAACTCAGGGCCGTGGTGGCCCGGTCATAGATCAGGCGGTGGCGGCGAGACCGGTAGAGTCCCGCGAGGATCGGCCACTCCTCGCCGATGGCGACGCGCTCGTCGAACGGGCCGAACTCGTCGAACGCCTCTCGGGTGCAGAACATGCAGGCGGGCATGGCCTTGGCCCGGGCCAGGGGGAGCCCCCGGACGGCGTTCCAGAAGGCCCACCAGCACCGGGCGAGCCGGCCGCCGTCGAGGGCTCCGAGCCGGGTGATCCCGGCCTCGTACCGCCCCTCGCCGCAGAGGTCCGCGATCCGGCGGATCGCCCCCGGAGGGAGCCGGGTGTCGGCGTCGAGGAAGACCAAGATCCGCCCGATGGCCAGGCGGGCTCCCAGGTTCCGCGCCGCCGCCGCGCCCCGGGGCACGCAGCGGGCCACGCGGACCTCGGCCGCGCCGGGATGGCGGGCCAGGATCTCGGCCGTCCGGTCGGTGCTGGCGTTGTCGATGACGAGGATCTCGACGGCCGCCCCGGGTCCGCCCGACGCCCGGAAGACGTCGCGCGCCCGGAGGACCGAATCGACGGTCGAGGCGATCAGGGCCTCCTCGTTCCGGGCCGGGATGATCACGGAGATCGTCGCCGGGGCGGGTCGAGTGCTCATCCGATGGGGCCCATCGGGGCAGGGGGAAGGGGGGCCATCGGGGATCCCGTCGCGGGACGGTCGAGGACCAGAAGGTCGCGGCTGATCGACCCGGACCCGGGCTCGGGCTCGACCCGCTCCAGGATCAGCCCGGCCTCGGCGACGACGGCTTCGAGCTGATCCCGGGAAAACAGCCGCCGGGCTCGGAGCGGGGACCGCGCGGGCGGGATCAGCCCGAGCGTCCGGCAGGCCCCGAAGGCGATCGGACCCTGGAGCCAGTTCCGAGCCCGGAGCGCGACCCGTCCCCAGCGTCCCCGGCAGGTCGATTGGAGCACGAGGACGCGACCCGAGGCCACCCGCCCGGCTTCCCGGAGGAGGGCCACGGGATTTTCGGGATAGCTCAGGACGAAGGCGAGCAGGCAGACCTCGACGGCGTCGTCGGCCAGCGGGAGCCGCGTCCCTCCGAACAGGATCGGACCGGCACCGACGACATGGAAGTCGACGACATCGGCTTCGAGGCAGGTCCCTCCGGTCCCGACTCGGAGGGCCCGCGCGTTGTGGCCGGTCCCCGAACCGACGTCGAGCAGCGACGCGCCGGGGGGGATGTGGGGGATCAGGCGTCGGGCCAGGTGCTCGGCCCGGCGGCTCAGCAGGCGGTGGAAGAGGACGAGGGGCGAGGGGATCATGGGACCGTTTCCGCCGTCGGGGGCGGGGTCAGCTCCGAGAAGGTGACGGGCGACCGGCCCCGGAGCCGGAGCCGGTCGACGACCCGGAGGACCCGGGGCAGATAGCCCCGGTCGACGTCGGCCGGGTGGACGACCACGCAGGGGAGCGCATCGGGTCGGAGCCCCGAGGAGACGCCGCCCCAGTGTTCGCCGACCCGGCCCAGCGACGCCACGATCCCCCAATCCCAGGACCAAGTAGCCAGGGGGATCGGGGGCGAGTCGGCGGGCCGGATCGCTCCCAACCCGACCCGGTAGCGGAACCCGAGGCGGGCAAGCTCGGCCGTCGTCGCCTGGCCGGACTGCCAGGCGGGGGGGACGAAGCCGGCGACCGCGACCCCCAGCGCCTGGCGGAGGATCTCGCGGCCGCGCCCTAACCGGCGCCGGGTCTCGGCGATGGAGAGCCCGCTCAACTCGTTGGATCGACCCGAGAAGAACGAGATCACGCCGGGCCTTTCCTGGCGGTGGGTGTGGCCGTGTTGCAAGATCTCCCCGAAGGCCCGCCCCACCAGCCGGAGGAAGCCTGGATCGGAGACGGCCTCGCCGCCCCCCAGTGGGGTCCCGTGCCAGCAGGGGACGACGGCCCCGATCAGCTTGCCCCCGACCCGAGGCGAGAGCGCGTCGAGGATGGCGATCAATTGCGGGCGGAACGCTGGCGCGACGTCGTGGACGACCACGGCGAAGGATCGGGAAAGGTCCGGCTCCGCCTGCCCGGTCGGCGACGGGGAGGGCACGCCCGATTTGGCCCTCATGCGGGCTCCAGAACGGCCAGCGTGAGGCCGGCGACCATGCCCGTCACCCGGGTCCGGTATTCTCTCATGTGCGGGGCGTCCAGGTGGCGGCGGAGGTGATCGAGGCTCGCCCATTTCTCGACGACCGTGACGACGTCCGAGCGGGCCGGCACTTACGCCGCGAGGCCCGACTCGACGTCGACGGCCGGCCCATACTCGATGCAGCCGTCCTCGGCGAGGACTTCCGGGACCAGCCGGCGGAACTCGGCCAGGAAGCTCTCGCGGCGGCCAGGGCTCAATTCGATGGTGGCGATGACGTGGATCATGGCGGCTGGATCAACCTCGGGGCGGTGAGGGGCGTCAGGGGGCGTCCGGCGGGGCGATGTCGTCGTCGCTCAAGGCGACTCCCTTCCGGCGCAACTCCCGGATCGCCAGGACGCGGAACCAGGGGTCGGTCTCGCGGCCCTTCGCGGCCCGGCCGAGGTATCGGGCCGCGTCGTCCGGCCGGTCGTGGTTCGCCAGGAAGCGACCGAGGAGATACTCCAGGCTCCCCCGCTCGGACGGGGTGAACGGGGCGAGGGTCGCGTCGACGGCGGCGAGGTCCAAGGCCGGGGCCTTGCCGCCGAGCCAGGCCCCGAGCCGGCCGGCCAGTTGGATCGTCGCCTCCTGCGTGCTTGAGAGTGGGACGCGGCTCGGCCGGGCCTGCTTGGGAGCCTTCGCCGGGTCGGCCGGGGCCGGAGCCGGGGGCATGGGGTCCTCCGCGAGGCGGGCCAGCATGGCGTCCCGCGCGGCCGGGTCCTTGGACTCGTCGGCGAGGGCGACGACGCTCATCCCGTAAATCGGGTCGCGGGTCAGGTCGTAATACTGGCGATGGGCCCCGAGGGCCTCGCGTGTCTTGCCGGTCCAGATCAGGAAACTACCGATGCTCGGGAGGTCGGAGTCATCTGGCGGGTCCCCGAGCCCCCGGATCACCTCGACGGCGGCCTGCTCGGCCTCTCGGACGTCGCCCCGGCCGGTCCGGGCGCACCAGAGGAGCCAGGCGGACCATCGGTGGTTCGGGTAGCGCTCGACCAGCCGACGGAGCCAGGTCTCGGCCCCGTCCCAATCTTTCCGGCCCTCGGCGCAGCGGATGGCGCAGAACATCCCCCGGCTGGCCCACGACTCGGCCGCGTCCTCGGCGTAGGGCCGGGCCTCTTCCCATCGCCCCTCTCGCATCAACTGCTCCGCGACCCGGACCCGGTAAGCCATGTGGTCCAGGTTCGTATCAGGCTTGGTCAGGGCCTCGTCGAACGTCGCCTTCCACGCGAGCTTGTCCCCCCCGGCGAGGTACAGGCCGGCGAGCATCTCGTAGGCCCACTGGTCGGGCGAGAGCCGGAGGTACGCCTTCAGGCACCGGATCGCGTCGTCGGGGCGCTTCAGGCCGGCGTACTTCAGGGCCAGCTCGGAGAGCACGTCGGGGTGTCGGGCATCCGACCGCTCCCAATCCAAGGCGTGGGGCTCGGCAACCTCCCATTTCCAGTGGATGATCGCGGCCCGGGCGATCGGCGAGTCGGGACTGAGCCTCAGCAGATCCTCGCTCTGGTTGTAGCCATGGATCCGTTCGAACTCGATCGACCGCCTGGCCAGGTCCCGGGCGGTGAGGTCTTCGTGGGCTTGGATCCGGGCGGCCAGCTTGTTCATCCGCGAGCTGTCCTCGTCCAGGATCTCCAGGATCATCGAGTCCGCGGTGTCCTCGGGATCCCGGATGTCGATCGGCCGGAGCAATCCGGCGATCTCCTCACGCTGCCGTACTTGGTCGAAGGCGAACGTCTCCAGGTAGTTCCGGTACGGGTGGTCGGCGACCTCGGGCCGGGCGGCTTCGAGTTCCTCGACCGCCGAGACTCGCAGCATCCTCCGGAGGAAGTCGAGCCGCCGCCAGACCTGGACGAAGCGGGTCTCGCGGATCACCAGCCCCAAGGCGGCCCAGGAGGGCTCGCCGGAGTCCTCGCCGGGGGCGGCGGCGGCGATCATCGCCCGGACCAGGGCCGGCTCGTCGGATCGGCCGATCGCGGCCTCCGCGGCGGCCGGAAGGCCCGGGATCGCCCGGAGCCGGGCCGGGATGGCTTCGAGCAGGGCCTCCGGCCCGAGTTCGGTCGCCCAGTGGTTGATGCTCACGCCGCCGCGATCGCAGACGACGTCATTGATCCGGGTGCATTCGGGGTTGGCCTCCAGCGCGAGCCGGCCGGTCTCGACGATCAGGGCGACGGCCGAGGAATTCTCGACCGCCAGGAACCCCAGGAGCGCGGCCAGCGGGGCGCGGCGGTCGATCCCGGGGACGACCAGGTCATCGGCTCGGTCGCGGCAGAAGGCGACGATCAGGGGGGCCCAGTCGGGCCGAGCGGGAACGGGACCGCCCGCGGGCTTGGTTGCCGAGGCCCGGCGGTCGCCTTCGGCCAGGTCGTCCAGGGCCGCCTTGGGGTAGCCCGCCAGCGCCTCGGCGATCGCCCGGTGCCAGGGCCCCCTCGGCGATTTCGGGTCGAGCGCCTCCAGGCGGCGGGCGTAGAGCAGCGACCGGGCCATGTACGCCTCGTGCGAGGCGTTCCAGAGCCGTTCGGTCAGGACCCCGAGCAGGGCGTAGCCGCGCACCAGTTCGCCGAGGAGCTGGGGCGACTCGCCCCCCCGGCGGATCTCGCCGTGGACCGCCCGGACGGCCGCCAGTTGCCCGAAGACGGAGAGGGTCCCCAGGTCCGCCTCAATGGCCGGATCCTCGGGGGTCTCGGCCCTCGGCGGCTTGGGCGTCCCGGCGACGCCCGAGTCCCGGAGCGCCTCGACGAATCGCCCACGCGAGAGCGGCTCGACCCGGTCGAGCAGCCAGAGGTGATCCACCGGCTTGTACGGGCATTCCTCGTCGATCAGGGCCGAGGGCCGGGCCTCGCCGACCCGGAGCGTCAGAACGGCCCGGCCCGGGAGCAGCGACGAGGCGACCTCGGTGACGACGCGCCCGCCCGCAGGGTCGTCCGGGTCGCCGATCGTCCCGTCCCGGGTCCCAACCCCCAACCCATCCCGGGCGGCGATCAGGAGGGCCTGTCGGACGATCTCGCGGGCCAGGAGGCTCCGATAGATCCCGGTGTCGGCCTCCGTCGCCGATTGCAGGCAGACCGTCGCCGGCGACCCTGCCGGCCCGACCACCACGACGCGGCTGGTCACCCAACCGTCCTTCGGCAACTCCGCCGGTCCCGCCGGTCCCGGCGACGGCCCGGGGGCGACATGGGCCCCGACCTCCGCCGGCGGGGCCACCCAATCGGTTTCCGGGCCCCCGAGGAACGACTTGACGGCGACCAGGAGCGCCGCCAGGGCACCGACGACGGCCAGGCCCGCCAGGATCAGGGGCAAGGATCGCTTGGCCCCGGACGCCGATCGCGGCGGGGCGGGCCGGGGCGATTCCGGGGCCTCGACCTCGAACCGGTGGTCGCAATCCGGACAGCGGATTTGCCGGCCCACCAAGGAATCGGGTACGGACCCCGTCTTCTGGCAGGACGGACAGGTCGCCGGGATCGGCATGGTACGTTTCCATCCCCGGGAAGGGGTGAGAATTCCCGCTCGGGCATCAGGCGGCCGGTCTCACCGGGGAGGACATCCTGACGCGCATCTCGGTCGGGCGTCAACGGGTCGGACCTCCGCCCGCCATCGCCTCATTCGCCCGGGTCCGCCCGGCGGAAGGCGTAGATCAGGCAGCCCTCGCCAGGGTGGACCCTCCGGGGCCGGCCCCGGGTCGGGACGCCCAGCCGCTCGGGGAGCGCGAGGGGGTTGACCGCCAGACCGAGGCGGTCGTCGGACAGCTCGAACACCCCGATCGACCAGCCCGCGTCGAGCTTCAGGTCGATCTTGCCGGCGTCGCCCTGGGGGTCGATCAGGTACGTCCCCCGGCCTCCGAGCCCGCCGACCATGTCGCGGAAGGCGACGGCCTTGCCGTCGAACGCGATCCGACAGCCGGCCGCATCGCCGCCCGTCTTCTGGTTCGCGCCGGCCTGGACCAGGGTGGCGACCCATCGCCCCTGGAGCCGGTCGCGGGCGGCCCGGATCTCGGCCGTCTCGTTGGCTTGGGACCGCCCCCAGGCGACCAGGGCGACCACGCCCGCCGCCAGGATCGCGACCGCCGCCGCCCGATGCTTCACCACGCTCATCGCCTGGCCTCCCTGCCGCCCCTCGGACCCGGTTTCGACCCGACCGCCGGCATCCTAGCCGAGCCTCGCCGATGGGTCGACCCGGATCGGACCCGCGCCGCTGGCAGGGCCCGGGACGCCCAGGAGGTGCCGGGCCGCCCCGGGGTTGGAGCCGAAATGGACGTGGGCATAGCCCGCCAGGAGCCCGCCGGACCGGATCCCGTCGGGCCTCGAGCCCTCGTCGGGGCGATGGAGGGACGTGGCGTAATCCAGAGGGCCGAGCGGCTCCAGGCTTGAATAGTGGAATTCGTGCCCGCGCAAGCTGGTCCCGGCGGGCCCGTAGTGGGTCGGCCCGTCGGCGACGACGGTCACATACCCCAGGGCCGCGAACCTGGGCCGGATCACGACCCGGGCCGGGATCAGGTCCCACATCGGGAACGACCGGCCCGAGCCGTCGACCAACTTCCGGGAGCACGCCATCAGGCCGCCGCACTCGGCCAGGATGGTCCCCCCTCCGGCGTGGAACCGGCGGATCGATCCCCTCATGGCCCGGTTGGCCGCCAGCCGGGCCGCGAACAACTCGGGATAACCCCCGCCCAGATAGAGGACGTCGGTCCCCTCCGGCAACGACTCGTCCGCCAGCGGCGAGAACGGGACGACCTCGCCGCCCGAGGCCCGGAGGAGGTCGAGGTTGTCCTCGTAATAGAAGCAGAACGCCGGATCGCGGGCCCAGGCGACCCGGGCGTGCTTCGGGCTCGGTCCCGGCTCGGGCCGGGGCTCGGGGAGGTCGGGAAGCCGGGCCAGCCCGACCAGCCGGTCCAGGTCGATCGACGCCTCGGCCGCGTCCGCGAGGGCCGAGGCGAACTCCGGGCCGCCCGGAGAATCGTCGGCGGTCCGGAGCCCCAGGTGCCTCGAAGGGATCGCCAGCCCCTCCGAGCGGGTGAGGTATCCCAGGGATTGGACGCCCGGGCAGGACTGGGCCAGGGCCGGGGCCAGGTACGTCCGGTAATGCCGGGGGCTCCCGACCCGATTGGCGATCACCCCGGCCACCCGGACGCCCGGATCGAAGCCCGCGAATCCCCGGACCAGCGGCGCGATCGATCTCGCCAGGCCCTTGGCGTCGACGACCAGGACGACCGAGAGCCGGAATCGTCGGGCCAGATCGGCCGTCGAGCCCGACTCGTCCGTCGCCCCCCGGCCGTCGAAGAGGCCCATCACCCCCTCGATCACCGCCAGGTCGGCCCCCCGGGCCCCCCGCCGGAACGTCTCGCCCAGCGCCTCCGGTCCGAGCAGCCAGGTATCCAGGTTCCGGCTGGCTCGGCCGGTCATCGCCGACTGATGCCCGGGGTCGATGAAGTCCGGCCCGACCTTGAACCCCTGGACCACCAGGCCCCGACGGACCAGCGCCGCCATGATGGCCAATGTCGCGGTCGTCTTGCCCGAGCCGGAATGCGTCCCGGCGATGATCAGGGAGGGGATGGGCATGAGCCGTGACCGAAGTCCCTTGCGGCGATTGATGTCGGGTGGCGTCGAGCGGAGCGAGGCCCACCACGCCGGTCAGGCGGGCCTCGCTCCGCTCGACGCCACCCTACGCCGATGACCTTTCGTAAAGACTTGCGGAGCCACTCGGTTAGTCCGCTCGGGTCTTGCGGAACAGGTGCGAATAGGTGGCATCATAGAGGTGGCTCTCGGCCGGCTCGGCGTCTTCGAGCATCGGACCGATCAGGATCAGGGTGGTCCGGGTGATGTCGTTCTCGGCGATGGTCCGGCCCAGCTCGGCCAGGGTGCAGCGGTGGATCTGCTGGTCGGGCCAGCTCACCCGGTGAGCGACCACGACGGGGGCGTCCATCCCGTAGTGGGGCCCAAGGGCCTCGACCACCTCGGGGACCTGCGCGGCGGCCAGGAACAGGCAGAGGCCGGTCCGGTGGGCGGCGAAGGCGGCCAGGCTCTCGTTGGGGGGCAGGCCGGTGTTCCCGGCGGCCCGGGTCAGGATGACCGACTGGTTCCGGCCTGCGGGCGTCAATTCGAGCTTCAGGGCGGCGGCGAGGGCCTGGAAGGAGCTGACCCCGGGGACGATCTCGGTGGCGATTCCCAGGGCGTCCAGCCGGCGGATCTGCTCGGCGGTCGCGCCGTAGAGGCTGGGGTCGCCCGAGTGGACCCTGGCCACGTCCTTCCCCTCGGCGGTCGCGGCGGCCATCAGTCCGATGATCTGGTCAAGGTGCATCCCGGCCGAGTTCCGGACCACCGCGCCGGTCGGGGCGAAGGCGACGACCGCCCGGGGGACCAGCGAGCCGGCGAACAGGCAGACCGGGCAGCGCTCGATCAGCCGACGGCCCCGGACCGTGATCAAATCGGGGTCGCCCGGCCCGGCGCCGATGAAGTAGACGGTCCCCTTCGGCGAGGGCTCCGGTCGGTCGGTCGTCTCGAGCCCGAGGGTCATTCAGTAGCTCCCGCTGAGGGCGATCAGGAAGATCCAGGCGATCGGCCAGGTGGCCAGGAGAGAGACCGCCGCCGGGTGGGTCCAGGAAGGGGGTCCGGGACTCGGGTTGCCTCGCCTCGGGACTACCACCAGGACGCCCATCGCCGCCACGAACTGGAGCAGGCAAGCCAGGGCCCAGGGGGTATCCAGCGACCGGGCGGGGACCACGAACAAGGTCAGGGCGATCCAGTAGCCGCCGATCAGGAGCCAGGCCAGTTCGGCCCGGGTGTAGCGGGGGGGCGAGTCGCCCGGCGGGGCGGCCAACGACCGCCCCACGGGGGGTCCGGCCGGCTCGGATTCCGAGATCCGCCGACCCGGGCGGGCCGGGCGTTTCGGCCTCCCCCCGGGGGCTGGGACCCCTCGGCGGTCGAGCAGGAGGATGATCGGGCCGCTCATCGCCAGGCCGAGCCAGAGCATTTCCAACCCCAGCGCGATTGCCGGGATCCCCACCAGGGGCCGGGTCCTCGGCCAGAGCGACCGGGCCAGGAGCGCGGCCATCCCGTAGCCGACCACCAGGCCGACGAGGTCGTGGATCCGGAGGCCGCGGGCTCGGGGAGTCTCGGGCGTCGTCATCGTCGCAGACCCTCCGGCCCGTCGTCAACCCATCACGACCAGGCCCACCCCGCACTGGATCGGCCAGGCCACCGTCAAGGCCAGGCCGAGCCGGTGCGTCCACGAGGCGGGCTCGGAGGCCCTCGGCTTCGACGGGTCGCCCAGGAGGTACTTCGCCGCGATCACCGGGACCGCCACCATCGCCACCAGGCAGAGCCCCAGGCTCAGGCAGCCGACGTAAGCCGGGTCGATCCGGCCAGCGGCCCCCTCGCCGGGCGGCTCGCCGGTCTTCACCAGCGCCGCCAGGACCCAGGGAGCCCCGGCCAGGGTCCAGAGACGGTCCCCCAGCCGGGAATAACCGGGGGGCCGGGTGAAGAACCGCCGGACCAGGAAGACGAACGGGCCGGCCGAAGTCACCGACATCCAGGCGAATAACCCCGAGCCCCAGGCCCAGTCCCAGGCGTCGTCGAACTCGGGAACGGCCGACCGGAGATGGACCAGCGCCACCGCCGCCCCGGTCACCAGGGCCACGCCGTCGAGCACGGTGAAACCGCCGCCCGCCTCGACCCGGTCCGCCATCCGCCGGCCCCCCGCCCCCGCCCCCGGACCCGGATCGATCCTCCGGACCCGGTTTCTTGCCCCTCCGCCTGATCACGCAACCATCGCCGCTTTCCGGATTGTTTCCCGCCGCGCATCCCCTATAATAGCGTTTGATTCATTCCGAGGTCTACCCGCCGAAGCCATCATTCAGACATGATCGGGCCGGGCCCCACCTGGACGCGCCCAAGGGCGGTCACGGGAAAGGACGCGAGACGGCAATGCCACTCCCCAAGGTCGTGATCGTCGGCCGGCCGAACGTCGGCAAGTCGTCCCTGTTCAACTGGATCGCCGGCCGACGGATCGCGATCGTCGATGACATGTCGGGGGTCACCCGGGATCGCGTCAGCACCCTGGCCCAGGCGGGGGAGGAGGACGACCCCCGGTTTTTCGAGCTGGTCGACACCGGCGGGATCGGGATGGTCGACCGCGACGACCTGTCCGAGGACGTCGACCGCCAGATCGAGACGGCCATCAACGAGGCCGACGTGATCCTCTTCGTCGTCGACGTCCGCGACGGCGTGATGCCGCTGGACGAGGAGGTCGCGCAGCGGCTCCGCTACATCCAGAAAACGCCGGTTTTGCTGGTCATCAACAAGAGCGACACGCCCGAAATGGACGTCCGGGGCGGCGAATTCTACAAGCTCGGGCGGGGCAAGCCGGTCTACGTCTCGGTCCACCAGAATCGGAGCAAGAAGCAGCTCTTCAAGATGATCGCCGAGCGGCTGCCCGACGTCCACTCGGCCAAACCCTCCGACGAGGTGATGAAGGTCGCCGTGGTCGGCCGCCCCAACACCGGCAAGTCCACCTTCATCAACACCCTGGCCCACTCCGAGCGGATGATCGTCTCCGAGCGCCCCGGGACCACCCGCGACTCCGTCGACGTCCGGTTCGAGCTGGACGGCCTGCCGTTCGTGGCGATCGACACCGCCGGGATCAAGCGGAAGGCCAAGATCAAGGATAGCCTGGACTTCTACTCGATCCACCGCGCCGAACGCTCGATTCGGCGGGCCGACGTCGTCCTGCTCTTCCTCGACCCGACCCAGGGGATCTCGCGGCTCGACAAGCAGATGGCCGACTACATCGCCCAGCAATACAAGCCGTGCATCTTCACGGTCAACAAGTGGGACCTGATGGTCAACAATGGCGACGTCGACAGCCCGGGGATGGGCCGATTCGCCACGATGGTCCAGCACGCCTTCCGCGGGATGGGCTACATGCCCCTGGCGTTCATCACCGCCGCCACTGGCCGGAACGTCAAGGCGTTGCTCAACCTGTCGCAGTCGATGTACAAGCAGGCCAGCCAGCGAATCGGGACCGGAACCCTGAACCGCGTGATCCGCGAGGCGATCGAGGCCCACAACCCGCCCGCCCGTGACAACCGGAACCCCCGGATCTACTACGCCACCCAGGTCGGATCAGCCCCGCCGACGATCGTCCTGTTCGTCAACTACCCCTCGCTGTTCGACCCGACCTACCAGCGGTATCTCCTGAACGTCCTCCGCCAGAAGCTCCCGTTCAAGGACGTGCCGATCAAGCTCTATCTCCGGGCCCGGACCCAGTCCGACCCCAACGCCCCCAAGGGCGACGCTGGCGAGATGGACCTGGTCGCCGACCACGGCTCGCGGACCGCCGGCGACTGGACCGGATCGCCCGGCCCGGCCGGTCGGACCCGGCTCGATCGCGAGGTCAACGAACTCCTGGCCGAGCTGGAGCAGTAGCCCGGGCTGGTCGCCACGATTCTCCTCCCTCCACCGTGGAATCGCCGGCCGACCGGGTCTATGATCCGGTCGACCCCACGGCCCCGGAGGATTCCCGACGTGCGACCCGCCACCCGACGTGACTTCCTGGCCTCGGCCGCGCTCGCGGCCCTGGCCTTCCCCTCGGCCCTCGCCCGAACCGCCCCGGCGATTGGGCCGATCGGCCGGACCCGGCCCGCCCACCTCAAGCTCAGCCTGGCCGCCTACTCCTTCCGGGACGCCCTCGCCCCCAAGGGCCGTCCGCCCACGATGGATCTGTTCGGCTTCGTCGAACTTGCCGCCGACCTGGCGGTCGACGCCGTCGAACTGACCTCCTACTACTTCCCCCCGGACGTGGACGCCGGCTACCTCCACCGGATCAAGCAGCGAGCCTTCGGGCTCGGGCTGGACGTCTCGGGGACGTCGGTTGGCAACAACTTTTGCGTCCCGCCCGGCCCCGCCCGCGACCGGGAGCTGGCCCTGGTCCAAACCTGGGTCGACCGGGCGGCCGAGCTTGACGCCCCGGTGATCCGGATCTTCGCGGGGACCGTCCCCAGGGGCGATTCCGAGGACTCCGCCGTCGAGCGGGCCATCGAGGGGATCAGGGCCTCGCTCCCCCACGCGATCGAGAAGGGCGTGACCCTGGCCCTGGAGAACCATGGGGGGATCACCGCCACCCCGGCCCAGCTCCTCCGGCTGGTTCGGGCCGTCGACTCGCCCAACTTCGGCGTCAACCTCGACACTGGCAACTTCCACGGCGAGGATCCCTACGCCGACCTCGCGCAGCTCGCCCCCTACGCCGTGAACGTCCAGGTCAAGACCGAGATCTCCCGCAAGGGCTCGAAGCCCGAGGATGCCGACCTGGCCCGGGTGGTCGGGGTCCTCCGCGAGGCCAGGTATTCGGGCTACGTCGTCCTCGAATACGAGGCGAAGGAAGACCCGGCGATCGCGGTCCCGAAACACGTCAAGACGCTTCGATCCCTGATCGGATGAAGCGAGACCCCGAATCGACCCCGGGCTCATGGCCCCGAGGGTGGCCGGCCGATCGGAGTCGTTCGAAACGCGAAGGCCCGCGACTCTCGGAAGAGTTCGCGGGCCTTCGGGAAACGGGCTCGATCAGGCGGCCCGGCTCTTGCGGCGGCGGGCGACGACGAAGGTTCCGGCCAGGCCGGTGGCCAGGAGGGCCAACGAGGCGGGCTCGGGGACCGCGGCGGCCGGAGCGAAGACGCCGCTGGTGGTCATGGCGATGTTGCCGCTATTGACCGTCGGGGCAGTTCCGGTCCCGCCCACCAGGAGGCTGAAGCCGCCCAGGTTCGAGCTAGTCGAATTGAAGTTGAAGAAGCTGGAAAGGGTCGTCGCGACGGTGCCGTTGATCGCACCGCCAACGAGCCGGAAGGTGTCGCCGCCGAGGTTTTGCAACTCGACGTTGGCCCCGGAGAAGGTGCTGTTGAGGAGGGTGCCGGTGAACCCCTGCGACGTCCCCGTGATGGTGACGGGCCCACCGGAAGCGAAGAACTGGTCGCCAGCGGCGTCGGTGCTCAGGAGTGCGCCGGTGGAGAAGTTCAGAACACCGTTGGTGATGGCGGTCGAGACTCCGCTATTGGCATTGGTGCCCTGACCGGCGGCCGAGGTCACCGAGATGCCGGTGGCGGTAATGCCATTGGGGCCGATGGAGAAGGACCCACCGGTACCGGTCGAGCCGGCGGCGAAGTCGATAAATCCGGCGGAGGTCGGTGCGGCCGACGCGACGAGGGCGAGGGTCGCGAACAGGGCGCTGCGAAGGCAAAGGTGCATGGTCTGTTCCTGAAAGAAGAAACTTGGGGCGGGGTCGCGAGAGGTCGACTCTGGGAAGCTCATCGAGGCGAGTAGGGCGGCGGCGGTGAGACAATCCGACGCACCGTGAGGGAGACCGATGCGTCGTCCATTGTCTACGTAGGCGGGTGGAATCCGTGACGCCGAAACGCATTCTCAACTCGCCGGCCGGCCGGGACCGGAACGCCCTGGGCCGTATCGATCGAGGCAAAGCGGAAAGATCAAGGGCCGCATCCGAGGGGCTGGGGGTCAAGTTGCCCCGGCCGGTTCTGATGGCTCCCGTGTCCGTCCATCCTTGCACGGGCTATCATTGCCTAGACGGTCTCAGAATTCAATCAAGTCGATAATTCCATGCTTAAAAAAATAGACATCGGCTGAGTTGGGTGCTTCGCTATCGACGGATTGACCGGCCTCGACTCCGCGATTATCGGCGATCGGAGCCAGCCAGGTCGGGCAGGGCCTGGCCGGCCGGCTTCCAGCGCGAGCCGGCGGCGGGTGTCGTCGCCGGGGCGGACCTGACCGTTTTGGGAGTCAGTGGCTCGGGACGGTCGAGGGCCCGGGCCTCGGGGGTGGGCTCCATTGACAGCTCGGTGGTGACCGGGTCGCCGGGTCGGGCTCCCGGGTCAACCGAGTCGGCGAGCAAGGCGTCGGGGCGGCCGGGGGCCCGGGCGGGTCGTCGGGGACTGGCGGGGGCCTCCGAGTGTTGCCAGGGCTTGGCACCCGAGACTCCGTCGCCGGTCCGGGCCTGGGGGCTGGCGACCAGGTCGAACGGCGGGAGCGTGATCTCGTCGGCGGTCCGGGCCGGGGCGGAATCCTTCAGTGAGGAATTCTGAGCCCGGTAGTAGGTTCCCGCCGAATTCCGCGGCCGGGGCCGGTTGCCGTCCGAGGCGAGCATCGTCCCGGGCTGGTCGCCGCCCCGCTTGTAGAGGGCCATCAACTGGTTCCGGTCGAGCATTCGATGGATCGCGTCAGGGACGGCGTAGAGGCCGACGTGCTCAACGGGATCCTGGAAGTCGCAGACGCCGGCGACGTAGCCATCGGTGGTATAAAGGCCGCCGCCGGACCGACCCTCCATGGGCTGAAAGGCGCACTTGATCTCGGCAAAGCTTTGCTTGGTGGCCATGTTGTCCATGGCGACCCGGGGGTCGAGGATCGAGGTATCCCAGGCAGTCGCGTCGTTGCCCTTCGAGCAGCCGACCGCGTACATCTTCATGCCCTTCTTGGGCTTCCAGTCGGGTGGGACGACTCGCGAGGCCGGGAGCCGACGACCCGGGCGGATCCGGATCAGGCCGACGTCATGGGTGAAGTCGAAGTCGATCGCCTCGCCGGGGATATCTCGCTCCGAGCAGTTGATCATCGCCGGCTGGCGGCTGACGAGCTGGCCGTCGAAGAGATCCACCGAGATCGGGACCTTGAAATTCCGCGGGGTCGGCTGGTTTCGATCCTTGACCCTGAAGATGTGGGCACAGGTCAGGATGATCGACTCCTCGGCCGTGCTGGAGATCACCGTGCCCGAGCCGAAGCCCCACTCCGCGTCGGAGAGGTGCATCTTGATCCGGACGACGGTCGCCCACGGTCTGGGGTTGACCAGCGGCGGAGTGGCCGGAGCCTCGGGCCGGTCACCTTCGGCGGGGGTGACGTCCTCGGGGTTGGCCCGCGAATCCTCGACGTCGGCCGGTTCGACGATCGGGGCGGGCTGGCGGGTCTTGGTTTCGTTGTAGAACGTTGCGAGCTGGGCGGCGGGCATGGCGCCCGAGGTCCGGGCCAGAACCTTCCCCCCGGCATTGACGATCACGAAGGTCGGAACCGCGTCAACCTCGTATCGTTCCTTCAGCTCGGGCGATCGGTCGATGTCGATGGACTTGACCGGGTAGCCCTTCTGGACCAGCTTCTCGACCTCCGGGCGCATCTGGCGACAGGGGCCGCACCAGGGGGCGTGAAAGTCCAGCAGGACGGGATCGGCCGGGTTAGCGGCGACCGTGGTGGCGATCAGGGCGACGAGCAGAGTGGCGATGGTCATGCCGCACGGACTCCTTTCCCGGTGGACGACCCGAACCGCGCCCCATACCTGGGGGCGCATTCGTGCCGGTCGCGATGGCCCCGGGGCTGGGATGCCATCGTGGTCCGGACCTTTCGACGCGGGGGGATCGGCCAGACCGGCGGCGGTTGCCGATCACGGGCCGGGTCCATCCGCGCGGAAGCTCGCGCCGGGATAAGGAGTGGGTGGATCGAATGGTGAGCGGCTGACCGGGTGGCTTCCCCGGCCCTTCCCTGGGCGGGCCTCGCGTCGAGGGCCCCTCGGCTCGTCGTCGTGACGGGCCAAGTCCCGATCGGCGGGTGGTCGTGGTCGACGAGACCCCCACATCGGGGCTCGCCGGTCCACCGGCCCGCCTTCGGTATCGCGTCGATGACGACTTCCCTGTCGATGAACGGGCCCGACCATCCTGTCGGCCCGGTTCCGCGAACGGAGGGGATCGCGATCACCGCGGTGGGCCCCTTTTACTAGGAGAGGACATGACGTACCAGATCAGTTATCGGGATTCTCCCCCGCGGACTTGGGCCTTTCTGGAAATCCCTGTCCGGCAAGTCCGCCTCGCGGAGGAGTCGTATCAGTCGGGCCGATTCTGAGGGCTCCGACCGGGTCACCGGATCCCGCGAGAGGTCGAATCCGGCCAGGGATCGAGATGACCGGAACGCCGTTGCGGAACCTCCGACCGATCGCGGGCTTTCCTCGCGATTCTCGAAACCGACCGAGTTGCCGCCGACTTCCCGGCCATTCGCGTGCGAGTGTCGCCCGTCGCCCCGACCTGGACCGGTCGATCGGCCCGTCGGCTGTCAGTGACCGCCTATAATGAAGCAGATGCTTCGGGTCATCCTCTCCGGCCCGGCTCGGCTCGGCCCCGGGGGAGTCGGGTGAATAACCGGCGGCCCAGGGCCGTCTGCTCGGCAACCCAACGCCTCGTCAGCTCTTCATCGGGACGGATCGAACATGCCCCACGATCGACCACGCTGGAGGCGAGTCGCCCGGGTCCGGATCCGCCGATGGCTCTCTCGATGGGATCGGCTGGCCCCGGCCTGGCTGATCTGGCTCCCATCCTGGGGGACGAGCGTCCTGATCCACGGGGTCGTCCTGGTCGTCCTCGCGACGATGGCCCTCGTCGGGGGCTCGGAGCGGGAGGACCGGCCCGACTTCGACTCGACGATCGTCTCGCTCGCCGACGCCGACTTCACCTCGCTGGCCCCGGCCGACCAGGCGGGCGACCCGTTCACCGACCGGAAGGGGGACGAATCCCCTTCACTCTCGCTCTCCCCTTCGGACCGGGGGATCAGTCAGCCCGCGCTGGCGTCGGGGATGAGCTTCGGGCCGAGTCTCTCGATGCCGGACCGGCGATCGGGGTCGTCCGGGCCGGGCCTCTCCGACGTGATGGCCTCGGTGAAGCTGCACTCCGAGGACATGACCGCCCCCTTCGCCGGCCGGCAGGGGATGACCAGGTCCCAGCTCGTCCGCCGCGAGGGGGGGACCACCGCCTCCGAGAAGGCCGTCGAGAACGGGTTGAACTGGCTGATCCGGCACCAGCGCGACGATGGCGGCTGGAGCCTCGACGTCCGGGCGGAGTGTCGGACCCCGCCGGGCTGCCCCGAGGACGTCCACGCCGAGTCCGACACCGCGGCCACCGGCCTGGCGCTCTTGCCGTTCCTGGGGGCCGGCCACATCCACACCCAGCCGAGCCGCTATCAGGAGCAGGTCCGGAGAGGCGTCGACTGGCTCCTCTCGCACCAGGACAAGGACGGCCGGCTGTTCCTCGGTGGGATGCCGATCTCGGGGATGTACAGCCACGCGATCGCCAGCATGGCGCTCTGCGAGGCGTGGGCGATCTCGAAGGACCCGAGGCTCCAGGAGCCCGCCCAGCGGGCAATCCAGTACATCGGCCAGTCGCAGAACAAGGACGATGGCGGCTGGCGGTACGCCCCGGGGATGGAGGGGGATACCTCGGTCTTCGGCTGGCAGATGTTCGCGCTCCGGAGCGCCCGGCTGGGCGGCCTGAACGTCCCCAAGAACGTCCTCCGGGGCTGCGCCCACTACCTCAACGAGGCGGCGGCCGACAAGGACCGGACGACCTACAGCTACCTCCCCGGCCGGCCGCCCTCGCCGGTGATGACCGCCGAGGCGCTGCTCTGCCGCCAGTACCTGGGCTGGCCCCGCGACCTCCCGGCCCTGGTCCATGGGGTCTCGGGCGTCTGGAAAGACCTTCAGGAATCCAACGACCGGAATATCTATTACTGGTACTACGCGACCCAGCTTCTGCACAACATGCAGAACAAGGCCTGGAAGCAGTGGAACGTCAAGGTCCGCGACGGCCTGGTGTCCATGCAGGTCGCCGGGATCGGCTGCGACCGGGGGAGCTGGAGCCCGATCTTCCCCCAGCCCGACCGCTGGGGAACCAAGGGAGGCCGGCTCTTCCAGACCTCGCTATCGATCCTGACCCTGGAGGTGTACTACCGCTTCCTGCCCCTCTATCGGACCTCCGACATCCCGACCGAGGCTCCGCCGAAGCTCTGACGCGAGAGGCCCGGGCGACGGGGTCGCCCGGGCCTCGGGGTGAGGCGTCATCCAACCTATCGTCACTTGCCGATATGGCCGTGGGGAAGGATGTAGCCGAGCTCGATCAGCTTGTCGATGATCTTGTCGGCGCACTGCTTGACCGAGAGCTTCGAGGTGTCGATGGTGACCTCGGGGTTCTCGGGGGCCTCGTAGGGGTCGTCGACCCCGGTGAAGCCCATCCCCTTGCCCTCGGCCAGGGCGGTCCGGGCCTTGGCGTAGAGGCCCTTGACGTCGCGCTTCTCGCAGACGTCGATCGGGGCGTCGCAGTAGACCTCGACGAAGTTGCCCTTCGACGTTTTCCGGGCGTTCTCGCGGGGAAGCTTGTACGGGCTGATGACCGAGCAGAGCGTGGTCCCGCCGTGCTGGGCGACCATCCCGGCGACATAGCCGACCCGGTTGATGTTGGCGTCGCGGTCTTCCTTGCTGAAGCCGAGGCCCTTGGACAGGTGGGTCCGGATCTCGTCGCCGTCGAGGGTCGAGACGTTCCGGCCGAACTCGGCCAGCCGCTCGACCAGGGCGTGGGCCACGGTGCTCTTGCCCGAGCCGGAGAGGCCGGTGAACCAGATCGTCAGGCCCTGGCGGAACTTGGGCGGGCTGGTCTCGTTGAGGATCGCCGCGACGGCGGGCCGGCTGAACCATTCGGGCAGGGGAATTCCCTTGGCCAGGTAGTCATCGCGGACCTGGGTCCCGGAGATGTCGGCCGTCTTGACGCCCTTGGGAACCTCGTCGACCGGGCTGTAGCGGTCCTCCTCGGGCAGGAAGACCATCTGCTTGAAGTCGACCATGCCGATCCCCAGCTCGTCCTGGTGCTTTTGCATGGCCTCCTGGGCGGCGTAAGGGGGATAAAAGGGCTTGCCCGTGCTGTCATTACCAGGCCCAGCGTGGTCGCGGCCGACGATGAAGTGGGTGCAGCCGTGATTCCGGCGGATGATCGCGTGGAGCAGGACCTCGCGCGGGCCGGCCATCCGCATGGCCAGCGGCAGGAGGCTCAGGACCACCGCGCCGGGCTCATAATAGTTGTCGACCAGGGCCCGGTAGCAGCGGACCCGGGTGAAGTGGTCGACGTCGCCGGGCTTGGTCACGCCGACGACCGGTTGGATCAGGAGGCCGCCGCCGATTTGCTGGGCGGCGCGCTTGGTCAGCTCCTCGTGAGCCCGGTGGAGCGGGTTCCGGGTCTGGAAGGCGACGACCTTGGTCCAGCCCTGCTGGGTGAAATGCTCGCGGAGTTCCTTGGGCGTCCGGCGAAGCTCGACGAAGTCGAAGTGAGGCGGGACCCGGATCACTTCCAGCCGGCCGCTCGCGTAATGGTCGGCCTGGCGGTTCAGGTGGGCGACGGCCGGGTGCTTGGCGTCGGTCGTGCCGTAGGCTCCCTTCGCCTCGGCCGCCTTGTCGTAGGGATAGATCTCCTCGACGTGGAGGAACGCCAGGAGGTTCCCGTAGACGTCGCGGAGCGCCAGCGGCTTGCCGACCTCGACGCCGTTGCCCGGGGTGACCGGGAGGGTCACCGGGAGCGGCCAGAGGGCCCCGTCGGCCAGCCGGGCCTCGGCGACCACCCGGTCGTAATCGGCCTTGCCGAGGAAGCCGGTGATCGGCGAGAACCCGCCGACGGCCAGCAACTCCAGGTCGCAGAGGCCGCGCTCGTCGAGCGTCAGGCTCGCGTGATCCTTGGCCGAGGCCTTCATCTCGTCGGCCCGGGCTTCGCTCACGATCAGGTCAACCAGCTTGCCCCCGTAGGGGGTGTTCAGTCCGGGCTGGGCCGGGGAAGTCGTCGCGGGGATGGCTCGGGCTCCTTCGTGGTAATCTTACCGAAAGTGGTAAAGTTAATGTTGACTGATGATAGCAGGATGGACCCGAAGTTCCAGACGGATCGGCCGATTTCCGCGCCCGGTCGGTTCAGATAAACCACTCGTGCGGGGCGGTCCGCTGGGAGAGTTCGGCGATCGAGGTCTGGTCGAGCACGGCGCGTTCGGCGGCCCGGATGAGTTCCCAGACGGCGGCCAGGACCTGGGCGGCGGGCTCGGACGACTCGCGGGGGGGCTCGCCGGGGCCGTCGATGGCGGCGAGGACCTCGCCGAGCGAGATCTGGCCGGCGGGCCGGGCCAGCCGGTAGCCGCCGGCCGCGCCCCGGGTGCTCTGGACTAGCCCGGCCCCCTTGAGCTGGAGGAGGATCTGAACCAGGTAACGCTCGGGGATCCCGTGCGACTCGGCGATCTCGCGGATCCGGACCGGCGAGTCATCGGACCGGGGCCGGGCCAGCGCCAGGACGGCAAGGCAGGCATACTCGGCCTTGGCGGAAATCTTCATGCGGCCTCAATGTGTCCCGGCCGGCTCAGAGCTGGCTGCTGTCCAGCGAGTGCAGTCCGCACTCGGTCTTGGCCTGGCCGGCCCACCGGCCGGCGCGTTCGTCCTCGCCCTGGGCGACCGGCCGGGTGCAGGGCCAGCAGCCGATCGAGGGATAGCCTTGGTCGTGGAGCGGGTTGTACGGCACGTCGTTGGCGACGACGAAGGCCCAGACGTCACGCTTGGTCCACTTCAGGAGCGGGTTGACCTTGACCAGGCCAAACTTGGGGTCGGGTCCGACGATGTCGGCCTTGGCTCGGTGGAGCGACTGGTCGGCCCGGATCGCGGAGATCCAGGCGTCGTGGCCCTGGACGGCCCGGCGGAGCGGGACGAGCTTGCGGTCGCCGCAGCATCGGTCGGGGTCGGTCCTGTAGAGCGGGCCGCCGTGCCGGGCCTCGTACTCGGCCACCGAGTCCTCGGCTCCGACCATCTCGACCTCGATCCCGTACCGCCGGGCGATCCGGTCGCGGAGTTCCAGGGTCTCGGCGAACTGGTAGCCGGTGTCGAGGTTGAAGACCCGGACCTTCGGCTCGATCTCGGCCAGCATGTGGAGGATGGCGCAGCCCTCGGGCCCGAAGGCGGTGGCCATCGTCAACCGGGGATAATAGGTCTCGACGGCCCAGCGGAGGATGTCTTGCGGGCGGGCGTCCGCCAGGACTCGATTCGCCTCGGCCAGGTCGGACCTGGAGATCAGATCGGTCGCCATGATGCTCGAAACTCCCCCCCTCGATATCCGGGAAATCCTAACCATCGCATGCGAGAAAGTCAACTTTGGGCGAGGGTCGGGGCGACGGTCAGCGCGTCGGGGGGGGCACGGGGCGGGGTCGGAGGAACAAGGTGACGGGCGTCCCCTGGGGGGGAACCCGGGCGGGGTCGGCAAGGTAGGTCCGGTCGGCGTCGCTGGCCGAACTCCGGAAGGGGAGGTCGAGGATCGAGGCCGGGAAGTTGGCCACGGTGACGAGGTCGCCATCGTCGGCCCCGTAGATGATGGCCTTGGTCCGGGGGTCCTCGAAGAGTTCGGAGCCGGCGAAGACCCAGTCGCGGGCCAGGGGCTTGCCGGTGGCCTGGTCCTTGACCCACTCGCGGGCGTCGGCCTTCCGGGGCTTGCCGCCCTGGTCCCATTCGAGCTCGATGGCCACGGCCGAACCGGCGGGGGGCTCGAATTTCGGCTCGAACCGGACGGGGTGGCCGGGCGTGGCGCCGGCCAGGAGGAGCCCGGCGTGGATGGCCCTGGCGGGGGCCTCGGTCGCCAGGATCGACTCGTGCTCCTTGGTCCCCTTCCGGCAGAGCAGGTGTTCGAGGGCTCCGTCCTGGAGAGCCACGCGGGCCCGGAGGACCAGCCGTTTCTCCTTGGGATCGAACCAGGTGTCGCGGCCCAGGGCCTTCCAGCCGGGCTCGGGCTGGAAGGAGTCGGCCGGGGGCCGGGGCTCGTCGGGGCCGGGGGCTAGGGCGGAGGTGGGGGTCGAGGCCAGCACGAGGGCGGTGAGGAGGATGAACGCGGCCGGCATCAGGTGGGGACTCCCGGGGGCGGTGGGTCGCGGTGAGGGGCCGGTCCCAGGGTAATCTCCCCGGCTCGGGAACGCAAAAAGGCCGCCGGGGGAACGGATCCCCCGGCGGCCGGTCGCATTGGGAAGTGCGTTGACCTCGATCGAACCGGGCCCCGATCAGGGGCTCGGGGTGACCGACTGGACGCCGAGCCGGGCCTCCTCCTCTTCGAGGATGATGATCCGGGGCGTGACCATCAGCATGAGGCTGTCGGTCCGCCGGCCGATCCCGATGTTGCGGAAGAGGCGGTTGATGAACGGCGTCTTGGCCAGGACCGGGACGCCGTATTCGAGCCGCTGCTCACGCATCCGCTTGACGCCACCGAGCAGGACCGTGCCGCCGTCGGGGACGGTGACGGTGGTGTTGATCGTGGTGGTGGTGGTCAGCGGGAGCTGGATCTGGCCGGTGATGTTGGTCCCCTGGCCGCCGAGCCCGCCGCCGCCGACCGCGGCGGGGACCGGGAAGGCCTGGAGGCCGTTGATGGTCTGGAAGAACGGTGCCAGCGAGAGCCGGACGTAGCGGCGGTCGGCGGAGACGACCGGGGTCACGCTCAGGGTCACGCCGTCCTGGAGCGGGGCGGGGGTCGGGAAGAAGGCGACCGAGCCGGGCCCGACGATCGGGGTGAGCATCGAGATGTAGTACTGGTTCTGCGAGTTGGTGATGGTCGCGTTGGCCCCGTTGAACGAGGTGATCTTGGGGGCCTGGACGATGTTGTTCCGGGCGTCGCCCTGGGCGGCGGTCAGGAAGAGGTACATCTCCAGGTCGCTCAGGAACGAGATGCCCAGGGTGGCACCGGCCGAGGGGATCGAGTTGAACGGCTGGATCTGCTGGCCGCTGCCCTGGGTGAAGGGAATTCCCAGGTCGTTGGTGAAGTTCTTGATGCCCGGGGCGCTGGACCCGACGACGATCGGGGTTCTCCGGCCGAGCGAGTGGTCGAGGAACGGGTTGACGATGTAGCCGACGCCGGTCTGGCCGGTGCCGCCGGTGGTCCCGCCGGTGCCAGCCGTGCCGCCGGCACCGCCGCCGCCGCCGATGCCCGCACCGCCGATCCCGCCGCCGCCGCCAGCGAAGCCGCCGCCGCCGCCGCCGCCGCCGCCGCCGGCCCCGCCGAGGCCGCCGCCGCCAGCGAAGCCGCCGCCGGCACCGCCGGTGCCCTGGCCGCCGCCGGTGCCGCCGGCACCGCCGCTGATGCCACCGCCGCCGGTGGTTCCGCCGCCGCCGGTGGTTCCGCCGGCCCCGCCGATCCCGCCGCCGCCGGTGGTGTTGCCGCCGATCCCGCCGCTGTTAACCAGGTTGAAGGGGTACGAGGCCGCCTGGAACGAGCCGCTCGGGGCGGCGAAGCTGGTGTGGCGGCCGACGGCCTTGGATTCGAGGTTGAAGTCGAAGTTCACGCCGATCTGCTCGAAGAAGTCGTCGCTGACGGTGATGAACCGGACCTCGATGGAGACCTGGAGGTCCTGGAGGCGTCGGAGCTGGCGGAGCAGCTCGGCGACATCCTCGTGGACTTCCGCGGTGTGCCGGATAATCAGGCTGATGCTCAGCAGGAACGGCGTGATCGAGCCGGGCTGGGCCACGTCGGCCGCGTCGGCCCCGCCGGCCCCGCCGAGTCCGCCGGCTCCCATCCCGTAGGCCCCGGCGTCGCCGACGCCGCTGGGATCGGTGATCTTCCAGGTGTTGGGGGCGATCGTCGAGGTGATGAGCTGGATCAGGGGCATCATGTCGGCCACCGTCAAGGTCCGCTGGCTGAGCGAGACGTTGGGGGTGATGGCGCTGGTGGTCGAGGAGCTGGCCATGGCCATCGCCGAGAGCGAGGCTGGGTCGGCGCCCGGCTGAGGGGCCTGTCCGGCCGAGGGGTTCGGGGTCGCCTTGGCGGGTGGGACGACCAGGTCGGCCACCGGGTAGGTCCAGGGGTAGGTCTTGTCGCGGGACGACTGCGGGCTGGTGATCAGCAGGACGCTGTCCTCGGCCTTGTAGGTCAACCCCAGCGGGCGGAGCATGAACTTCAGGGCGGTCTTCAGCTTGATGCTGTTGGCCCGAAGGCTGACCTTGGAGTCGCGGCTGAGGCCCTCGTCATTGAGCGCCTTGGGGTCGAGCATCACGTTCAGGCCGGTGTAGTTCTCGATGAACGCGATGGCCTCGTCGAGCGTCTGGTCCTTGAGGTTGAGGGTGATCGGCTCGTTGAGCTTCTTCTCGATGGCGACCTCTTCGGGCGTCTTGGTCCGGACGTCGGAGAGCTGCATCTGGCGGCGACTTTCGGCCATCTCGCGGAAGTTCTTGGGGTAGGAGATGCCGTTCCGGGCGGCGACGTTGTCGATGACCATCGCCCTGTCCACGTCGTGCAACGCCCCCAGGAAGCCTTCCTCCTTGTCCTTCTTGTCGCGGACCGAGGTGTCGTAGTGGCGCTGGAGGTTGGCCTTGTAGGCGAGCAGGCCGGGGGCGATCTCGTTGGGGTCGATCTCCTGGGCGCGCTTGGCATACTCCTCGCACCGGGCCCAGTTCCCCTTGGACTGCTCCTCCTCGGCCTTGGTCATGAGATCCTTGATCGCGGCCTTCTTGGCGCGGTCGGCTTCGAGGATCCGGAGCTTCTTGCCCTCGATCTCGGCCTTGGCGTTCTTGTCGAGCATCTTGGTTTCGAAGGCGATTTTATCCTTCTTGGCCAGCTCGATGGCGACTTCCAGGCGGCGGGTCATGGTCCGGGACACCGCCTGGGGCAGCTCGGCGGCCTTGACCGAGGCCAGGGTGGCCCCGAGCAGGGCGATGGCCTTCTCGGGGTCGGTTTCCATCAGCCGCCGGGACTCGGCGACCTTGGTGCCGACCTCGGCGTTGAACTGCTGGGCCCGGAGCGACTCGGCGTCGGTGGTGGGGATGTCGGAGGCCGTGGCCCGGCCGCCGGCGTTGTCCTTGGGGAGTTTCAAGAGGAGGTTCTGGACCTTCTCCATCATCCCCTGGTCCAGCGCGGCGCCGGAGTTGGCGACCTCGTTGAGCAGGGCCCGGGCCCGCTCGTAGTCGGGGGCGACGGCCGGGTGGTCGGTGCCGCCGGGCTTGCCCCGCATGGCCTCCAGGGCGGCCTCGTAGACCGAGAGGGCCCCGCCCTGCTCGGACAAGGCGATCTGGGCGAGCATCTCGTCGGCCATCGGCTCGACGCCGGGGCCGAAGCCGCCGTTTTTGGCCTCGGTGGCCTTCTCGCGGGCGGCGGCGTAGTTGCCGCTGGAGAAGAAGGCGCGGGACTGGGAGAGGAGTTCCTCGCCCTTGTTACCGGCCGGCGGGGCGTCGGTGGAGATCGACGGGGCGGCGGCCGGGATCCGATCGGCGTCGGGGGCCGGGCCGGGCATCGGCGCGGGCGGGGAGTCGGGCCCGGCCAGGGCCGGCGGGGCGGCGTCGGGCCCGGCGGGGACCGGGGCACCGCCGAGGGCCGGCGGGGCGACGTCGAGCGACGGCGGGGCGGCATTGTCGACCGCGGCGGGAGCGGCGGCCTCCAGGGCCGGCGGGACGGCGGCCGGCACGACCGAAGGGTCGACCGCCGGGGCGGCGGGCTGGGCGGCCATCGCCGGGGGCTGGGTCATCTCCTGGGCCTTGAGGCGCTCGGCCTCGCCGAACTTGGTGGCGGCGACCTCGCCCTGACCTTTGGCCAGGAGCTCGTTGGCCTCGCGCTCGATGGTCACGCTGGGCGAATCGGGAGCGGAGGCGGCCGGGGCGGCCGAGGCGGCGGCGACGACCGGGGCCGACTTGCCCCGGGCGATCCCGATCTCGTTGAGCACGGCCTCGGCGCGGTCGGAGGTCAGCGACGGGACGACGTTCATCGACAGGGCCATCCGGGCCTTGGCCTCGGCCTGGTCGAGATCGCCGGCGACCATCTTGTGCCGGGCCTCGCTGACCAGGACGTCGTAGTTGGCCATGCTCGACTGGAACCGGGGCGGGGTGTTCCGGCCGGCGTCGCGCTTCCGGAGGACCCGGGCGGCGGCGGCGACCTTGGAGGGCTTGTCCTCCCACATGCTGTAGGTGAGGCCCCACGAGTTGATGTCGAGGGCGACGGCCTCGGCCTGCTCGAACTGGTTATTGGCCAGGAGCTCGCGGGCCTCCTTGAGCCGGGCCTGGGCCTGCTTCTTGTCGTGGACGCCGGTGGCCTGGACCCCGACCATCTTGGGACGGGCCTTGGCGATCGCCTCGGCCAGCTTGGCCGGGGTCTCGTCGAAGAGGCCCCACTTGACCGGCATCTGCTGGACCTCGGCGACGACCCGGGCGGCCTCGTCGTAGTTGCCCAGGCGCATCTGCTCGCGGGCCGCCTGGAGCTTCCATCGGGCGTCCTGCTTGAGGTCGGTGGTCCCCCGGGGCCCGACCGGGCTCGGGGCGGAGGGGTCCGCGGCGGGCGCCGTCGGTGTGGCCGCCGCGGCGGGCTTGACGGCGGCGTCGGCCGGGGCGGGCTTGAGCTTGGCCAGGTAATCGTCGAGCTGGGCCTGCTCGCCCGGTCCGAGCTGATCGCGATACTCGCCGGCCACCTTGAGGTACTTCGCGGCGCTACCGGGGTCACCGGTGTTGAAGAGTCGGATACCACCCTTGAGGTAGTCGACGGCCGGGGCGGGCAGGGCCGCCCGGGGCGTCGGATTGGTCGGGTTGGCTGCGTCCTGAGCGGGCGCGCCTTCCGTGGCGGCCCCCCACGAGCCGAGGGTCAAGATGATCGTGAACGTTTTAAGCCTTCCCAACGCGACCTCCTTTCGCCGCTTCCGGGCACGACCGCCGACTTCCCTGGCGGCGGTCTTGGTAGCGAGTCCCCGGGGCGGGAGACGTGAATCCGGTGCTTCGCACATGCCGGCCCCCGGACAGGGCATCGGCGGCTTCCCCGGTGATCCGGGATCGTCCGAAGCTTCGAGGTGTGGATCGTGGGGGTGGGCGATCGAGGATGGGGAGAAGACGAGGCGGTGTCTTACCCCGACCGAGGAAATCGGTCAAGCGCGGTTCGCGAGATTTTCCGAGGGGAACCCCGGGCCGTCGACGGAGACGGCCCCCGGCGCGGGGCGCCGGGGGCCGTCGGTGGGCCGCCGATGGAGGGCGATCGGGATCAGCGGCGCTTGCGCTTCGGGGTAGCCATGGGGTTGGGCATCTTCGAGCCGCCGCCGGGCTCGCGTTTTTTGCCGGAGTCGTCCAGGGACTGCCTGTAGTTGGTTTCCATGTCGTCGCGGACCTCGTCGGACTTGTCCAGGGCCTGGCTCCGGATGGCGACCGAGCCATCGGCCTGGAGGACCATCGCCAGGGCGGGGATTTCGAACTGGTTCCGCTCGACGCCGATGTCGGGGAGCCGCTCCAGCCCGCCCATCGTGTCGAGGACGACCGCCCGACTGTTGAAGTCGATCCTGGTCATCTTGACGCCCCCGCCCTCCGAGGAAGGCATCTGGACCGAGCTCTCCTCGCCGACGATCTCTCCGGGCCCGGCCTCGTCATTCTTCAGGACGGTCTGGCCGGTGTTGGGGTCCCATTTAATCACCTGGAAGGCAACCTGGTCGTGGCGGCGGGGGTTCTGGTGGGGGGACTGGGCGTAGGCGGCGACGTCGGCCGGGAGCGTGACGGCCTCGGTCGGATCGCTCCAGGGGCCGATCAATTCCTTGTTTTCGACGTCGACGCCCGGGTTGACGTCGGTCCTGTCGTAGTTCGGGTTGACCGCGACGATCCGGATCCGGAATCGATAACTCCGGTCGGGGTCGACGGTGAAGTCAAGCGACCGGGTCATCAGGGTCGGATCCTCGTTCTTGGTGAAATTGGACTCCTCGGCGCTGATGGCCCCCTCGGTCCCGGCACCCCCCATCGTCCCCATCGAGCCGGGCATGCTCATGCCCTGCATGCTCATCGCGCTCGACGACCCCCCGGACATCCCCATCCCCCGATTCCCGCCGGGCATGCTCATGCCTTGCATGCTCATCGCGCTGGAGGACCCCGACATCCCCGACATCCCGGGCATTCCGCTAGGGGCGGCTTTGGGGGCCTCGCGGGCCTCGGCGGGGACGAGCCGGGCCACGTGGACCCCGGTCCAGTAGCCGGCCCGGAGGAAGGGCAGGGCGTCATTCAGCATTTCGGGGCGCTGCGACTCCGGGACGTATTCGGTGTCGAGTTCGGGGAGGTTGTCGAGCACTTCATAACTCTTGTTCCGGTCGATCGCGGCCCAATCCGTCCAGGCCCCTTCGGGCTGGAGGACCTGGCGCTCGACATCGACCCGCTTGTAGTTCGGGTAGGCGATGTCGGGGTTCTTGAGGGCCAGGAGCCAGTTCTTCTTGAGCTGTTCGTTGTCGATCACCCCGGTGATGACGACCCAGCGCTTGCCCTTGGTCTCCTCTTTAAAGGGGCCTTGTGGCTCAGCGGGGGCCTCCTCGGCCTTGGCTGCCTCCTTCTCCTTGGCCGGGTCGACCTTGCCGGAGAACAGCTTGTCGCGTTTTTCCTTCTCCAGGGCCGCCCGCTTCTTGCCCTCCTCCGAGTTGTCGGGCGGGGGCGGCGCGGATACGCCCATCCCGGGCATCGACATGCTCGACATCGTGCTGCTGGACATCGAACCGCCCTGAGCGGCGGCCCGCTTCTTCCGTGGAGCCTTCTTCACCGCCTGGGGCTTGCCGACATCGACGATCCGCTCAAGCTTGTCGTTCAGGGCGTAGAGCAGGATTCCGCCCCGGCCAGGGAAGGCGGCCAGCTCGGTCGGGGCGATCAACTCGGGCTGGTCGCGGATCAGGCCGGCACCGGGCTCGGGGGTCACCCAGTCGAGCTTGACCCGGTAGTCGGCGGGCTTGAGGGCGTTGGCCTGCTGGTCCTGGACCAGCTTCTCGAAGTGGGGATCCTTGATCCCGGCCTCTTCGAGCTTGGCGAGGATGTCCTTGGGGTCCTGCTGCTTCTGGAGCTGCGCATCGGCCGAATCGGCGGCGGCCTTGAGCTGCTCGGGCTTGATTTCGATGGTGGGATTGAGGATCGCCATCACGGCGAACGCGACGAAGAGGGCCGCCGTCAGGCCCACCAGGGCCTTCTCGCCGTGGCGTAACATGAGGGATTTGAACTTATCGACCGACGAGTTGGCCATGATGGATGGATCCCTTCCGTTAAAACGGGAAGCCGGGGCGGACGCCTCGCCCGCCCCCGGGCGTGAATCTCGATTGCGGACGACCCATCACGACTTGGGAGCCGCGCCATCGGACCTGGCCGCCGGAGCCTCGGGCGTGACGGCGGCTCCGGGCGCGGCCGGCGGCGCGGTGGCGGGCGTCTCGGCCTTTGCGGGCGTCTCAGGGACCTTCGGGGCCTCTGTTTTCGGGGACTCGCGCTGAGGCGTCTCGGGGACCTTCGGGGCTCCGGCCGGGGCCGGGGCGACGGCCTCGGTCGTCGGGGCCTCGGTCGCCGGAGCCGTCGAGGGCTGGACCTCGGGCGGCGCCGGAGGGGCGTTGTAGAAGCGGGCCTGGCCGTAGACGGTCACTTCGATGATGTTGTAATACTGGTCGACCTTCGCCTTGGGCGTGGCCTTGGCCTTGGCCGCTTCCTTCTCCGCGGTCTTCCGCTCCTGGGCCTTGTTGGTCTTGCCGCGGTTGTCGATCCCCTTCTTCGCGGTCGCCGCGGGGTTGTTGCCCATCATTCCCATCATCCCCATCATCCCGCTCTCCGGCATGCCGCCCCCGGAGTTGCCCATCGGGTTCCGGCCCATCATCGGGTTCATCCCTCGGCCCATCATCGCGGACCCGCCGGATTCGCCGCCCATCGTCATGCCGGGGCCGCTCATGCCCATCATCCCGAAGTTGAGCTTCTCGCCGTAGACGGGCTTGAGGACGGGGGTCAGCGGCTTGGAAATCTCGGGCTCCATCACCTGGATGGCCATCGGCGAGTTCTCCAGGCCAACCAGGAAGTCGGGCAGGTGGGCCTGGTCGACCAGGACGCTGATCCGGATCGGCAGGACCTTGAATTGCTGTGGGCCCTCGGCCTTGATCGAGTAGACGCTATCGGTCTTGGTGGCGGCGGCCCCCATCATGCCCATCCCCATCGAGCCCGACTCGGACCCGGCGGTCGGGGTTGCTGTGGCGGCGGCGGCGGCCCCTTCGGCGGCCAGCTCCGGGGCGGGCTCCAGCGCTTCGCCCTTGGCGAGCGACTTCTGGTCCTGAGCCGTGGGAGTTCCGACCTCGATCAGGTTAATCTGCTTGATGATCGCGCCGTCCCAATCCTTGGCCCCGACGCTCTCGTTGACCTTGGCGACGACGTCGAGCAAGGCCGTGAGGACCCAGAGCCGCTCCTGCTCGGCCCAGACCTTGCCCAACTCGGGGGGGGTGTCCAGGGAGAAGGGAGCCGGGACCATCAGGACGGCCGAGTCGGGAACGGCGACGATGCCGGTGCCGTCATCGGGGTTCCAGGGTTTGCAGGTCTGGTAGAGCCGTTTGACGAAGTCGGGGTACGCGATCGTGTAGTCGTAAATGGCCTGCTGGATCTGGCCGCGGTCGACGTTCTCAGGCCACTTGCGGCCCCAACTGCGGAACTTGGTCTCGACCACGTCGGGCCACCTCAGCAGCGGCTCCTGGATCGCGAAGAGCTTGCGCCAGGTGGCGTCAACATCCTTGACCAACGCCTCCGTCTTGGCAGTGACGATCGGCTGGTACTGGGCGTTGGGGAGGTTGGACGCTTTGTATTTTTCGATCTCGGTCTGGGCGCCCTTGATCGCGGCGACCTGGGTCGTCGTCGCCTGGACGATCGCCCCGGATCCGAGGAAGTAGCCGATCATTGGCAGGAGCAGGGAGATGCCGAAGGCGATCCAGAACCGATGCCGGGCGAGCTGCCGGAAGAGAGTTTTGATTTGATCCATGATCGAGGGGGCCTCGGGACGGGGTGAATCGGAGTCGGGTGACGCCGGGCGGCCGATCGGGGCCGCCCGGCGGACGTGTTCGAGGTCCGCGACGGCCTCAGCGGGGCGGGGCCCCGGCGGCCGGGGCTCCGGCCGGGGTCGGGCCAGGGGCCCCGGCCGGAGCGGGCGACGCGACCCCGGGATTGGAGCCGGGGGCGGGGAGGCCCGGGGCGCCGGGCGGGACCCCCGCGGCGGCGGCCCCGGTCGCCTGGGCCTTGATCACACTCTGGGAGCCCTTGATTGACTCCTGCTCCAACTTGGTCGGGTCGATCGCGGCCACGGCGCCCTTGTTCTTCTCGTCGCTCTGGGCGGCGGCGAGGTCCTTGCGGAACTCCTCGACCGTCTTCAGCGGCTTCTCGATGGTCCCGGGCTGCCAGACGAACTGGATCAGGAAGTCGGTCCGGGACAGGGTCAGCAGCGGAGCCTTCTTCGAGGCCGGGCCGCCCATGCCCATGCCGCCCATCCCCATGCCGCTCATGCCCATCATTCCTTGCCCGCTCATGCCCATCATCCCGGGCCCGCCCATGCCCCGGGCCCCAGAGCCGCCCATGCCGCCCATGCCACTCATGCTGCCCATGCCCATCATCCCCATCATGCTCCCGCCCTCGGACCCGGCGGCTGCGACCGGTGCCGAGGCGCGGGGAAGCAGGGTGGCGGCGGTCCCGGCCCCGTTGCCCATGGCCCCCTTGTCGGTGGTCCATTCCTTGTCGGTGACGTACCAGGTCAAGGCGACGTGATTGACCCCCTGGGCCCGGAGGTCGGGGGCCTGGAGCCGGGGGAGAACCTTCTCATAGATATAGTTGAAGGGCCCGAACGACTTCCGCTGGGCCGGGGGGAGCCGGAGATCGGCGGCGGTCGCTGTCGGGTTGTAGTGGTGGCAGAGGATCTGCACGATCCAACCCTCGCCCACCGGGGGCTCCTTGCGGTCGAGCGGATGGAGCGTCCCCAGGAATTCGGGCTTGATGTTGGCGTACCAGTCGGCGGCCACGTCCATCCGGAAGACCGGCTTGATCTTGTCGATGTGGACCCGAAGCCGGTCGAGCTCGATCATGTTCTTGGGGATGGCCGGGTCGAGGTGGTACTCGGCGGCGGGGTCGGGGAAGTGGTCGTTGATCAATTTAAGGAACTTGGGCCAGGCGGCACGCTGATCGTCGGAGACCACCAGGGCCTTGCCCTCCTTGTCCTTGGCCTCCCAATCCGACTTGGCCGAGGCGAGGTCGGTGGCGAACTTGGAGCCTTTCCCGCTGACGCTCTTGACCCGCTCCACGGCCTCCTTGAAATCGGGGTTCACGGCCTTGGCGAACGCCCGAAAGTCGCCCAGGAACAGCGCTGAGAAGCCGAGCATCAGGAGGGCCGAGGCGGCCAGGGCCCAGGGCTTCTTCCGGCGGATCAGCCGGACCTGCTCGACCTCGGGCGGCAGGAGGTTCGTCCGGAGCTGGCTCCGGCCCAGTCCCTGGAGAGCTAGCCCGTAGGAGACCCCGAACGAGGGGAGATTCTCGACGAACTGCGGGGCGGCCTTGACCTCGTCGCCGGTCAGCTTGGTGAAGTCTTCGAGCTTCTCGACTTCCAGCCCGTTCAGGTTCTGCTGGAGGAACTTCTGAAGCCCGGGGAGCTTGAACCCGTTGCCCAGCCCGACCACCTTGATAATCTTGGCCTGGCGATTGACGCTGGAGTAGAAGCCGATCGAGCGGTTAACCTCGCTGGCGAAGTCGTTAAAAATCCCTCGCATGGCCGTGAAGACGGCCTTGGGGTCGGGTGCCTTGGTGGCGTTCCGTTTGAGGTGCTCGGCCTTGGCGAAGGTCAGTTTCAGTTCCTTGGTCAAGGCCCGGGTGAAGTGGTTCCCGCCGATCGGGACGTTCCGCTGCCAGATTCGCGAGCCGTCGCTGATAATCAAGTCGGTGTTGTCGGCCCCGATGTCGAGCAGGACGATCGAGCCCTTGAGGTCGGAGCCCTTCAACTGATCGAAGGTGATGTAATTGTAGAGCGCGATCGGCCCCATCTGGACCACGTCGATCTCGATCCCGGCCGTCCGGAACGGTTGGATGGCCCGGTTGATCTGGTCGCGCTTCATGGCGAAGAGGCCGACCTCGACGGTGGTGAACTCCTCCTCGTCGGAGTTATCCTCGTCGCCGATCTGCTGGTAGGCCCAGACCACCTCCTCCAGCGCGAAGGGGATCTGCTGCTTGGCCTCGAATTTGACGATGTCCGGGATCCGCTTCTTCTCGACCGGCGGGAGCTTGATGAACTTGACCAGGCCGGCCTGGCCGGGCACGGCGATGGCCACCCGGCTCCCCTTCAGGTCGTTCCGGTCCAGGAAGGTCCCCAACGCCTCGGCGACCAGGGCCTCGGGGTCGGCGTCGGGCTGGCTGAGGATCTTGGGATATTCGACGAAGTCGAACGCCTCGGCGACCACGGAATCGGGCGTCGCGCCCGGCACGAGCTTGAGCGCCTTGAGGGCGGCCTGGCCGATATCGAGTGCCCAGACGGCCTGATTCTTCGCCATGGGATCTATCTCCTGGTGGGTCCGGAACCGGGCCGGTTGGCCGTCCGGACGTCCGATCGAGCCGACGAGTGTATGGGCCATGGCGGGGGAGAAGCCGGGAGTCCCGGCCGGCCTGGGAGGCCATCCGTCATCATTGGAGGAATCACGCGAGCACGGCCTTCGGCCCGAGGTTCGACGCGGATCGGGCCATGGCATCGATTGCCACCCTTTTCGACGACCCTGGCCCCCGAAAAGTTCCCGGAGCCCCACCGATTCGGGAGGGGACGGGCATCGGCACGCGGACCGTCGATTTCGGGCCGCGGTTTTACCACGGAACTGTTCCATCTTATCATACGACTGGGGGGATCGACCGGGTTCGCGGGCCCCGTCGCCATTGTCGATCGGTTCTTCAAACTTCGTCTGATGACCCC
>JAABUP010002243.1_pt1 | contig 38163 bp, 31 predicted proteins | sample 5559201 | NCBI WGS metagenome assembly JAABUP01 (sample SAMN10711887, study PRJNA513373) | rock metagenome | isolation source: Antarctica rocks | place: Antarctica | reverse complement strand
CGTCGCATCCTGGGGCTGGAGTAGGTCCCAAGGGTTGGGCTGTTCGCCCATTAAAGCGGCACGCGAGCTGGGTTTAGAACGTCGTGAGACAGTTCGGTCCCTATCCGCCGCGCGCGGAGGAAACTTGCGGAAGGCTGTCCCTAGTACGAGAGGACCGGGACGGACGAACCTCTGGTGTGCCAGTTGTCCCGCCAGGGGCATGGCTGGTTAGCTACGTTCGGAAGGGATAACCGCTGAAAGCATCTAAGCGGGAAGCTCGTTCCAAGATGAGGTTTCCCACCCCCACCGAGGGGGTAAGGCCCCCAGCAGACCACTGGGTTGATAGGCCAGAACTGGACACACCGTAAGGTGCGGAGGTGACTGGTACTAATAGGCCGAGGACTTACCACAAACCCGCCCCGCGTCCACTGTGCAGTATCTGAAACAACACCCCCCCACCCCCGTTAGGGGTGGGGTCACACGGTGATCGTTTCACCTTGTTACGGTGGTCATAGCGGGGGGGAAACGCCCGGACCCATTCCGAACCCGGAAGCTAAGCCCCCCAGCGCCGATGGTACTGCACCCGCCAGGGTGTGGGAGAGTAGGACGCCGCCGAACACCCTCTCACGAAGGCCCCGAGCCCCGGCTCGGGGCCCTTCGTGCATTCGGGGTTCGCAATAGCCCGGGTATGTGCGACGGTGAACCCATGACTGTGGAGGTAGACCGGCGCGGAGACACCACCTGGATCACCCTGGCCAACCCGGGCAGACGCAACGCGTTGTCCGAGGACATGCTGCGGGCGCTGCTGGTGGCTTTCACCGAGACAGCGGACACGGACGCGACGGGGATCGTGTTGGCCGCGCAGGGTCCGGTGTTCTCGGCGGGCCACGACTTCCGGGACGTGCATACCCGAGACCACGAATCGGTTCGGGCACTGCTCATCCTGTGCACGACGCTCATGCAGACGGTGGGTACTGTTCCGCAGGTCGTCATCGCGAGGGTGCAGGGCCTGGCCACCGCTGCCGGCTGCCAACTCGTCGCCTCCTGTGACCTGGCGGTTGCTGCTTCTACGGCCGGGTTCGCGTTGCCCGGCGGAAAGGGTGGCTGGTTCTGCCACACACCCGCAGTCCCGGTGGCGCGCTCGATCGGGCGCAAGCGGTTGATGGAGATGGCGCTCACTGGAGACGTGGTGGACGCCGACACCGCCGTTAGCTGGGGCCTGATTAACCGATCGGTACCGGAGGACGCGCTCGACGAGGCGGTGACGGGGTTGCTGACACGGGCCACCAGGGGCAGCAGGTCGTCGAAGGCACTGGGCAAGCAGACGTTGCGCGCGCAGCTGGACCGCCCGATCGATGATGCCTACGCGCTGGCTATCGAGGTCATGGCCGCCGCTGCCCAGACCCCCGATGCGGTGGAAGGTCGGGCCGCATTTCTGGAGAAGCGCTCACCGGTGTTCGACGCCGCTGCCCCGCTCGTGCATCAGTAGCAGGGTATATGCGGCAATGGACTGGGAGTCGCTGATCGTGCCGGCCGCGATGGCATCCTCTACCTCTGAGCGGGCCCACCAGGCCGATGTCATGTCCTGCTCCTCGGGCTCACGCTGCGGTGGCCCCGCGCGTAGCCCGGTGGCCAGAAAGACGTGCCCGCGCTGGCTGCTCATGCCAGCTGCTACGTCCAGAACTCCCAGTGGGGTGAGGGTGTCGGCGAGTAGCCCGGTCTCTTCCTGTAGCTCGCGCGCGGCCAGCCGTTGTGGGTCGAAGTCGGCACGGTCGGGCGCGGTGCCTTGGGGGAACTCCCAGCGGCGGGCTCGCAAGGGGTAGCGGTATTGCTCCACCAGGTGCAGCTGGTCGTCGCGCAGCGCGATCACCAGGGCATACATCGGTTTGTCCACCACCGCGTAGATCCCGGGCGACCCGTCCGCCCGTACCACCGCGTCCTCCCGCACGGTCATCCAAGCGTTGGTGTAAACCGGGGTGCTGCTGGTGGCGTCCACGCCGGCCAGCCTGCCCTACGCTGTCGCGGTGCGTCTCGTGATCGCGGACTGTCAGGTGGACTACGTCGGCCGGCTGACCGCGCACCTCCCCCTGGCACGGCGGTTGCTGTTGGTGAAAGCTGACGGATCGGTGAGCGTCCACGCCGACGACCGCGCATACAAGCCGCTGATGTGGATGAGCCCGCCGTGTTGGACCGTCGAGGAACCGGCCAGCTGGACGGTGACCAACAAGGTCGGTGAGCAGCTGGTGATCACCCTGGCCGCAGTAGTCGATGACTCTAGCCACGCTCTCGGGGCAGATCCCGGTCTGGTGAAGGATGGGGTGGAGGCCCACCTGCAGGTGTTGCTGGCCGAGCACCTGCACGCCCTCGGAGCGGGATTCACGCTGATCCGCCGGGAGTATCCGACGGCGATCGGCCCCGTGGACCTGCTGTGTCGCGACGGAGCGGGGGCCAGCGTGGCCGTGGAGATCAAGCGGCGCGGTGACATCGACGGAGTGGAGCAACTCACCCGTTACCTCGACTTGCTGAATCGGGACCCACTGCTGGCCCCGGTGACCGGGGTTTTCGCTGCCCAGCAGATCCGCCCGCAGGCTCGCACGCTGGCCACCGACCGGGGAATTCGCTGCGTTACGGTGGACTACCAGGCGCTCCGCGGCACCGAGACCACCATGCTGCGGCTTTTCTGAGCACCGCCCGTTCGACAAGGAGACCTTGATGACGACGACGGCCCCCACCAGCGCACCCGGCACCGCTAGGACCTTCGACTCGCTCGACCCGCGGACGTCTACCCCGATCGCCAGCTACCCGGTGCACACCCAGGCCCAGGTCGAGGCGACCGTCGCGGTAGCCCGGCGTGGCGCCCGCTACTGGGAGTCGATCGGCCCGGCGACGCGCCGCGCCACGTTGCTGGCTTGGCGGTCGGTGCTGTCCCGCCGGGCCGACGAACTTGCGGCGGTGATCAGCGCCGAGACCGGTAAACCCCTCGACGATGCCCGCCTGGAGGTCGCTCTGGTGGTCGATCATGTTCATTGGGCCGCGCGGAACGCCGAGCGGGTCCTCGCCCGGCGGTCGCGGCGCCCGGGACTGTTGATGGCTAATCATTCGGTCACCGTGGCTTACCTTCCGCTCGGGGTGGTCGCCGTCATCGGCCCGTGGAATTACCCGGCGTTCACCCCCATGGGGTCGATCGTCTACGCCTTGGCCGCCAGTAACGCCGTGGTGTTCAAGCCCAGCGAATTGTCCCCCGGGGTGGGCCGATGGCTGGTCGATTCCTTCGCCACGGTATGCGCCAGCCCGGACGATGCACCGGTGCTGGCGCTGGTCACCGGGTTCGGGGACACCGGTGCGGCGTTGTGTGCTGCCGGGGTGGACAAGGTGGCGTTCACCGGCTCCACTGCCACCGCGAAGCGCGTGATGGCCGGCTGCGCGCAGACCCTCACGCCGGTCTTGTTGGAGTGCGGGGGTAAGGACGCGATGATCGTGGACGCCGATGCCGACCTGGCCGCGGCTGCCGACGCCGCCGTGTGGGGCGGCATGGCCAACAGCGGTCAGACCTGCATCGGCATGGAGCGGGTGTACGTGGTCGAGGAGGTGGCCGACCGGCTGGTGGAGCTGATCGTCGCCCGGGCACGCGCGCTGCGACCAGGCCCCGGGCCCGAGGTGTCCTACGGTCCGATGACCCTGCCGGCGCAGCTCGGAGTAGTTGAATCGCACGTGGCTGCGGCGCTGGAGGCCGGTGGCCGCGCCGCCCTGGGAGGAACCGAGTCGGTCCACGCGACCTACGTCGACCCGGTGGTGCTGCTGGACGTGCCCGAAGGCAACCTGGCCGTCACCGAGGAGACGTTCGGACCGGTCCTCGTCGTCAACCGGGTTTCCGACATCGACGAAGCGGTGGCCAGGGCCAACGGTAGCCGGTACGGGCTGGGAGCGTCGGTGTTCGGCACCGCTCGGGCGGCAGAGGTGGCGAGCAGGCTGCGGGTGGGCATGGTGGCGGTGAATAGCGTGCTGTCCTTTGCGGCGATCGCCGAGGTCCCCTTCGGCGGTGTCGGTGACTCCGGGTTCGGGCGGATCCACGGCGCCGACGGCCTCCGGGAGTTCAGCCGTACCCACAGCGTCATCACCCAGCGTTGGCGCCCACCGCTGAAGCTGATGAGCTTTCGGCGTCGTCCGCGGTCGGCGCGCACGCTGCTTACCCTGATCAGGGTGCTGCGCGGGCGACGCTGACGGCTGTGGGAGCATCCGAACCGCACCCGGCGGTCGCGCAGTGTGCTGAGCCGGCCGGACGGGCCTCGACGAAGCGGGAGTTGATGAGGTGGCGCGCGAGTTCTCGACGATCGGTGTGGTCGGTTTGGGCACGATGGGGGCGGGAATCGCGGAGGTGTTCGCCCGCAGCGGTTTCGATGTGATCGCTGTCGAGACCGACGACGCGGCGGTGGCGCGGGGCCGCGGCCACCTGGAGCACTCCACCGGCCGCGCGGTGGCCAGGGGCAAGTTGGACGTCGCCGAGCAGCAGGCGCTGCTGGCCCGGATTACCACTAGCACCTCGGTGGCCGACCTCGCCGACGTGGATTTTGTGGTGGAAGCCGTGCCTGAACGTCTGGAGTTGAAGGCCGCGGTATTGCAACAGCTGGACGCGGTGTGCCGACCGGAGGTGGTCCTGGCGTCCAATACCTCTTCGCTGTCGGTGACCGAACTCAGCGTGCAGACCGCCCGGCCCGGCAAGGTCGTGGGGGTGCACTTCTTCAACCCGGCGCCCGTGATGAAGCTGGTCGAGGTGGTACGCACGGTGGTCACCGAGCCCGACGTCATCGCCGACGTCACCACGTTGGCGCACCGGCTCGGCAAGTCCCCGGTGGTCATCGGCGACCGGGCCGGGTTCATCGCCAACGCGCTGCTGTTCGGCTACCTCAACCACGCGGTCCGGATGCTTGAGTCGAACTACGCCAGCCGGGAGGACCTCGACGCGGGGATGCGGCTGGGTTGCGGCTACCCGATGGGCCCATTGGCGCTGATGGACCTCATCGGGTTGGACACGGCCTACGAGATCCTCGACACGATGTATCACCAGTCGCGCAACCGGCTGCACGCACCAGCGCCGCTGCTCAAGCAGATGATCACCGCGGGGTTGCTGGGTCGCAAGGCCGGGCGGGGCTTCTATACCTATGCCGCACCCGATTCCCAGGAGGTGGTGGCCGACGCCGCCACGCTGACCGCCTCCGACGATGCGGGCACCCCGCGGCGGCCGATCCGGTCGGTGGGGGTGGTCGGCACCGGCACCATGGCCACCGGCATCGCTGAGGTCTTCGCCAAGGCGGGCTTCGACGTGCTGGTACGCGGGCGCAGCACCTCGCGCACCGACACCGCCGTGGCCGCGGTAGGACGCTCGCTGGACAAAGGTGTCAACCGGGGCAAGCTCACCGAGGCCGACCGCGACGCGGCGCTGCACCGTATCTCCACCACCACTTCGTTGGAGGACTTCGGCGCGCTCGATCTGGTGGTGGAGGCCGTCGCCGAGGACTTGGAAGTCAAGCGCACAGTGTTTGCCACGCTTGACGAGGTGTGCCGACCAGGAGCCATCCTGGCTACCACAACCTCTTCGCTACCAGTCGTGGAATGCGCGGCTGCCACGTCTCGGCCTGGTGACGTCGTCGGCTTGCACTTTTTCAACCCAGCGCCGGTGATGGCCTTGGTAGAGATCGTGCACACCATCAGCACCGCCGCCGACGTGGTCGCCACCGCCGCGCAGGTGTGCCGCGACATCGGCAAGGTGGCGGTGTCCTGCGCTGACCGCGCGGGGTTCATCGTCAACGCGTTGCTGTTTCCCTACCTCAACGACGCCGTGAGCATGTTGGAGGCGCATTACGCCTCTGCCGAGGACATCGACACCGCGATGAAGGTGGGCTGCGGCATGCCGATGGGCCCCTTTCAGCTGCTGGACGTCGTGGGCCTGGACGTCTCGCTGGCGATCCAGCGGACGCTCTATCTAGAGTTCCGCGAAGCGGGTTTCGCGCCAGCGCCGTTGCTGGAGCACCTGGTCACCGCGGGCCGGCTGGGGCGCAAAACCGGAAAGGGGTTCCAGGACTACACCTGAGGCCGGGACGACGCCTACGGCTGGGACGGCCGGTGTGGCTGCGGGACCACACCCCAGACGCTGTCCGCCGTAGGGTCGACCGGGTGCCCCGCCGCAACACCGATCGCCGCCGGGGTCGGCAAACGGGTGCCGGTCCGCCGCAGGCGGCCTTCGAGCAGACCGTGCCGGGTCCGGACGGGCAGCCGTGGCACGTCCGGACAGTTGCCGGGTCGCGGGCGGTGAAGACCTACCGCTGCCCGGGATGCGACCACGAGGTACGTCCCGGCGTCGCCCACGTCCTGGCGTGGCCGTCGCAGGACCGCGGGGGTGTGGCGGAACGTCGGCATTGGCACACCGGGTGCTGGGCCGGCCGGGGACGGCGCGGGATCACTCGTCGCTGGTCGTGACCTGGCGGGTCTCCTCGGGTAGTTCTTGCAGCATGGGGGGTGCCTGGTCGAGCAGGGTGCGCAGGTCGGCGAGTCGGCCGGCGATCCGGGCGCGCAGCTCACGCATCATTTCCACCTTGGCGGTAGCCGCAGCTACCCGCTGCTCAGACTGCTCCGTGGCCCGTTGCAGTCGCCGTTGGGCCTCGGTGGTGGCATCACGCACCCGTCGTTCGGCCTCGGCCTTGCTCGTCGACTCGTCGCGTTGCAGGGTCGCCAACGCCTCGGCGCGCCTGCTCACCATCGCCAACTCGAAGTCTTCGGTGATCCGCGCCCGGCGGGCCGCCGCCTCGGCGTCGCACCGATCCCGTTCGACGGTGGCAGCCTCGAGCAGTGCCTGCGCTTGCGCGTGCGCGGCGGTCATCGCTGCAGTGTGCTCGGCAATCATCTCCGCGCGTTGCCGCTGCACCTGCTCGATGAGCGACTCGTACTCCTCGCGCAACCCGGCCGACTCCTGCTCGGCCACCGAGCGCACCTCAGCCGATTCCGCCTCCGCGCGCGCCCGGATATCCGAGGCCTCGTCCTGGGCGAGGCGCAGCATCCGCTGCAGACGGTCGCTGAGACCCTCGGTGTCATGCGGCAGCGCGGCCATCCGATCCGCCGCCGCACGCAGCGCTTCGATTTCCGCCCTGGCCCCGTCGAGTTGGTGGGCAAGGTCGGCTGCCTGCGATGCGGCGGCATCCCGGTCGGCGGCGGTCACCCGGAGCTCGGCGTCGGCGCGGTCGCAGAACTCGTCCACCTGCTCCGGGTCGTACCCTTTGCGCACCTGGCGGAACGGTGCAGCCATCGGTAGGAAATCGGCGTCTGAGGGCATGGGCCTCACGCTACCGGCGCGGTGTGCCCAGGTCAGCACCCCACGCGCGGACGGCTCAGATCCCCCGGAACCGGTTGATCTTGGTCAGGTGGCGGGCGCGCTTGGCGTCGTCGCGCACCCCTAATCCCTCCTGCGGCGCCAGGCACAGCACCCCGACCTTGCCCTGATGCAGGTTGCGGTGCACGTCATAGGCCGCCTGCCCCACCTGGTCCATCGGGTAGACCTTCGAGAGCGTGGGGTGCACCAGACCCTTGTCGATGAGCCGGTTGGCCTCGTAGGACTCCCGGTAGTTGGCGAAGTGCGAGCTGATGATGCGCTTGAGGTTCATCCACAGGTAGCGGTTGTCGTACTCGTGCAGGTAGCCGGAGGTCGATGCGCACGTAGCGATGACTCCGCCGCGCCGAGCCACATAAACGCTGGCGCCGAACGTTTCCCGGCCGGGGTGCTCGAACACGATGTCGGGGTCTTCACCGCCGGTCAGCTCGCGAATCTTCTTGCCGAAGCGCTGCCACTCCTTCGGGTCCTGGGTGTGCTCGTCGGACCAGAAGCGGTAGCCCTCGGCGGTGCGGTCGATGATCAGCTCCGCACCCATCGACCGGCAGACCGCCGCCTTCCCCGGGCTGGACACCACGCACACCGGGATCGCGCCGCCGCCGAGTGCCATCTGGGTGGCGTAGGAGCCGAGGCCGCCCGAGGCGCCCCAGATCAGCACCACATCCCCCTGCTTCATGTCCGCGCCGTTCTTGCTCACCAACTGCCGGTAGGCGGTGGAGTTGACCAACCCGGGCGAGGCCGCCTCCTCCCAGGTCAGGTGCGCCGGCTTGGGCATCAGCTGGTTGGATTTGACCAGGGACAGCTGCGCCAGGCCGCCGAAGTTGGTTTCGAAACCCCAGATTCGCTGCTGGTTGTCCAGCATGGTGTCGTTGTGCCCGTCCGGGCTCTCCAACTCGACCGACAAGCAATGGGCCACCACCTCATCGCCCGGCTTCCACGCGCTGACGCCGGGGCCGACTCGCAGCACCACCCCAGCGAGGTCGGAGCCGATCACGTGGTAGGGCAGATCGTGGCGACGGGTGAGGTCGTTGAGCTTGCCGTAGCGCTTGAGGAAGGTGAATGTGGACACCGGCTCGAAGATCGAGGTCCACACGGTGTTGTAGTTGATCGAACTTGCCATGACCGCGACGATCGCCTCACCGGGGCCTAGTTCGGGGGTCGACACGTCCTCGACGTGCAGTGACTCCCGCGGGTCCTTGTCGCGGGTTGCCAGGCCGGCGAACATACCGACATCGTCGGCGTGCACGGTGACCGCCCGATAGGTATCCGGCAGCGGAATGTCACCGATTCCGGCCAGTTCGCCCGCCTGGATCGCTTCGAGAATCTTCTGCACGTCCACGCACCTCCGTTGGTGTCGCCGGCGGCACGGGGGTCGGCCGCACCGCGAGTGTTCCGGAGGCTACCCAGGAGTAACCCGCTGCGGGGACTCCGTGTGACGTGGCCCGGATCACTCTCTGCTGGCAGGCTCCACCAGCTCCACCAGCACCCCGCCGGCATCCTTGGGGTGCACGAAGTTGACCATGGAGTTCGCGGTGCCCCGCCGCGGGGTGTCGTAGAGCAGGCGCAGGCCCTTGTCGCGAAGCACGTGGGACGCGGCCGCGACATCGGTGACGCGGAATGCCAGCTGCTGCAGACCAGGGCCCGTGCGGTCCAGGAACTTCGCGATGGTGGACTCTGCGTTCAGCGGCGCGAGCAACTGGATCTGGGCGTTGCCGGCACCGATCATCGCCTCACGCACCCCCTGCTCGGCGTTCACCTCCTGGTGGGTGACGTCCAGACCGAGGGTGTCGCGGTACCAGGCGATGGCGACGTCGAGGTCGGGTACGGCGATACCCACGTGGTCGATGGCGGTGACCAACGCGACGATGTCGGTCAGTGGCATGGGCGCGGTGTCGGTCATGGCGACACGGTAGCTCCGGACCGTGCTCCGTCGGTGTCGGTGCACGCGGGTACCCTGATTCCACATCCACCCGCACTGTCGCCGGAGGTTCGCTCATGACCGGTTCTGTGATCGTCGCCGGAGCTCGGACGCCGATGGGCCGCCTGCTCGGTTCACTGAAGGGCTTCTCCGGGGCGGACCTCGGGGGTATCGCGATCAAGGGCGCGTTGGACAAGGCTGGGGTGGCGCCCGAGCAGGTCGAGTACGTGATCATGGGCCAGGTGCTCACCGCCGGGGCCGGGCAGATACCCGCGCGCCAAGCTGCCGCCGCGGCGGGCATTCCGATGACCGTGCCTGCGCTCACCATCAACAAGGTGTGCCTGTCCGGTCTCGACGCTATCGCGCTGGCCGACCAGCTGATCCGTGCTGGGGAGTTCGACGTCGTGGTCGCCGGTGGCCAGGAATCGATGACTCAGGCTCCGCACCTGCTGGCGGGCAGCCGGGAGGGTTACAAGTACGGCGACGTGACGATGAAGGACCACATGGCCCTGGACGGGCTGCACGACGCGTTCACCGACCAGGCGATGGGGCTGCTCACCGATCAACGTAACGACACCGACCAGCTGAGCAGGGCCGAGCAGGATGCGTTCGCCGCGCGCAGCCACTCCCGGGCCGCCCGCGCCTGGAAGGACGGCCTGTTCGACGAGGAGGTCGTGTCGGTGGCCGTCCCGCAGCGCAGGGGCGAGGCCGTCGAGTTCCGTTCCGACGAGGGCATCCGGGCGGACACCTCGGTGGAAAGCCTGAGCAAACTGCGCCCAGCGTTCCGCTCCGACGGCACCATCACCGCGGGCACGTCCAGCCAGATCTCCGACGGTGCGTGCGCGGTCGTGGTGATGAGCAAGGCCAAAGCCGAGGAGCTGGGCCTGAGCTGGTTGGCCGAGATCGGTGCGCACGGGGTGGTCGCCGGGCCGGACTCTTCCCTGCAGGAGCAGCCCGCGCGGGCGATCGCCAAGGCTTGCGCGAAGGAAGGCATCGCACCCGCTGACCTGGACCTGGTGGAGATCAACGAGGCGTTCGCCGCCGTGGGTATCGTGTCCGCCCGCCAGCTCGGCGTCAGTGAGGACAAGGTCAACGTCAACGGTGGAGCACTGGCAGTGGGCCACCCCATCGGGATGTCCGGTGCCCGGATCACCCTGCATCTGGCGCTGGAGCTGGCGCGCCGCGGTGGCGGTGTCGGGGCCGCGGCGTTGTGCGGCGGCGGCGGTCAGGGTGACGCGCTGATCGTGCGCGTACCTGCCCGGGTCTGAGGCGGTGAGCGGCGGCTTCCGCGGCCGTCACGCCGACGTCGCCGACCTGGTGTCCCGGGCCAGGGACAGCCAACCCCGAGCTGTTGCCCGGCTGATTTCGCTGGTCGAGGACGCCAGCCCGCAGTTGCGGGAAGTGGCAGCCGCGTTGGCACCGCACACCGGGCACGCCCAGGTGATCGGGCTCACCGGGTCACCGGGGGTGGGTAAGTCCACGTCCACGTCGGCGCTGGTGCGGACCTACCGGGACGCCGGGTTGCGGGTGGGTGTGCTGGCGATCGACCCGTCCTCGCCATTCTCCGGGGGTGCGCTGCTGGGAGACCGGGTGCGCATGCAGGACCACGCCACTGACGCCGGGGTGTTCATCCGGTCGATGGCCACCCGCGGACACCTCGGTGGGCTGTCGTGGGCAACCCCGCAGGCGCTGCGGGTGCTGGACGCCGCCGGGTTCGACGTGGTGCTGGTGGAGACCGTCGGAGTGGGCCAGTCCGAGGTCGAAGTGGTCTCGCTAGCCGACTCGACGCTGGTGCTGCTGGCCCCCGGCATGGGCGACGGCATCCAGGCGGCGAAGGCGGGAATCCTCGAGGTGGCCGACGTCTTCGTGGTGAACAAGGCCGACCGCGATGGGGCCGACACCACGGTGCGTGAGCTCAAGCACATGATCTCCCTGGGTCGCCGGGAGCAGCCCGGGCCGACCTGGCGGGTGCCAGTGGTCAAGACAGTGGCATCGGCGGGCAGCGGTGTCGGCGACGTGGTGGACGCGATCGCCGCCCACCGGGAGTGGATGAGCGTGCACGGGGAGCTGACGCGGCGCCGGATCGTCCGGGCCAGTGCGGAGGTCGAGGCCATCGCGCTGCAGGCCCTGCGCGAGCGGATGGGCAGTTTCACCGGCAACGCGGCGCTGGCGGCGCTGGCTTCGGACGTGGTGGACGGGACCACCGACCCCTACGTGGCCGCCGACGAGCTGGTCAGCCAACTCCGAGCGTGACCATCCTGACATTGCGGCGGGTGGGGGTGGCCGCGCCGGCGCGGCACACTGGTCCCATGCCCAACGCTCTTGACGTCGCCACCCCCGCCGCCCGTTTCCGCCTGGTCGCTGTCGCGGAGGCGGTCAGCTGGCTCGGCCTGCTCGTCGCGATGTTCGTCAAGTGGATCCTGCGGATCGGGGAGGGTGGGGTGCCGGTGATGGGGCCGATCCACGGCGCGGTGTTCATCGCGTACGTCGCATTGGCGGTGTTGGCGGTGCGTCCGCTGCGCTGGGACGGGCGCACCACAGTGCTGGCCCTGGTGGCCAGTGTTCCGCCGTTCGGATCCGTGGTGTTCGGGCGGTGGGCGGCGCGCACCGGACGCCTCGGTGAACTATCCGCCACCGATGCCACCGATGCCACCGATGCCACGAGGCGGCGCGGATGATCGTTGCATTCAGCGTCAGCCCCGCCGGCACCGACGACACCGGTGGGGTGAGTGAGGCTGTCGCGGCCGCCGTCCGCATCGTGCGGGAGTCGGGCCTGCCGAACGAGACTAACTCCATGTTCACCTCGGTCGAGGGGGAGTGGGACGAGGTGATGGACGTGGTCAAGCGCGCGGTGGCGGCGGTGTCGGAGGTGTCCCCGCGCACCAGCCTGGTACTCAAGGCCGACATCCGCCCTGGGTATGCCGGCCAGCTGAGTGCAAAGGTGGCGCGCGTCGAGGAGCACTTGCGTCCGCGCTGAGCGCTGCGTCACTGCTGCCAGGTCTTATCATTGGCTGACACTGCCGTCACTGGAGGACCTATGAGCGCCGCCACCAGCCCCCGGTTCGACCCCACCACCGCATATGCCGCGGCGGGGTCGGGTTTCGCACCCTCGGATGCCGAGGCGGCGCGGGCACGCTGGCAGGAACGCTACGACGCCGCCGAGGCCGCCGGGCGGGTGCGTCAGGCCGATTTCACCACACTGTCCGGTGCGAGCGTGGCGCCGGTGTACGGCCCACGACCCGGAGAGACGGTGCCGGGTTTCGAGCGGATCGGCTACCCGGGCGAGTTCCCCTTCACTCGGGGGCTGCACGCCAGCGGTTACCGGGGCAAGCCGTGGACCATCCGCCAGTTCGCCGGGTTCGGAAACGCCCGCCAGACCAACGAGCGCTACCGGCAGATCCTGGCGGCCGGCGGCGGTGGGCTGTCCGTCGCGTTCGACATGCCCACCCTGATGGGCCGGGACTCCGACGAGGCGATGAGCCTGGGCGAGGTGGGCCATTGTGGAGTGGCGGTGGATTCTGCCGCGGACATGGAGGTGCTCTTCGCCGGCATCCCGCTGGGCGAGATCACCACCTCGATGACGATCAGCGGCCCGGCCGTCCCGGTGTTCTGCATGTACCTCGTCGCAGCCGAGCGCCAAGGCGTGGACCCGGCCACCCTGGACGGCACGCTGCAGACCGACATCTTCAAGGAGTACATCGCGCAGAAGGAGTGGCTGTTCACCCCCGAGCCGCACCTGCGCCTCATCGGTGATCTGATGGAGCACTGCGATGCCCACATCCCGCGGTACAAGCCGATCAGCGTGTCCGGCTACCACATCCGCGAGGCGGGGGCGACCGCCGCTCAGGAGCTGGCCTTCACCCTGGCCGACGGGTTCGCCTACGTGGAGCTGGGGTTGGCTCGCGGGCTGGACATCGAGCGGTTCGCCCCCGGCCTGAGCTTCTTCTTCGACGCCCACATCGACTTCTTCGAGGAGATCGCCAAGTTCCGGGCGGCGCGGCGCATCTGGGCACGCTGGCTGCGTGACGTCTACGGCGCGCAGACGGCGAGGGCGCAGTCGCTGCGTTTCCACACCCAGACCGCCGGGGTGTCGTTGACCGCGCAGCAGCCGGACAACAACGTCGTGCGCACCGCTGTGGAGGCCTTGGCAGCTGTGCTCGGCGGGACCAACTCACTGCACACCAACGCCCTGGACGAGGTGCTCGCCCTGCCCAGTGCCAAGGCCGCGCACATCGCGCTCCGCACCCAGCAGGTCATCGCCGAGGAGACCGGGGTACTCAACGTCGCCGACCCCCTCGGCGGCTCGTGGTATGTGGAGGCCCTCACCGATGCGATCGAGGCCGATGCGGAGCAGATCTTCGACGCCGTCAAGGACCTGGCCCGCCTGGAGGTACCCAGTGGCGAGTATCCCGTCGGGGTGATGACCTCGGGCATCCTGCGCGGCATCGAGGACGGCTACTTCACCGGGGAGACTGCGGACGCCGCGTTCGCCTACCAGCGGGCGGTGGAAGCGGGGGAAAAGAAGGTGGTAGGTGTCAACACGCTGACCGGTTCCGCCAGTGACGACCTGGAAGTCCTGCGGGTCGGTCACGAGGTGGAGCGCGACCAGGTGCAGGCCCTCGCCGAACGCAAGTCTGCACGCGAGGACGCCGAGGTGGCGCGCCGGCTCGCGGACATGGTCGAGGTCGCCAAGACGGACGGCAACCTGATTGCCCCAATGCTCGCCGCGGTGCGGGCCGAAGCCACCCTGGGCGAGATCTGCGGGGCACTGAAGGACGTGTGGGGCATCTACCGGGACCCCGGCCGCTTCTGAGCGGCCAACCTGTCGGATGCGCGGTGTCGTGACGGGTAGCGGCGTGTCAGGATTAGGGACGTGACTCGACCAGGCGCACGTCCCCCCGCTCCGCCCGCTGCGATGGCTGCCGCGATGTCCGGCGCCGTCGACTTGTCCGGCTTGAAGGCCCGCGCCACGGCTGCGCCCGCCCGGCCGGGAGAGGCGCCGTCGAGCGGGTCACCGTTCGTGGTGGACGTCACCGAGGAGACGTTTCAGGCGGAGGTGGTCGAGCGGTCCATGACGACGCTGGTCGTGGTGGACCTGTGGGCGACGTGGTGCGGCCCGTGCAAGCAGCTCTCGCCGGTGCTGGAACGGCTCGCCGCCGCCGCCGGCGGTACCTGGGTGCTGGCCAAGGTGGACGTGGACGCCAACCCGCGCATTTCCGAGCTGTTCGGGGTGCAGTCGATCCCGACGGTGGTTGCCGTCGCCGGTGGGCAGCCGGTCCAGGCATTCTCCGGCGCCCAGCCAGAGTCCCAGGTGCGGCAATGGCTCGACGGGATGCTCGCCGCGCTGCGCGATCAGCTACCCGGCACCGTCGCCGCGGCAGGTGAGCTTCCCGAGCCGGCACCGGCCGATCCTCGGTTCGTTGCCGCTGAGCAGGCGCTGGACGCCGGAGACTACGCCGGGGCCGTGGCCGCCTACGAGCTGGTGCTGGCCAGCGAACCGGGCAATACCGACGCGGCCGCGGCGCTGGCTCAGGTCCGCTTCATGCAACGCCTGGACGGCGTAACCCCAGACGCGGTGGCCGTAGCCGATGCCGCACCTGAGGACGTGGCCGCCCAGCTCGCCGCGGCCGACGCCGAACTCGCCCAACAGCAGGTGGAAGCGGCCTTCACCCGGCTGGTGGCGACCGTGCGCCGGGCCGGCAGCACCGACACTGCCGGTCGCGACTCCGCGCGCGCCCGGCTGCTGAGCCTGTTCGAGCTCTTCGACCCCGCCGAACCGCTCGTCGTCGCCGCCCGGCGCAAGCTGGCCAGCGCGCTCTACTGAGCGGCCGGCTCGGTGCGCGGCTGGTAGGCCAACCAGAGCACGCCCAGCGGCGGGATCCGGATGTCCGCGGACGCGGGGCGACCGTGCCAGGACCGCTCGCTGGCGTGCACCGCACCCAGGTTGCCGACCCCGGACCCGCCGTAGGAAGCGGAGTCGGTGTTGAGCACTTCACGCCAGGTTCCCGACTGGGGCAACCCGAGGCGGTAACCCTCGTGTGGGGACCCGGAGAAGTTCGCCACGCACGCCAGCACCGAGCCGTCAGCACCGTGGCGCAGAAAGCTCAGCACGTTGTTCTCGGCATCGTTGGCGTCGATCCAGGAGAAGCCCTCCGGGGTGGAGTCTTGCGACCACAGGGCCGGGTGCGCCCGATACGCGGCGTTGAGGTCACCCACCATCTGGGCGACACCGCGGTGCAGCGTGCCGCGCTGCGGGTCGTCCAGCAATGCCCAGTCCAGGCCCGCCGACTCCGACCATTCGGTGGGCTGGCCGAATTCCTGGCCCATGAACAGCAGCTTCTTGCCCGGATGTGCCCACATGTAGCCCAGCAGGCCGCGAACCCCGGCAGCCTTGTTCCACGTGTCGCCAGGCATCCGTTCCCACAATGAACCCTTGCCGTACACCACCTCGTCGTGGCTGATCGGCAGCACAAAGTTCTCACTCCACGCGTACACCAGCGAGAACGTCACCCCGTGGTGGTGGTAGCTGCGGTGCACCGGGTCGCGCCCGACGAAGTCCAGCGTGTCGTGCATCCAGCCCATGTTCCACTTCATGCCGAAACCGAGCCCACCCAGGTGGGTGGCCCTGGTGACTCCGGGCCAGGAGGTGGATTCCTCGGCGATGGTCACCACGCCCGGGTGGTTCTTGTACACGGTGGCGTTCATCTCCTGCAGGAACGCCACCGCCTCCAGGTTCTCCCGCCCACCGAAGACGTTCGGTTCCCACTGCCCGGCCTCGCGCGAGTAGTCGAGGTACAACATCGACGCCACTGCGTCGACCCGCAGCCCGTCGATGTGGAACTCCTCCAGCCAGTACAGCGCGTTGGCGACCAGGAAGTTGCGCACCTCGCGACGGCCGAAGTCGAAAACCAGGGTGCCCCAGTCCTTCTGCTCACCACGCCGTGGGTCGGCGTGCTCGTACAGGGGTGTGCCGTCGAAGCGGGCCAGCGCCCAGGAGTCCTTCGGGAAGTGCGCCGGCACCCAGTCGACGAGCACCCCGATCCCGGCAGTGTGCAGGGCATCGACGAACGCCCGGAAATCGTCGGGTGTGCCGAAGCGAGACGTCGGCGCGTAGTAGGAGGTGACCTGATAGCCCCAGGATCCCCCGAAGGGATGCTCGGCGACCGGGAGCAGCTCCACGTGGGTGAAGCCCAATGCCTGCACGTGTGCCACCAGCTGCTCGGCGAGCTGGGCGTAGCTCAACCCGGGGCGCCAGGATGCCAGGTGCACCTCGTAGGCACTCATTGCCTCGGCGTGTGGTGCCCGGCCGGATCTGGCGGTCATCCAGTCGCCGTCACCCCAGGTGTGGGAAGCCTCTGCCACCACCGACGCGGTGGCTGGGGGCACCTCGGTGGCGAACGCCATCGGGTCGGCCTTCTCCACTACGGACCCGTCGGCCCCGTGCACCCGGAACTTGTACCGGGTGCCCAGACCGAGACCGGGGACGAACACCTCCCACACCCCGGTCGAGCCTAACGAACGCATCGGGGTGGTCCGGCCGGACCAGCCGTCGAAGTCGCCGAGCACGCTGATCCCGCGGGCATTCGGCGCCCAGACCGCGAACGACACCCCGGTCACCACGCCGTCCGGGGTGTCGTAGCTGCGTAGATGTGCCCCCATGACGTCCCACAGCCGCTCGTGGCGCCCCTCGTGTACCAGGTGCTGGTCGACCTCGCCCAGGGTGGGCAGGAACCGGTAGCCGTCCGCCACGGTGTGCGTGTGGCCGCCGTAGGTGACGGCGAGTCGATAATCTGCCAGCTCGGCGATGGGAACCCAGGTGGCGAACAAGCCCCCCTCGATGTGACCGAGGTCGTGCTCGTGGCCGCCGATCACTGCCACCACCCGCTCCGCGTCCGGGCGCAGCGTCCGGATCGTGGTGCCCCCCTGCCGGGGGTGCGCGCCCAGCACGGAGTGCGGGTCATGGTGGGTGCCCGCCAGCAGCCGGCGCAGGTCAACCACGTCCGGAGCGGCATCGGGAACGGCGGTACCTTGAACGGCGGCATCGGCAGGAGCCGGGGTAGTGGGTGTCGCGGGTTGGCCGCGGGTCCGGTGGCGGGGGGATGTCGGGCCGGTGCTCATGGGTGATCCTCTGCCCTTCGGGTGGTTGCGGAGCACAGCCGCTGGACGGCGCGCAGGGGGATGTCCAGCCAGCTGGGCCGGTTACGGGCTTCGTACACCGCTTCGTAAATGGCCTTGTCCAGTTCGTAGGCGAGCAACAGTGCGTTCTGCGCCCGGGGGTCGGCGCCGGCGGTCTCGGTGTAGCCGTCGCAGAACGCCGAGGAGTTGCGCAGAGCCCACTCCTTGGCGCGAAATCCCAACTGGTTGTGCCCGCTCAAGCCGGTGTCGTGCAGCTGGTGGTGCGCGGCGTAGTCGAACGATCGCAGCATCCCAGCGACGTCGCGTAGGACGCTGTCGGGACGGCGACGCTCAGCTAGGCTCTTGGCCGGCTCACCCTCGAAGTCGATCAGCAACCACTGCCTCGGGGTGCGCAACACCTGCCCGAGGTGCAGGTCTCCGTGCACCCGCTGCACCAGGTCCCCGGTCGCCGCACTGTCTGCGGCCCGGAACAGCTCCTGCGCCGCCCCGGAGTGCGCGCCCAGCTCGGGTACCACCGTGATGGCCGACTCCAACCGGCTCAGCATGGCAGGCACCGGTGACGCCTCGGGGGCACGTTCTGCGGCGCCGAGTGCACCGGCCAGGGCTGCGTGTACTTCCGCGACCGCCCCGCCCAGGCGGTGCGCCTCGCCGGCGAAGTCGGTCCCCACCTCAGCGGCGTGCAGGTCCGCCTCCGCGAACAGGTCGCGGACACTGGTCAACGCCATCGACCAGCCGTCTGCGGAGTTCGCTGCGTAGTCCTGCGCCATGGCTAGGGTGGTCACCTGACCCTGCACGTCACCCTCCAGCCACGCCCGGACCGTGGCCACCGACCGGCATCCAGCGAGCGCGCGGTGCAGCTCCAGATCCGGGTTGACCCCGGGAGCCAGCTGGCGGAATACCTTGAGTAGCAACTGCTCCCCGAGGACAACCGAAGTATTGGACTGCTCAGCCCCGAGCGCCCGCCCGCTCATGCCAGCCGAAACCGACGCTCCTTCTTCGGTGCGGAAGCGCAACGACCCGGCCCTGGTGCCCGTCGCAAAGGCGTCAGCGAGCACGCGAATGCATTCCGGGTCGCGCAGGCCGTCGTAACCGAAGGGTGCATCGGGGGAGGCCGGTAGCACCCACGCTGCCAACTCCGCCAATGGCTCGCGACGAAAACCGAGCGGGACCTGGTAGATCGGGGCGTAGCCGGCGGCGAGGTCTACCGCGACCATCAGGTGTTCAGTGCGCGCGCCGGTCGGTGTGGCCGGCTGCGCGAGGAGATCGCGAGAGAGCACTCGCACACCTCGCACCTCATGGCCTTTGTGGGCGAACCAGCGCTGGGTGGGCAACCAGTCGCCGAGGGCCTGTTCGATACTCGTGCGCTCGGGTGCTGTCACTGTTGGGTTCCTTCCGCCGCCGTGCGCGCCTCGGATGGCGGCGCTTGCCGATCGGGTCCGTCCGGGTCGGGCTGCAGGGCGAACCAGTAGAATCCGTGACCGGGCAAGGTGATCATGTACCCGTCGGAGGAGATGGGCGGGAACGGCACCGAGCCGGTCAGCTCGACCGGGATCCGCCCGGCGAACACCGACAGGTCCAGCCGTACCGCCTGCGGGAACCGCGAGAGGTTGTTCACGCAGAGGATGACGTCGCTGAAAGTCCGGGTTTCGGTGGAGGGCGCCAGTTCGCGGAGGTAGCTCAGCACACTGGGGTTGGCGCTGCCCAACTCGGTGAAAGTGCCCAGGCCGAAAGAAGGGTGCTGCTTGCGCACCTCGATCATCCGGCGGGTCCAGTGCAGCAGGGTATTCGTGGAACCGGACTGCTGTTCGACGTTAACGGCCTGGTAGCCGTACGTCGGATCCATGATCACCGGCAGGTACATCCTCGCCGGGTCTGCCCGGGAGAACCCGGCGTTGCGGTCGGGCGTCCACTGCATCGGGGTGCGCACGGCGTCGCGGTCACCCAACCAGATGTTGTCGCCCATCCCAATCTCGTCGCCGTAGTACAGCACCGGCGATCCCGTCAGACTCAGCAGCAGCGCGGTGAACAGCTCCAGCTGGTTGCGGTCGTTCTCCAGCAGCGGTGCCAGTCGGCGGCGAATGCCGATGTTCGCCTTCATGCGCGGGTCCTTGGCATATTCGGCATACATGTAATCCCGCTCATCGTCGGTGACCATCTCCAGAGTCAGCTCGTCGTGGTTGCGCAAGAAGATGCCCCATTGCGCGGAGCTGGGAATCGCCGGAGTTTGGGCCAGGATCTCCGAGATGGGGAAACGGCTCTGGCGACGGACCGCCATGAAGATGCGGGGCATCAGCGGGAAGTGAAACGCCATGTGGCACTCGTCGCCGGTGTCCGGCTCACCGAAATACGCCACGACGTCGGCTGGCCACTGGTTGGCTTCGGCCAGCAGCACCCGCCCCGGGTACTCGGTGTCGATGACGCTGCGGCACCGCTTGAGGAAGGCGTGCGTCTCGGGCAGGTTCTCGCAGTTGGTGCCCTCGCGGGCGAACAGATAAGGAACCGCATCCAGGCGGAACCCGTCGATCCCCAGGTCCAGCCAGAAGCGCAGCACGTCGATCATCGCTTCCTGCACCGCGGGGTTGTCGTAGTTCAGGTCCGGCTGGTGGGAGAAGAAGCGGTGGAAGAAGTACTGCTTGCGCACCGGATCCCAGGTCCAGTTGGAGTTCTCGGTGTCGACGAAAATGACTCGCGCGCCGGGGTAGCCGAGATCATCGTCTGCCCACATGTAGAAGTCCCCGTACGGGCCGTCGGGGTCGCTGCGGGACTCCTGGAACCACTGGTGGGTGTCGGAGGTGTGGTTCATCACCAGGTCGGTGATCACTCGCAGCCCCCGACGGTGCGCCTGGTCGAGCACGCGGACGAAGTCCTCGACCGTGCCGAACTCCGGCAACACCGCCCGGAAGTCGCGAATGTCGTAGCCCCCGTCGCGCAGCGGGGAGTCGTAGAACGGCGGCAACCACAGGCAGTCCACGCCCAACCAGGACAGGTAGTCCAACTTGTCGGCCAACCCGCGCAGGTCGCCAGTACCGTCCCCGGAGGAGTCGTTGAACGCGCGTACCAGCACCTCGTAGAACACGGCCTTCTTGAACCATTCGTCGTCCACCCGCATGGATCGGGCGTGGGCGTAGTCGTCCGCATTTGCCTCGACGAGGTGCCCGTCGGGGGTGTGCACGGTGTCTGTCATCACGTCCTCACTGCTGGGGACAGCGGGGCAACGGGTTGGGTCGGGGCAGGTCCGCTCATGCCCGCCGACCGAGCAGGGTGCGCTCCAACGGGGGTACGGCGGGCAGCGCCAGCACGTGGGCAACGCTGCGCCACGGCTCCAACCGGACGAAGTTGGCCCGCCCCCACTCGTAACTCTCCGCGGTGATCTCGTCGCGCACCCAGAACCGCTCATCCCAGCCCCGGCCGAGCACCGGCAGCTCCAACGAGACGGTGGCCTGCTCGGCGCCGAACGGGTTGAGGTTCACCACCACGAGCACGGCGTCTCCGGTGGTGGGGTCGGTCTTGGAGTAGGCGATCACGGCGTCGTTGTCCACGTCATGAAAGTGCAGGGTGCGCTGCTGTTGCAGCGCCGGGTGCGTTCGGCGGACCTCGTTGAGCCGGGTGAGGTAGGGCTGCAGGGACGCACCACGCTGCAGTGCCCCCGCGTAATCGCGCGGGCGGAGCTGGAACTTCTCGCTGTCCAGGTACTCCTCGCTGCCCTCGCGCAGCGCGGTGCACTCGTACAGCTCGTAACCGGAGTACACCCCCCAGGTGGGCGACAAGGTGGCGGCCAGCGCGGCGCGGATGGCGAACATGCCCGGGCCGCCGTGCTGCAGGCTGGCGTGCAGGATGTCCGGGGTGTTGACGAACAGGTTCGCGCGGGCCTCGTCGGCGGTGGCCACCAGCTCGGTACCGAACTCGGTCAGCTCGCCCTTCGAGGTGCGCCAGGTGAAATAGGTGTAGCTCTGGGTGAAGCCCAGGCGGGCCAGGCCGTACAGCCGGGCCGGCCGGGTGAACGCCTCGGCCAGGAACAGCACGTCCGGGTCGGTCTCGTGCACTTCCCCGATCAACCATTCCCAGAAGTCCGGCGGTTTGGTGTGCGGGTTGTCGACCCGGAAGATGCGCACCCCGTGGCTCATCCAATGCCGCACCACCCGAAGGGCCTCGGCGTAGATGCCGTCGCGGTCGTTGTCGAAGTTGACCGGGTAGATGTCCTGGTACTTCTTGGGCGGGTTCTCGGAGTAGGCGATGGTCCCGTCGGGCAGCACGGTGAACCACTCAGGATGCTCGGCGGCCCACGGGTGGTCGGGTGCGGCGTTCACAGCGAGATCCAGGGCCACTTCCATGCCCAGCTCGGTGGTCGCGGTCACGAAGGCGTCGAAGTCGGCAAGGGTGCCCAGCTGCGGGTGCACCGCGTCGTGGCCGCCGGCCGCGCTGCCGATCGCCCACGGCGAGCCGACGTCGTCCGGCCCCGGGGTGAGGGTGTTGTTGGGACCCTTGCGGTTCACCTCGCCGATGGGGTGGATGGGCGGCAGGTACACCACGTCGAAACCCATCTCGGCGATGCGCGGCAGCTCGGCGATCGCGGTGCGGAAGCTGCCGTGTACCGGGTGCCCGTGCTCGTCCACGCCGCCGGTGGAGCGGGGGAAGAACTCGTACCACGACCCGTACTGCGCGCGTACCCGGTCGACCTGCACCTGGTAGGGCTTGCCCCGGGTGAGCAACTCGCGCACCGGGTGCCGCCGCAGCAGTTCGGTCACCTCGGCCGAGAGCGCAGGTGCCAGGCGTGCTTCGACGGTGCCGTCTCCGCGCAGCGCCGCGGCGGCGGCCAGTACCCGGGGCCGGCCGTCCTTGGCCACCACCTTCGCGGCCCGTTCCAGCAACCGGGCACCGGTTTCCAGGTCGTTGGCCAGCTCCGACGCGCTCTGGCCCACCGCGGACTTCGCCTCCACCGCGTGCCGCCAGGTGGAGATCGGGTCGCTCCAGGCGTCCACCCGCAACGTCCACGTACCGGTGCGGTCGGCGGAGACCAGGGCGTGGAACCGGTCGGGCTCCTGGCCCTCGGTCATCGGTACGGCCATCGCGCCAGTGCGTTCGCCGGGACCGCGCCAGACGACGGTGGCGGCCACGGCGTCGTGGCCCTCCCGCCACACGGTGGCCGCGACGGGGATGACCTCCCCGACCACCGCCTTCGCCGGGTATGCCCCGCAGGACACGACAGGGGCCACGTCGTCGATGCCAAGTCGTCCGGTCACAATCTCTACCCTGCCGGAGTCACCGGGGTCGTGGCCAATGGGACCTGGCCGACGCCGGGTGCGCGCGCGAGTGGTTCTGCACCGGTCCCTGTATCGGTACTGTTCGCCGGGTGAGAGCCCTGCGCCGTGTCACGGTCCGTGCCCACCTCCCCGAGCGGCTGGCCGCGCTGGGACCGCTGTCGATGAACCTGCGGTGGAGCTGGCACCCGGAGACCCAGGACCTGTTCGCCGCGATCGACCCGCCACGGTGGGAGCAGCTGCGTCACGACCCGGTCCGGCTTCTCGGCGACGTGCCGCCGCACCGGTTGGACGCCCTCGCCGGCGACGCGGAGTTCACCGCTTGGCTCGACGCGGTGGCGGCCGACCTGCGGGACTACTTGAGCGCCCCCCGCTGGTACGCCGAGCGCGCCGAAACCGAGCCGCTGCCGGCCGGGATCGCGTACTTCTCCATGGAGTTCGGAGTGTCGGAGGTGCTGCCGAACTACTCCGGCGGGCTGGGCGTGCTCGCGGGTGACCACCTGAAGGCGGCCTCCGACCTGGGTGTGCCCTTAGTCGCGGTGGGCCTGTTGTACCGGTCAGGCTACTTCCGGCAGTCGCTGTCAGCCGATGGTTGGCAGCGCGAGCATTACCCGTCCCTGGACCCTCAGGGGCTGCCGCTGCAGCTGCTCACCAGCGCGGCGGGCGCTCCGATCCTGGTGCGGGTGGCCATGCCGGCGGCCAGGGTGCTGCGGGCGCGGGTGTGGATCGCGCAGGTGGGGCGCATCCCGCTGCTGCTGCTGGACTCCGACATCGGCGAGAACGACGCCGAGCTGCGCGCGGTCACCGACCGGCTGTACGGCGGTGACCAGGACCACCGCATCAAACAAGAGATCCTGGCCGGCATCGGCGGGGTGCGTGCTGTCCGGGCGTACTGCCAGACCATGGGCATCGCCCAGCCCGAGGTGTTTCACACCAACGAGGGCCACGCCGGCTACCTGGGTCTGGAGCGCATCCGCGAACTGCTCGGCTCCGCCGACGGAGCTGCGGGCCTCGACTTCGACGCTGCGCTCGCCGCGGTGCGCGCCGGCACCGTCTTCACTACCCACACCCCGGTTCCCGCCGGCATCGACCGGTTCCCGGTGGAGCTGGTGCGCCACTACTTCAGTACCGGGGAGGGCTCGGGCGGTACTGAGCCGGCCGGGGCCGGCTCGGTCGACACGGGTTCGACAGACCTGGACTCGGTTCTGCTGCCCGGTGTGGACCTCGCCAGGGTGCTCGGACTGGGCGCCGAGGCCGACCCGCAGATGTTCAACATGGCCCACATGGGCCTGCGGTTGGCTCAGCGTGCCAACGGTGTGTCCCGGCTGCACGGTGAGGTGAGCCGGGACATGTTCCACGCGCTGTGGGCTGGTTTCGACACCCTGGAGGTGCCGATCGGCTCGGTGACCAACGGGGTGCACGCCCCTACCTGGGCGGCCCGGGAGTGGACCGACCTGGCCAAGCGCACCGCGCTGACCTCCGACCTGAGCGAGACCACGGTGTGGGAGGCGATGGAGCACGTCAGCTCGGCCGACCTGTGGCAGCTGCGCACCAGGCTGCGGACCAAGCTGGTCACCGAGGTGCGGCGCCGGGTGCGATCGTCGTTTCTGGAACGCGGTGCCACCGAGGCGGAGCTGGGGTGGACCTTCGCGGTGTTCGACCCCGACGTGCTGACGGTCGGATTCGCCCGGCGAGTACCCACCTACAAACGCTTGACGCTGATGCTGCGGGATCCGGAGCGGTTGCGTGCCATGCTGCTGGACCCGGTGCGCCCGGTGCAGCTGGTGATCGCCGGCAAGAGCCACCCGGCCGACGATGGCGGCAAGGCCTTGATCCAGCAGATCGTGCGGTTCGCCGACTCCCACGACGTGCGCCACCGGATCACGTTCCTGCCCGACTACGACATGTCCATGGCGCGCTACCTGTACTGGGGTTGCGACGTATGGCTGAACAACCCGCTGCGGCCTCTGGAGGCTTGCGGCACGTCCGGGATGAAGTCCGCCCTGAACGGCGGACTGAACCTGTCCATCCGGGACGGTTGGTGGGACGAAATGTTCGACGGGGAGAACGGCTGGGCCATCCCGACCGCAGACGGGGTCACCGACGAGGACCGCCGCGACGAGCTGGAGGCCACCGCGATGTATGAGTTGCTGGAGGGCTCGGTGCTGCCCCGGTTCTACGACCGGGACGCCGACGGACTGCCGGTGCGTTGGGTGGAGATGGTGCGCCATACCCTGCAGTCGTTGGGGCCGAAGGTGCTGGCCAGTCGGATGGTGCGCGACTACGTGCTGGAGCACTACCGCCCAGCGGGGATCTCGGCCACCCGGGTGTGCGTGGACTCCTACGCCGGGGCACGCGAGCTCGCCGCCTACCGCAGCGCTGTTGGCTTGGCGTGGCCGCAGGTCAAGGTGCTGCGGGTGGACGCCTCCGGGGTGCCGGATACCCCAGAGATTGGCGCGGTGATGCGGTTGCGGGCCGACGTGCAGCTTGGTGGGCTGGGGGTGCACGAAGTCCTCGTCCAGGCTGTGCTCGGACGGGTGGACTCCGAGGAAGAACTGTACGACGTGCGCACCGTGCCCATGGTGCATGTGGACTCCGTCGACGGCCGGGAGGTGTTCGAGGTGCAGACCGCACTGCCGCATTCCGGCTCGGCCGGGTACACCGTGCGGGTGCTACCCCAGCACCGGTTACTCGCCGGGGATGCCGAGCTGGGCAACGTGGCCGTCGCCTAAGCCGCCCGCGACCCTGGTTCCAGTCAGAGCGCCCGTAGCAGCAGCAGGGTGCATCCCGCCACGTCCAGCACATCACCGCCACACAACCGGGTGAGGGCCTGCGGCGCGCCGGTCGCCGTGCCGGTGTCCAGAACTAGTTCCAGCTCGCCGACATCGGCCAGGGTGAGCGCCGCGCCGGAGCCGCCGTGCAGCACCAGTAGCCAGCTCGCGTCGCCGCCAACCCCATGCACCCACATCTGCAGGGTTCGCGCCGTCTCCTCGTGCCACCCGGCGTCGGCCAGCTCGGCGCCGTCCCCGCCGAACCACACCAGGTCTGCGACCCCGTCCGGTGTGCTGCGACCGTCGAAGAACACTCCGCGACGCAACGCCGGAGCCTGCCGGCGCAACGCAACCACCCCTCGGGTGAAATCCAGCAACCTCGAGTCGGCCCCCGACCAGTTCAGCGCCCAGGCCTGCCGGTCGCCGAACGGCGCGCAGTAGGCGTTGTTGTTGCCGCCCTGGGTGTGGCCCAGCTCGTCACCGGCCAGCAGCATAGGTGTGCCGGTGGACAGCAGCACGGTGGCCAGCAGCGCCCGGACGTGCCTGGCCCTGGCCGCGAGCACCTCGGGGTCGTCGCTGGGTCCTTCCACCCCATGGTTCTCTGAACGGTTCTGCCCGGTGCCGTCCCGGTTGTCCTCCCCGTTGGCTTCGTTGTGCTTGTACGCGTGTGACACCAGGTCCGCCATGGTGAACCCGTCGTGGGCGGTGACGAAGTTCACGCTGGCCCAGGGGCGTCGACCATTGGCGGCGTACAGGTCGGAGGAACCGGCCAGCCGGTAGGCCAACTGGCGTACCCCGGCCGAACCGCGCCAGAAGTCGCGCACGGCGTCGCGGTAGTGGTCGTTCCACTCCGAGAAGGCCACCCCGAAGCCACCTACCTGGTAGCCCGCCCCGGTGGCGTCCCACGGTTCGGCGATCAGCTTGCGTTCGGTGAGCACCGGGTCGGTGGCGATGGCGGTGAGCAGCGCCGCACGCGGGTCGAACTCGCCGCCGCGGGCGCGTCCCAGGGTGCTGGCCAGGTCGAAGCGGAAGCCGTCCACCCCCATCTCCACCGCCCAGTACCGCAGCGAGTCCAGTACGAGGCGCACTGCGTCAGGTGCAGCCGGGTCCAGGGTGTTGCCGCAGCCGGTGAGGTCTAACAGGTGGCCGTGGCGCCCGTGCAGGTAGTACCCGGCCGCGTCCAGGCCGCGCAAGCTCACCGTCGGACCGTTCAGGTCACCCTCACAGGTGTGGTTGTAGACGACGTCCAGAAGTACCTCGATGCCCGCATCGTGCAGCGCCGCCACCATCGTGCGGAACTCGGCGACCTCCGTGCCGGGCTGGCTCGCGTAGCCAGGATGCGGGGCGAAGTATGCCGCGGTGGAGTACCCCCAACGGTTGCGCATGCCCCGCGCGCGGACGGCCGGTTCGTCCAGGAAGGCCTGCACCGGCAGCAGCTCCACCGCGGTGACACCGAGATCGACCAGGTGGGCTACCACCGCGGGGTTCGCGAGGCCGAGGTAGGTCCCACGCTCGCGGTCGGGCACCTGAGGGTGTGTCGCGGTGAAGGAGCCCACGTGCAGCTCGTAGAGCACGGTCTGCGCCCACGGAACGTCCGGGCGCGGCCCGGTGTCCGGACCCCCTGGGGCGGTCACCACTGACGTCGGCACGTGCCCGAGGGAGTCCCGCGTCGAGGGCGCACCGAACGGGTCGTCGGAGTGGCCCTGTAGTGCCAGCGGGTCGCCCAGCTCCCCGGCGATCCGGCGGGCGTAGGGGTCGATCAGTAGCTTGGCCGGGTTGCAGCGCAGCCCGCGCTGCGGATCCCACGGCCCGTGCACCCGGTAGCCGTAGCGCTGGCCGGGCCCGACACCGGGCAGCACCGCGTGCCACACCCCGAACGTCGGCTCGGTCAGCTCCACCCGCCGCTCGTCGCCCTCGGCGCCGATCAGACACAACTGCACCCGATCGGCCACGGCGCTGGTCACCGCGAAGCGGGTGCCGTCCGGATGCGGGTGCGCCCCGAGCGGGAAGGGGTGACCGGGGTTGGCGGGCGCGGCAAACGACACGCGAGCATCCTGCCCTGGGCCCGGTGGGCAGGTGCGCGAGGATGGTGCGCGTGGGAGAACCGGATCCGGACCTGTTGGTGTACTTCTCCGGGGTCAGCGTGCGCCGCGGCGGTGCGCAGCTGCTCGGCCCGTTGGACTGGCAGGTGGAGCTGGACGAGCGCTGGGTGGTGCTCGGACCCAATGGTGCGGGCAAGACCACGATGCTGCGGGTAGCGGCTGCTGAACTGTTTCCCAGCGACGGATCGGTGCACCTGCTCGGCGAGCAACTCGGGCGCACCGACGTCTTCGAGCTGCGCCCCCGGATCGGGACGGCGTCGGCCGCTCTGGGCAATCGGGTACCGGAGGACGAGGTGGTCACCGACCTGGTGATCTCCGCTGGATACGCCGTGCTCGGCCGCTGGCGGGAGGTCTACGACGAGGTGGACACCGACCGGGCGCAGGAGATGCTGGCGTCGCTGGGGGCAGGGCATCTGGGCCGTCGACGGTTCGGCACTTTGAGCGAGGGAGAGCGCAAGCGGGTGCTCATCGCCCGGGCGCTGATGACCGATCCCGAGCTGTTACTGCTGGACGAGCCGGCGGCCGGGCTGGACTTGGGCGGGCGCGAGGACCTGGTGGCGCGGTTGTCGCTGCTGGCGGCGGACGCCGACGCCCCGGCCAGTGTGCTCGTCACGCACCACGTGGAGGAGGTGCCACCGGGCTACACCCATGCGCTGCTGTTGCGCGAGGGCCGGGCGGTGGCGCAGGGGTTGCTGGCGGACGTGCTCACCGCGGAGGCACTGAGCGAGACCTTCGCGACGCCCATCGTGCTGGACCGACTGGGTGAGCGGTACTTCGCCCACCGTGGCTGAGCGGTAACCTCCGGCGCATGGCTGAATTCGTGACGCTCGAGGTGGCCGAGGGCATCGGCACCATCCGCTTGACCCGCCCCCCGATGAACGCGATCAACGCGGTGCTGCACGCGGAGCTGCGCGGCGCTGCCGAGGAGGCCGATCGGCGTGCCGACGTGCGCGCGGTCATCGTCTACGGCGGGGAGAAGGTGTTCGCGGCTGGCGCGGACATCAAGGAAATGGTCACCAAGACCTACTCCGACATGGCCGCCGACGGTGGCGCCCTCACCCAGTCCTTCACCGCGGTGGCGCGGATCGCCAAGCCCACCGTGGCAGCCATCACCGGTTACGCCCTCGGCGGCGGTTTCGAGTTGGCATTGTGCTGTGACCGCCGGATCGTCGGCGACAACGCCAAGGTCGGCCAGCCTGAAGTACTGCTCGGGATCATCCCAGGCGCCGGCGGCACCCAGCGACTAGCCCGGTTGATCGGCCCCAGCCGCGCCAAGGACATCGTCTACACCGGGCGCTTCGTCGGCGCGGAGGAGGCGCTGCGCATCGGGATGGTCGACGAGGTGGTGGCCCCCGACGACGTGTACGCCGCAGCACAGCGCTGGGCCGGGCAGTTCACCCACGCAGCGGCGCGGGCACTTGCCTCGGCCAAGGCCGCGATCGACTCCGGGCTCGACACTGATCTGGACACCGGCCTCCGGTTGGAGGCGCACCTGTTCGCGGCGGGTTTCGCCACCGAGGACCAGCGCATCGGCATGGAGTCGTTCATCGCGAACGGTCCGGGCAAGGCGCAGTTCGTCGGCAAGTAGGGACGCGTGGGCACTGCGTGGAGATGAGGTTTGCGGCGCTGGTGCCGTCATAGCTGAACCGGCACCGCGCTGGGACGGTGAGAAGGGGAGAACAAATGCCCAAGACCGTTGCTTGCCTGTGGTTCGACGGCCAGGCTGAGCAAGCAGCAGCTCACTACACCGCGATCTTCCCCAACTCCGAGGTGGTGGGGGTGAGCCGTTACGGGCCGGGGAATCACGGGCTCGAAGGCAGCGCCATGATCGTCAACTTCAGCCTGGACGGGCAGCCCTACGTCGCACTCAACGGCGGGCCGCAGTACACCTTCAGCGAGGCGATCTCCTTCCAGATCCCCTGCGCCGACCAAGACGAGGTCGACTACTACTGGGAGCGGCTGTCCGACGGCGGGCAGGAGGGGCAGTGCGGGTGGCTCAAGGACCGGTTCGGCGTCTCCTGGCAGGTGATACCCAACGCGCTCGGCGAGTTGCTCGGTGACCCCGACCCGGAACGGGCGCAGCGCGCCACCCAGGCGATGCTGGCCATGAGCAAGATCGACCTCGCCGAGATGCGACGGGCGGCTGACCAGCCGGGGCAGTGACGGCACCCCGACGCCACCACCGCGTGATTGCGTCCTCGTAGGGTGTGGTGATGACCGTGAGCCCCACCCCCGCGCCCACGCCACACGCGACCGCCGAACAGGTCCAGGCCGCCTACTCCGACACCAAGCTCGCCCAGGTGCTCTACCACGACTGGGAGGCGGTGACCTACGACGAGAAGTGGTCCATCTCCTACGACCAACGCTGCAACGACTACGCCCGCGGCCGGTTCGATGCGGTCGCCGGGCCACAGCGCTTGCCCTATGAGCGGGCGCTGGAGCTGGGCAGCGGCACCGGGTTCTTCCTGCTCAACCTGATGCTCACGGGCGTGGCGCGCCGCGGGTCGGTGACCGATCTGTCCCCGGGGATGGTGGACGTCGCGCTACGCAACGCCGCCGCGCTGAAACTGGAAGTGGACGGGCGGGTCGCCGACGCAGAGACCATCCCCTACGACGACGACACCTTCGACCTGGTGGTCGGGCACGCTGTGCTGCACCACATTCCCGACGTGACCCTGGCGCTGCAGGAGGTGCTGCGGGTGCTCAAGCCGGGTGGGCGTTTTGTGTTCGCCGGGGAGCCGAGCACCGTGGGTGACCGCTACGCCCGGCTGCTGGGCCGCGCCACCTGGGAACTGACCACCCGGGTCACCCGGCTGCCCGCGCTGTCGTCGTGGCGGCGGCCGCAATCCGAGCTGGACGAGTCCTCCCGGGCGGCTGCCCTGGAGTCGGTGGTGGACCTGCACACCTTCGACCCGGCGGAGCTGGAACGCACTGCGCTCGCCGCGGGCGCGATCCAGGTCCGCGTGGTCACCGAGGAGCTGACCGCGGCGTTCCTGGGTTGGCCGGTGCGCACCTTCGAAGCGGCGGTACCCGGCGGCAAACTCGGCTGGGGCTGGGCGCGGTTCGCGTTCACCGGCTGGCAGCGGCTGTCCTGGCTGGACTCCCGGGTGCTGAGCAAGGTGGTTCCCCGCGCGTGGTTCTACAACGTGCTGCTCACCGGCGTAAAGCCCGCCCTGCCCGTGAACGGGTAGGTGGCCTACCGCCTGACCCGCGACGACGTCGACTTCCTCGCCTCGCCGACGGGCGCGGCCGCGCTGGCCCACGCAGGAAGGTTGGCGCTCACGCCGGCGTCGCGGATGGTCGATGTCGCTGCGGTGCGCGCGCTGTCCGGCCGGTATGGCGCAGCCGTGCTGGAGACCGCCCTGCTGCGGCGCCGGGCGATCGGCAAGCTCGACGAGCCGCAGCGCTGGTTGCTCAGCGACGAGGCGCTGCAGCAGGCCACCCCCAGCGCAGTAGCCCGGCACCGCGCGCAGCGGCTGGACGGGCGGGCGGTGCATGACGTGACGTGCTCGATCGGCGCCGAGCTGGTCGCCTTGGCTCCGGCGGCGAGTGCGTTGCTCGGTTCGGACCTCGACCCGGTGCGCCTGGCGATGGCTGCGCACAACGCCCCGGGGGTGGCGTTGGCCCGCGCAGACGCCCTGCACCCGGTGAGCCGGGGCACGGTGGTGCTGGCCGACCCGGGCCGCCGCGCCGACGGGCGCCGGACCCACGACCCGACCCGGCTGCAACCTCCGCTGCCCGAGCTGCTGGCCGTCTACGCCGGGCGGGACCTGGTGGTGAAGTGCGCACCGGGGCTGGATGTCACCGCCCTCGGCTGGGCCGGCGAGGTGGAGGTGGTGTCACTGGACGGGGGCGTCCGGGAGGCCTGCCTGTGGTCGCCGGGCCTGTCCGGGTCGGTGCGTCGCCGGGCCAGCGTGCTCTCCACCACCGGGTCGGGGTGGGTTGTGACCGACCGCGACCCCGCCGACGCCGGGGTGCGTGAACCGGGCGAGTGGATCGTCGACCCGGACGGGGCGGTGGTGCGTGCCGGGCTGGTCCGGCACTGGGCGACCCGGCACGGACTGGGACAGCTCGATCACCGCATCGCCTACCTCACCGGGGATGCGCTGCCGGCGGGGGTGCGGGGGTTCCGGGTGCTCGGCCACGGCCGCTACAGCGAGAAGTCGCTGCGCCAGGAACTCACCCGGCGCGACTGCGGCAGCGTGGAGGTGCTGGTGCGGGGATTGGACGTGGATCCCGCGGTCCTGCGACCCCGGCTGCGGTTGCGGGGCTCGCAGGCGTTGAGCGTGGTGCTCACTCGCATCGGGAACACCCCCACCGCGTTCGTGTGCACGGCGCACCGGGGCTGACCGCGAGACGGTCCGCGCGGCTAAGGTGCAGCGTCATGACCCGCCGGGCCGCGTTGTCGCGCCGCGACCCGGAGCAAGCCCGGTTCGTGACGCTGGCGTCGCTGGGCTGGGTGTTGCGACACCGGGCGTGGACTCCGTGGTACCTGGTGCGGTACTGGCGGCTGCTGCGGTTGCGCCTGGCGCAGCCTCATGTGGTGCTGCGCGGCATGGTGTTCCTGGGCAGGCGGGTGCAGTTGGAGGCCACCCCGGGCCTGTCCCGCCTCGAGATCGGGCGGTGGGTGCACATCGACGACGGCAACGCGATCCGTTGCCACGAGGGTTCGCTGCGCATCGGGGACAAGGTCGTCTTCGGTAGGGACAACGTGGTCAACGCCTACCTCGACGTGGAGATCGGCGCGTCCACCCTGGTCGCAGACTGGGTGCACATCACCGACTTCGATCACCGCTACGACGACGTCACAGTGCCGATCAAGGACCAGGGCATCGTCAAGACGCCGGTGCGGATCGGACCGGACTGTTGGCTGGCCACCAAGGTCAGCGTGCTGCGAGGCAGCCGCATCGGGCGAGGGTGCGTGCTGGGCGCCCACGCCGTGATGCGCGGGGATCTCCCAGCGGGAAGCGTGGCGGTCGGTGCGCCCGCCCGGGTGGTGCGCAACCGGCTGGATGACTGGGCGGCGTTGGAGGCCGATCGGCAGGCGCGCCGGGCCGCATTGCTCGACATCGAACGGAAGAAGGCCGGCGGCAATAATGCGGGCACCGCCACCGCGTGGGCACGATCCGCCCGATGAACGCGCCGAAGCAGCACGACAGCGGCGAGGACGAGGCAAGCCCGACGGTCCGGGCCGCGCGGCGCGCACTCACCCTGGGCGAGGACGTGCTCTACGTGGCCATCGCGGTGCTGCTGGTCGGCGGGGGTCTGGTGGTGCTCGCCGGCGCCGCCGCCACCTTCCTCGACCTCGGTGGCACGTCGGTGTCCTCGTTCGCCCTGCGCCTGTTGGACAGCTTGCTGCTGGTGTTCATCTTCGTCGAGCTGCTCGCGGCGGTGAAGCTCACGCTGAAGCGGCGCGAGATCGTCGCCGAGCCGTTCCTGCTGGTCGGCATCGTCGCGTCCATCAAGGAGATCGTGGTGCTGTCGGTGGAGGTGGCCGACGTGATGGCGGGCAAGGTGCAGGTGGCCTCGTCCGTCACCGAGTTCGCGGTACAGATCGGTGTGCTGGGTGCGGTGGCGCTGGCGTTGGCGGTGAGCGCATGGTTGCTGCGGCTCAAGGAACGCGAGCCCGAGGAGTCCTCGTGACGTCACCGATCGGGCAGTGCCCGCTCGACGATCACCGGTCGGCCCAACGGCACCCGTGGCCGACGCACCGTCGTGCGGTAGAGCCGGGCGGTGTCAGCCGCGATCGTCGTCCAGTCGAACTCGACGCCAGCGGCCCAGGCTCGCGCTGCGGCGGCCCTAGCCCGGGCCGCCACCGGGTCGTCCAGGACGGCCACCACCGCGCTGGCCAGCGCGGTCACGTCGCCGGGGGGAAACGTCAGCCCACTAACACCGTCGCGTACCGCCTCACCCAAACCGCCCGCGGTAGACACCACCAGCGGTACGCCCAGGCAAGCCGCTTCCAACGCCACCAGGCCGAAGGGCTCGTAGTGACTGGGTAGTACCACCACGTCCGCCTGGGTGAACCACTGCCTCAGCTGCGCCCGGTCCAGGTGCCCGGTGAAGCGCACCGCGGTGAGCACCCGGTGGTTACGGGCCTGTTCACGTAGCCACCCACCCTGGGTACCGATACCCGCCACCACCAGCCGCGCACCGGGGTGGCGGCGGCGCACCCGCGGCAGCGCGGCGATGGCGTCCTGCACCCCCTTTTCGTACTCCAATCGACCGACGTAGAGCAGGATGGGCGCCCCGGGCGTCGACGCGCGGGTAGCCGGCTCGTCCGGCTCGATACCGTTGTGCAGCACGGTGACGGGGATTCCCGGGTGGAACAACTCGGTCACCTCCTGGCGCATCGATCGCGAGCAGGTGATCAGGGCGTCGGCGCGGTGAGCCAGCCACCACTCCACCGAGTGGATCTGGCGGTTCAGTGCCGCGGAGAGCCACCCGCCGTGCCGGCCCGCTTCGGTGGCGTGCAGCGTGGCCACCAATGGCACGCTGAAGTGATCGGCCAGGGCGATGGCGGCGTGGGCCACCAGCCAGTCGTGGGCATGCACCACCTCCGGCCGCCATCCCAATCCGAGACCGGCGCGGACCAGCGTGTGACCCAAGGCCAGCGTCCAGGCCACCAGGTCTGCGCCGAACTCCAGGTGCAGCGGGTCCTCGGCGACGGCCACCACCCGCACGCCGTCCCGGACCTCGTCGGTGCCGGGGTGGTCGAGGGCGTCGGTCCCGGTGGGTTGGCGGCACAACACCGTCACGTCGTGCCCGGCCGCGGCGAGGTGCGCCCCGAGGTGGTGCACGTGCTGGCCCAGCCCACCGATCACCAACGGCGGGTGCTCCCAGGACACCAGCAGCACCCTCATCCCGGCAACATCCGGCCGTCCAGCGCGGGGAACGGCCCGTCCGCCAATCGCCACCGGGCGGCCAGCTCCACGGCGGGACCGCCGGATTCCACCGCGTGCACAATCTCGTACACGGCGTGCGCATGGGTCTGCGCCCGGGTGCGGGCATAGTCGGCGGCGGTGTCCTTGCTGACCATGAACGCCCAGTCGCTGGACAGGGTCAGCAGCGCCTCCCGCAGTATCTGGTCAGCCACCGGGTTGCGCCCCGGCTCCTTGCTGATCCGGTCGACGGTAGCCAAGGCCATGCGGGTGACGTCGGCGTTGAGCGCCACCAGGTCCGCGACCTGCTCGCCGGCCCACACCCGCCAACCCTTGCCGGAGCCCCACGACGACGCGGGCAGGTCCACCCGGGTGCCGACGTGCCCGGCCTGCACCGCGCCGCGCAGCGTGCTCACCCGCACCCCCGCCTCGGGCAGCAGCCGCAACACGGCCTCCACCCAGGCCGGCCCTTCATGCCACCAGTGGCCGAACAGCTCGGTGTCGTAGGCCGCGACCACCAGGGCGGGACGGCCGTGCTGGTCGGCCAGCTCCTGCAGCCGGGTGCGCACCACGGTGACGAAGTCGGCCGCGTCGTGGCGCACCGCCGCGGCAGCCCGCCCCGGGTCGTAAGGGGCCTTCTCCGCTGCGGGTAGCGCTCGGTGCGTCACCCGGGCCGGCTTGAAGCCACTGGAGTGGTCATAGGTGTGGAAGTCGCGGTAGTCGCCGCCGCCGGGATAACCCGCGCGGGGGGACCACACCCGGTAGCTGACCTGCAGGTCCCGGCCGAAGCACAGCACGTCGCTGCTACCCACCGGCCGCGCCGCGGCCGTATCACCGTGCAGGGCTGGGCCGTCGACCAGGAACCGGTGCACCCCCGCGGCTGCGTAGTCCTGCTCGAGACCGGGGCGGTACCCGCACTCCGGCGCCCAGATGCCCGCGGGTCGCGCCCCCCAGCGTCGTTGCCCGTCGGTGAGGCCCTGCTCCAGGCCGAACGCGCGCAACCGAGGGTCCGTCAGCGGTTGGAACGGGTGGGTCAGCGGGCCGCCGAGCAGCTCAACGGCACCGGAATCGGCCAGGCCGCGCAGCACCGGCGAGCCGCCGTGACGCCAGTGCTCCTCGAAATCGGTGAGCGCCGCGGCCGACGCGCGGTGCTCGTACACGCCGAGCTCAGGCAGCCGCGCGGCGGCACCCTGCGTGCGCAACTGCCAGTCGCCGAGCCAGTGGTGCAGCCCGCGCAGGCAGTGCGGGTCATCGAGCTGGGCATTCAGCACCGGGGTGACCCCGAGGGTCAGCAGGTCCGTGCGGCCCTCATCCGCCAGACGGCGCAGCATGCGGGTCATTGGTAGGTAGGAATGCGCCCACGCCTGGTACAGCCACTCCTCGCCGACCGGCCACCGGCCGTGATGCGCGAGCCAGGGCAGGTGGCTGTGCAACACCAGGCAGAACGTGCCGACCGGCTCACCGCTGCTCACCAGCGCACCCCGATGGCGACGAGGTCGAGGCTCGAGTCGATGTCGGCCGTGGACAGCGCGAAGTCGGCACACGTCACCGCCTCCACGTCTGACCGCAGCCGGTCGGGCCACGGCAGTCCGGCCAGCGAGGCGGCGACCTGGGCGTCGACGACCGACCCGTCGTGCTCGGCGTCCAGCGCGCGCAGCCGTGCACCGTGCCGCAGCCCCGCCATGTTCGTCACCGTGAACCCGGCGGCCGCCAGGAGCCCGGTGAGCTCGTCGCCGGTCAGCTCCCTGGTGTGGAACGGGTTGAGCGGGATGTCGCGGCCGGGGGAGAAGGTCAACCGGTTGGGGGTGCTCACCAGCAGCTCGCCACCCGGCGCCAACACCCGGTGACACTCGCGCAGGAACTTCGGCTGATCCCACAGATGCTCGATGACCTGCAGGGTGAGCACCACGTCCACCGAGGAGGAGCGCAGCGGCAGGTTCGCGAGGTTGCCCCGCACCACCGGCAGGTGGGGGTAACGGCGCGCCACGTGGCCTGTGGTGTGCGCGTCATAGTCCAGCGCGAGTACTCGGGCTGGACTGCGGCACAATAGGTCTGCGCCGTAACCCTCGCCGCAACCCGCTTCGAGGACGAAGCGGCCGACGCAGCGGGGCGCCAGCGATTCGTATACCACCTCGTGACGCCGGAACCAGTAGTTCTCTTGCGGGATGCCCGGCACCGTCCGCTCACCGGTGAGCGGTAGAGCGCCGGTCATCGGTGAGTGTGGGGTGTCGTCATCCGGCGCAGGGTAGCGGGTGGACCTCGCGGCGCCCAGGTTCCGGTGATCCTGGCCCCGTCCCGGACCTGGGAGACGAGTATGAGCGGCCAATATCCTCGCGGCTCATCGCGACCAACAGCCCCGTGCGGTTTCCCGAGCGTGCTCAGTTGCCTGTCGAGAAGTCCCCCCGTTGCCGCCTCTGCTCATACTGATTCCCCAGGGGGTGGCACCTGCGCGCTCCGCAGTGATCTCTCCAGCATCGGCTGCGTGATTTCGATTCCGGTGATCATTTCGACAAGGCGAGCCCCGGAGGCCGGGCAGGCTGGCTCGGGCCCAAAAAATCCCGCGGCCTCCATCTCGGCGTCGAATCGATGTTGGTCGGTCCCCCAACGAATGTCAGTAGCAATTGTGTCGAATCCATTGAGCAATACTTCACCTTTGACGTACAAGAAACAACTGACAGTCTGCGTGTAGCTGAGTACCAATGCTTCCCGTCCGCCGCCGCTGAGTTGTTCAAGGACGCCTGGATCACCACCGTGTGTCGTGAAGTGCTCGACAGCGTAGGCCCAGCCGTCTGTGTCGCCAACTCGAACCCTAAATGTGCCGGGCGGGTCTGCCGCTTCGTCCATGAACGTATGGAATTCTGTATGCGTGAAGTCGGCCCTGAAAGCGATCAGCAGATCGGTCACATCCGGTGAATTGACGAAAGTGACAGTCAGTGCGAGGTTCTGTTCAACCCACGCGGTGAACCAGCCATATGCCAGTCCGCGTTGACGTTTGCGCATACCGGGCTCACTCAATCCCGATCCAGAACGGATCACTGTCAAGTAATCGATTGTTCTGGATAAAACTACCGTATGAAACCCAGTAGCCCGCTTGTAGGCCATCTCGGATGCAGGTATCGCCGCGCCCGGTAGCGACAGAACACCAACCAAGAGCACGGTTCCTATTGATCCAAAGAAGGGACGGATCAGAAATCGCATCGCGTCTCCTAGGTATGCCCGGTGGGGCACCTTTCACTCACGCCAACTTTGAGCGACTACTGGAGAACGTACCTTTAGTCAACACAGCACCGCGCCCCTTGGCCGGCAACACCGACGGTCGTTCAGTGCTCGTCCGTGGTTGAACGAGCCGCAACACTAAAAGGACGTTCGGGGTGTGGCCTCTCCACACTGAATGTCCCTCGTGCGGCGCTCTTCCAGGAGTTCATCTTCCAACAGAAGCGCCGCACCCTGCTGAGGGCGGGCAAGCTACCGGCGTCGGCTTGCCTTGTCAACACCTGGCGTTGACTCATCGAATATCATGTCTACGAGGTGGTCCGACCAGTAGACGTCATTCAGAGTCGCGTCGAGAAAGCTTTTGGTGAGACAGGTGGCGGGAAACAGTATCGTCTCGACAAGCCACTCTCATGGTACTTGGATCCAGCGAATGGCCCCTACTTGATGGAGATTACCCCATGACAACAATTTGGGACTTTGAGGCTCAGATGGTCAAAGAGGGACGTATTCAAGACTACGCTTTGACA
>JAABUP010002242.1_pt1 | contig 38170 bp, 57 predicted proteins | sample 5559201 | NCBI WGS metagenome assembly JAABUP01 (sample SAMN10711887, study PRJNA513373) | rock metagenome | isolation source: Antarctica rocks | place: Antarctica | reverse complement strand
CACCAGAAGTCAGGTGAAGGTTGAGCCTTGTCGGATGGGAGGAGCCTTGTCTGTTGGGAGGCGCTTATGCTTGGAGATACCTGCACAGGCAGAGTATATCTTGCTCACTAAGGCTTGCTATTGCCTCTGCAAGCTGACAACCAGACAAAGCAGGTTTGCCATAGAAGTATGTGGCTCTTGCGTAGCCTACAACTTGCCGCTGGGAGAAGCAACGCCTGGAAACCTTGTATTGCGCTCTGCCGTCCGAGCTCTGCAATCTTCAGCACGGCTAAATAGGCGACTAGTACAAGGATGCTTCACCGCCTGCAAGAAGACAGGCGCTCATGAACATAGCCGCAAGTCGTCACCACACTCGAGTCCAGTGTTATTTTGAATGCGCAACGGGCGTTCGAAGTGCAAGCAGTGGTCGAGGAAGCCCCACAAGATACCTATCTAGACTTATTCGGCGGTTTGCAGGCACTGCCAGTGACGCCAAGTCAGTAAAATCTGGCAGCTCAGCGTTTGTTTATTGCTTTCGATCGTGTATAATTTTACTGTCAGGTGCGACCCGCTTCAGTAGTTAATTTGCCTAACTGACCATTGACCATAGGCTTTATTCTGTGATTTGTCATAGTTTGTCAAGCATAGGGTTTGTGTATGTGACTAAAAGCCTTACAAAACAGGGCCGCAATGTTTTAGAGATCTGAAATCAGACCCTATCTGTCAGGCTAAATAGCCCCTTTACAGCATTTACATCATAGGGTTAATGGTCAATTGATGTTCTGGTACTTAGCGCTGTAGTTAATTCCTCTATAATACCTATTTACACATTTACTTGCAAAAAGTACAGAGACCTATGCAAAAAGTGAGCTCCTCAGAAAGGATTTTGCTGAGAGTGTAAATGCGGCTCAGCCCACACACGCAGACCTACCCCTGTTTTCCTCAGGGGGTAGATTAGGGCTTTGCCAGCGTATGCTCCAAAATCTACCACACAAGAGGCACCTTCCATCATAATCCAGAAAACCGTAAAACATGTTTTCTGCAGCTGCAAACCTACACGTCTCTTCACGCAAGTAATTAAAGTTGTAAGTGCAGACTCAGCAGGTAATGTCAACAGTCAGCAAGGCACTGACACACATCAGAATCTTTAGCGGAGCACTTTAGTTGCACAATGCTATACACAGCAGTAGGCAAACTTTTGTGCACCTACATAGTTGTTGTGAGGTCAGAGTGCAGGGTTCCTCAGATCTTAAACCCATGCTGTGATTTGAGTTGAAGCTGGCGCTCACAATGGTAAAATGCCAGAAACTGCTGGTTTGGCAGCTCTAAAAGGTATGTTCCCTGGCGCTGCCTGCTGGTGTCTGTAGTGTACTGACAGTAAAAATGTATTTTGATGTTGTGTTGTGTTGTGTTGAACAAGTTCCCTGAATTTTGGATTTTTTTCGTAATCAACACTTTGTAATCAGTATTTCTAGTTTCTCACTAGTACAGTAGGATGTTGCACAGTCTTCTGAGGCCAACCTGGCCTTTGGACGCGATAGTCATAAAGTAGGTTGTGGTCTGATTGAAGCTCGAGCCAGTACTTGGTGAAGGCGCCAACCAACAGCAGTCTCACAATGACCTTCCCTTGCTGGAGGACGTCTAGCTTGACTACTACCATGCATGCAAGAAGACACGGTTGATGTTGACTTTGTTGACGAGTTTATGTTTAATATTTAATTAAGGACTGTTTTTTATATGCACATAATGGCAGCCGTCGTGTTTACGACCTCTGATCCCTTCATAAAACCTGGGATCCCTAATTTTCTGATCAGATTTCATGAATCAGTCAAGGTGGGGGATTATTCCAGCTGGCGGATGGCTAGTTTGAGGTGTTTTACCAGATTTTCGTACGCCGTAGCCATAATTTACAGTAGATACAGAGTTCTGTCAATTGAAGCCTTGCAAGGTCCTACAGACCCACAGTGCTCTGCGTACAGAAAAAAATAGAGTTATGCCAGGTTTAGTCAGCTGTGACATAACATAGATTAAGTCTATGACTAACTCTGCACGATCTGCCCTAGACATCTGTAACTTCTAGCCTAGATGAACTGCGCAGCTCAGGCGCAGACAGTCTGCAACTCTGCCTCAGATCATAGCTCAGAGCTTCATGCAGAAGAGGGAAAGTCTGCATGCAGAGTTCTGTGGCTCTAGGGTTGCAGAAGAAGGTTCTGGATTTTTCTGGATTATGATAGACTTTACTAATCTTCTGTAGAATTTCAAGGGTATGTTGGGGAAACCCCAACCCACCCATGAAATTAAGGGCAAGCAGGGTAGGTCTGCGTGTGTGGGCTGAGCCGCATTTGCACTTTCAGCAAAATCCTTTCTGAGGAGCTCACTTTTTTAGTAGGTCTCTATACTTTTTAGAAAAACTTGTAAATGTGTAAATAGGTATTATAGAGGAATTAACTACAGCCTCGATTGGCCATTAACCCTAGGCTGTAAATGCTGTAAAGGAGCTATTTAGCCTGACAGATAGGGTCTGATTTCAAATCTTTAAAACATTGCTTAGTAAAGGCCCGTGTTTTGTAAGGCTTTTAGTCACATTATGTGACTCACATACACAAACCCTATGCCTGACAAACTCTGACAAATCACAGAGAAAACCCTATGGTCAGTGGTCAGTTAGCTAGGTCTCTGAGATCGCTGACTACCCAACCGTAACTGGTAGTAGGTATGGTGTTAGGCATTCGCTTGGTAAGTAGGAGCGAAGAGACAAAGGTTAATGATGTCCAACAGCGATCGGATGGCTACTTTATCCTCGGTAGATAGGGCATTTAGCGACGTCGTGTTTACGATTCCCTTTAGGGCCGCAACAACTTCCAATCCCTAGGGCCTTCATGATTCCTAGGATCCCGGGGCTGTCAATTTTAGTAACAGACCACTGATTTTCTCAAGCACGTCCTCTTCGATAGCGTAGATCGTTTCTGCGCTTAATACTTCCAGGTGTTCCAACGCCAATTTTAGATGATGTATCACGTTATGGTCACGAGGAGCCATCGAATTACAGAAAATACAGAGTTCTGTCAAGGTCCTGCAGATACAGCCTACTCTCAGACTGTGTCCAGAAACAAGCAGAGGTATGTCAAGGTTAGTCTACTCTATCATAATGCAGACAATGTCTTACGTAATTTCTGCAGCATCTGGCTGCACATCTGCCTTAGATGACTGTAGCATCTGCGCTAGACCGTCTATGGATCAGCGCCAGAGCACTGTAGGGTCTGCTCCAGAGTACTGTAAGGTCTGCATGCAGAAATGGATAAGTCTGCGTGCAAAGTTCTACAGGTCTAGGGCTGCAGACGAATCTTCTGGAATCTTCTGGACTATGCTAGCTATAGAGTTGACTAATCTTCTATAGATTTTCAGGGTCGGGTCGGGGAAACCCCAACACAACCCTGAAAATAAGGGCAAACACGCAAGTTGAGTGTGTTGGGGTCAGCCAGGGGCTTAGTCATGATAATACCATTCAGGGGAACTCCCCCTTGACTATAGAATTAACTGTTATAAAAATTGGTATAATGGTATTAGGACTTGAGTACAGGCTAAAGTACTGGAAGCCTATTTGGCATGGAGACCCTGTGATTTAGGCTGACAGATAGAGTCTGAATTCATATCTTTAAAATATTGCTTACTAAAGGGCCTTGTTTTGAATGGGTTTAGTCACACACAAACAACCCTATGCTTGATGACAAACTCTGATACAATCAGGGGAAACCCTGGAATCTGGATGTGGTCAGTGGTCAGTCACACAAATATATATATAACGACCTTTCTGCCACACTGTAGACATGCGCTCAAATTTGATGAGCCACAGCTTTGCAGGTCGCAGTGCAGATGGCTGCCATGCGCAGATCACATGTGCATGGGCCACACACACGTAGGACATGTTTAGCAAGAGTGCAAATACTTCGACAGCTGATCCACACAGAGCACACATAGATCAACAGAGCTTGCAATGAAAGGGGCTACTTTGGTGTATGTGAATGCGCAGAGTGCTGAAGCTGCAACATGCTTGCAGGGCAACACTGCTCCGCCCAAACACACATGACTAAAAATCACATTACTTGAAACAGTTGCACGATGCAACACTCCAAAAGGTACACAGATCATGACCTAGCAAGATAGTCAGGGTGTGCAAAATGCGCTGCAGCAAAGGCCTCAAGCATGATCACCGTCAACTAATATGTACACATGTCCTATGTTGCTCCGAAAGGCCAACTTAATGTACAGCACAAAACAAGCAGACCATTCACAGAAAATTGGGTGCACACAGGGTACTAGCTCCTGCTGGCCAGATACAGTAGTGATTGACATGCAGCAATGTTATTTATAGCGGCGGATTTCGGTTCAAAATCTGCGCTAGAAGGCACAACACCCAAGATGACATACCACCCATGAAAGCCAACGCAACGAAATCGAAGGTCGGCTTGACTTGTAACTTTCCTATATATATTCCAGGGCTGAGCATGCTGGATCTTACGCATGCCACAAGTCCAAGTCTGAGACCGCAGTGCAAGCTCAGCGCTGCATGCCAACATTCATTGGGTGCTGCACAGGGTGACCTGATGGCTGGTTGATCCCTGCTGATCCAGCCTGAGCTTGCATGAACCCTGCCCTGATCTGTCCAGCTACATCTGCCACGGTGGCAGGTGAGTGTGGCATGAACACAGTGGAGCTTCCCTTTGAGACACCGATGTCCTTCAGCATGTCAAAGTACTGCGTGATCATCATCATCTCAATGACATCCCTTGAGCTGATGTCTGTCACATCACGCTCAAAGTTCAGCACCTGCATGCCAACAACAGCAGCATCAGAGCACAGACAAGGCAGCAGGCATGGGGACCTTGCCATTGTCAATAGGCTTGCTGTACTCACAGTGTGTCTAGCCATAGTGAATGAGGCACCATTACGGGAGTCAACAGGTAAATACTGTCAGGAAACAAACACAAGCAAAAATACTATGTACATATATTCACTAGGCTAGTGGCAGGCAGTCATGCCAGCAAAACTCACCGACTCCCTCAAACCATTGACAATGGCTTGCCTCTGCCTTGCAATACCCTGTGTAACAGCATCAGCTATCAGTGAACAAGCTCTTGTGGACCGACGACATACAACCATGAGTAACTTGACCACGGGAACATCAATGACACGACAAGCTAGTAAACAGTGTGATACAGCAGCAAAGCCTGCATGACCAAGCACACACAATCATGCAGAGGCAGACTCATGTGCAGAGCTGCCTGATTAGGTGCCAGCTAAGTGGCAAATGAAGGACCAGCAGACTACACACATCTGCCACAAGCGAGCAGGAGTCAGTCTAGATTGTGCAGGAGTACCTGTCCTTGCAGGTACTTGCTTTCAGCATCTCCCTCAGCTGCCTTGACCACCTGGATCTTCTCAGCCTCTGCCTTCTCCACAGCAGCAACCCTGCAGCATGCAAACACATATCAGCTCCTGCAGACTGGACTGCAGTATCGCCTCAGCTGCTGTGCAACAGTAATGTCAAATTCTGATTCTTATATTGGGAGTCCATGCTCGACTGGTGAAATGCAAACACTCACGCAGCAACATGCTAGGAATGCCTTGCTTGGATATCAGCTGGTGGCCAAACGATGAGCAGCATACAATGTTGTATGACAAGCTTGTGCATGGCTGAGCAGCAACAAGAGGCCTACCTCATTCTGGATGCAGCATTGATCTCATTCATGGCAGCCCTAACACGCTGATCAGGCTCAATGTCAGTCACCAGAGTTTGGATGATCATGAAGCCAAATGTGCTCATGCTCTTGGTCAACTGATCCTTCACCTCATAGGCAATCTCCTCCTTGGTCTGTGGCAGAGGCACAGAGTCAGGTTGTGTATTTGATCACAGCCAGCTTTGCTGCCATGCACATTGCGATTCTGAGCAGATTTGAGCATCAGTGGGTCTACGTGAATACATTTGTTGTCGTACACAGTACCCACAGAAATGCTGATTTGCAACAGTCCAAAAAAAATGTGCCACTCAGGAAATTGCAAACAGGAAGTTCATATGGGGCGGTGCATGAAGTGATGTGGGAGAGGAGACTGGTGTCACAGCTTGCACCAGCATGTTTGATACAGAACATGTCACTCAAATGCCATTCGTATCAGGGTGAACTGTTACCGTAAACACATCATCAAGATTAATCTTGGGGACTGTGCCCCGAACAACATCAAACACGTAACTCTTGATCTGCAGGGTGCACAAGATGTCAACACCCACGACCTTAAGGCTCTGCAAAGATATATACAGCAGCACAATGGGTTGCATGACCATTTTCAGCACATCAGCTGCTTTGCTCACCTGTGATTTTGAGTCTGTGAGCTTGTAGAAAGCATCATACAAAGCCTCCTTCACCACCTAAAGAGGCACAGAAAGGTGTCAAGCTTGGACTGTGAAAGCACCAGCAGCCATATATGTGTACACTCCAGACAGCACCCCTATGTTCTTGCCTGGTACTGCACTGAGACAATGACTGTCACAAAGACGTTGTCTCTTGTCTTTGTCTCGCACCGCACGTCCAACTGCTGTACCCTCAAAGACAAAGTTCCAGCAACACTTTCACCTGCAGAGGTGCAGACAGGTCAGTAACCAAATTGCGGGTAAAGCAAGCCTTTCGAGGAAACGACAGTCACTACTGGCAACTTACCGCAGCATGGGATGATGCAGTTGAAGCCCTGCACAACAAAGGTGAAAGTCAGCTGCCAGCAAAGCTGCACAAACGGTCGCAAAAACAACTCACGGATGACGCAAGCGAGACGTACCGGATGGGCAGCACGAGAAAACTTCCCAAAGCGCTCTATCATAGCCACAGTGGCCTGTCCGGGACATGTAAAGCACGCCTGCGGCAAACAAAAAGCCTCAAAGCCGAAGACAGTCAGTGATCACAGTCCAAACATACGACACTTCCCGCTGCATACCATGATGTCAAGCTTGGTGTGCAGCACGAAAAAACTACAGTCGCAGGTGACGACAGCAAATGCAGTCGGTAGCGAAATTGCTTGGTCGAAGAGCGCGGTGTGAACTATCAGCTCATCCCTAGTCGCAGTCAGCAACGGAACGAAGGCACGGGCAGCGATGAGTAAGAATCAGATTTGAAATGGAAAAGCAGCCACGAGGGCTCAGAAAGGGCTCAGGCGTGGCAGATTATCTTGATAAGCCAAAGTCAACTTGCATCTTTTACCTCAGCCTCGTAACACAGAAAATACCCTATATATATTTGCCTAGCTGACCACTGATCTTAGGGTTTATTCTGTGATTTGTCAGATTATGTCATTCTGCATCGGGTTTGTGTATGTGTAATCCTCTTCCATAAGGGCCCAAAAACCTACCTGCTATTATAGTGATCTAAAAACAAACCCTACCTATCAAAGCTAATTCTGCCTATATCACCTGTTGTAACTAAGTTATAAGGTCCGATTGCCATCCTTGTACTTAGTGCAGTACCTGTACTCTTAATTACTTGATAACACTTTTTTTGAAAAAGGTATGAAGGCTTGAGAAAGCTTAGTAAAACAGCTTTCCAAAAGGGATTTGAAAGATGATGTAACTAGGGGATTAGGGCACTACACACCCTGACCCCCATGCTTGACCTCATGCTGGGGTGTCCCCAACATACCCATGAAATTTTAAAGAAACCCAGTAAACTGTATCACAATCCAGAAAACTCTGGAAACTTCCTCTGCAGCCCTAGAGCTACAGAACTCTGCATGCAGACTTTTCTTCTTCTGCGTGCAGAACCTACAGTGCTCTTGGGCAGAGTTGCAGAAGGTCTGAGCCTCAGCTACAGTGCTCCTGAGCTAGAAGTTGCAGAGTCTGGGCTAGAGGCCTGCAGAATCAGTCACAAAGATTATCTGTGTTATGTTACAGTTGACTAGTCCTGACAGAACTCTATTTTTTCTGTGTACAAAGTACTATAGCTCTGTACAACCTTGACAAAACTGTGTATTTACTGTATTTGGGGGCTACGGCGTACAAAATCTTGCATAGTTTCCAAGGTTTTTCGAAACTGGGTGCGGCGGTGCGCAGTGTTGTGCCCAACAGGTGCGCCAACAGGATTACGCGGCACAACACTGGCGGCACAACACTGGCGGCACAACACTGGCGGCACAACACTGGCGGTGCGCGTACTAGCGTTGTAATACATGCACAAGTCGCAGGAACTACCGTAGCCACCGTAATTGCATGTTTCAAAATCAGCCCAGGCAGGCAGACAAGCACTTTGCGACGATCCTGACCCGATGGCAGCCCCTACCTGCAAGCAGGAGCTTGCGCGTTCACACGTAGAAGTGCTAGCCAAGACTACAGGAGGCAACACGAAGTTTACGTGCAAGTATTGTCAGAAAACGTACATCGAATACTAACTAGACAACTTGCACTTCTCACCGGCACATCTGGCACTGGTGTAGCTGGTGTTAAAGATCCAGATTCTTACAAGATCACCGTGATGCTTTTAAGCTGGACGTAGAGCGGTTGGAGCGTTTAGAACGCACAAAGTCAGGGTCTAAAGCTTCCAGTAGTCAGCTGAGCATTTCAGGTAACTGTGAAAGTCTTTAAGGTGCTGCTTCCAGAAATTCACTGTATTGCTAATCCACTTGTTTGTACAGATTCTGTTGATTGCCCCCTGCCAAAAGGCTCAAACAGACAGCAATTGCGCAAACACTGGCAGACAAGAAAGCCACTGATATGTTGTCGCTGAGTTCTTCTATGGCTGTAGATTGCCGATACACCTTGTCAGGCAAGAGTGACAAAGCTTGCATCGTCAGTGTCCCCTTGATTTCTGCTAACACAGTTCAGCGTTTGGTGCAGGTCATCTTTCTTCAAAACCATGTATGAGGTCATCAACAACAGCAATGTGACATACAAGGACCCTTCTCATGAAGCAATGCGTAGTGCATTGCTGGACGCTGTCAAGTCTAAAGTACAGGAGGGTTCATGGCTAGCTTCAGACACCCCGAGAAGTTTGCAGAGTGGGTGGAAGAGATAGATGAAGAGTTTGTGCCAGCCTATGAAATGGAGTAGACAGTGGTGCAGCTGCCAAGTCTGGTGACTCTGATGAGGAGTAGAGTAGCTTTACAGTATGCCCAGTGTTTGTTGATTACCAAACAATGCAATAGGTGGATCGGCTGTGTACGTCATATGAGATGAAGCCAGTACATACACTTTGTTCAAGCACTGGCTGGCTTTGAACCCCTTTAGCAAGCTCAGTGTTAGGCAGAATACAAGAGTATAATTATTCATGATAGTCCTGGCTCTTCTGCTGAGTACTGCTGAGTACGAATCACTGATTTGATTCATTTGCAATCAGCTAGTTGCTGTTGCCGCACTTAGGCAGGCGACTTGCCGAAAACCCGGTGCGCGGGTGCGCGCACATGGTGCGGCCCGAAAGTATGAAATCTTGGTGAAACACCTCAACCTAGCCATCCGACAGCTGGATTAATAAGAGGAGGAATCTGCTGTAGAGGGTCGAGTAGCGATTCGCAGCCTGCTAGACATCATAAAGCTGTGCCTGTTCACTCCTACCTACCAAGTGAATGCCTAACATACCATTAGCCCCAATGACCAGCTACGGGTGGGTCTTAAGCGATGTCAAGGATCTGGCAGAAGACCTTCATAGGATAGCATGGACTGTAGAGAACATCACACCGCTTGAAGCAGCCCTGTGTCACTTTCATCTGAACAAGGTGCTGAAGAGCCTCTTACTAGCCACGAGGGTCAGCAGACGCCGATGCGCGTTGCTGTGGCTAATGGTGTCATCCGTCTACTGGGGCGTGCAAGGTGCGCCTCAAAATGCAGCAGTTTTCTGCTGATCTGACGTGCCATGTTGTTATGCTTGCTGATGCCTATGAAATTATCCTTGGTGAGGACTGGCTTTGCAAGTATTCTGCTCTTTGTCTTGGGGCCACAGGTCCTGTGTGCTTACCAAGGGTAGGCAGAGAATCACGTTGGTTCGTGGTCCTGACTGCTGTGCAGGCTGAAAAAGCATTGGCCAGTGGCTGCCGTGCTTCCCTTGCTGTGTGCACTGATGCACAACCTGTCATTGTATGTGTGTTGTCTGTGTTTGCAGCAGTTTACTAATGAACGTAGTTGCAAGCATAGATTTGAGCTGTTTACAGCAAATCTTTGGGGTGCCTTGACTGGTGTGGCCACGGCGTAGAAGACAAAAGGAGTGGAAAGTAGGTGATAGAAGTAGCTGAAACAGAGAAGTATAGCTGAAGCGGCAAGTAGAAGATTGTGAGACCCGCTCGGCAAAATCGCGCAGACAAAGCAAACTCGGAACAAAACTAATACTCGCCAAATCAGCACAACCAAAAGTCCAGATAGGTATTTCCTTTTTTGCCAAGCATAGGGGTCAGGGTGTGGGTGCCCTAGATTCATAGTTACGATCCCTTGGAAATCCTTTTGAAATCCTGGTTTTAGTCATGTTCTCCTGTGCTTCTATACAATCTCTAAAAAATTGTAATTAAGTAATTAAGGGTTTATGTACAGGCTCAAATACTAAAAAGTGAATTGGACCTGAAAACCTAGTTACAACCTGTGATTTGGGACCAATTTGCTTGAATTCAAATCTTTTAAACGTTGCTTAGGTTTAGGGGCCATTATGTAACAGAATTACACACACACAAACCCTATGCTTGATGACAAACTGTGACAAATCACAGAAAATACCCTATGGTCAGTGGTCAGTCATGCTAATATATATATTTGCTGCTACTTGAGGTCCTCAAGGTGCAGCTGCTAATGTGTGTCGGATCCACAGATACACATTCCGAAGGATGCCCTGATTTGCAGAGCGCAGTGACATGCCCGATCATAGAGGCATTGTGATACAGTATGTCAAGCAAGGTTGTATACATGTGTTAGGCTGCGTGATGCACTGATTCAGATGTGCATTGAAATGCATCTCGGAGGCTACAGTTACAGTCATGGTGAGTAGAACCTCTGGGTTGAAACCTGCCGAGAAAACTTCGTAGAATCTGTTGCTGACTATTTAGCCAAGGCTGTTGCTGACTGTCAAGTCAAGGCTGACAGTCCTGGCGGCCGGCCATGCTCATGAGCGCAAGAACAAAAACATGTAGAGCTGAAACTGGAGGTTGTGTCAGTGGTTATACTTCAGACCAAAAGAAGATAAACAGCTCCAGCAGGAGCAGTGCCGAGATATTCTGTTTTGTGGCCTCCAGCGCAAGATCTGTGCATGCACAATGCTGTCACGAGTGCCACTCTTTGCCTGCGAAATATGCATATGTAGGGCTCATTGCAGCAATGAGTGACCGGTGAACATCTACCAGACAATCAAGTAGTTGCACTTGATGTCTTGAAAGGTAATAGTTGAGCTTGCTGTGTGCAGGAGCTTGCAGCAAGTTGGAAGAACAATATGACATACGCTTACATAATATATGGCATCACATTTTATTGACTTGAATTTGCTCATTGAGACCTACAGCTGTTGCCAGCAGCACTGATTAAGCATACACATACAGTGCACGGCTACACTAGGTATTGACGCATGGCATACTATGTGTACATGCCTGACAGTGACATATATCATATATATGCCGTTTGTGTGGTTGCCAGAACATTGCCAAAGCACACGGCCATACTGTATATAGAACCTGCACAAAACTAGCCCAAAGATGAAAAGGGACAATTGCTCAGTGTAAAGTCTGGGATGCGCATAATGGCCTCTTCATCCCATGATGACAACTACAGTACCCTTCTCTACAATGGGTTTTGGGTTCTGAAACCAAGTGAAGACCATTGACCATCAGGGGTATTCCATTGAATGAGCCGTGTCAAATAAACACCATTTGATTGTTTAAAGGTCACAGCAGGGATTCAACAAGCGATCCAGCTGGATCACAGACTGACTCGCTGGCATGAGAAATTACTCCTTGCATGCCATCAGTGCTAGTTTTGATAGCGAGTCTCATCCCTTCCGGCATAGGACAGAGTATGACATAGTCAGCATGTCAAACTTACATCTTGCAAATGCATGCCCTTGCCACCAACTGAGCACACTTACAAAGCTTGGGATGTCGACCAATTTGTCAGCTTCAAAGTACATGCACGTGATGGTACGCTACATATGTGTGACTCAGGACGGTATCCCAAGCCATCAGTGTAACGCACAACCGGCCTACCTGTGTGAGCAGCAGTGTAGCAGCTTCCAGCAGCTTTAAGCTGGCAAAGAACGCTGGACTGATGACGACACCTGGTGCTGCTGGATGCTTGCCAGCTGCACTGCTTGCCAGTGGTGCATGACCTTCCCTGAGCCTGTAAACACACCAGTGTTGACAGCAATTAATGCTTCGATGTAGCTACTCTTGCAAGTGTCTATGTGTACGATGGGCTGCAGCCAAGCTGCTTTGGCGGTGACCATCAATGCTGCAGACGATAAAAGACAAAGGACAACAAAGTAGCCAAAGAGGACACTTGACCTCGAAGCCTTGTGGCTGTGTATAAATTTGCTCAATATACAAAGCAAATCATCTTCGCTGCTCAACCAGCCATGAGGCAACTTGCCAGTCCAACTCAATTCTATGGGTATTGAGGATGGCCTCTAAGCCCCACACACAGATGGTTGCTTTGTCATACATACATGCTGCTTCCTGCTTTGCAGCAAAATAACCCAGATGTACAGCCTACAGCAACCTGTGCTTCAGGCCCTTCATGACTCTGGCATACTATGTTGTGCCACATATGGAACGCTTGTATGATACAACATTCTGCTGAGTCACATTTTCCCAACCAATGTATTCTGGCACGCCACCTCTTGCCTGACAATTGCCAGCGGCAACTGGCTCCGCGTTACTTGCTGCCCTGCAAAGATATTCGTATTCAAGTACAGTTTGCACCACAGTGCAGTCTGCTCTGTGGTACACACGAGCGCCAACAGATAACAACAGGGTTGTTGCAGCAATTGTACCTCATGAGCATCAGCATAGTGATTTGCTGCTATGATCAAGTCACCCATGAGCCAGATGTTGATGCGCCTCTTGTGCCTAAACACGACATGTTGGCCTTTCCAAGAGCACAGTCATACTAGATGTGCCTTGCTTGTATAGTGCAAGCATGAACAGACCATATGAGCTCGAGTTTGCGCCAGATGGCCGCTTCTCGGTGCCTGTAAATCAGCCACAAGATGATCATGATCTCGGGGCACTCTTCTGAACGGACAGTCACAATGGCATGAATGAGCAACTGCAGCAGTGACAGTATGGCCAGCGTGGCAACCAATAAACTGTGCCACAGACCTGTTTCGTCTAATTCTTTCTGTTATAAGCTTCTAGCAAGGCGCAGACAAGGACATGTTGCAGCAGTGCTTATTCAGACAGCTCCGACCAGCCTGATGCTGCCAGCCTGCCTTCTGGGCTCAGTTCCTGGTGTAGCATAGCAATTAAGTCTGTGTCTTGGACAGCAGTAACTTTGCCATTGATTTTGTCTTGCAAAAGCTGCCGCATTTCTGCTCTAACTTGAGGGGGAATTTTCATATGCAAAGTGTGAGAGGTATGCGAGCCGCTGACATGGCTTGTACGAGCAGCATTTTCAGCTCCAGGTGCGCACGTGAGGTGTACCATGAATGAAGGGCATCGAGGCATCCAGAAGGGTAGCTGGTCTAGCCATTATTAACCTTGCCAATGTGCGCGTCTCAATTCTTCACACTTGCACGGCATATACACGCTCATAATAAGGCCAAGGTATCAGAAATCCTTTTGCTGATTGTGGACGTCTTGTTGAACTCACGGTCTGAAGGCGCGGACGGTTGACGTGTTGTGGTGGAAGGGATGGCGTTAACGCGAGCTGCACCGAACGGTTTCAGGGGTGAGGCGGCCTGCTACACGTTCAGCAGACTATCAAGTTTGGTTTCTCTTGAGTGGCTTGCGCGCTAATTGCGACTGCTGCTTGCTGAACGGAACGGTAACATGTCTGTCAGTCCTCTTCTTGCTGGGTCAAAGCAACAACAAAGCATGCTTGCATGCTGCGCTAATGCTACGCCAAGTTGGATGTGGAAGGAAACGACTTCTGCTGGGACCCCGATAGACAATGTCCGCATCGACCCAGATCAGTGCATGTGTGCGAGTGTCGCTTGGTGATTGGCAATAGCACCTCTAGTCAACGATCGGTCGTCGAGCTGGCCAGTGTAGGCTTGTTGCGGTTGGTGGGTTGCCTGTCTAAGCCAGCCCGGACATGCAGCTGGGTTCGCACAATTTCAATTAGTGGGTCACACTATTCCACCGCTTCCGTGCAAGTGCATGTCGTCAAGTCCATGAAACAACGTGGCATTGCTTCTTTCTTCGGCGGGGGCAAGGCTGAAAACCCTCCCCGTACTGTCAAAGTTGCTTCAGCTAAGCCCGAAAAAGCACTTACGCCCGGCAAGAAAAGCAGCCCCGAAGTGCTGAAGGATGTCAACACCTCTGACACCAAAAGACCACGAGAGGTGATCACCCATATCGCTACAGCTCTCTTGCCCAGAGGTGGAGGTCATTTTTGCCACACGTGACGTTGAAGTGCCCCCCAAACTCGTGAGACCGACATGGAGTGACTGCTGTCCAGGAGCCTCAGCCTGCCTCCCTGTCTCCTGCCCCAGAGCAGGCAGGCAATGGCAGGCTTAAACGCATACGCAAAGCCAGCACAGCTACAGATGCTGCTGATGTAATGCCTTCTCCTGCACTCCTCTGCTTGCTGAGTACCGAATGTCTTACTGCTGCCTTAAGCTGCTCTCTGCGTGCATCTTGTCCCAGACATGCCAACCTTATGCCTACCTGCAGGCGCCTCAGGCAGCAGAGCTAATTGATGCAGATGGTCCAGATTCCGCTGTTCCACCCACAGATCTTTTGCAGGTTTGCTAAGCAGAAATTTACTTCACAGGCACGCTATTCCTCACATGACATGAAGTCCCATGTCTATGCTAACGCAGGAAGCAACTGATGCTGGTCCTGTGTCTGCTAAACCAGAACACATTGCTGCTGGCTCATCCTCACCTGAATCTCAGACTAAGCCTGCCAAGGGTATGCGATCTTCTGCCAAGTCTTTCAGCCTACTGCAGATCAACATGTAGCTGTTGCTCAGAGAGGTGCATAGTTGTCAGTACATGCAAAACTCTCCAGCATGACAGAGCCAGCAGGCAGCTTCGCAGGCACTGCAGCGTGTCTGATCACAGCCCTATCGCGATTTGCACGGGCTGTGTCTGGCATTCTACAGCCACTAGAGCCTTTGCTGCCCTGGCAATGCATGCACCAGTCTTGCAAGCCTGAAGGCCCCTGACACCAAGATGTGCGACTCAAGTGTTTGAGGGGGGGTGTGAACATGTAGGGAAGCAAGGCAAGGCAAGCAGCAAAGCCCCGGCAAAAGGCAAAAAGGCAGCCAGTCCAAAGAAGCAACCTTCAAAGTCAGCAAAACAAGCAGCATCTGCTGCCAAAGAGACTGTGTCTGACCTGGAAGTCGGTCTAAGTGATGCAGAGGAGCAGAAACAGCAAATGTCCAGTAGCCTGGAGGATGCAGGTAGAGTTGGTGTCCCACTTACATACTCTCGCACAGACGCAAAGCAGCCTATGCTACTCAGGCAGTCATTATTGGAAGCAGTCGTCAGCAACACAGCTGGCTTTTGCGAAATCAGCTTTTCCCTGCACTGATGTTTGTCATAACTGGAATTTGCCCTGAGAAGCACTTTTTCCACCAAAACGCTACAATTGCTTTTGAGTCTGTGTACAAGCAGCGTTTGCACATTTGGCCGCTGTACATGGCTCACTTTTGCCACTTTGCTTAGGCGCTGACAATGAGGAAGTTGAAGAGGTCAAGTTGCAGCCTGCCAAGTCAGCTGCAAAGCCCACGAAGAAGCCTGTACTGCCTGACAGCGTCAAGGCAATTGCTAAGGTCAGCTTGCATCCATCCATCCATTCATTTACTGGCTTACTCAATCATTCACTCACTCACTCACTCATTCATTCATTCATTCATTCGTTCGTTCGTTCGTTCATTCATTCATTCGATCATTCATTCGATCATTCATTCGATCATTCGTTCATTCATTCATGACATTTGTTCATTCGTTGAACAGGTGTCTTTCCCTAAGATCAGGTACAATCAGTCCTGTGTATTTCCCTGTATGAGTTCAGTTTGCACATCTTGTCTTGTCATTTTGAATGAAAGAGCACAATCTGCATTGCAACTCGCACGCCTGTTGTTCCTTGTGCATCAAGCTCACCCAAGACTATCACTGGGTGCTACATGCTGCAGCGGTCCAATGCATCTTCAGTATGCCAGTGGGCATCTCTTTTGCTAGCCCATACAAGCGTCGCCTGTCCAGGCCTGCTTGCTCAACTCATGTCACAGCAGCCAATGAGTCGGATGTGTTTGTGTTGAGATGTTACAGGCAGGTTCATGCAACCAGCATTGTTTGCCTCCATCCACAGGTGGAGGGTGTCGGTCTGGGGGCTGTGGCAGCAGCAAGCAAGCATGGCAAATTTGACCTGGACAAGCTGGCAACCTGGAAAGCTGGTCAGCCCGTTCCTTTTGCCTTCCTGGCTGACACCTTTGAAGCGATAGCTGAGGAGTCCAAGCGACTCGTCATCACTAGCTTGCTGGTATGGCCCTTGCAGCTACTCTGTTTCAATAGCTGACACCCTGTGACCACTAGCCTGATGCTGCAGCTGATGCTGCATCCATGTCAGACTGCCAATATTGTTGCTCTTACATGAACGTGTGAGCTTACCTGACTGCTAGCTGGTTGGCACCTACCAGTCATACTCCAGACTGCAGCTTGCTCATGCATTACATGAACCCCTGGTTTCACTATCTTTCCCCATGTGCTCCATATGGATTGCCACAATACCAGCTCCATTGATCAGTCTTGCAGGTTTCACGCCTGCAGTGCTACAAGCAGCAGCTACACTCTACATCAGAGCAGGCTATACACCACATGCATTAGCCACCAGCACAGCTTAACATAACAGGTGATGAAGCACAATGCAAATGCAGGTGAATTGCTTCAGGACCATCATTGCGACCACTCCTGAGGACTTACTGCCAACAGTGTACTTGTGCACCAACCAGGTGGCTCCTTCTCATGAAGGCATCGAGCTGGGCATTGGTGACGCCACACTTGTCAAGGTCTGCTGCCTTGGGACTCTGCCACTCCTGCCATAAATCTGCTACTGGTTTGCAGGATTTGCACCAAGTTGGCATCATCCCGCGTGGTTTAGCATACAGCACACTAGCATATCCCTGATGGTGCACAGCCTGAGCCTTGTGTGATCTGCATGCTTGCCTGTCTAGCGACTTAGTGATCAAACTTCTGATGGTGTCATAACTTGCAAATGGCTGTGCCTGGTTTACATCTTAATGCAGCCATTTCAGCCAGTGACACAAAACCCAGGGCATGACGTTGGCCTGTCTGCTGATCTGCTGACTGTGAAGTGATGATGTAGCAAGGACTGAAAGTAGCATTAGGGAGGCAGATATAGCACAGATTGCCGAAGACCTCATCACCATTGCTTCTGACTCACAGTCTCCTGTCTCATCACGTTCCTTGACCTGCCATGTTTCCTGTCATGACCTGACGGCCTTTGTTTTTGTCATGACAGGCGCTAGCAGCAGCAACAGGGCGGCAGGAGTCTCTGATCAAGAAGCAGTATGACGAGAGTGGCGACTTGGGCACTGTAGCAAGTGCTGCCAGGGCCACGCAACGCACCATGTTCACACCCTCCCCCCTCACCATTCCTGGCGTTCTCAAGTCAGCACTTCTGCTCCTTATGCCTGTGTCATGACAGCATCTTGTCCATGCATGTCTGCATGTAGTTACGCTGTGTAACCCACACACCTGAAAGACTCTGCATGTTGGTAGGGCGGTGTTTGAACACTGCAAGGTGCAAAGACGCAGCATGTTCTTGCTGTTTTGTTGTTTGTGGCTTGCAGCATAGACCCTAGACAAAGCAGAGGCTACTCTTGGTACCATCTTGCAGCGTTACTTCCTGTTCCAGAGACAAAAGCCCGCAGGTTGATAGACACACAGCAGGCTTCACTCAGACGGTAGGCATGCATATCTGTTTGTTGTATTACAAAACTGACTCTCCATTGTGTCATGCTGTGGTAGAACTGCTACAGCTGGACCTGCTTGAACTCATCTCTATCCCTTTGCTGTGCAGGACCTTCAAGGAGATTGCGTCAACAGAGGGCTCCAAGTCCATGGACAAGAAGAAAGGCCTCATTCAGAAGCTGGTAGTGGGCAGCCGGCAGAATGAGACAGGCTACATCATGAGGGCCCTTCAAGGCAAGCTCAGAATAGGCCTGGCAGAGCAGACAGTGTTGGTGGCGCTGGCACATGCAGTGCTGCTGCATCGCCAAGGGGACAAGGACAAGGATAGCAAGCTTGCTGGTCAGCTTGAAGAGGCCTCGCAGGCTGTGAAGTATGTGTACAGCCAGTGTCCCTCGTATGACCAGCTTGTGCCAGCCCTGCTGCATCATCCTGTCAGTGTAAGTCCCCTGATTTTGGCAACACATCAGTGCACTCATCCACCCTATCTGGACTGCTTGTGTGTTTTTATGTGCTTTCGTGCTTGGCACTAGTCCTCCAATACTGATGTAATGTTAGTGTAATTCGTTTGCTACCACCATACATCCGCTGTTGACAAGCTTGCTGGTCTTAACACCTTTGGTCACTGCTCTTGTCTGATGCCTGAACAGGGATCCTGCCTTTTGTCTTTGACTTGTGCGCGCTGTAGTTGTGTGCATTGGCATGGCTGTCCAACCCAAGACCAATGTCAATGTGGACTGTGTGCTACAAGGAGCAGTGGTTGTTTGGCACAATCAGCATTCATGCACACATGTCGCTGAGTCGAAGCTGCAGCAAAGGCATGTCTAGCACTATCAGCGATGAGGCCTCGTGTGGTACAGGAGCTGAAACAGCGTGTAGCTTTTGTGGTGGGTGTACCAGTGAAACCAATGCTTGCCAAGCCAACCACAGGGGTATCTGAAGTGCTGGACAAGTTCCAGGACATTGAGTTCACCTGTGAGTACAAGTATGACGGCGAGCGAGCGCAGGTTCATATCTCTGAAGGAGGCAAAGTCAGCATCTATAGGTGAGCCAGTGGTGGCAGTGGTGTTTGGTAGCAGACTGTCTTGCATGACCGCACAGATCCTGGCAGAGATCTGAGATATTGGATCAGATCAGCCTACACAGGCTTTAAGTGTATTGTTGAGCGCCTTGGGGAGACGCCAATTGCGTGGTTGGGGGATATTATAGACGCTGCTGCTGCATGGCAACCTGATGTAGGCAGAAGTTGTTGGTCAGGATGTGCATATGCGGTGCATGGTATGCGTCTGCAAGCAGGCGCATGCACATGCAAGTGGGCTCACATATCAGGAATCTTCAGCCTCTTGTGATCAAAATGCATGTGTCAAAATGCACAGGACTGCAAAACAATGCACACCAGCTGTGCAGCATCCTCATCACATGCTGCACAGCATGCATCACAGCAGACTGGAAATATGTGTAATGTGCTATGCTTGTGGAAGCCTGCATTTGCCCACGTCTTGTACCTTGCGCACACTCTTAAAGATGCGACAAGTGTGCAATGCCCAGTGTTTCTTTCTGGTGTGGTACAGCCGGAACAGTGAGAACAACACGTCCAAGTACCCTGACTTGGCCGCTGATGTGCCCAAGCTGTTGAAGCAGGGCTGCAAGAGTGTAGTCCTAGACTGTGAGGCAGTGGCCTACGACCGCATCACCAAGAAGATTCTGCCCTTCCAGGTCAGCGTTCTGCTGCAGTGCCAAGCAGTGAACAAATAGTCGAATTGAGCCCGCAACAGTTTTTGTGAAATGATAGCATGTTTTGCCTCCTGGTGCTGTGTTTTGATCATCAGGGCAGACCATGCCATTCAATCTGAGCACCAAGAATTGCAGACACTGCTTTGTGGAGGCGTCCAAGTGATGCCACCTTCCAGCACTTCTGTCTTCTGCTGCAGTGCTTGCTTGATTTGTGCAAGGTCTGCCTTTGCACATGAGCTGTATCTTACTGAGGAGATGCAGTTCATAGGCAGTTCGTGCGACAATGTAGTGACTTGCACATCATGATATGCTGTTCTTGGTGTAGTGATGTCCCCTTCTGCTACATCTCCTACAGGTGGGTTGTGGGCCGCACATGGCAGAATTGTAGTCCACATTGCTGCAGGCCATACAACAGGTTGGAGCAGAACTGAATGACATTTTAGGTTGTGGCAAGCAAATGCAGACATTGAACACGTGCTGATACAAGACTTTCATTGAAGGCCAGACCATGTACAAGGAGGGTACAGCAACAAGCAGCACCATAGGGACATTGAGGTTTGACTTACAACGAGCCTGCGGAGCTGGAAGAGAAGCCTGCAGAGATGTCTGCTGGCAAGACAGATGTCAGGGAGTTGGACGAAACATCTCTGCAAACAGAGATGGCAGCATTCAGAGTGTTGCAATCCAGAAGCCAGCACAATTAGTGTCACACATGATGAAGCAGCTCAGGAAACCAGTGACATTTGATGCTTACATTGATGTCAAGTACTGTGAGCATGATGCCAAGCTGGAGGGCAGGCTACCAACTAGACTTTGTCCCGAGAGAGCACTGCAAATCACATGAGTTTCTTGGTACAAGACATCATATAGGCATCAGCTGTTGTACTAAGCCGCTGAAAGCTTCCAGGGCTTACATTGAGGTCACATAAGTGTTCCCATCTGATTGTTCACTGCATGTGATGCCTGTGTAGGAGCCATCACAGGGGTTGCCTGACGTCCATGTACTGATTGCTGCTCCCACTAGTTTCGCACGGAACGTTGCTAGGCAAGTTGCTGCAAGCACCATCTATCTATACCAGTTAGACAGAAGACCTTGTACAACAGCAAATGCAAGGAAGCACGTAAGATCAGCCTACCTTCTGCGGAAGCTGTTGTGCTTGCAGCTGGTGCAATAACCCAGGACAGGAGAAAAGAGATGATCAGGAGCCAGGTCAGCCGCATGTGAGGTTTCCTGCAGTTTCACAGCTGACGGATCATGATCTCTTGATGCTTGTAACTGCAGCTGGTGGTCAACAGGATGCATCCTGGACGTTCAAAACTCTGTAGCGAAGCTGAAGCAGTCATGTCTCCGGCCGCTCAACATATGGGTTGCTAGCAGACGGTATACGATTTTGAGAACGGGTGTCAAAGGAAGACTGCGCAGCGTCAACGATATGTCTCCAAATTGAGACCAGACTGCCTGACAGCGCTGGAAGGATGACGTGAAACCTACTACATACAAGCTGGCCACCTGGCAACGCCTGGTCTGTTCGCCAAGCAATCGGTGTCAACTAAGTTACGTGCCCTTCCAATTCAAATCTTCTTCTCTTCACTGTGAAGTTCAAATGACAATTCCAAGGCAAGAGAAGAGAGCAAACCTGGGACAACCCCATCTGTCCGAACGCCAGCGTCTCATAGGCATATTCAGGCCTGGTCAGGCATGCTTTGAGCATTTGCCTAGGCCTGTATTGAAAGGACTCTGGAGCAAATATAGCGTGGATAGCCATTGTAAAGAAAGGTTGAGAGTCCACCTGAGTGTTTACCCTGTACAGTGTAAACACTTGTAAACAGTGGTTACAGGCTTTGTGACGCCATACAGTTGCTTTTTGAGACATGTGCTGCACCTCTCCTTCTGTCCCTCGATAACACCCTCTTGTTGATGTCAATACAAATCTAACATATTATGGAGGCATTCAGGCCGCAACTCCTGGCACTGAAGCCATCAGTTCATGAATCAATACTGATCAGTACTGATATCAAACAGCTAAACGTTTAAGAAAAAGGCATGATTCCAGTATAAGTTATTAAACAATGTTAAACATAGTGGCATGAAACAAAGGTAGACATGCTTAAGCTTGTATTGGCTGCATGGTGGTAAACATGATGTTACACCAGTAATCACATGCAGATTTTGAAGACAAAGCCATTGCTTACCAAGGCTGATAGCTTATGTCTATGTGCAGAAATATCTGATGATACTACAGATACAACCCCATTTTGCTTTGGTGTGAAACGCTACAAAGTTTGGTCTCACCCAGTGTACAACACAACCCTGCCCACAGTAATTAACAGAAAGCCAAAGAGAACGTGTCAAGCAGCATGTAGCAATACAACAACACAGATTGTTGAGGCATATCATGTGCCCAATCATGTTTGCTGCATCTGGAGTTTGAACCCAAACTTCTTGTTGCAAATAGTAATCATGTCTTCGAGTGCTGCCTGCATTGCCCGCTGCTGGATGCCCTGCTCTTCAAGTTGTAGTGTACACGCCTTGACTTGCTGGATGCTTTGCTGCAGGGCAACATGCATCATGGGCCGCCCAGGTTTTCTATACATGGCACTTGCCGCACTGACCCTGTCCTGATCACAACTCACGGTTTGTTGTCCAGCATGAATGTTGCTAGAGGCCCTGGCTGACAGGGTAGTGGTGTGTTCAGTGTGATTAGGACCGGTCAGCAGCACATGACTGCAGGTCTGGCTGTTAGGAGCAGCAGCATCCTGTGTGGCATCTTCAGGAGCCACTCTGCTGCTGTGGAGCTGAGCAAAGGACAGAATGCCCTTATGTCCATTGCCTTTGCCGTGTGCCATGCCAGCCCGCTGCCTGTGCCGCAAGGTTTGCCCTTGAGGTACAGTAAACTCCTCGCGCTCTAGCACTGGTGACGATGTGGATATAGCATGCTGCTGTTGCAGCTGCTGCCTCTGCTGGTTAGCATGCCCTATAATGTGCCCTGCAACTTTTGCCTCAACTTTAGCAACTGTAGCATCTGCAGCTTGGGTGAATCCCGGGGGTTGCAATGCAGCTATGCCCTCTCGCACTCTATGGTGCTGAGTGTGAGCATCTGGCATTGGTTGCAACAGAACTGCATTCAGCCCGTGACCATGCCTGAGCTGAATTGGCTGTGACTGCACATCTGAAGACATCTGCGACGACTTCTTTGCATTTGAAAACTCAGTCTCAAATGGTGCTTCAGCGGTGTCCCCAAGTAGAGTAAGGATGTTAGAGCTGCTCCCCTCTGTAGCCATGTGCTCATGACCCGCCTGACGCAGCTGAGCCGCCTGAGCCTGTGCTGTTGGAAGATTCTCTGCTGAAGCGCCTGGCAGTTCATCAGACTCTGGCAATGTCCAGTGCTTCACAACACCAGCAATCCTGCCCTGCCTTTGCTGCCACTGCTGTCTGTGATGCTCTTGAGATGCTGCTCTAAGATCAGGAGATGGTTGTGCAAGCTCTGCAGAGGTGATCGCGCCGCCTATCTGAGTCTGCATGTCCTGACGGTGCTCAAGCCAACCCTGCTCCAGCCTAGCAGCGTCGGCAGCAGTGCTTGCTCCCCAACGCAACAGCCTACAAGCAGGGCGCAAAGACCAAATTGATGGTAACGCAAGCACAAGAATGCCACCTTGAGCATTCACCCAGCATGTCATGCAGAGGAGATGTTGAGTATATCGTCCAAGGCGCTGCAACTGCATTGTTGACTTCATTGGCTGATGTGAAGCACCAAAACATGGCAGGATGTCATGCCACATTGAACTGTTGCTACCAGCTGGCATTTTGTTGCATATGCCAAAGAACCTATTGGATGGCTGGGTACTTGTCAAGGGCCTCTGTGTACGCAAAGTACCACATAGTAGTCATCTGACGTCAATTTGCGCCTCTTGCATCATGTAAATAGCTTTGTGTGACACCAAGTGCACAAATGTGCTCAGGCAGTCTCTGTTACAGACACCAACCCTTTTTATGCACATTGTTAGCTTGAAACCACACCTGGAGGCAAGCTTTGCTGCAGGTCGCCCAATGACTTTGTCTGGAATTGCGTCGTCGATGGACGAGCTGGCAATGCTGACAGGATCAAGCTGAGCTCTAGTGTTGGCATCATCAGCAGCTGCCAGGTCAACTGTTGTGCTGATGCCCCAACGTAGTAACCTGGGCCGGTCGGCAAGGTCTGCATCACCAAGCTCAGCAGCAGCATTGGCATGGTCAGCAGCTGCTAGCTCAGCCACAGTGTGTGTACCCCACCGCAGCAGCCTGCAGCAATATACACAGCTGAAGTCTTGATACACAGATGGTTGGCGCTGCCTTGCACAACAGGTTGGGTTCTCAACAGAATTAAAGCTTGCGCCTTGCTGATGCACACATGGTACAATGGTCCAATGTGTTGTTGTGAATGTAACCATCAGCCTTCAGTGACTGAGCAACCTATCACTTTAGGGGCTGTGTCCATGGAAACCGCGTTGCCCAGGCAAGCTGATGTGACCTTTTCTCAAGCCTGATATACTATTATAGCTTTAAATACAATAGCAAAAGTAGTAGTGCTGATGCTCCTGAGGCCAACAATACTGCACTTATGTCTGATTTGCATATGCATTGTGTGCTATAAAGAGCTGGATTGTGCTGTGTGTCACGTGCGTCCAAGGGGCTGTTCTCACAATTGAATCTGTAATCAATCAAGCGTGCTTACTTGTTTGCTGCTCGAGGGGTCTGCGAAGCTGAGACAGGACTCAACAGCATGCCAGAGCGCATTGGGCTGAGCTGTGGCAATCTCACTTTCTGCCTGGGCGTTGATGGATTGCTTGCTCCTGGGTCTGACCAGTACCCTTGACTGCCGCTCTGAAGACTAGGCGCAGCAGTTGATCTGCCTCTTGCAAGTAGGCCAGAGGACTCAGCATTGCTGAGGCTGTGGGCTGAAGCAACCGGAAACCTTCCGCTACTTGGAGTAAGTGAAGCTTGCGCCCAGCCAGACGGAGAGGGCGGAGCAATCTCTAGCGGGGGCAGCCGTGTGTTTTGCCTCATAATTTGAGCAACTGTCAATGCAGGTGGCAGTCGTCTAGGCGTTGAGGCCCAAAGCGGAGCATCGCCGACTTCTGTTGGGGTTGCACCTGAAGCTTGCCGCATGATGTCAGCGATTGTCACCGCAGCAGGCCTAGGGCGAGACGCTGGTGAGAAAGGCTGGTTGTCGGCAAGGCTGACAGAGCCAAAACGACCGACTAATGGCCGCCTGGGTGACACAGGGCTGCTGGACGTGCCTGAAGCCAGGCTAGAGGGGTCGTACAGCGGCTTGCCACCTCTGATCTGCGCCCATGCAGCCGAGATCGATGATCTTTCCACAGCCAAATCTACCTCCTCGTCGGTGGCAGCATCAAGGCTGAGCCGTGAGGGTGCAACTGACACGTTCAGAGTCTGACGAGGTTGAGTGCTGACTTGACGCGCTGCAGTCTGCTTGCTTGCAATTGCCCATTGATCTTTCTGATGCCCTTTCTGATGCAGCCTAGCCCTGTGAGCAGCCATGGCTGCGTCGTTCCTGGCAACAGCACCTTGCACCACCGGTGGCAGGGGTTTGTCAGGCTCAACAATGGCTATGCCACCATCCCTTACTTCATCAGGTGCTGAGACACCAGGTATCTCTAGGGGTGTCAACCATGTTCTGTTTGTTGGTTGCTGAGGGTGGTGCTGACGACTCTGTCCAAACAAGGAGTGGTCCATCAGGATGGCTAGGCCACGACCAAGCTTCTTGGAGGGATGGCTGGGGAAGCCTAAGTCCTCATACTGTTGCACCAGGGCTGCCACTGGGCCTTGCTGCTCTGCTGTTATAGCAGCGCCAGATGGAGGTGCAATTGAGTCTGCTTGTATATGTGCAACTGGCTCACTGCTTGCTAGCCAAGCTTCCACAGCTTGCTGGCTTGATCCTGATTCTGGAGGGATTGCAACAGCTGCCTCTGTTGCTTGCATCCTGGCTGATCCCTCATCAGGGTCTTTTGCAGACCCTTCTTGCTCCACATCATTCACAGGACGTGCAGACTCTTCTGCTGACAATGCCTGCAAAGAAACAGCATGGTCAATGAAAGGTAACATGGCGAGTACACAGCTGAATTACAGGTAGCACCTTGCATGTAGTTCAGACACATTTGATCAGGAAGAGCAACTGGAGCAAATGCAAAAGTCTTTGCTCAGCAGATGGATTGAGATGCATGCGTTACAAAGGCTGCCATGCATATGCAATGCAGACAATTCACCAAGTTTGCATAGGCTTGGACCCACCTGAGACTGAAACACCATTCTGGCGGATGGGCTAGGCGCAGCGTTTCGCATTGCCAATAGCCTAGATGAGGCAACAGCTCTGGGCTTGACTGCTGTGCACTTCCCCACAAAAGCATCCCAGTCTTTTGCAGCCAAAGCTCCAACACTCTGCTGCTGCTGCTGCTGCTGCTCTGCAGGCTTTGTGGCTCCTGCCAGAGTGGGATCTTCCAGCAGGACCATTGCAGCCTCGACCAGATCTGCTGAACACTGTTTGTTGTCTTCATCTGAATCTTCAGTGCTGGAGCCAGTGCGTCGCCAGACTATGTCTGGCATGGGATGGACCTTGTTGAGAGGCCTTGAGAACAGCCAGCTGAACCAGCCAAACGGACTACGGACCTTTGGCATGGGCCAACTCACAATTTTGGGAATCCCTGAAGGACTCCATATCTGAAGCTTGTCCACAGCATCCTGTTGGAGCAACGAAAAATTCAGATGGGCAGCTCTACCACGTAAGTCAGGTCAACACAGACTACAATTGGCAAGAAGCATGTGCTCAGCTGGCAGTGTGGATCACTACATGGATGTGACTTCCTTGGCACAGGCCAATCTGAGTGGCAATTGGTGACACAGAGCTGACAGATGCCTCACCTGGATGTCCAAAGCTGTGTGCAGGACTCCGTGCAATCTGACAGAGCGGCGCAGAGGTGCCCTTTTGCCAGATGACAGCGTGGAAGTCCAGCTCACTGCTCGTCTCACAAATGACCTGAGCACCAAGAGCGATGCAATGGAATGCATCGGCACAAAACGTATATAGGCATGTGATCTCACTGTCATGCAGGAATTGTCCTGAACCTGCTTGCACTAGCTTGGGATGCGAGTCCCAGAGTCAGCAAAAGCAAAACATACGCTATGACTGGTGGACCCTGTCTTTACGCGTATCAGGCCGTCAATTTGTCCTCCATAGCAAACAGACATGCACACAATACTTTCACAAAGCATCAAAGGCGTCAAAGATGTCACAAGGCTGTGTCATGATTAATGTGCATGCAAAGACGCCACTTTGCGGCATGCATTGCAAGACATCTGAAGCTGACCTGACAGATGTTGCCAGAGCCCTGAATCTCCTGCCTCTTCTGTTCAAACGGAAGAAGGTTCCCAAAATGTTCAGGTTACTAGGGGCCTGTTCAAACAGGCGCTGCCACCACTCAATCAAAAGGGCTTGGATCTGAGCCACGACACTGCTGTGGGAATGGTCGCCCTGCTTCCTGAGGCTGCTGAACAGGTTGACCAGCACACTCACCACCAAAGCTGCCACCACCCATTTCAGAATGAAGGGTAGAATAAACACGTACACCTCCTACAGCAAACAACCGCATGTCCCTTGCAGATCAACAAAGTGTAAACATGCATGTGGTTCATCAAGGCAGGCGTGTTAATGTCGTGCAAACAAACAATAAAAGGGTTCCAAGTGGGTGTAGAACAGCCCACCTGACTGACACTTTCTACAGGGCTCAGTGAAATGTTGCCATCACCCAGAATGTCAGCACGAGCATCGTCCATGACGCCCACCACCATTAGAATAGCCATCACCTTCATACTGTCTGCAGCTAGCAGCAAGCTCTCAACACACGCCACTTCAGCAACAGCAGCAATGAGCCAGACCTTGTCCATGCGCGCAGTGCATTTACAGGCAGAGCATATTCAAAGCTTTCATGTTAGTAGGTCTTACAGGAATGCACAAGATAGGCTGCGCTGTAGGGGCAAGACTTGTCCTGCACATACCCAGCTTGTCATGAGCTGGAAAGCGTTAAAGTATTATTCTTATTACTATTATTAGTATTTAATTATTACTATTGTTGATATTGGTACTGGTACTGTTACTGTTACTATTACTATTTCTCCACCTACTACTATTACTATGACTGTTACTGTTACTTTCACTGTTACTATTACTACTACTATTACTGTTACTGTTACTACTGTTGTAATTATTATTGTTATTGTTATTGATGTTATTGTTATGCTGCTGTTGAAAAAGCATGCATTTACACCGCCACATGAACAGCTATTCAGTGAATGGACTGGAAAACAACAGCAGAGCTGGGAGGATCAATGATGTCTGGCAAGTCACAAGCAGTACAGAATGCGGTGCTTCATAGCTCTGCTGCAATGGTGAGTGTCCAAGCCGCCAGCATCACAATGCACAAACTAGCAGAGCATGCCTGCAAGGGTTGAGAAGGATTGGGCTCTGTCGCCAAAGAGGGCACTGCCCATGATGGCAACCATGAGAGCAACTATGGCAAGCACTGCACCCACATGGCACAGCTCTGGGAAGCTCTGCCACAACACTCGTGCAATAGGACCCATCTTGGGATCAAACGACCTGCAACACACTTCTGACGACTGCAACGAGGCATCAGGCTGAAGCGTACTGAACAAGGTTTACGTGCAGCACTTGGTAGCTGTTTGGAAGCTGCCAGGAGAGAGCAATGCTGCAGCTTTGCAACAACAACCAGAACAGCCATAGGATGGCTGCTGGACGTACTGAATGTGTGCTTTTTTGATCTGTCACAAAGCATGAGTGCATGCAAGCCAACTTTGCTGAATTGGACCTGCAAAATTTCAGCGTGGTCAAGCTACAGGGACATACCAGCGCTGGATGAAGGAGCAGAGCATGAGGATGAGGACAAGGGCTTGCACAAAGGCATACACCACCAGCAGGTTGTACAGCACGCTCGTGTTGAACAGGAAAGTCTCAAACCCTTGCATGCCTGCAAGCATTGCAAGTTTGGCGCAAGTCAAGCGCATGGCAACATATCCAACATGAGAACATCACGCCTGGATCACAAAACGCTAGTATGCTGTTATGATGTCAACCATATCTTGCTACAATTCACTCAATGAGTGCACATGCTGAAAAGATGTGACCTAGTGAATACACTGATGTCTCGCTGGTCCAATGACAAGGAAGGCTATCCCATAGAAATTATTGAGCAGCAAATGCATCTGTCACATCGGCCAATCAGCACCTGTGTAGTTGGCTTCCAGAAGGTATCTGTTTGGGCCTCCAGCCTGGGTAGCTGTTCCATTGGCCATTTCTGCTGACTCCACCCTCTGGAACAATGGATAGTGGGCCTGCGCAGATATAACGTCATTGTGACACCGCTTGGCATGAGTCAGCTGTAGGGCTAAAGCCAAACACTCTCAACTGCAACTGATAGCCTTTTGCATTGGTAACTTGGCACAAAATGATGCTCAATGACAAGGCAAGTAATTGAGCCTTGGGCAATGGGCCATGCTCTGTGCATTGCATGATGGCAAGGGACCTTGATGACACTCACAAGGCAGCTGCTGGCTTGTCCAGCTTACCAGCGGGTAGTCAGAGTCGTACACATCATAGGTGGGAGTACTGCCGCCCAGCTGGCTTGCTTGCACCACAGCATATGCAACAAACACCACCACACCTACATGTGTGTCTGACCTTGTTGAGGAGCTGTACAGTATGGCAAAATACAACAGGGCCAAAGCACCCTCATATGAAACACAAGCATTTCCCTGCCATTTTGCAACCTACAGAAGGCGTGATGGTTTTGGTATGCACATTTCTCATGTACACAGGCGTACATTCAGACAACAGAAGCAAATTGCAAGATGTTTGTACTTACTAGACACTTGTAGGACAAGTATAGCGACATCCAGCAATAAGCCAGTCCTTTCATACAGTATCTGCCAGAGATGCCTGTGGTCTTTGTGAGTGACCTGCCGTATTCGTTGCACCACATTCACCCCGAACACTGCCATCACTAGCATGACCAACGCATCTGGAATGATGGCCCTCCACCTGGGTCATATCAGCACAGAAGTCACTTGACAGGACAGTAGGCCTCTTGGATCAAGGCACCTGATGGTAGCAGCCATGGTCATATGGTAAGCTTTGCCAAAGGTCATATCTGAAATAGATACGCCTGTTGAGTTAATCACTGTGACTGTATCATGTGACTGTATCATAGCCTGCCTTACCTTGCGAGACTGTGATGCGACACTGCAGCGGAAGTGCCCTAAAGCCAGCTAGCAGATGTCATCATGCATATGCCACATGACAGGAGCTGCTAATGTCAGCCATGCATGTCCCCAGCTGCACATTCATGCTGCGCCACCGGCCAAATCATTGTCTGCAGGCTGTTGAAGCTTGCAGGGAACAAGAAGGGTGTTAAGCCAGAAACTCTATCAGCAACATAGTGTGCAGAAGGTTGCTGGTCCGACGAGGTCTACCTGCTGTACCCATAGGATGAGTATGCCAGCACAGGTAGGGCCAGGATGTAAGTTGGACCGCCCACAATGACCCCTGCAGCCTGCCACTCAAAGGGGAACCGGACAAACGCCAGTGATTGAGCATCAGCATTGTAGGACACCAGGCGCAGCGTCATGCTGCTGGTGGTGCTGCTGAGGTAGCGGCCATCTGACATGAGAATGAGCTGGTCCACAGATCTGTTGCGTGACATCTGTGTGGTGACCAGCAGGGGGTAGGAGGGGGTGTGCTGGGCTAGGGGGGTCTGAGTGAAGCCATAGGGGTCACCCACAGAATCCACATCCCCTGACCCCTACAGACCCAGTACCTCTGTCAGGAGCCCAAAACTGCATCAAGAAGCTTGCCCACTGCTTTGACCCAGGCTTGCAAGGACTCTCAGGCAAAATGTTACTGCACAACACAGACTGCTGATAGGCTATTGAACATTTTCCTGATGTGTCAACATTACGGGCAATGATGCTACACCTGGCACATCAGCATCTAAAATGCTTTCACGCAGGTCAATTGACATGCTGGCAACATGCCTGACAGTCTGCTTTTCAAGTATGTCACATCTGCACCTGGGTCATGTTGTAGTACTGGTCCTGCTCTCCTGTCACATCCAAGCTCCACAAGTGAGACCAGCTCTGAAAGACTGGGTCGAGACCAATGCCACCACTCACAGTGGCTGACTCCACATCCCCAGTGGCAAGGGCCGAGGCATTGGGGATCCCAGCAACTGCAACATTTAAACATTGTCTGAACAGCACTGGTGCACGACCATTCCTGGTCATCGGTCAGATTGAAAGTACAGCAGGTTGCTGCAGGTTTCAAGTCACAAAGAAAAGACTCATCTGCACGATCTCATGGAATAGACGGCAATGCATAGCATTTATGTACACATGTATGAACTGTGGTATGCAGAGTGGCTCACCTTGTACAGTCCCACATACTGGGGACAGCTTGTTGAATCGCTTTGACTGGCAGACCTGGGACTCCACTATCTGCAGGTACAGTCATTGCTCTTCATTGGCATGCTGCTGCTACCGTAGGGCTTTTAATGAGGAGGTGTATCACAAGCCTGACAAGCCACAGCCTTTTGGTGCATTCACAGTATCACATAGGCATTGTGAAGCACTGGTGCTGGTTTATGACTGCCACTGGCATATACCACCTTGCACTGCAGCCTCTATGATTTGTGATGCTTGCTCTGTCGCGTAACCATCTATCAGCCACAGGCATGACAGTTACGTGATCCCCCTTAAGGCTGTGTGAGGCTGTGTGAAGAGCACGGCTGACCTGCTGGACCTCCAGGGCTCCAACCACCTTGTTGCTGCCAGTGATGCCCACATACCGCTTGCGCAGCAGCTGCTGGGCCAGTGAGCCAGCGCCTTGCACCGTGCTGCCTGCTGCAGCAGCCACTAGGTAGCCTTCCCAAGTGTCCAATGCCTGTGGCCACAACGCTGTGTCACAACAACTGCAAAAACTGCAGGGGTTTATGTTGAAGGAACCATCTGCTGCACGCTGTGTTTCCTACCCCAATGGTGGCGGGCTAGCTGCATGATGCTGCATGATGCCTGCTCAGCCCATGGACCTATGCAGGGTTAACAGCTGCTGGTTGAATGATTGAGCTACCAACAGCATGACTGCTTGGACATATGTGCCACACAACAAGGCAATTCTCCAGAAACCACCTGGCATGCAGGAGTCACCAGTGGCAGGTAGATGCTCTGACAAGGGTGATACTTTGGGGTGTTTAAGCACATCATACAGTGAAGTTAAGCAGTCAGTGACCCTGAGCACAAGATGCCAGCTCTATGTAGTATGGTGACTGAGCTTGTGGTGACTGCTGACGTTCAAATCATTGTCACAGAAGTGTGGTGCGTACAGCAACAGTTACAAAAGCTGCAGACAGTGAACAATGCTTGGAATGAGCAATCAGCACATAACAATGGCTTGTCTGCATGTCTTGCTCAGTCAAGGAAGTCATGTCTTGCAGACTTTTGATCCCACCGTGTTCTGCAGCAGTTTGCGCCTGGTTTCTGTTGACTCCGCAGCCGTGTCATTGCTTACCTGCATCAACAAAACAGACAAATGTTTCAACCCTGAGTGGCACAGACAACTCATGTGTGCGTGCTCATCAGTACCTTACCTGGCACATCATGGTGGCAATGTTATGCCATGCTTGGCTGGCATGCACTGATGCGTGTATACAAGCAACAAACACTACATAACCGTATTACATAACTACAGGCAGTGTTACATGCTGCAAGCAAACAGATGGCAGGGGTGCTAGTTGTGCACTGCTGAAGCATCAAAAATGAAATACAAATGCTACCGCTCAAACATTGCCGTGCACATGATCTGTACCAGGCACCCTTGACAAGGCAGCAGAACGCTTACCACAAACTCATACTGCATGTCAACAGTTCTGTTGCAGCCAGACAGGATTGTGATAGAGTTGATGGCCGCTTCCTGGGCTTCTGCCTGCTCAATCTGAACGTCTCGCAAAGCAATGGTGGACGCACTAACCACCGCCTGCACTTTCAGCATCACAACACCTTGACTTGAAGCTGACTGATCAGACAACCCCTGCAGTGTCAACACCTGCAAGCTGCTGCCCTTGGCATTCTATGCTGACATCTGCTCATTGACAAACTCATGACGGGCACAGAGCAATTCACCACAAAAACGTCAGCAAAACGGTCCTTGACATTGCATGAAGGTGTGTTATGAAGCAAGATGTTGCCCACATCAGCATCCAGATACTCAGCTGGTGGTCCCTCTGCTGAGTGTGCAGCAACAAGGCAATGCCTATGTGCTCAGCAGCAATGTGTCCAGACCAGCATATTACTAGACTGATTTGAAAGGGGCCGCTGATCAAGCAGAGCATGAGTGCTCAGCATGTCATCACTCACCGGCAGAATGGAGGTGGTTGTGATGTTGAGGAGGCTGGTTTCAATGATGGAAGTCACGTCAGCATTTTCTGCAAGAGCGGCTGCTAAGTAGTTGGCATATGCGGTCAACAATAGACCATTGGTTACTATGTCATCTTGCGAGGTCTGAAGAACCACATCTGTCAGCTCAGCAAGCTCAATTTGCTGACTGTAGGTGGTCTGCTGCAGTATGGCCAGAATCATGGCTTCAATGCCTGACTCATAGTCCACTGGCTGACTCTCAGGTGATGTGGATGCTGACTGCAGCTGCAGCACCTGCAGGGGCACATCATGCAGGAATGCCAGGATCAGCTATCCAGCATGACAGAGACAACATGCGATGGCCTTCAAATATGCACTAGCATTTCGGCAACTGCCCTGGCAGGCACACCTTCATGCCTGGCATGAGACCTGGCGTGACAGCGATCAGGATAGAGCAGGAGGGATGAACTGATTGCCTGAGACCAGACACAGGCATGATGAGCCATAGCTCATTCCATAGCAGCCTTTCTCAACAGGAAGAATACAAGTCAACTCAAAAAAACACCAATGTAATAGCAAAGGTTTGACACAGACCTGCAGAAGGGGGATGCTGCTGTTGGTGCTTGCCAGCAGTGCCTGATTCATGCTGAGGTCCACAGCGCCACTGTCTGTCCCACACAAATCGTCCAGGGACTCTGGTGTATCCTCATCATCATAGAACAGAGCAGTCACGCTGGCAGTGCTACAGCCAGAGGTGCTGCCAAAAGCAGCAAGCAGCAGATCCACTTTGAAGGTCAGCAGGGAAGCCAAGGGGAACTCTGAGGCCGAGGTTGTGCTCTGCAAGCTACGTAAATGCCCCGTTGCATGCAGCATCATAATTTGATGCAACGTGCTGTGAAACAATGCTGGGAAACTGTTCAAAGGTGCAGCATGACTGCAGCCGACTGCTGGGCAGCCATCTGTCTGTTCAACGCCGATGTTTTGCACGATGGCTGCCCAGTTGCCAGCCAGACCCCCTCCTTGCGGGATGCTTTCAGGAAGCATACTGAAAGGCAGATGCTTGCTGGTTGAAGCACTCTGAGAGGATTCAGCGAGCATTTTGCCTGGCAAGACTGCAGCCGGTCAGGTCTGGCTAGCATGTGCTTTGGCAGTGGCAGCATGCTGTTCTGCACTGCAGCTGAGGCCAAGTCTGAGCTGCTCAAAAGGCGGCGCCTGCTGTCTGTGCTGTTCAGCACGTCCACAAAGACAGACAACAGCATGTCAGCAACCTGCAGGGTCACGTTGTAGGCATAAGTCTGAGAAGGATTGCTGCTGTTGATGCTGAGAAGGGAGGTGACATTCTGATCAATGGTGGCATTGAGCACCGTCACATCTGGCACTAGCACTGTGCTGAATATCCCCAGCTCCAGAGTGTTGACTGCAGCTATGACTGCTGTGCTGGCTCCCAATGCTGCTGTCATTTGATCCACATAGGTAGTGACATTGGAGGCAAGCCATGTCTGAAAGACAGTCGCTATGTCTGCAGTGAAGGCAGAGTTGGGAGCTGTCCCTGGAGTATACAGCTGTGCAGCATGTTGCTGAGCCTCAATGGTGCTGTCTGCTTGGCCAATGAAAAGGAAGCTGCCAGTGACCAAGGCCACCTCAACAAAGGTGATGCTGATTGTGAGGGGCGCTGCTGCCACACCGCTGCTGTCAGATGCACCATACTCTATCAGATACCTGAAACAGGCCATTTGGTTGGTGCGACAGAAGTGGAGGAATAATTGATCAGATGCAAGAGAAACTGTGGCATGGCCTTATCCATGCAAGGAAGTGAGGGTCCCCAATCAGACTTTGCAGCAGAGAGGTGTCAGAAGCCCCAAGACATGCTTCCAGAGACACATGTGCACATACAGATAGGTTCAAGGTTTGGCAGTACGGCTATGCCAGGCAAGCTGTCCCTGGCTTTATGCATCCAACATGTTGTGCTATACCTGCCAGGCAAGCAAAGGCCCTGCTGCATGTACTGTACAGCACACATTGGGCAGGTGAGATCAGCAGCTGATGTGGCTGTGCAGCTGGGATTGCTTGTCACATATGTAATGGAACCGGATATATCGTCACCCAATCCATCCAAAGCATACACAGCACAGTCTGTCTGTTCACCTGCAGGAAAAGACATACAACAGTTGTAGTACAGATCAGAAAAGATGGGCAGAGAGAAGTAGCCAGGATCTTCTACAGAATCACATAGCACATCAGACAGTACAACTAACTAACATATGCAACTGCATCAACATGCTAGGGTGTCACGACGTAACCCTGTGCATTGGGCTTGATAACGTGTATGCAGTATGCCAATCTGGTCATCTTTTCAATGCAGGGTAAGGCACACACAAGGGCGCCTGTAAAACTGTCGGTTTGGTATGATAACATCGTGTTGCAGTCAATTACCAGAGCTTGGACATGGCATCAGATTGAAGGCCACAGGGACAGCATATGTCAGCAGCAGTGCATGTGATGAGTTGACCACTGCCTTTGCTTCTGTAGACAGCAGGACAGAGGGTGCCCCACTGGCTGTCAGCAAGGCCACTGTTGCACAGCTGACCTGGTAGCAGCTGCCACTACAGTAATATTCATCTGCATCATCAGGACAGCATCATATGCACAGGTGATCAAGCTTTCTGCTTCAGCACAGCGAAGCCCTGCCTTGCTTGTGGAGTCGCTCATGTTGCATTCATGTGCAGGACTGTTGAGACACACCAAGGCCATACAGCAACAGCTGAGACGTTACAGAAGCTTGTGTAATGCAACATGGCTCCAGCTGTGTTGCACAGACGCACATGTAGGCTGTCAGCAGTACCAATGAGGGCTCACCTGTGACAGATGAGCATAGCCTGTTTGCAGATTGTCAAGACAGGACTGTAGTAAGTACATAAGCAGCATATGACATACCTGCCAAGCAAGGTGACACAATCAGGATTGTGCGATTGACTGTAGCCTTCAACTGAGGTGAGCCATCATCATACACAGAGAAGGGTACCACAACTGTGGTCCCCAGGGATGCTGATGCCGTATCCAAATTGCAAGGAGTTAACCCTACTTTATAGAACAGGTGGTCTGCACCAGAACATTGTGCATTCAGCTCAGTCAAACTGCTGATGCGAGAAGGTTCAATGAAGCAAATGCACTTGTGCCAATTTCACCTACACATGAGGCATTTGGTGATGCACCAGCTGACGCTGCATTGATGCTGCAGAATCAAGGTTCAATTGCTGCATGTCAGGCTGCATGCTGCTGTGGTTTGACTGATAGGGGCATGATAGCAGCATAAGTATGTGTTCCTTATGCTCAGGGCCGCCATCTGGACTGCATAACTTCTCATGTAGTTCACAGCATAAGTCTTGATGTATTCATATGCAGATGCTTCTGACTCACTGCTGATTGGGCTCTATTTTGCACTACCAGCTGCAGAACCTGCCAGCCTAGCATTGTGCAAAACGAGGGTGGGAGCCTTACTGGATATACATCGAGGTCCTGTGCAGGCTGCAGGGGCACACACCAGCACTGACGCAGTGAGGTTACCATTCTGTCCATCCTGAGCTGTTGCACCTAGCTCACACTCAGCCCCTGCTGAGGGCTGCTGCCCTGATGCGCAGGCCTCGTAGGTGTAGCCCAGTTTGATGGAGGTGGTTGCAGGTGCAGCAACAGTGGTGATTAAAGTGATGGTGGGCGCAGTATTGGCGGCAGATGTGGCGACAGCCAGACAGATTCCATACAAGCTGCAGGCTCCTGCAATAGTTGAACTAATGTTGCCGGCTTCAATGCTGCTTTGATTGCATTGATAATCATGAACAAACCATACAGAAAGTGCAGAGAGCAGACAATGTATAACAGAGCCTGAGCTGCTGATAGGCCCAAGATTGAGCTATTGACACACTGCATGTCCTGATACTTGCTTGAGTAGAAAAACCCGGCGTTACCTCGTGACCTGACAATACATTGCAGAAACAGGAACCAAGTTGGCTGCACCATGACGCAAGTACTGATAAGAGTTACAACAGCATACACTGAACTTTCATGCCATGCACTACGTGTGAGTCATCGTCCAGACTGCCAGCAACAGCAACTCACCACTAGCTGTGCAGTAGGCCTGTGGTGTGCATGGATTGAACACACTCACAGTGCGTGACACAGGCACCGCAATGTTGCCGAGGGCATCCCTGGCAGTGTACTGTATCACATAGGGACTTGTTGTGACTGTGCTGGTGTCAATGAATCCTCCTCCTGTACAGAGACGCAGGCAGGCAGCAGCTTGACCACATTGAAAAGATGGGGATTCACAGAGACATGTCTGGAATGTAGGTAGTGAAAATTTTGGGTTGCCAGCATCAAGGACTTGAGTATGAGCAGCATGCCATGAAGACAGCTGGCATGTTGTTGGCATGTATACCAAACGTCACTCAAAATACAGCTTTGCAGTGTCGAGTGACAGTTCACAGAGTGACTGTTTTGACATGAGCAGCAGATGGCAGCGGACAATGTACCTGGCAGTGTGGCATGGATGGTGACAGGGCTGCTCTTGCCCAAGGCTGTGGTGCTCCCAAAGTATCCTGGTTCCTTGTACACACTGCCAAGTGGTAACTGCATGGCACATAGCAAAGCATGCAGCAAAAATGTGAGTCAGGACCATCATTGTCAGCAATGCCTGTTTGAACAGAGCCTAGAGCTGAAGCAGTGCCACTGCAACTGATCAGAGAAGTGCAAGCATATCAAAGATGTTGAAGCTGACCTGCATGGCGTTGTTGCCCAGCAGGTAAATGGTGACCAGAGCTGTCTGGGTAAAGGGGGGCGGCGGTGGCGGCGAGGAAAAAAACAGTGGGGGTGGGGGTGGCGATGGTGGTGGTGG
>JAABUP010002241.1_pt1 | contig 38177 bp, 35 predicted proteins | sample 5559201 | NCBI WGS metagenome assembly JAABUP01 (sample SAMN10711887, study PRJNA513373) | rock metagenome | isolation source: Antarctica rocks | place: Antarctica | reverse complement strand
TCATAACGGGGTTCTCCTTCGATTCTGACCCGTACCCGGGGTGGGCACGTTCCCGGCAACAATGACCGTAGCAGAGGGCAACCGTCTCCCACCAGGAGCAAATATCGGATGAAATCCGCGCTAACATGCTCGCTAGCGTCCCAGCTGGCGGGCTCAAAAGGCTGACATCTCCGTGGAGCGTTCCCAGCGATGGGCTCTCATGTCTGGAAGGGGGTGCGTGGAGTGTCGTCTGATCCGCTGTTCTTGCTTGCCCTCGGCGGGAGGGTCCTGCTGGCGATCGCGCTCGGTGCCGCGATCGGCTTCGAGCGGCAGTGGCGGCTCCGGACCGCTGGCATCAGGACAAACGCCCTTGTTGCGGCTGGCTCCGCGCTCTTTGTGATGCTGGGCGTGGTTGGCGCCGACGGGCGGGCGACGGTCGATCCAACTCGCGTAGCGGCGCAAGTCGTGTCGGGGATCGGCTTCCTGGGCGCCGGAGTCATCCTGCGGGACGGCCTAAAGGTCAGGGGTCTAACCACTGCGGCAACTCTTTGGTGCGCGTCTGCGGTCGGGTCGCTGGCTGGCGCCGGCATGGAGCTGCTTGCCGTCGTCGGCGGCGCAGCGATCCTGGGCACCAACATCCTGCTGCGCCCCCTCAGTCGCCTCGTCAACAGGCACGCCGGCGCCCCGCACTCCGAGGCGGATCCGACGGCCAGTGACTCAACTACGAGCTACGTGTTCGAGGTCGTGACGGCTGAGAAGAGTGAGCAGCGCGTGCGGGCACTCGTGCTCCAAGCCGTGTCGCGCCCGGAGTTCACGCTCCACTCGATCGACGTAAGAGCCGCCAAGGACTCCCACATGCGGGTGCTGGCCGGCCTGTCGGTACCGAGCGCGCAGAACCACCACGGGCTCGAGGCTGCTGTCCATCGGATCAGCCTGGACCCGAAGGTCGTGTCCACCCGATGGTGGATGACCGAGACCGACGCATGAACCCGCGAGGGGATTCGACGACAAGGAAGGCTCACTCGTGAGCATAACAATTGAGAAGCAAACAGTTGTCTTCGACTACGGGGAAGTGATCTCACCGGTGCCCTCCCAACGGGACCGCAGGGTAATCCTTGAGTTCGCAGGCGCTGACCGGGAACAGTTCTGGGCTGCCTACTGGCGCCACCGGCCGAGTCTCGACGTCGCCGCCATGACGGTCATGGAGTACTGGCGCGCGATCGAACGAGACGTCGGCGCCGACTGGGACGCGCAGCGAATTCACCAGCTGTACCTCGCGGACTTTCGCAGCTGGCTCGTCATCGACCAGCCGACGCTCGAGGTGCTCCTCGACCTCAAAGCTGGGGGAACTCGGCTGGCTCTGCTGTCGAACGCAGGACCCGACTTCAGTTCCTACTACCGCTCCGGCATGCTCGGCGACCTGTTCGAGCGAGTGTTTACCAGCGCCGAGCTCGGCGTGCTGAAACCCGACCCCGGCATCTTCAGGGCCGTCTTACGTGAGCTCGACGTCCCCGCCAGTAGCGTCATCTTCGTCGACGACATGCAGCAGAATATCGACGCCGCGACCACGCTCGGGATACACAGCCACCACTACACCGACGCAGGCAAGTTACGGTCGTTTCTGAACCTGCAGGCAACTACGGCGACCCAAAAGGCGCCCGAAGCTCTTCCCGTTTCACTGTCGACGGCGCAGCCATGACCATCCTGCCGCGGCGCGCATGTCACCGGCTCGGCCTACAGTGCAGAGTGCCCCAACCGCTCCGGAGGTGCCGATGACCCGTAACCGGATGCCCACGATCATCGACATCGCTGAAGAAGCCGGTGTCTCGAAGTCAGCTGTCTCCCGCGCTCTCCTGGGCCAAGGTGACGTAAGCCCAGCGACACGGAAGAAGGTCGAGGCCGCAGCACAAAAGCTTGGGTACGTCGCCAACGCAGTGGCCCGCAGTCTCGTCAGTGCCCGCACACGAACCCTGGGCGTCGTCCTCCGAGACGCCCGAAAGCCGTACTACTCCTTCCTTCAGGCCAGTATGCAAGAGCGCGCTGCCGAGCGGGGCTACCGGCTCGTCACCACCACCAACTCCGGCGACCTCGAGGTCGAGGACGCCATCCGCGAGATCACCAACCTGATCTCCCTCCAGGTTGACGGCATCCTCATCGCCCCCGCCCGACTGCCCACCGACAAGTTCCTCCCCTTCCTGAGCCGGGTGCCGATCGTCGTTGCTGGACGGCGAGAGACTGCACCCGGCCTCGACAGCGTCGCGTCCGACGACTGGGACGGGGGCCAGTCACTCGCCCGTCATCTCCTCCAGCTCGGTCACCGTCATATTGCCGTGCTACTTGTCGACCAGGAGTACTCCCAGCGGTACCACACGCGAGGAAAGGCGATGATCAGCGCGATCAGTGAAGCTGGGGCCTACCCCCTCGTCTGGCACACCCACACCGACCTGGCTGCAGACCAAGTGGTCTCCGCAAGCCGTGACCTGGCCGACGTCACAGCCCTCATGTGCCCCACAGATGGAGCGGCCATGGACGTGCTCGAAACGCTGCGCCTTGTCAGCCCTGAAGGCACCATCCGCCACTCGGTCACCGGCTACGGCGGCTACGGGCCACTCGCTGCCCCTTACCTCGGCCTCTCAACGTTCCGTGACCCGCAGGAGGAGATCGGTCATGCGGCAGTCGATCTGCTTGCCGACAAGATCGACGGCAGAACTACACACGACCGATCTGTCACACTTCGAGGGGTTGTCGTACCAGGACGAACTGCGTTCCCTCCGACCCTGCCCGCGGGCGGCTCACCGGGTGATCGATTCGATGGTTCTGGACACCCCTCTGTATCGCTGTGATGCGGTGGAGCCGGTCCTCGGGTGCGCGGTGAGCGTCAACCGTGAAACGGCCAACCCGGTCCGCAGCTTCAAGGCGGGCGGGACCGAGGTCGTCGCACGTTTGCCTGCCGACGCTTCACTCGAGGCTTGAGCCTGGCGGGCACGCGGGTCACTTGCATGGCTCGCGGTCGGTGCGGGTCTGCGTCACGTCCTTCCCGAGCGTGGTCTACCGGTTTTTGATCGACGCCCATGGGGCGCGTGCGCGGTCCGGTGCCGCGGCCGCGACGCCGACAATCAAGGCATCGAGGCTGGCGAGGGTACCGACCGTGTGGCCGGTGCGTCGAGATGACGAGGCGGTCGAGAGGAGGTGCTCGACGCGGTGGCGCAGTCGTTCAATGAGCGGGGCGTAGTCCGGACCGGGAGTCGGCCAGCGCAACGCCTGCGCGCGCATCGGGCATTGCGACACAGCCGAGCCGGTGCAGGTGCAGCGCGAGGTACTCCGCCAGCGCGCCAGCGGGCCCCCACCCGAGCACCGTGTCGAGCACAGCCGCCGGATCGTCGCGCACGCGCGTCACGCGCTGTTCAAGTGTTTCGCGGGGGTCGCGACTTGCACCCCACTCGCTGCCGACGCCTGGTCGGAGCTCGGGAGCCCCGTGTAGCCGAGTGTCTACGCGGTGCCTACGACCGTCGCGAAGCTGGGCCTGAGCTGCCCCGCGATCTCTGCCGGTTGCCACGACGGCGCGCTCGGGGCCGGTCGACCAAGTAGTGCGCGACTCGCAGTACGGCCGGCGTCATGCGATCGCGATGGGCCTCGAGGCGTTGCTCAAGCGTTGGCACGGCGCTCGGGCGTGGCCCGAATGACGGTGCGTGCCTGGATCGGCAAGTGAAGCCGTCGCCGGGGAGCCTGGACCTGTCATACCCCATGCCCTGAGTCTTCTTTAGACAAACGGCGATGTCTAAGCCGGTCTAAGGAGGTGGTTCGGATGGACAGCCCGTACAAGCCCGGGTTCGGCGCCAGGCCGGTCGTGCTGGTTGGCCGCGACACGCAGTTGGCGCGGGCAGAAGCGGCTCGGACCCGAGTGGCCAACTCTGGCGAGGCAGCCAACAGCATCGTCTTCACCGGGGCACCAGGCCTCGGGAAGACAGTTACCCTCGGGGTCATGGGCGACCGCGCCCTAGGCCGAGGCTTCGTCGTTGCCACGGTCACCGTGGACCGAGTCTCCGACAACGTGCAGATGCTCGCGACGGCCGTCGGTGAGGCAGTCGGCCCGTTGCACCCCGGGCAACGCGCCAGCAGCGCGTTCTGGGCCAAGGCGAAGGACCGCCTGAGCGCACTCTCGATCGAGGTCAACGCCGGGGTCGTCAAGAACGTCACCGACGCCCCCGACCGCGCTCCGCGATCCACCGTCACCGTGCAGCGCCAGGTGCTTGCCGACCTGCTGAAGAACGCGGCCCGGGCCGCCCGGGAACGCGAGCACCACGGTTTGGTGCTGCTGCTCGACCAGCTCCAGGAACCCCCCGGGGAGGAGTTCGTCGTGCTGGCTAACGCGATCCAGGACGCCGGCAAGGCGTCACAGACCCCGTTGGCGATCTTCGCGGCCGGCCTGCCCCAGACCCCCGAGCTGGTCACTGGTGCACCCTCTTCCTGTCGGGCATCGGAATGATGCTCGTTGTTCGGACTCGGCGAGGGTCGGGGTGACGGCCTGTGCTGGTCGCTCGCGAAGAGCCAGCATGACACCGCCGCCCCCGGCTCCCCCGAGGCTGTAGACCGGCATCAGAAGGACGCGCCGCAGAGCGCCAGTCAGTGACCGCCCGGCAGCCAGCCTCCTCGTCGGGTCGTCGCTGCCAACCCAAGGAAAACCGTTGCCCGACTTCCTGTCCGCGCCGATCGCCCTGTTCCACGTCGGGATCGACTGGGCCGCGGAGACCCACTACGTGTGCATCCTCGACGACGCCGGAAAGGTCAAGTCCACCTTCCCCATCGCCCACACCGCCGACGGGTTCACCGACCTGATCCGCAGGCTCGGCAAACTCGGCGACCGCGCCGACGTGTCGGTGGGCATCGAGCGACCCGACGGCCGGCTGGTCGACGCCCGGCTCGAGGCCGGCCACCAGGTGGTCCCGGTCAGCCCGAACGCGATCAAGACCTGGCGCGACGGCGAGGTCGTCTCCGGCGCCAAGTCCGACGCCGTCGACGCACTGGTGATCGCCGAATACCTGCGGCTGCGCCAGCACAAGCTGCGCATCGCCGTCCCGTTCAGCGACCATTCGAGCCGAGCGGCTTGGCTAGGGTGGTGCAGTGGCCTGGTTCTCGCGCAAGGACAAGACGACCGACGAGCCGAGCGGGTCGCAGGCCACTCCTGCTCCCGTGGAGGTCGACGACACGCCGCTTCGTCCGATCGTCAAACGCCCGGGAGCCGAGGAGCAGCACCGGATCGCGACCGGCCTACGGGAGCTCGAAGCGGAGGGCGTCGACCTCGACGACCTTGCCGCTCTCGGAGCCGGTTACGACGCAGCCTTGGCGGGATGGCTCAGGACGGGCAAGCGGCAGCGCGAGGGTCACGAGGTCCTGGTCGAGCGGTATGCCGTCGGGATCGGCGAGCACCTGGCGCGGCACACAGACCTGTCCTGGGCGCTGGTGACGGACGCGTTGGGCACCGACCTCGGCCTGGCCGGCGGACGCGACGAGTTCGTCGTCGTGCCGTCGAACCTGGTCACCTCCCGCTGGCTCAACGAGGAGTCGGGCTGGGTCCCCGGTGTCGTCGCCCATCTCGTGCGGATCCGGGCCAGCCGCTGACCGAGCAGCAGTGGAGAAGGAGCGTTGAACAAAGGTGCACGGTTGAACAGAGGTGCACGACTGTGTGGCTGATGTTCTCCGGGCGTTCACGGTCCTCGAAGGTGGCATGGAGGGTCGTGCGGTCGACTGTGGCGTTCCCCGACTCCCAGCACCAAGGATCACTCATGACCCGTCTCCGCACTCGCCTCCTGGCCACGGTCGGCGCGACGTCCCTCCTCGTCGGATCGCCCGTGTCAGGGGCGCTCGCCCATGGAAACGATGACGGCGCGGACGGTGCTCCTGGTCGGCACGTCCTGCTCCTCTCCATCGACGGACTCCACCAGAGCGACCTCGCGTGGTACGTCCGGACTCATCCGTCGTCGGCCCTCGCGAGGCTCGTCAAGTCCGGCACGAGCTACACGCATGCGGAGACGCCCGCCCCCTCCGACTCCTTCCCGGGACTGGCTGCCCAGGTCACTGGGGGCAACCCGAAGTCGACCGGGATCTACTACGACGTCGCCTACAACCGTGCGCTGCTCCCTGCCGGCACCACCGTCTGTGCGGGCGCGGCTCCGGGAGCCAAGGTCTCGTTCGACGAGAGCATCGACAGGGACCTGACCCGCCTCGACGCGGGTCAGGGTCTCGCCGGGCTTCCCGGCTCCATCCTGCAGATGACGGCCCACCCCGAGGGCCTGCTCCAGCAGCCCTTGCTCCCGGTGGACCCGGCCACGTGCCGGCCGGTCTCACCGCACAGCTACCTTCAGGTCAACACGGTCTTCGAGGTGGCCGAGCGCGCAGGCCTGCGCACCGCGTGGTCGGACAAGCACCCGGCATACGACCTCGTCAACGGACCCTCCGGCACCGGGGTCGACGACCTCTTCACCCCCGAGATCAACTCGAACGCGCCCGGGGGCGGGGACTGGACGAAGAACAACGCCGCCACCCAGCAGTATGACGTCTTCAAGGTCAAGGCGGTCGTCAACGAGCTCCACGGGCGCGACCACTCGGGAGCGGTTCGGGTCGGGGTCCCGGCGATCCTCGGGATGAACTTCCAGTCCGTCTCGACCGCCCAGAAGCTGCCGACGTCGGACGGGGCGTCCGGTGGCTACCTCCCGGGTGGCAAGGTTCCCGGGCCCGTCCTGAGCAAGGCCCTCGACTTCGTCGACGCCTCCGTGGGGACCATGGTCCAGGAGATCGCCGCGCGCCATCTGACGGACTCGACGACGGTCATCCTGTCCGCCAAGCACGGACAGTCACCCACGGACCCGCTAGCGCTGACCCGGATCGACGATGGCGCCCTCCTCGATGGGCTGAACGCGGCCTGGCGCCAGCTGCACCCCGCAGGCGCCGATCTCGTGACCTTCTCCCTCAACGACGACAGCATGCTGCTCTGGCTGTCAGACCGCTCACGGGCCGCGACCGCCTTCGCGAAGTCCTGGCTGCTGACCCACCCGGTGACCGGCCACGACATCAAGGGTGCGCCCCGTGTGCTGTCCGGTTCTGGTCTGAGCCGGGTGTTCGCCGGTCAGGGGGCGGCGGACTTCTATGGGGTCTCCCTCAACGAAGCTCGTCACCCCGACTTTGTCGGAGTCGTCCAGCACGGCGTCGTCTACACCGGGGGGACGAAGAAGATCGCCGAGCACGGCGGGATGGACGTGCAGGACCGCAACGTCCCGATCGTCGTCGCAGGCGGGCGGGACGGTCGGCGGGGTCACACCGTGGCCACCCCAGTCGAGACCACCCAGATCGCGCCGACGATCCTGTCCGCCCTCGGCCTTGACCCCCGCAGCCTGAAGGCGGTGCGGTTGGAGGGGACCCGGGTCCTGCCCGGTCAGCGGGGCTGAGTCCGACACAGCCGGATCCGCCGGTGACGTGGGGGTGAACGCGCGGTCCCCGGACCTCCCTTTCACCCCCAACGCGCGGTGAGGGCAAAGCGTGAGGCGGGCACGGCATACAGTCCTCGACGTGAGCAGCTATCCGGAGCGTGACCGTGAGCGCTGGGTCCGGGAGGACCCGGCCCACAAGCGCGCCGACCGGGACGACTTCGCCCGCGACCGGGCGCGCCTGATCCACTCCGCCTCACTGCGCCGGCTGTCCGCCAAGACACAGGTGGTCCAACCGGGCAGTGACGACTTCGTCCGCAACCGGCTGACCCACTCGCTGGAGGTGGCGCAGATCGGTCGCGAGTTCGGGGCCGCCCTCGGCTGCGACGCGGACGTCGTGGACACCGCCTGCCTCGCCCACGACCTCGGACACCCACCGTTCGGCCATAACGGCGAGGCCGCACTCGACGCCATCGCCGAGGACATCGGCGGCTTCGAGGGCAACGCCCAGTCATTGCGGATCCTCACCCGGCTCGACGCAAAGCGGTTCCACGCCGACGGACGCCCCGCGGGTCTGAACCTGACCCGGGCGAGCCTGGACGCGTCGACGAAGTACCCCTGGCCGCGCGGCAGCGGACGCCTTCTCACCGCCAAGTTCGGCGTGTATGCCGCAGACCTTCCGGTCTTCGAGTGGTTCCGGGACGGCGCGGCGACTGGCGACCGGTGCCTCGAGGCCGAGGTGATGGACTGGTCCGACGACGTGGCGTACTCGGTCCACGACGTCGAGGACGCCATCGCGTCGGGGCGCGTCGACCCCCGAGCCCTGCACAGCCGCAGCGATATGAGCGCGGTCTACGAGGTGGCCCGTGAGGTGTATGCGCCTGACCTCAGCACGGCCGAGCTGGAGGCTGGGCTCGAGCGGCTTCTCGCGACGGGGACGATTCCCACGGCGTATGGCGGCACGCGCGCCGACCTGGCCGCGCTCAAGGACATGACGAGCCGGCTCATCGGCCGCTTCGTCCGCGTCGTCGAGCGAGCCACCCGCGCCCGCCACGGGGACGGACCGCTGACCCGCTACGGCGCCGACCTGGTCGTGCCCGACGCGGTCCGCGCGGAGAGCTCGGTGCTCAAGGCGGTGGCAGCCCACTTCGTCATGTTCGCGGACGAACGGGTCCACGTCATGGAGAGTCAACGCGGGGTCGTGGCTCAGCTCGTCGACTGTTACCTGAGCGATCCCAGCAGGCTCGACCGTGACCTCCAGGCCGACTTCGCCGAAGCCGAGAGCGACGCCGAACGCCTGCGGGTCATCGTCGACCAGGTCGCCTCGCTGACCGACAGCCGGGCGACCGTCCTCGGCCGCGCCTGGACCTGACCGAACGCCTCGGTGGTCGGCGCGACGACCTAGACTCGCAGGTGAAGCGAGGAGGGTCGCGTGGCGGGTCGGATCAGGGCGGAGGACGTGACGGCCGTCAAGGAGCGGTCGTCTCTCGAGGACGTCGTGCGCGAGCATGTCACCCTGCGCCGCTCCGGCAGCAGCCTCGTCGGGCTGTGCCCGTTCCATGACGAGAAGAGCCCGTCGTTCAACATCAACCCGACGAACGGCTACTACCACTGCTACGGCTGCGGCGAGGGCGGCGACGTCTTCTCCTTCGTCCAGAAGGTGGAGCACCTGACGTTCGCCGAGAGCGTCGAGCGGCTGGCCCAGAAGGTCGGGATGGAGCTGCGCTACGAGGATGGCGGCGGGCGTCCGCGCGAGGAGGGGCTGGGCCGGCGCTCACGCCTTGTCGAGGCGCACCGGGTGGCCCAGGAGTTCTATGCCGACCAGCTCGTCGACGCCGGCAACACCGCGGCTCGCGCGGGGCGGGACTTCATGCGGCAGCGCGGCTTCGACGGCAACGCGGCGAAGCTCTTCGGGGTCGGGTTCGCCCCGCGCGGCGGCGAGGAGCTGACCCGGCAGCTGCGGACCAAGGGCTTCATCGACGACGAGATCGTCGCCGCAGGACTGGCCGGGCGCGGCAGCCGCGGGCTCTACGACCGCTTCCGTGGCCGCCTCGTCTGGCCGATCCGCGACATCACCGGCGACTGCGTGGGCTTCGGGGCGCGCCGGCTGTTCGACGACGACCGGATCGAGGCGAAGTACCTCAACACCTCGGAGACGGCGATCTACAAGAAGTCCACCGTTCTCTACGGGCTTGACGCGGCGAAGAAGGCCATCGCGCGCGACCGGACTGCCGTGGTCGTCGAGGGCTACACCGACGTCATGGCCTGCCAGCTCGCGGGCGTCGAGGGAGCGGTGGCGACCTGCGGCACCGCCTTCGGCGTCGAGCATGTCAAGATGCTGCGCCGGATCATGCGGGACGAGGCCGACCTGGCGCCGGCGAGGGTCATCTTCACTTTCGACGGGGATGTCGCCGGCCAGAAGGCGGCCATGCGGGCCTTCGGCGAGGACCAGCGTTGGGCCTCGCAGTCGTTCGTCGCCGTCGAGAGGTCGGGGAAGGACCCCTGCGAGCTGCGCCAGACGGAGGGCGACCTCGCCGTCCGTGCCCTGGTCGAGGACGCGGTGCCGATGTTCGAGTTTGCGGTGCGGACGACGATCGGGCGCTTCGACCTCGACACCGGCGAGGGCCGGATCCAGGCGATGCGCGCTGCCGCGCCGATCGTCGCGACGATCCGGGACCAGTCGCTGCGGCCCGAGTACGTCAGGATGCTCGCCGGCTGGCTCGGGGTCGAGGTCGAGCAGGTGGTCGGCGAGGTGAGGCGGGCCGCAAAGGGCGGTGCGAGGCCGGCATACGCGGGCCGTGACCCTGCGAAGCATGTCGATCCGGCGGAGTCAACCCTCGAGCCGACCGCCTCGGAGCTGGCCGACGTCCTGCCGCGACCGGACCTGCGCGACCCCGTCGTCCTCCTCGAGCGGCAGCTGCTGCAGGTGGTCCTGCAGTTCCCGTCTCTCGTCGACCCGCAGGACCTCCACGCGCTCGACGCCTCGGCGTTCACCGCGCCCGCCCATCGCGCTGTCTTCGACGGCATCCTCGGCGCGGGCGGGATCCAGGCCGGGTTGACCGCGGCTGCGTGGACCGACGCCGTCGTGCGGGCAGCGCCCAGCGCGGTGCACTCCCTCATCTCGGAGCTGGTCGTCGGCTCCCTTCCGGTCATGATGGACAAGGCGACCGGGCAACCGGGTCGCCGCTATGTTGCCTCCCTGTCGCTGCGGCTGCTCGAGATGGCGCTGACCCGACGGATCGCCGATGCGCTGAGCCAGCTACGCCGGCTCGATACGGCCGGCACTCCCGACCCGGTGCGGCAGCGCGAGCTCAGCGTCGAGCTGCAGGAGCTGCAGCGTGAGCTCGCCGCCATGCGAGCACGCGAGGAGGCCTGATGCGCCTCTCACTGCAGGCGTTCCGGCGCAACGACCCGCTGCCCGGCAAGATCGCGGCGCGGTCCGATTGGGCCGGGGCGACCGTATCCTCAACGGCGCCCCCGACTTCGACGGCACGGCCTGGGTCGTCGCGACGAGCCAGTCCTTGGCCCGGGTGACCCATGACGGCTCGCTGGTCTGGCGGCGCCCCTGGCACGAGGTCGACCAGGGATCCTGGAACCGCGACACCAGTCTGCTCACGGTCACCTGGGTCGACCGCGGTCCGCCGGGACAGTGGCGGTTGGGCGACGAGCGCCTCTTCCTGCAGACACTGCGCGAGCGGGTCCAGGCGAGCGTCGTGCTCTCCGAGGAGCTGAAGCTCAGCGGGCGAGGCACCGGCAGGGCGGTCATCCGGCAGGACCTCGCCACCCGCGAGCTCGTCGAACAGGTCGTTCTCGGCCGGGGAGTGCGTGAGGACGAGGAGGTCCGGGAGGCCGCAGCCCGCACCCTCAGCTGGCTCCGCGAACAGGTCGGTATGCCGTCCTGACGCGGTTAGCGTGTCGGCGATGTCGACGTGCTGCAGCTCCCAGCCAGGCCGTGGGGACTCAGTCCGATGTCACGGCCAGCCAGGCCGTGGGGGACTCAGTCCGATGTCACGGCCAGCCTGGCGCTGAGCGCCACGAAGGACAGCGCGAAGGTCCGGCGAATCCGTGCGACGACCCGGGGCCGCGAGATGACGTGGCGCCGGACCGATGATGCGAAGGTCCCGTAGGCCGTGAAGACGACGAAGGTCATGAGCATGAAGGCTGCGCTCAGCCCGAGCATGTGCAGCAGCCCGTTGGGCTCGGACGTTGGGACGAACTGCGGGAGGAATGCGAAGAAGAAGATCGTCAGCTTGGGGGTGGAGGATGTTGATCAGCACCGCTGAGGTGATCACCCGCCGGGTGGACGCGGGGGCCGGCGGCTCGTCGACGGTCAGGGTTGACTTGTCCCGCCAGGTGGACCAGGCCATAGAGCAGGTAGGCGACCCCGAGGTGGGGACACTAGCACCCGACCCTCACCCGGCAGATGCCCTCTCGGGGACGCGAGGGCCATCACGTTTTCACCGGCCGGTCGAGCTTTGCTACTGTGTCCCGCGCACCATTCCCCTGTAGCTCAATTGGCAGAGCAGCCGACTGTTAATCGGCAGGTTGTTGGTTCGAGTCCAACCGGGGGAGCCACCGGGTGCTGAAGACCCGGGACGCGGACCCCAGTACACCCCAGCGGTGCTACTGTGTGCTACATGAGAACGGTCACCCACCGGGAGATGCGTAATAGCAGCGGGGAGATCCTGCGCGCGGTCGCCGCCGGGGAGACGGTGCAGGTGACAAACAACGGGCAGGTCGCGGCGGTGATCTCACCACCTGCCGGCGAGATGCTGGACCGACTGATCGCCCAAGGCCAGGCGCGGCCCGCGCGACGCCCGGTCGCTGACGTGACCACCATTCGCCGTCGCAGGGCGAGATTCGCCAGCGCCGATCTGGTGCAGGACGCTCGGGGACGCTGGTGATCAGCTACCTCGACACCTCCGCAGCGATGAAGCTGCTGGTTGAGGAAGATGAGTCCGCACGCCTCGCGGCGCACCTGCAGTCGGGCCGGGGAGAGCGGCAGCTCGTGGCCTCCTGGTTGTTGCACACCGAGCTGCACTGCGCGGCGAACCGTCACCCCGACGACATCGAGCTCGACTCCGTCGGGGTCGTCCTGGACACTGTCTCCCTGGTCGACCTCACTCGAGGCGACCTGCTCACCGCCGGCGCGCTTCCCGGGCGACTGCGCTCGAACGACGCGACGCACCTCGCTGTCGCGCTCCGCGTAGGTGCCGATGAGATGGTCACCTATGACACTGAGCTGGCCTCAGCCGCTGCGGCGGCGGGTATGGCGGTGTCCCAGCCGAGCTGATCGGCGTCGCCGCCGAAGAGCTACAGGGCGCGGGTGGTCGCCGGCTCGAGCTCCGGTGGCGCGGGAGGCACGGCGGCCAGCTCGCCAGCCGGTCCGCCGCCGCCCTTGATCGTCGCCCTGCCCCTCGAGCGCAGCCGTCCCTCGACCCGCCCCGCGAGGGTCGACAACGTGTAGTTGATGGCGATGAAGATCAGCGCGATGACGATCATCGCGGGCACGATGTTCGACCAGTTGGACCCGATCCGCTGGTAGTTGGTCAGCAGCTCGTCGTACGTGATGATCTGTCCCAGGGCGGTGTCCTTGAGGACGACGACGAGCTGTCCCACCAGGGCCGGGAGCATCGCCGTGATCGCCTGCGGCAGCTGAATCGAGGCGAGGGTCTGCCCCGGGGTCAGGCCGATGGACAGGCCGGCCTCGGACTGCCCCTTGGGCAGGCTGCCGACGCCGGAGCGCAGCAGCTCGGCGACGACGGAGCCGTTGTAGAGGGTCAGGCCGGTGACCACGGCCGCCAGCGGGTTGATCTCGCTCTGGAACACGTTGTTGAACGAGTAGAAGCCGAACGCGCCGATCATCAGGACCAGCACCGGGACGGACCTGAAGAACTCCACGACGACCGTGCAGACCCACCGGATCGGCGCTAGTGGCGACATCCGGCCGATGCCGAAGACGAGGCCGAACGCGGCTGCCAGCACGATGGAGATGGACGCAGCCTTCAGGGTGTTGATCAGGCCGGGGATGAGGTAGTCGACCCACATCGAGCCGGTCAGGAACGGGGTCCATTTGTCGGCGGCGAGGTTGCCCTTCTCGCCGAGCTTGGCCAGGGCGAACACGACCATGGCGAGGAGGACGACACCTCCGACCACGGCGATGATCCGGTGCCGTGCGCGGGCCTTGGGACCGGGGGCGTCGAACAGCACCGTCGCACTCATCGCTTCACCGACAGGCGGCTTGAGAGGTGGGACGTGAGGATCCCCATCGGCAGAGTGAGGATGACGAACCCGATGGCGACGATGAGCAGGATCGGGATGGCGAGGTCGGCTCTCGCCTCCTGCATCGACTTCATGACACCGCTGACCTCCGCCACGCCGATGGCTGTGGCAACCGTCGTGTTCTTCGTCAAGGCGATGAGCGTGTTCCCCAAAGGAGTGATCGCGCCGCGGAACGCCTGGGGGAGCAGCACCTCCTTGAGGCTCTGGCCGAAGGTCAGCCCGATCGAGCGGGCTGCCTCCGCCTGCCCCTGAGGCACGGTGTTGACCCCGCTGCGCAGCGCCTCGCAGACGAACGCCGCGTGGTAGACGGACAGGCCGATGATCGACCAGATGATGTTATTGCGCACGAAGTCGTCGCTGAAGCTGAAGCCGAGGTTGACGACCATGACGATGTTGCTGGCGATGATGATCAAGGTCAGCGGCGTGTTGCGCACGGTGTTGACGTAGAAGGCGCCGACCTTCTGGAACAGCGCCACGGGCGACACCCGCATGACGGCGATCAGGGTCCCGAGGACGAGCGACCCGATCGCGGCGAAGAAGGTCAACAGGATCGTCATCCCGAAGGCCGCGAAGATGTTGAACTCGGCGAACAGCTCACCCATGTGGTTCGCCTCTTCTCGAGTGGGCGGTCAGGCTGGGCTCAGCCGGACCGGGTGGTATGCCGGGTGCTCACCGTGAGCACCCGGCATACCTGCCGTTCTGACGGGTCAGGAGCAGGCCGCGGGAGCCGGCGGGTTGCCCTCGCCCGGCTTGAAGCCCGCTGGACCGAGGTTCTTGTCGACCGACTTCTGCCACTCACCGGAGCTGACGAACTTCTTCAGCGCCTCGGTGACCTGGTTGCAGAACGCCGTGTCGCCCTTCTTGAGGCCGACGCCGTAGTTCTCCGTGGAGAAGGTCTTGCCGACGACCTTGAGCTTGCCCTTGTTGGCCTCCTGCGCGGCGTAGCCGGCGAGGATCGTGTTGTCGGTCGTCAGCGCGTCGACGTTCTTGGCCTTGAGGGCGTCGACGCAGAGCGTGTAGGTGCCGTACTCCTGCAGCTGGACGCCCGGGTACTTCTTCTGGATGTTGGCGGCAGGGGTGGATCCCTTGACGGAGCAGAGCTTCTTGCCGGTCAGGGTCTCCGGCCCGGTGATCGACGTCTCGTCGGAGCGGACGAGGAGGTCCTGGCCGGCGATGAAGTACGGCCCGGCGAAGGAGACCTTCTGCTTGCGCTCGTCGGTGATCGAGTAGGTGCCGACGATGTACTTGACCTGCCCCGAGGAGATGAGCGTCTCGCGCTGCGATGAGATGGCCTCGACGAACTCAGGCTTGAATTTGAGCTCCTTGGCGATGTAGTTGGCCACGTCGACGTCCATGCCGGTGTAGTCCGAGCCCTGCTTGAGCCCGAGCCCCGGCTGGTCGAACTTGATGCCGACCTTGACCGACTGTGGGGCGGCCGCGCTGCCGCCGCCGCCCGGAGCGCCCGAGGCACCGCCCCCCGCGCCCCCGGAGCCGCCTGAGGTGCCGCTGCCGCAGGCGCTCAGGCCCACCGCCGCAGCGGCCGCGATGGCGGCTGCCGTGATCCGACCAAACTTCATCTTGTGTTCCTCCTGGTTGTGCGATGGCACCCGTCCGGCTGCCGTCGTCGCGCTGGGTGGTCAGTGGGTGAGGATCTTGCCGAGGAAGTCCTTGGCCCGATCCGAGGTGGGGGTGGTGAAGAAGACCTCGGGGTGGTCGGCCTCGACGATCTGGCCGTCAGACATGAACACGACTCGGTCGGCGGCCTTGCGGGCGAAGCCCATCTCGTGGGTGACGACGATCATCGTCATCCCCGACCTGGCCAGCTCGACCATGACGTCGAGGACCTCGTTGATCATCTCCGGGTCCAGCGCCGAGGTGGGCTCGTCGAACAGCATGACCTTGGGATCCATCGCCAGGGAGCGGGCGATGGCGACCCGCTGCTGCTGGCCTCCGGAGAGCTGGGCCGGGTACTTGGAGGACTGGTGCGCGACGCCGACCCGCTCGAGCAGCTGGGTGGCCCGCCTGTCGGCGTCGGCCTTCTTCTGTCCACGGACCTTGGTCGGGCCGAGGGTGACGTTCTCGAGGATCGTCTTGTGCGCGAAGAGGTTGAAGCTCTGGAACACCATGCCGACGTCGGCGCGGAGCTGGGCCAGCGCCTTGCCCTCCTCGGGCAGCGGCTGGCCGTCGATGGCGATCGAGCCGGTCTCGAAGGTCTCGAGCCGGTTGATCGTGCGGCACAGCGTCGACTTGCCCGACCCCGACGGTCCGAGGACCACGACGACCTCACCCTTGCCAACCGTCAGGTTGATGTCCTGCAGGACGTGCAGGTCACCGAAGTGCTTGTTGACGCCGACCATCTCGACCATGGGCTCACCCTTGGCCTCCGGCTTCGGCGCCCGACTCGGTCCGTCCTGAGTTGCTTGGCTCATTAGGGCAACCTATCGGGCGCCCCGCGATACACACAGCGTTTGGCTGGACGGACACCGAATTGTGAGGACGCTGGACGGACACCGAATTGTGAGGACATCGAGCCGTATGCCTGGCCGCTCCGGCGAGCGCGGCTGTCGCCGAAGCGCCGGGCTGGGCGCTCAGGCCATGGCGGCCGGTCGCGCGTAGGCGATCTTGGGCTGCGTGTAGGCGAGGTCGACCGCGATCTCGGCGGCCTCGGACTCGAGCAGCCGGTGCTCTGCCACGAGCCGCGCGAGGTGCCCGGCGTCGATTCGCCTCGAGAGGTCGTGCCGAGCGGGGATGGAGGCAAACGCCCGGGTGTCGTCGACGAAGCCGGACATGTTGTAGAAGCCGGCCGTCTCGGTGGCGAGCTCACGGAAGCGCCGCATCCCGTCCGGGCTGTCGAGAAACCACCAGGGTGCACCGAGCCGGACCGAGGGGTAGGCGCCGGCCATCGGGGCGAGCTCGCGGCTGTAGGTGCTCTCGTCGACAGTGAAGAGGATGAGCCGGAAGGTCGGCTCGTGGCCGAACGCGTCGAGGAGCGGGCGCAGGGCACGGGTGTATTCGGTGGCCACCGGGATGTCGAAGCCGGTGTCCGGACCGTGGGCCGCGAAGGTGCCGGAGTGGTGGTCCCGCAGGACCCCCGGGTGCAGCTGCATGACGAGCCCGTCGTCGCACGACATCCCCGCCATGACGTGGAGCATGTGTCCGGCAAAAGCCCGGGCGGAACTGGCGTCGCCCTCCCCGCACACGGCGTCGGCATAGATGCGTGCCGCGTCCTCGTCGCTGAGCGGTTCGGCGTCAGCCGTGAGGTGGCCGTGGTCCGTTGCCAGAGCGCCGGCCTCATAGAACGCCAGGCGACGACGCCGGATGGCCTCGAGGAAACCGGCGTAGTCCGAGGTGTCGGTCTCCGCGAGCCGGGCGAGCTCCTTGACGTCCTGTGCCCACGTGGGTCGGTCCAGGTGCATGACCGCGTCCGGCCGGAAGGTCGGGACGACAGTGTCCCCCATTCCTTGTTGTCGCAGCCGCTCGTGGTGCCGCAGGTCGGACGTGGCCGGGTCCGTCGTGGAGAGCAGCTCGATCCCGAAGGCATCGAGGAGGGGCTGCGGACGGTGGCTCGGCTCGTGGAGCCAGGCGTCGATCTGGTCGTAGATGGCGTCCGCGGACTCGGTGGAGGGATGGACCTGCACACCGAACACATCGGACAGCTCGTGCTCGAGCCAGTATCGGGACGGGGTCCCCCGGAAGAGGTGCCAGTTGTCGCAGAACAGGCGCCAGATCGCTCGAGGGTCGGTCTCCACCGGCGTGCCGTCACGTCGGGCGACGCCGAGCCGTTCCGCCGGGATACCTTGTGAGACGAGCATGCGGGTGACGTAGTGGTCCGGGGTGATGAGCAGGCTAGCGGGGTCCGCGAAGGCCTCGTTGTCGGCCAGCACCTGCGCCTCGACGTGGCCGTGCATACAGATGAGGGGGAGCGACCGGGTCTGCTCGTAGATCGCCCTGGCAACGGCTCGGACGGCCGGCTCGGTGGGCAGGGCGCGGTCCGGGTGCAGCGTGAGCGGTGTCGTCATCGACAGTGTTCTTTCCGGTCGACCCATGGGCCGTCGGAGGCGGCAGATGGGGTTGCTTGCCTGCAAAGGGTTTCACACTGCGCCCGGCATTGGCAACGTCCGGCTCCCGGTCCGCCGTCGACGGTTCGTTGTTATACCTGCGGATTCGGGTGTGCGGCGGCTGACGGAGGCACGATCACGGGACCTCTTGACAGGTACTGCAAACGGTTGCAGAATCGGTCGCGACACGGGCCAACGGCGGTTCGTCGGAAGGAGGGGTCACCATGGCGGTGACCGTGCGAGACGTGGCCAAAGCGGCCGGTGTCTCGGCCTCGACCGTGTCCCGGTCCCTCTCCCTGCCCGACATGGTCGACCCGGCGACCCGGGAACGGGTCCAGCGGATGGCCGATCACCTCGGCTACCGGCCGAACCGCGCCGCCCGGGGGCTGATCACCGGACGCACCGGCAATATCGGCCTGATCCTTCCGGACCTCGCGAACCCGTTCTTTCCGTCCGTCGTCAAGGGCATCCAGAAGCAGGCGCACCAGTCCGACTACTCGGTGTTCGTCGCGGACACCGACGAGGACCCCGGCGCCGAGATCGGCCTGGTGCGAGCCCTCGCCAAGCAGGTGGACGGGATCATCCTCTGCTCCCCACGGATGAGCCCCCCCGAGCTTCGCGAGGCCGCCGCCGTGGCGCAGGTGGTCCTCGTCAACCGGCGCTCGGGCACCATCCCGGCAGTCCTGGTCGACAGCGCCGACGGGATGCGCCAGATCGTCGAGCACCTCGGCGGCCTCGGGCACCGGCGGATCGGCTACGTCGCCGGTCCGCGATCGAGCTGGTCCAACCGGCAGCGGGTGCGTGGCCTACGCGCCGCAGTCGGGCCCGCTCAGGTCGAGCTGGTGGAGCTCGGCAACTTCTCGCCGACCTTCGAGGGCGGTGTCTCAGCCGTCGAGGCCGCCCTCCTCGCCGACGTCACGGCAGTAGTCGGCTACAACGACCTCGTCGCTCTCGGGATCTGCAGCCGATTGGCAACCCGGGGGATCACCGTCCCCGATCAGCTCAGCGTGGTGGGTATCGACGACATCCCCACCGCGTCGATGGTCCAGCCGGCCCTCACCACGTTGTCGATCCCGAAGGACAGTGCCGGCCGCGCCGCCATCGACCTCCTGCTCCAGCTGCTGGGCGAGCCCGGCAGTCGCACCCCTCCACACCGCCAGCTGCCCACCCAGCTGCTCGTCCGGCATACCACCGCAGTAGTCAGCTCCAGCAGCGCCACCCGGCCACCCGGCCGTCGCCGCACCGCGCGGCGTTGACGAAGGGAAATCACATGCGCATCAACAAGCGCACGGCCGTCCTCGCATCGGCCACGCTCGTCTCGGGCGTTCTCGCTGCCTGCAGCGCGCCCGCGGCCCCCAACCAGGGCGGAGCCCCGGGTGCAGCCGGCGGGTCCACCGGCGGCGTCGTGCCGGACAAGCCGGCCCAGCCGGTGACCCTGAACATCCTCGACGTCGCCGGCAACCTGCAGCTGACCCAGGGGATGATCGACGACTTCGTCAAGGCCCACCCAGACGTCATCTCCAAGGTGACCTACAGCAAGGGAACCTCCCCGGACCTGGTCGGCAAGATCAAGGCCCAGCAGGGAGCAAACCGGGTCGACATCGGACTCGTGCTGACCGGCACCGACGGCCTCGCAGCCGGCTCCTCCCAGGGTCTGTGGCAGCCCCTCCTGCCAGCGTTCAAGAGCCGACTGTCCAACATGGACAACTACCAGGACGCCGCCGCGAAGATGCAGGGGCTCGCGGGCAACGAGGGGGTGACGGTCACCTACTACCCGTCCGGTCCGCTCATCGAGTACCTGCCCGACAGGCTGCCCAACCCGCCGAAGACGGCCGAGGAGCTGCTCGCCTACGCGAAGGCGAACCCCGGGAAGGTGGAGTACGCCCGTCCGGCCAACTCCGGGCCGGGCCGGACCTTCCTCATGGGGCTGCCCTACATCCTCGGCGACAGCGACCCCAAGGACCCCGTCAACGGGTGGGCGAAGACCTGGGCCTATCTCGGAGAGCTGAACAAGTACATCAACACCTACCCGGGCGGGACCACGCAGACGATGAAGGACCTGGCCAACGGCACGGCGAACATCGTCGTGTCCACCACCGGCTGGGACATCAACCCCCGCGCGCTCGGCACCGTCCCCGCGACGGCCAAGATCGGCACCCTCGCCGGCTTCCACTGGGTGACCGATGCGCACTACGCCGTCATCCCCAAGGGCGCGTCGGCCGACCAGCAGGCGGCCGTGATCCAGCTCGTGCAGTTCATGCTCACCAAGGAGCAGCAGGCCAAGGCGTATGACGACGGGTACTTCTACCCAGGGCCCGCGGTCAAGGACGTCACCATCTCGATGGCTCCGCAGAAGAGCCAGGACACGATCGCGAAGTTCGGTCGGCCCGAGTACGACGCGCTGATCGCTGACAACCCCAAGGAGGTCCCGCTGCCGAACGCTCAGATGGTGGCGGCGTTCGACCGATGGGACCGCGAGATCGGCGGCGCGAAGGTGCAGAAGTGAGCGGTCCACGGGACGGCTTCGAGGAGCTTCGCCTCGATGGTGTGGGCCGCCATTTCGCGGGTCAGGCCGCCCTGTCGGGCCTCGACCTGACGATCCGTTCAGGCGAGTTCATCGCCCTGCTCGGTCCGTCCGGCTGCGGCAAGTCGACCGCGCTGAACTGCCTGGCCGGGCTGCTTCCCCTGACAGCCGGCAGCATCTGGCGGGACAGCACCCGGGTCGACACGATGCCGCCGGAGAAGCGCCAGTTCGGGATGGTCTTCCAGAACTACGCGCTCTTCCCGCACCTCACCGTACGCGGCAACATCGCCTTCGGCCTCCAGATGCGTCGGCTCCCGAAGTCCGAGGTCACCCGGCGCACCGCCGAGGCGATCGCCCTCGTGCAGCTGGAGGAACACGCGAGCAAGCTGCCGGGACAGCTCTCGGGGGGTCAGCAGCAACGGGTCGCCATCGCTCGAGCAGTGGTCCTGGAGCCCAACCTCGTCCTCATGGACGAGCCCCTGTCGAACCTCGACGCGAAGCTGCGCCTCGAGATGCGCACGGAGATCCGCCGGCTGCACCAGAGCCTCGGGCTGACCACGATCTACGTGACGCACGACCAGGAGGAGGCGCTCTCCCTGGCGGATCGCCTCGTCGTCCTACGCCATGGCCACGTGCAACAGATCGGCACTCCTGAGGACCTGCACAACCGCCCGGCGAACTGGCACGTGGCCGACTTCATGGGTTTCCGCAACCTCCTCGAGCTGACCGCCACGACCGTCGAACGGGACACGGTCGTCGTGGAGGGCCACGGGCTGCGCCTGCAGGCCACCGCCGTCGGGACCATCAGCGCGGGCGAGGCAGTGGTGCTCGGTTGCCGTCCTGAGGACCTCGTCATCTCGGCGACACCGGTGGACGGCGCCAATATCGTCGAGGCGACGGTCGATGTCGTCGAGTACCAGGGGCGGCAGCTGGCGGTCGACGTGCGGACCGCCCACGGCGTCCGCCTCCACGTCCGCAGCGACGAGCGGCTCGCACCGGGCGACGCCGTCTCGCTCCACGCGACTCCCGAGCGACTGCTCGTGTTCCCTCTGGGCGACGAGCCGCTGCCCTCGCACCCCCTGTTGGGCGCCCAGCCGGTGGACCGAGCGGGCGTGCTGTCCGGACAGGCCACGTCGTGACAAGCCGCTCGGTGGCGGAGACCCCGAGGGGCAACGGGGTCGACCCGGGCTGGCGGCACAAGCTGGCGGAGCGAGGAGTGGACAGCCAGCTGCTGCTCCTGGTGCCGGCGCTCGTCTTCCTCCTCGCTCTCTTCATCTACCCCTTCCTCTACGGTCTCGGCCTGTCGTTCCAGCCGACCCGCGGCGGCGGGCCCTTCGCCGACTACCAGCGGTTCTTCGGCGACGCGTTCCAGCGGGACACCATCTGGAAGACCCTGCGCCTGGCGCTCCCCGCGGCGCTCTTCAACGTCCTGGCATCGGTCCCCATCGCCTACCGGATGCGGGGGCGGTTCCGGGGCAAACGGGCCGTGACCATCCTTCTCGTCATCCCGATCACCCTCGGGACCGTGCTCACCGCGGAAGGGCTGCTGAACTTCCTCGGACCCGCCGGGTGGTTCAACCGCATCGCGATGAGCATCGGCATCGACGAGCCGCTGCGGCTCATCAACAACTACTGGGGCGTGCTGCTCTCCCTGATCATCACGGGATTCCCCTTTGCCTTCCTGCTCATCCTGTCCTACCTGTCCGGCATCGACCCGACGCTCGAGCGCGCCGCCGCGACCCTGGGTGCCAGTTGGTCCCAGCGCTTCCGCCGAATCACGTTGCCGTTGCTGGCCCCGGGGCTGGCGACGACGTTCTGCCTCACCTTCGTGCTGGCCTTCAGCGTCTTCCCCTCCGCGATCCTCGTCGGAAACCCGTCGGGAGAGACCCGAGTGATCTCGATCGCGGCCTACCAGGCGGCATACGAGCAGTATGACTTCCCGTTCGCCTCGGCCATCGCCATGGTGATGGGCGCGGTCGAGCTCATCGTCATCGCGGCAGTCCTTGTCTGGCGGTCCAAGCTGTACATCGGCAGCACGGGAGGGAAGGGCGCATGAGCACACTGCAGACATCCGCACGCCCCGGGGTCGTCCGACCGGGGGACCCGGGTGGCTCGGCGCCCCCGCGGCGTCGCATGGTCGCCAGCCCCGCCGCCTGGCTCGTCTGGGGAGCGGTCGTGCTCTTCATGCTGCTCCTCGTCGGTGTCGTGGGCTCGGTCCTCGTCAACTCCTTCGGGACCCGCTGGTTCGGAACGTGGTTCCCGGAGGGCGTGACCACCCAGTGGTACAGCCAGGCCTGGCAGGAGTTCGGGCTCCTCCAGGTGGTCCTCGTCACTCTGGAGGTGAGCGCGGCCGTGGTGGTGCTGTCCATCGTCGTCGGTGTTCCCGCGTCGTACGTGCTGGCGCGCCGCGATTTCCCCGGCAAGCGCCTCGTCTACCTTGCCTTCCTCCTGCCGATCCTCATGCCGCCCATCACCTATGGCATCCCGCTCGCCACCGTCCTCTACAAGTTCGGCCTCGCCGGGAACGCGTCCGGTGTCATCCTCGCCAACCTCGTGCCGTGCGTGCCCTTCGTCATCCTGACGATGACGCCCTTCATCGAGCAGATCGACCCGACGATCGAGCGGGCGGCGCGGATGTCGGGCGCGGGACTGTGGTCGCTCTTCACCCGGATCCTCGCGCCCCTGCTCGTCCCGGGTATCCTCGCTGCCGCGATCCTCGTCCTCGTCCGCACCGTCGGTATGTTCGAGCTCACCTTCCTCACCGCCGGACCGGACTCGCAGACCCTGGTGGTCGCCCTCTTCAACTCGATGAACGCCGCCGGCATCCGGGCTCAGCAGTCCGTGGACGCCATGGCCGTGATCTACATGACGGTGATGATGATTCTGCTCGTCATAGCGCTGAGGTTCGTCAACCCGACCCAGCTCGTCGCGCAGGTCAAGGAAGAACCAGAGTCGTGAGGTGGCCCGCATCATGAAGATCATCGACGCCAAGGTGATCGTCACCAGTCCCGGGCGCAACTTCGTCACGCTGAAGATCGTCACGGACGAGGGGGTGACGGGCGTCGGCGACGCCACGCTCAACGGCCGCGAGCTCGCCGTCGACGCCTACCTGCGTGAGCACGTCGTCCCGCTGCTCATCGGTCGTGACCCCGCCCGGATCGAGGACACCTGGCAGCTGCTCTTCCAGGGCGCCTACTGGCGGCGTGGGCCGGTGACGATGACCGCGATCGCCGCCGTCGACACCGCGCTCTGGGACATTAAGGGTAAGGTCGCCGGCCTTCCGGTCTACCAGCTGCTCGGTGGGCGCAGCCGGGACGCCGTCCGCATCTACGGTCACGCCAACGGCGAGAGCGTGGAGGACGTCCTCGAGGAGGTCTCGCGCTACGTCGAGCTGGGATACGAGGCGGTGCGGATCCAGGCGGGGGTCCCCGGCCTGTCCTCCACCTACGGGGTCGGCCCGGTCAAGGAGCGCTACGAACCGGCTGACGCGCCGCTGCCCACCGAGGCCACCTGGTCCACCGAGCACTACCTCTCGTTCGCCCCACAGCTCTTCGCGCGGGCCCGCGCCGAGTTCGGTCCCGGCCTGCGGTTGCTGCACGACGTCCACCACCGGCTGACCCCGATCGAGGCGGCCCGGCTGGGTCGCAGCCTCGAGCCGTACGGCCTCTACTGGATGGAGGACCCGGTGCCGGCCGACCTGCAGGAGGGCTTCCGTCTCATCCGCCAGCACACGACCACCCCGATCGCCGTCGGTGAGGTCATCACGAGCATCTGGGACTGCACAGACCTCATCAGGGAGCAGCTGATCGACTTCATCCGGTGCACGGTCGTCCACGCCGGAGGCATCACGCACGTGCGGCGGATCTTCGACCTCGCAGCGCTGCACCATGTCCGGACCGGATCGCACGGCGCCACCGACCTGTCGCCGGTGTGCATGTCCGCAGCGCTGCACCTCGACGTCAGCGTCCCGAACTTCGGTCTTCAGGAGTACATGGCCCACGACGCGGCCACCGATGAGGTCTTCCCCCACGGCTACCACTTCGAGGCGGGCTACCTTCACCCGTCGGAGGCGCCGGGTCTCGGCGTCGACATCGACGAGGGGGCGGCGGCCCGGTATCCCTATAGCCGTGCCTACCTGCCGGTGAACCGGCTGCGGGACGGCACGGTGCACCCATGGTGACGGACGCGAGAAGCCTTGGTATGCCGGACGGTCGGTTCGACGTGCTCGTCCTCGGCGAGGTGCTCGTCGAGCTGTCCTCGAGCGACGGGTGGGCCGACGGGCGCCCCGTCCGCCTGGGGTTCTCCGGAGATGCGCTCAACGTCGCAGCCGCAGCCGGCGGCGCGGGGGCTCGCACGGCCCTGCTCGCCCGGGTGCCGCAGGACGAGCTCGGTGATGCCCTCGTCGCCAGGGTCGCCGAGCTCGGGGTGGACACCCGCGCGGTGATCAGGGCTGGCGGACAGCACGGGGTCTACCTCACGCGCGCGGACCCCGCCGGTGAGCGACACTTCGTCTACGTCCGCCACGGCAGCGCCGGTTCGCAGCTCAGCCCGGAGGACGTCGACGAGGAGCTCGTCCGGTCGGCCGGCGTCGTCGTCGGCAGCGGGATCGCCTGTGCCGTCTCGGCGTCGGCCTACGCCGCCGTGACCCGCGCGGCCGGTCTCGCGAGAGCCTTTGTCTACGACCCGAACCTCCGGCCACGGCTGACGACGGCGGAGGCAGCCCGTGCCGTGCTGCAAGAGCTGGCACCGCTGACGCACGTGGTCACGCCATCCTGGCCAGGGGAGGCCAGGACGCTCCTCGGCCTGGACGAGGCAGCCGGGGAGGAGGAGGCGATCACAGCGCTCAGCGGGCTCGGAGTCCGCAACGTCGTGCTCACTTGTGGCCCGGGCGGCGCCGTCGTGAGCTCTGGCGGTGTGGTGGACCGAGTCCCTGCTGTCCAAGCGGCGCGGGTCGTCGACCAGACTGGCGCGGGAGACTGCCTGACCGGCACCCTCGCGGCTCGGATTGCTCTGGGGGACAGCCTGGTCGACGCCGTCCGGCTCGGTGTCGCGGCAGCCTCGTTGTCGGTCCAGGGCCAGGGCGGCACGGGCTTCGTGCCGTCCCTCGCACAGAGCCGCACAGCGGCCCGTCAGACCATCCCGGAAGGGGTTCCATGACTGAGCAGGTCCTTCGTCTCGAGGTCGGAGACGACGTCGCCATCGCCTTGAAGGACCTCATCGCCGGGACGGCGGTCAGGGTGCCTGGGGGTGACTCGGTGACGTGTCGCACCGACGTCGCCCGCGGTCACAAGATCGCCCTGCGTGCGCTGCCGTTGGGCAGCCTGGTCCGCAAGTACGGCCATGTGATCGGGCAGACAACGGCCCGAGTCGAGGTCGGACAGCACGTCCACGTCCACAACCTCGGAATGCCCGAGGGGGCGTCCGATCTGGCCTCGGGAGCCGGCGTGACCGGCACCGTGTCGACGCTCCCCCCCGACCTGCGACGCACCTTCTCCGGCATCCGGAGGGCGGGCGGCGGCGTTGCGACCCGCAACTATGTCGGCGTCCTCACCACCGTGAACTGCTCCGCCACGGTCGCTCGCCAGATCGCGCGCCGCACGGAGGACGAGGTGGCGGCCCTCTTCGGCGAAGGGGTCGACGGAGTCGTCGCACTCACCCACGGCACGGGCTGCGGTATGGCCTCTCGCGGTGAAGGGTGGGACCTCCTGCGGCGGACCCTGCAGGGATACGCGCGCCACCCCAACATCGGTGGGCTTGTCGTCCTGGGGCTCGGCTGCGAGGTGAACGTCGTGAGCGACCTCATGGACGACCTCGACCTCGACCGGCAGCTCCCGGTCGAGTCGTTCACCATCCAGGACGCCGGTGGCACCGCGGCGGCCATCGCCCAGGGGGAGAAGCTCGTCCGCGGCATGGTCGCCGACCTGAGAGGGACACCTCGTGAGGAGGTCGGCGCCGAGGAGCTGGTGCTCGGTCTGCAGTGCGGCGGCTCCGACGCGTGGTCGGGGCTGACCGCCAACCCGGCACTGGGCGTCGCGAGCGACCTGCTTGTCGCCGCCGGGGGCACGAGCATCCTGGGGGAGACCCCTGAGGTCTACGGCGCCGAGCGCATGCTCGCCGAGCGCGCGGTGAGCCCTGAGGTCGGTCAGGCACTGCTGGACCGGATCGCCTGGTGGGAGAAGTACACCGCGAGCCAGGGGACGACGATGGACGGCAACCCCTCTCCGGGTAACAAGGCAGGTGGCATCACGACAATCCTCGAGAAGTCGCTGGGCGCCGTCGCCAAAGGCGGGCACAGTGCTCTTGCAGCGGTGTGCGAGTACGCCGAGCGGGTGCCCCGGCCCGGGCTCGTCTTCATGGACACGCCCGGCTACGACCCCGTCTCGGTGACCGGGATGGTGGCCGGCGGCGCGAACCTCATCTGCTTCACCACCGGCCGAGGGTCTGTGTTCGGTAGCCGGCCCGTCCCGACCGTGAAGCTCGCGACGAACTCCACGATGGCCCTGCGGATGGCCGGCGACATGGACCTCGACTGTTCCGGCGTCGTCGAGGCGGGGGTCTCGCTTGCCGACATGGGCCGGCAGGTCTACGACCTGCTCATCGACACGGCCTCCGGCCGCAGGACGTTCAGCGAGCAGCTCGGGCTCGGCGGCGAGGAGCTCGTGCCGTGGCAGCTGGGCGCCGTGCTGTGACCCGGCTGTCCCGGGAGGCTCTCGCCCAAGTGGACGTCGGGCCGGCCGTCCGCCTGCCGGGGATCTTGGCCCCGCCCCGGGTCGGCGTCCTGCACCTCGGGCTAGGGGCCTTCCACCGGGCGCACCAGGCCGTGGTCACCGAGGACGCGATGGTGCTGGGCGGCCACGACGCCTGGGGGATCTGCGGGGTGACCCAGCGTTCGGCCGCAGTCGTCGAGCAGCTCCGGCCTCAGGACAACCTGTATGCCGTGCTGCAACGTGGCGGTGACGGCGACAGTCTGCGGGTCGTGGCGTCGGTGGCGGAGACGCTCTTCGGGCGGGACGAGCGTGACCTCCTCCGCCGGCGGTTCGTGGACCCCGACGTCAAGGTCATCACCTTGACCGTTACCGAGAAGGGCTACCGCCGCAACGGTGCCGGCCGGCTCGACCTGGCTGACCCGCTCGTGGCGGGGGACGCGGCCGGCGGTCCAGCCGCGACCGCCATCGGGCAGCTCGTCCGCGGCCTGCAGGCGCGCAGCCGGACATCTTCTGCCCCGGTCACGGTCCTGTCCTGCGACAACCTCACGAGCAACGGCGCCGCGCTGGCCCGGCTCGTCGGGGACTTCTGTGCGGCCCTGCCGTCGGCCGAGGGCGAGGCACTAGGGGAGTGGGTGAGCGGCAATGTGCGCTTCCCGAGCAGCATGGTCGACCGGATCGTGCCTGCCACGACGGCCGAGGACCGCGCGGAGGCCCAGGACCTCCTCGGCCTGGAGGACCGTGGCCTCGTCGTGGCGGAGCCGTTCCTGCAGTGGGTGATTGAGGACGACTTCGCCGCGGGTCGGCCCGCGTGGGACCTGGCGGGCGCCGAGCTGACCGATAACGTGGCGCCCTACGAGGAGATGAAGCTGCGGATCCTCAACGGCTCGCACTCGATGCTGGCCTACCTCGGAGCACTGGCGGGACACGAGACGATCGCCGAGGCAATCGACGACGCGCAGCTGGCGGAGGCGGCCACCCGGCTCATCACCGCCGACGTCATCCCCACGCTGGAGGCGCCCTCGGACACCGACCTCACGGCATACGGGCGCCAGGTCCTGGAGCGGTTTGCCAACCCGGCGCTGCGGCACCGCACCGTCCAGGTCGCCATGGACGGCTCCCAGAAGCTCCCGCTGCGGCTCCTCGGCACAGTCCGGGACCGGCTCGCGGCGGGACACACCCCGGAGTGGGCGTGCCTCGCTGTGGCCGGCTGGATGACCTTTGTTGCAGCGCAACACGACCGGAACGGGCGCCCGTTGCCGCTCGACGACCCGATGGCGGCCACCCTGCGCGCAGCGGCGGGCTCCAGTCTCGATGCCGGGACTATCGTGGACGGGCTTCTGGGGGTGCGCGAGGTGTTCGACGCCGAGCTGGCCGAGTCGGAGCTCCTGCGCGACGCGTTGGTCGCCCAGGTCGGGGCGCTCCTGACGTCCGTCGGGGGGCGCTCGAGCAGCCGGTGAGCGGGCCAGGCCGTAATACGGTGCTCCTGTCCTGTGGACCGAGCAGCATCCTGGGAGGCGGAGCCTGATGGCCATGCGCAGCATCGACGACCACGATATCCGGGCCAGCATCCCCATGACCGCTGCGGTCAGTGCGGTGCGGGCAGCGTTGCAGGACCTCGGGGCCGACTTCTTCGACCTACCACCCCGGATCCACCACGCGGACGGGTCCTACCTCGTCATGTCAGCGGTCAACTCCCGCGTCGGGAGCGCGGTCGTCAAGACTTTGTCGCTCAGCGGCGGACGGAGCCCCACCATCGTCGGGTCCGCCACCTGGACGAGCGTCAGCAGCCCCGACGTGGTGGTGGCCGACGCGGTGTCGGTGACCGCTCTTCGGACTGGCGCCATCGTCGGGGTGGCCACCGACCTCCTCGCTGCTCGTGAAGCGAGCCGGTTGGTGCTCTACGGCGCCGGAGGGCTGGCGGCCGACCAGGTCCGCGCAGTCCACGCCGTGCGGCCGCTCTCCGAGCTGATCGTGGTCGCGCCCAGCGCAGCCCGCACCGGACGGCTGGCTGCGGCCCTGGAGGGTGAGCTCCCGGAGGTGCGGATCTCGGTATGCCGTCCCGGCGGTGAGGACCTGCGCCGCGCCGAGATCATCTGCTGTGCCACACCGGCGACGTCACCGCTGTTCCACTGTGCCGACCTGGCGGCCGATGTCCATGTCAACGCCGTCGGCTCCTACCGACCGGACATGTGCGAGCTGCCGGACGGGCTCATCGACCTGGCAACTGTCGTGGCCGTGGACGACCTCGACGCGTGCTTCGCCGAGTCAGGGGAGATCATCAGGGCCAGGGAGCGTGGCTCGGCCGACGCCCAGTTCACGCCGCTGCACGAGCTGCTCGAGACGCCCGTGGTGCGGACCGGCTGGACGGTCTTCAAGAGCGTCGGCCTGGCCGTGCAGGACTGGGCGGTCATGGACCTGCTGGCCCGCGGGCTGGGCGCTGCTGACGGTTCGCCGGCGCAGCCGGAGAGGTGACCTGCCCGGCCGGCGTCACCCCTGGCGCGCGGTGGTCGCCAGGCCATCGAGGAAGGATCGCTGCGCGAAGGCGAAGACGATGATCATCGGGATCGTGGCGATCAGGCTGGCCGCCATGGCGATCTCCCAGTGGTACTCGCCGGAGAGCGCAAAGGCGTCGACGATCTGTTTCAGTCCGCGCGGCATCGTGAAGTAGTCCTGGCTCTGCAAGTAGATCAGCGGCTTCATCAGGTCCGACCAGCTGGCCTGCAGCTCGAAGACGAACACGATGAGCAGCGCCGGCCGGCAGAGGGGGACGGCAATGCGCCAGAACAGCCCGAAGAAGCTGCACCCGTCGACGCGGGCCGCCTCGAACAGCTCGCGGGGCACTCCCAGGAAGAACTGCCTGAGCAGGAAGATGTAGAACGCCGACCCGAAGAGGTTCTGCGCCCACAGCGGGACCTGGGTGTTGACCAGGCCGAGGTGGTTCCAGATGAGGTAGACGGGGATCATCGTCACGGCGCCCGGCAGCATCATCGTGGCGAGGACCAGCCCGAACAGGGCGCCGCGAAAGCGGAACCGGAAGAAGGCAAACCCGAACGCCACGAGCGCGCTGGACAAGGTCACCGTGACGGCCGCCATCAACCCGACGCCAACGGAGTTCAGCAGCCAGCGCAGGACCGGACCGGCCGACCACACGTCGACGAAGTTCTGCAGCCGCACCGTCTCCGGCACGAGCCGGTTGTCGAAGACCTGGTCCTTCGGCTTGAGCGAGGCGCTGACCAGCCAGACCAGGGGGTAGACGAAGGCGGTGACAGCGACTGCGAGGAGGCCGAAGTAGACCACCCTCCAGAAGGTCACCGGCATCCGGCGCCCCCCGGGCCCGGCAGTCGGCGACGGCGTCTGCTCGAGCGGGACGACGCCGCGGTCGACCGGCGTCGGTGGCGTGGTTCCCACGGAAGTCATCGGGCCGAGTCTCCCTCGTAGTAGACGAACCGGTTACCGACGCGGACCTGGATCGCCGTGATGACGAGGATGATGACGAACAGCAGCCAGGCCATCGCCGAGGCGAACCCCATCTTGAAGAACTGGAACGCCTGCTGGAACAGGTAGACCATGTAGACGAGGCTCTCGTCCGACGCCGTCTCCTTCTGCTGCGGTCCGTAGAACATCGTGTAGGCTTGGTCGAACATCTGCAGGGCCGAGATGGTGTGCGTGATCACGATGAAGAAGATCGAGCCCGAGATCATCGGCAGGGTGACGCTGCGGAAGCGACGCACCGGTCCGGCTCCGTCGAGCAGCGCGGCCTCGTAGAGCTGGTGCGGCACGTTCTTGAGGGCGGCGAGGAAGATGACGATGCTGCCCCCGACGCTCCAGAGGCTGACCAGCGCCAGGGACGGCTTGAGCCAGCTCGGGTCGGTCGTCCAGTTCGGGCCGTCGATGCCGACCCAGCCCAGCACCTCGTTGACGAGCCCCCGCTGCCCGTTGAGCAGCAGGAGGAACATCGCCGCGGCCGCCACCGCTGGGGTCATGACCGGCAGGTAGAACGCGGTGCGGAAGAACCCGGCAGCCCGCCCGACGCGGAGCAGCATCATGGCCAGTCCCAGGCTGGCCACCGTGCCGAGCGGCACGAAGAGCAGGGCATAGACGAACGTGTTGGCGAGAGACTTCGCGACACGTGGGTCACTCAGCAGCTGCTGGTAGTTCGCCGCACCAACTGGTGTCGGGGCATCGACCAGCGTGTAGTCGGTGAACGACAGGAAGAGGCTCGCCACCATCGGCCCGGCGGTGAAGATGAGGAAGCCGATGATCCACGGCGAGACGAAGAGGTATGCCGCTCGGCGTTCGTCGCGCTGCAGACGGCTCCCTCTACCCACGGCCCTTGGCCTTGCCGTATGCCGCCTTCGCCTCCGACTGCGCCTGGTCGAGGGCCGCCTGGGCCGGCTGGCCCCCAAGCGCCCGGGAGACCGCGCCCTTCCACGCGACGTCGATCTCGGACCCGGCACGTGAGGCGTTGAGCGGCGTTGCGACGTCCAGCGTGGCGTAGAAGTTGTTGATGGCGGTGTCGAAGCCGGGGTCGGCACCGGGCTTGAGGTACTTCGCCCGGATGTCCTCGTCCGCGGCCTTGTTGGCGGTGAACAGCCCGGTGAAGATCGACTTGCCGGCGGAGACCTTGGCCATCCGGGCCTCCGCCGCCTTCATCCACGTGTCCTTGGCCGTCATGTTCTTGGCCCACGCGCAGGCGGCGGCAGGGTTCTTGGCGCCCTTCGGGATGGCCCAGGCCGAGCCGCCCAAGGTGCTGACCGGCTTGCCCTGACGGTCGGTCACCGGCGTCGAGGCGAGCTTCAGCCCGTTGGCCGGCGAGTCACGCAGCACGTTGACGTACCAGTTCTCCATCGGCATGGCACCCAGCTGGCCCGCCGTGAGGGGGTTCTTCGCGCCGAAGATGTCGAACGCGTCGCGGAAGGACTTGAAGGCGTTCCACCCTCCCTGATCCGCCACGAGCTTGAGGTTGAAGTCCAGCGCCTCGACCGCCTTCGGGTCGTTGAGGTTCGGGGACCCGTCGTCCCTGACCAGCTGCGCGCCGTTCACCAGGGCCCACAGGGGGAACGCGTCGGGCATCTTGGAGTCGTAGCCGATCCGCTGCACCTTGCCGCCGGAGCCCTGGAACAGCTTCTTCGTGGTCGCCTCGAGGGCTGGCCAGTCCTTCGTCTGGATGTCGGCCGGCTGGACTCCGGCCTGCTGGAGGACGTTGCCGGCGATGAGGTTCACCTGGACGATGTAGAACTCCGGGATGGCGTAGACGACGTTGTCGAGGGTGACCGACTTCAAGGCAGCCGGCCGGTACTGCGACGTGTCGATGCCCTGGTCCTTGACGCAGTCCGTGAGCGGCTGGATCGCGCCCTGGGCGGCGTAGGTCCCGATGAGCTTGCGATCCATGTAGACCAGGTCCGGGGGGTTGTTGCTTGCGAGAGCGGTCAGGAACTGCTGCGCGTCGAAGTCACCCTTGTTGTGGGTGACCTGGACCTTGGGCGCGCTCGCCTGGAACGCCGCGATGCGGGCGGTGGCGACCTCGTCCTCGCCGGAGAACCCCATGATGTTGAGCGGGCCCTCCACCGCCCCCGCGTAGGCCGCACCGCCGGACTTCTGCGCGCCGCCCGACGATCCGCCCACGCCGGCACAGGCCGAGAGCGACAGGGTGGCAACTGCCAGCACGACTACAGGACGACGGATCACGGTGACCTCCCGGTTGGGCACCCGGTTGGGCGCTAAGGCATCTGCGCTGACTTCCCGGCGTGCGCTCAGGTGAAACACACCTCGGGGCAGCGGGGTCTGGTCTACCAGAGAAGCGGGCTCTCGCGGCAAACGGCGCGCAACGGAAGCCTGCCAACCGGCGCAGCGGCGGTGTCTACAGTGGGTGAGTGAGCCACCTTGCCGCAGTGTCCGGCGTTCTGCCGCAGCATCGGCACAGCCAGCCGGAGGTGACCGCCGCGTTCTCCGAGGTGCTCGGCGCGCACGGTGTCACCCGCAACCTCCTCGAGCGGGTCCATGCCAACGCCGGCGTGAGCCACCGCCACCTGGCGCTGCCCCTGGAGCGGTATGCCGCGCTGGCCGACTTCGGGGAGGCGAACACCGAGTTCATCCGGGTGGCGGTCGAGCTCGGCGTCGACGCTGTCGGCCAGGCGCTGCAGTCCGCAGGTCTGCGGCCGACCGACGTGGACCTCGTCGTCTCGACGACCGTCACCGGTGTCGCCGTGCCGCCCATGGAGGCAAGGGTCGCGGCAAGGCTCGGACTTCGCACTGACGTCAAGAGGGTGCCGATGTTCGGTCTGGGCTGCGTCGCCGGGGCGGCCGGGGTGGCCCGGCTGCACGACTACCTGCTCGGACACCCGGACGACGTGGCGGTGCTGCTCTCTGTCGAGCTGTGCAGCCTGACCATGCAGCGCGACGATACGTCCGTCGCCAACTTGGTCGCGAGCGGGCTGTTCGGCGACGGCGCGGCAGCGGTGGTGATGGTCGGCCGAAACCGCGCCGACGGGACAGGGTTGCCCCGGGTGGTGGCCACGCGAAGTCGGCTGTACCCCGACAGCGAGCGAGCCATGGGCTGGGACGTGGCGGCGTCAGGGCTTCGGATCGTCCTCGGGGTCGAGGTGCCCGAGCTGGTCCGCGCCAACGTGCGCGACGACGTCGACAGGTTCCTCGCCGACCATGGCCTGTCCCGCGCCGACATCGGCTGGTGGGTCACCCACCCGGGCGGCCCCAAGGTGCTCGAGGCGATTGCGGAGGCCCTGGAGCTGGACCGGGACGCGCTCGCCCTGACCTGGCGCAGCCTCGACCAGATCGGCAACCTCTCGTCGGCGTCGGTGCTGCACGTCCTGGCGGACACGCTCCGGGAACGGCCACCGGCGCCCGGATCGCACGGCGTCCTCATGGCCATGGGCCCCGGGTTCTGTCTCGAGCTGGTCCTCCTCAGGGCCCACGGGGACTGAGGTGTCCACCTCACAGTGGCTCTTCGTCGGGCTCGTCGTGGCGGTGGGGCTGGAGCGGGTCGCCGAGCTGCTCGTGTCCAATCGCCATGCGGCGTGGGCACTCTCGCGTGGGGGAGTGGAGGTTGGCCGTGGCCATTACCCGTTCATGGTGGCGCTGCACACCGGTCTGCTCGTGGGGTGTGTTGCGGAGGTGACCTTGCTCGACCGGCCGTTCGTGCCGGCGGTCGGCTGGCCCATGCTCGGCCTCGCTGCCGTCTCCCAGGCCCTGCGCTGGTGGTGCATCGTGACGCTCGGCCGCCAGTGGAACACCCGGGTCATCGTCGTACCCGGCCTCGGCCGGGTCGTCACCGGTCCTTACCGTTGGGTCCCGCACCCGAACTACGTCGCGGTCGTCGTCGAAGGCGCCGCGCTGCCCTTGGTCCATGGCGGATGGATCACGGCAGGAGTGTTCACCGTGCTCAACGCAGCCCTGCTCACGGTCCGGGTCCGCACGGAGGACCAGGCGCTGCGGTCGCTCTCCAAGGCGGCCGCGCCATGACCCTCGACCTGCTCATCGTGGGCGGCGGCCCGGTCGGGCTCGCCACCGCCCTGTATGCCGTGCGGGCCGGCTTGGAGCCGGTGGTCTTGGAGCGAGGAGAAGGCGCCCTCGACAAGGCCTGCGGCGAGGGGCTCATGCCCGGTGGCGTGACCTCCTTGCGCGCGCTCGGCGTCGAGCCGGAAGGACGGGAACTGCGTGGGATCCGTTACATCGACGGGCGTCGTACGGCACAGGCCGAGTTCCGTCAGGGGCCAGGTCGCGGGGTGCGTCGGACGGCTCTCCACGGGGCACTGCGGGCATCCGTCGAGGCAGCCGGCGTGCAGGTGCGACGACTGGAAGCCTGCGCAGTCGACCAGGGCGTCGACCACGTCACGGTCCGCACGCGCACCTCGACGCACGGACCGGGCCCCGAGCTGGTGGCCCGCTACGCGGTGGCGGCCGACGGGCTGCACTCACCCATGCGCGAGATGCTGGGGCTGACGATTGCGTCGCGTGGGCCCCGCCGCTGGGGGCAGCGCCGCCACTACGGGTTGCCGCCGTGGAGTGACCACGTCGAGGTCCACTGGGGACCTGTCGGAGAGGCATACGTGACTCCGGTGTCCGACGACGTGGTGGGCGTGGCCGTTCTCAGCGGTCACCGCCTCCCGTTCGAGCAGCAGCTGGACCACTTCCCGCAGCTGGCAGAGCGGCTGCGGGCCGGGCGGCCCGTCACCTCGGTCCGCGGGGCGGGACCGCTGCGCCAGCGCTCGTCACGCCGGGTCGCGGGCCGGGTCCTCCTCGTCGGAGACGCGAGCGGCTACGTCGACTCGTTGACCGGAGAAGGGATCTCGCTCGGCGTGGCCCAGGGGCGCGCCGCGGTCGCCGCCGTGCGAGCGCAGCAGCCACAACGCTATGAGTGGGGGTGGCGCCTGGCGAGCTGGCGCTACTCCGTCCTGACCCACGCTTTGGTCCAGGGCACCCGGCCCGGCTGGGCACGCCGAGCGATCGTTCCCGCAGCGGGCGCACTCCCTCTGGTCTTCGCGGGCGCCGTGAACGAGCTCGGCCGGACCAGATGACGCTGAGGCCGATCCTGCTCGTGGGCGAACGTCGCCGGGCGACGGGCTGCGCTGTGAGCCAGGTCGCGGCGCAGGCCGACCCGGGCGTCCTGGGTCCTCGCATAAGGTGGACGCCATGACGGAGCAGACGAGCGCGGACAAGGCTGCCGAGCACTCGGCCAAGGTGGAGGCGGTCCAGGCCGTGGTCGATCGGATCACCTCGTGGCAGGACGGCGCGGCCGAGGAGGTCGTCCGGGCCGAGCTGCTCGAAGGGCTGTCGAGGGTGGACGTCAACGTCCCCGTGACGTTCGTCGACGAGGTCGTCCGTCGGGTGAGGGCCAACACCGAGCACTTCGACGTAGCACCGCTTCTCGAGCACTGAGCACACTCGGTCGATGACCGGGGGCCGTTACATTGCGGCCCGGCTCGTCGCCCGGACGGTCCTTGGTGCGCTTGACCACGAAGACCGTCGACCGATCCGTCGAGGGAAGGCCAATGTCTTCCTGCTTGACGATGTTGGTGGCCGACCGACCGGTGACGACCAGGAGAGCGTCCGTGACCCACGAGCCCGCAGCCACTCACGGAGACCCTTTCGGGTCAGCGGTGCCCGTTGGCTCGCTGTTCGCCGAAGCGCTCCACGAGGGACGGTCAAGGAAGGACACCCGGTGTCGGTGACCGAACGTCTGGACCGGTTTCAGCGTCGTCACCGCTGGGCGAGCTTTCCCATCGCGGTGATCTACAAGTTCTTCGACGACCAGGGCAGTTACCTGTCGGCACTGATCGCCTACTACGGCATCGTGTCGCTGTTTCCGCTCCTGCTCCTGCTGACCTCGATCCTGGGCTTCGTGCTGCAGGGCAATGCGGCCCTGCAGCAGGAGGTCTTGCACTCGGCGTTGAGCCAGTTCCCGGTTATCGGCACCCAGATCGCAGCTCCTTCCGGCTTGCGGGGCAGTGGTGTCGCGCTGGTTGTCGGCGCGCTGGGAGCGATCTACGGCAGCATCGGGGTGGCGCAGGCCGTCCAGAATGCGATGAACGTGGCCTGGGCCGTTCCTCGCAACAGCCGGCCGAACCCGCTCAAGGCTCGGCTGCGCAGCCTGGTGCTGCTGGGCACGGCCGGCTTGGCGGTCGTGGGATCGACAGTGCTTTCCTGGTTGAGCACCAGCGCCGGCGCAGCGGGGGCACAGCTGGGTGCACTGGCCACGGTCATGGCCACCGTGGCATCCGTTGCTCTTAACGCGGCGGTGGTCTTCCTGGCCTTCCGCGTCTCGACCGCGCACAAGCTCACGTGGCGCGAGGCGGCACCCGGAGCGATCACCGCCGCCCTCTTGTGGCAGCTGCTCCAGAGTGCGGGCACGGCATACATCCAACACGCCCTGAGGAACGCGACCGTGACCAGCGGAGCCTTCGCCTTCGTCCTAGCGCTCATCGCGTGGCTCTACCTCGCCTCCGTCGCGCTGGTGATCTCTGTGGAGGTCAACGTCGTGCGGGACAAGAAGCTGTATCCCCGGGCTCTGTTGACGCCGTTCACCGACAACGTCGACCTGACTCGCGGTGACGAGCGTGCTTACATCGACGCCGCCAAGGCGCAACGCCACAAGGGTTTCGAGAAGGTCGACGTCACCTTCGACGACGATGGACGAGACGGCGCCGATCACCACGTCGATCGACCTAACGGTGCCGACCACCCCGACGCTGAACCGGCTCACCGCGACCACAGCAACCCGGACACCTGACCCGGATCATCGCGACCACAGCTGAACCTGGACACCTGACTGGTGCTGTTCGTCGTGGGGGACAGGGAACCGCTGTGTGTTTCGGTCCAACCGATGATGTTCCGCGGTCGGTGGCTTGCGACACTGGCTTTCCCATCGTCGTCGAGGAGGAGCCGTGGCGCCGCTGTCCCGTATCCCGGTCGAGCTGTCCGCTCTGGTATCGGTCCTGGGGGCCAGGTTCGAGCGGATGCTCGGGCAGGTGATGGAGCTGGTCCGTCTGGAGACCCCGTCTGTCGACGTGGGGGCACTCGGGGAGGGCGCGGACCTCGTCGCCCGCCTCGGAACGCAGGAGCTGGGGGTGGCGCCGGAGCGAGTCACGGTTGATGGGCGGCAGCATCTGAGGTGGCGGTTCGGGTCGGGTCCCCGGCGGGTCCTGGTGCTGGCCCATTACGACACCGTCTGTCCGGTCGGAACCCTTCAGACCATCCCGTGCACCCTCGTCGACGGTGTCCTGCGGGGACCTGGGTGCTTCGACATGAAGGTGGGACTGGTCATGGCGGTGCACGCCCTCGCCGAGCTCGCCGCGGTCCGTGGAGATGTCGACGGTGTCACCCTCCTGGTCACGGGTGACGAGGAGATCGGCTCCGGGACCTCCAGGGAGCTGATCGAGCAGGAGGCGAGCGGGTGCCGGGCTGCTCTGGTGCTGGAGGCCTCCGGACCGGGCGGCGCGTTGAAGACCGAGCGCAAGGGCGCCGGGACCTACCGGCTGAGCGTGCATGGCCGGGCCGCGCACGCGGGGCTGGAGCCCGAGCGGGGCGTCAACGCGGGGGTGGAGCTGGCCCGCCAGATCACTTGCGTCGCCGCGCTCGGGGACGTGGTCCGAGGGACCTCCGTCACGCCGACGACGATCCGGGCTGGCACCACGGCGAACACCGTGCCCGAACGCGCGTCGGTGGACATCGACGTGCGGGTCACCAGCAC